>Ga0180009_10008681_pt1 | contig 10028 bp, 12 predicted proteins | sample OS_PC_MetaG_FD_123537 | JGI IMG/M metagenome (GOLD analysis project Ga0180009, IMG submission 123537) | Groundwater microbial communities from the Aspo Hard Rock Laboratory (HRL) deep subsurface site, Sweden - OS_PC_MetaG | ecosystem: Environmental > Aquatic > Deep subsurface > Groundwater... | reverse complement strand
GGTGCCGGAATAGCCGGCGTCACAATAATCGACAGCGTTAGGTGCCACCTCAGCAAGCTTGGCCAGTTGCGACTCAAGTGAAGTGCCTTTTTCTTGTTCCTCAGTGCTTACGCGCCTGTATTGCCTGTCCATTTTCCTCCCTCCTTGTCCTGATAAAGGGTAACTAGTCTGGTTCTTTTTCATCTTCTCTGGCTGTAGCGGTCTTAGCGCGGCGTGGTCTCTTTCGGAGCAATTTACGCCACAGCCTTCTCACGGTGGACGATGGCTCGTCAGCAATTGGTCGCCAGTGGGTCTTAATTTTAACTTCTCTATCTTCGAGGTTCATTCTTGACCTTGCTCTCTTCGCAGAGCAATATCCTGCAGAATAATCTGGAGGCTCTTCTCCACATCAACCAGCTTAGTTCCAGGCTTGATCAGAGTAAATGTGAGCGCGTTGGGAAAGCCCTCAATCTCGCCAACGAACCCTTCCTTACGAATTACCCTCGGAAAGTAAGTCACGCCTGTCCGTGGGTCAACTTTGATGGTAACTTTAGCCATTTCTTGTTTTTCCCTTGACCTTTCTAAGAGGAGCATATATCATAAAAAGCGGTATTCAAATACATATAACCGACCCAACGCTGACATACCAGAAAATTCGTAAAAATTAATTTTGCTGTTAGGAGGATTGAAATGGGTATGGGAAAGGAGCCGTCATGGGAGATGAAAAAGGCGATTATTGACCTGGCAGCAAAACAGGGGCCAAGGCCAATAGTCATACAGCGAGACCTAGATAGAATGGTTAGTAGTGGGGGGTTACTAGAAGGCGAGTCTGTCCCGAATTTTAGAACTATAGGGCGGGTTCTCAAAAAATTCCAAACGATGGACCGAGAAATTATAGTAAGCGAGTTTAAACCATATGTTTGGAGCCTCAGGAACAATTTCGATGAGTTTAGGGATGGTCTCCGAAGTAACGTCAAGAAGTGTCATATTGACGCGAAATCTTTAAATTACGCTTTTGCGCCAGGTATAACAATGGGAAAAGGGGGGTGTATAAAAATGGCATGGGACAAGTGATATTGGATATGCAAGGTTCACCAGTATAGCAGCGGAGGATAGATTAAGGGAATCCTACCACCCGGTACCAAGTGCAAGTTTTGTCCTCCGGCAATCATTGAAGAAGCGGATAGCACGATTAGGGGAGGTGCTTCGTGACAGTACGATTTATTCTTACCGACTATGTTAGCCATGCCTTGGCACATGCCGTTTATGACAAACTGGAGGACGGCACTTTTGCCGGACGAATCCCCTCCTGTCCGGGTGTAGTAGCTTTCGGTACCGCTTTACACGAGTGTGAAGCTGAATTACGCTCTACTTTAGAGGACTGGATTCTGGTTGGCCTCAAACTGGGTCATTCTCTGCCAGTAATTGAGGGCATCGACCTTAACAAGGAGCCTCGACGTGAGCCAGTGGAGGCCATGTAAGCGGCGGAACTTTATTCGCCGCCTCAGGAAATTTGGCTTTGAGGGGCCATACACTGGAACACGACACCAGTTTATGGTCTATAAACAGCACCGTTTAGTAATTCCTGCTCAGGCCGAATTGATGAACTCAACTAGAGTAAAGGTGTAGGTTTACCTACACCTTTACTTGTTTTTTCGCAGCTTAGAAAAGGGCAGCTACTAAACCCCTACTTTGATAGGTATGCTGAATGGGAAGCTATTGTTTCTATTGTATCCGAAACATCTTGGTACCACAGGTGGGGCAAGTTCCCTTGGTCGCCGGTTTACCGTTCTTCATAGTGATTGACTTGGGATCCTTCATCTCTTTCTTGCTGCGGCATTTCATGCAATACGCTTGCATCGATTGTTACCTCCTTTTTGCTGTGCACGTTACAGCATCTATTCACCGATGTCAAGAGTTAGAAGCATGTACGGGTCAACGGTGGGTTTTTTACCCCGGAGAGGTATATTAATCTCGTCCTCCGTCTGGTTTTTGGTTTACCGGTCCTTGTTCATTTTCACTGCTGCTTTGGGCCCCAAACTTCGTTTCTGCAGCCAGATAGCAAATCCTACCGCCGCTTTAAGTAGATCCTTCTCAGCTTTTTCCATGTAACGGACATCTCCGGTCTTCATGGTCATCTTCGGGGCTTGAGAATATCGTTTGTAACTTCTAAGTACATCCTTAGAATATTCGAGTAATTCTGAATAGTCATCCATCTGGCCAATAACGAGTATTGCCGCGTCATCATCGGGGCCAATGCCAAGCAAGTGCGTTTCGACGATGTGTCTCGACAAGATCTCCTTCTTTTGTGGGTCCTCCAATGCATTTGACACGTAATAAGCACCAGTTTCCAGCAGATGTTCAGCCGTTGCCGACCGATTTGCACCACACTTTGATGCCAAATAACGAATTTGAGCGATCAACTCCTTGTCGATGACCACGTTGTATTGCTTTTTGGTCCTTTCCGCCATCTCATCAGTGTCCGTTGAGTTTAGTAACCTTGCCTTTACTCTGCTCATTAAGCCCATTTCAGCCTCCTCCACGGATTCCTAGATCATTTGCCTAGAATTGCTAAGGTTGACCTAGGAATCCGTGACTAATCAACTTTTATGCCCATTTTGTGACCAATTCGAATTGTTATTCTCCAAATTTGTCATCACAATTTTCCGCAAAATCGTCTTCGACGTTTTCTTCTCGCAGAATTCTCCGCGCTTGCTGGATGACTTGGATGTAAATTGTGCGCGAAACGACTATCTCAGATGGATCCACATCCATTCTGGCCAAAATGTCTAGGACATGCTGAAGTGTGATCATCTGCGGTTACCTCCCTTATTGATTTTTTTCATTTTTGATCGTTTTTTCATTTGTATAGCCGAATCACCTCCTTTCACCCCGTTTTTACCATCCTCATTATCTGAGTTAATTATTTCGAGCAAAATGTACGATAGGCGCAGGAAAGCACGCTCTGTCGCCGAGTCCAAATTGCTCTGCTTATGATCTGCCTTCCTCTTATTCTGTTGTTTTGCTTGCGTCCCGGTCATAGCGTTTAAAAGCCCTAGAAAATAAAAAAACCGGACTGAAAACTCAGTCCGGCAATTAATAGCAATAAGAACCACGCCACCGGCCTACGGTGGACTGTTTTGATTACGTTTATTTAATTGTTAAGCTGCTAACATAATATATATCACAAGTGCTTTCCCATGTCAACTATATTGAGCCGCATCTGAATGTGCTACGTAATGAAACAGATCAATGCTATCTCTTCCGCAATACAAATAATAAGTGCTGCGCCCGGCTGATGGCTACATACAATCCCATCTCACCTTCCCACCTTTCATCGCTGGGGTCCACATCTAGGATGAACACCGCGTCCGCCTCGCACCCCTTGAACTTCATGTACGTGTGGTAGTGAACGCAGTTCGGCTTATCCTCGAGCTCTTCGGTTACGATGAAGTTCCCAAGTCCTGGCTTGTCCCCTATGCAGGTACGGGCGAGGGAATGACCTCCGAGTATCACCACCTGGTCACGTGATAATCCCTGCTCGTCTTGAAAGCCAGTATGGAATTATCGGGATCTACGATTATCCTCTCCCGATAATCCTCTATTACCTTTTTATCCCGGTTAATCGGTTTCATCTCAAGCTACTTTTGACCTGTCCCGATTTTATCATTCTCCGCACAGTTTCATAGCTAACCCCATATTCCTTCGCTAGACTACGAAAGCTCTTGGTCTTGTGTTTACCTGTGAGCTCAGACCATACAACAGTCGATAATTTTCCTCTCCATGCTATGTTTAATGCAAGCGGAGCGAGCACCGGATAAAATCCCATTTCCAGATATTGCATCAAACCCCGATCCCCGCCGGGGTCGCCAGTGCAACAGATAGTATGACAGTCCAGCGTATTGAAGTTCAAAGAAAGGCTTAAATTCCGGCTGTGGTGTAACTGCTACGACCTTCTGGTCTATATGGCAGATTTGATTTTCGCCACAAACTGATAACTTTATTGTAGCCTTCAATGCTAAACTCCCTTATCAACACATCGTCGTAGTTCATATTCTATACCGTCTTCAAAATGACTATACAGATTGCATTATTATATCAGTTTCTACTTGTTAAACATAATGACGTTTTGTTTAACTTTCTCCTCAATAGCCTTCTTCTAGAGCCACTTTAAGCTACGTCTATAAGAGTATCAATACAAACGCATGAAATCCGTCAATTGGCACCATGGAAGAAAAAGATGCTGGGTAGAACCGGCAACGTCGATGATGTTACCACTCACTTGAATCGCAACCGTGACATAGCTAGGCGCATTCGCTATATTTGGGAATAAGTGAGGCTGGCAATCTTGCGACCTTTTCTTGCATTTGAACATCAGGCCTTTAATGAATTATAGTAAAAAGTCATCTCCTTCAATGAGCTGAGCAAATTCAAGACCGGAGTAAATATGGAGATATTAAAACAAATCAGATACGAACCTGCCCAAGTTACAGGTGGATACACGGACCAGTTACTCGAGATTGATCTGAGTAAGCTACAAATCACAATTCAAGACCTATCGCCTGATTTCAAAAACAAATACATCGGTGGTCGAGGTTACGCCCTGAAACTGATATGGGATGGTACAAGCCGAGAAACACGCTACGACAGCCCCGAAAATATCCTTGTAATGGCCAGTGGGCCGCTCGGCAATGAACCCAGTTTTCCAGGAACAGGTAAATTCATAGTTGGCACCATTTCGCCTCTTACGGATACATTTATTGATTCAAATGTCGGCGGTCATTTCGGCCCACTTTTAAAGCTTGCCGGTTTTGATGCACTTGCAGTTTCCGGAATAGCCAGCGCAGACTCGGTCATTGTAATTGACGGCGACTTACGAACTATCAGCATTATAGCTGCGCCTGCATACGATAAGGAAATTGATGAGGGTTCTCTTTCCTTTGGCAAAAGACTACTGGAAGATATAAACGACGGCGAGTACAGCGATTCACTTGCTGCGGTAACCACAGGCAAGGGCGCCTGCAACGCCAGGTTCGGCATCATAAACAGCCTGTTCTTTGACAGAAAGCGAAATCGCATTCGCGCCAAACAGGCGGGTAGAGGTGGTACGGGAACCGTTATGAGGACTAAGGGACTACGGGGTATTGTCGTGCATTCCAGCCTGTCAAAGGCAAATGGCAACAATGCTGTAGATAAAGAAGGTGTGCGCCGGGCAGGTTCCCGGTTGAGGGAGGTTATCTCTAAAGCTGATCCCAAACAGCTTCATCTTTCCGCATGGGGTACTACCATTCTGTCGGAATATATGAATAAATTCCACCTTTTTCCCATCAACAATTATCAGTACGGTCAAAGCTCTGAGTCCCCCAAGCTCTTTGCAGGTGTCTTTCTTGACAGGTACTTCACAAAAAATATGCCTGACGGTTGTTACTATGGGTGTAATCTGGCATGTTCTAAGAGTTCTGAAAATGTGGAACTGACACGAGGTCCATATGCAGGGCAAAAGGTTAGCATTGATGGTCCCGAGTATGAAACTGTTGGCGCAGTCTCTTGCATGGGTATTTTCGATCCCCATTTTGTCCTGGAATACAACTGGTACTGCGATGAATATGGTCTCGATACCATCTCTACAGGCACGACAATTGCATTCTTTATGGAGTGCTTTGAGCGCGGATTCCTCACTGCTGATGATATAGGTTATAAACTGACCTTCGGTAACATGGATGCTGTTGACAGGTTATTGCATGAAATTGCCAATGCTAAAGGCTTCGGCAAAGTTGCCGGGCAAGGTGTTGCTAGAGGTAAGAAATGGGTTGCCGAAAAGTACGCTGCTCGAAACGGTATCTCCCAGGATGCCGCCCTGGTTGAGCTGAGCAAATTCGCAATGGAGGTCAAAGGCCTCGAGTTCTCCATGTACGTGACTAAAGAGTCACTTGCCCAGCAAGGTGGCTATGGTTTCGCTCTCAAAGGACCACAACATGACGAGTCATGGCTGATCTTCATTGACCAGATTCACAAGGAGCTGCCCACCTTTGAAGATAAGGCGAATGCACTTAAATGGTTTCCTCTAATCCGCACATGGTTCAATGCTACCGGACTGTGCAAGCTTCCATGGATCGATGTACGAAATCCGGAGGCAGCCAATACCGATGAGCCTGCAAAAAACCTCCCAACACTTGCCTATTATGTTGACTACTTCAATGCAACAACAGGGAGTAACAAAACACTGAAGGATATTTTAGATGATTCGGAGAGACTTTACATACTTCAAAAGCTAATCAACTTGCGTCATGGTAAGGGTACCCGGGTTAGCGACCAGATACCATTAAGAGCAATGGGGCCGGTTTATTTTAATGAATACGAATCCCGAGCTGAATATTATGACGGATGGTTACGGGAACAGCTCGGTGATAGTGAAGTCCCGGCCGCCCCGGAGAAGAAGCATGAACTGCTTGTTAAGAAAAGGATTGAGGCTTATCAGCAGCTCTGCGATATAGTTTACGAAGAGAAAGGTTTCTCATCCGATGGAATACCAAAACGTGAAACAGTAGAAAAATTCGGACTTTTGGACGAACAGGCAGGAAAACTATTGCAGGGATTCGGCATGTGATCCGGGACGGGAAGATATATTAATTGGTAACCAAAATAATATGGCTCAGAAGATGATGGTCTCGGTCAAGTTCCTCGGTATGCAGCGCGTCGTAACAAAAAAAGATTCTGTAAATATACCTATAACAGGAGAGATGACGGTAAAAGATATCCTTGAATTCGTCAAGAACCTGTATCCAGATCTGACTTTGGATGAAGAGATGCTCTTTGTAACCGTTAACCAGGAAAAAGCATCTCTTGACAGGCTTTTAAGCGCTGATGATACCGTCTCATTTCTGCCTCACATCAGTGGTGGATAACAAAATCATTTTCAGACATCAGCATATAACAATAATGTAATAGTGAGCTGAGGGATAATATTCTCTATTAGCCTAAATAGGAAATCCCAACTAATAGCATAATTTGATAGCAAAGATGCAATATTTACGTTTTTTGCATATACTCATTATATGTAGTGAGCTTCGGTTAAAACGGAAAGGAGTTAATAATGGAATTGAGCGCTCAAGTTAAGGCTATTGCCCGGGAGAATGGGGCTGCTCTGGTGGGTATTACCTCCAGGGAAAGGCTAACCGGGGCACCGCCTTCAGCCGATCCCGATTACCTCCTGCCCTCCACCCGGTCTGTTATCTCTTTCGCCATGCCGCTGGATAGAAAGGTTATTCGGGACTACCTGAGTAAAAGGGATTGGTTGGCCCACGGGAACGACCATAAACGCATTTACCGGAATCTTTATGACATCGCTGAGCACCTTGCTGATTTCCTCAAGGAGAAGGGCTTTGAGGCGATACGACCGGATATGAACAATGTCTATCGCCCTGAAGGGGGTAGCAACCAGACCACGGACATGGCCAATATGGTAGAGATGGTGCCTGACTTCTCCCATCGTTACGGGGCAGTAGCCGCGGGGTTAGGACGGTTGGGCTGGAGCGGCAATTTGATGACTCCCCAGTTTGGCTCAGCGGTCTTCGTGGGCTCGGTGCTTACTTCAGCGGTACTGGAGGCTGATCCGCTCCTGGAAGAAGATCCCTGTGACAAGTGCAAGTTATGTACCACGGTTTGCCCTGTGGAGATGATAGATAAAAAGGAAACCATGTCTGTGACCATAGCCGGCAGAGAATACTGCTATGGGAAAAAGGAAAGCAATGCCCGCTGTATCATCGCCTGTGGCCACAACCACGGCCTGGGTCCTGACAAGACGTGGTCTACCTGGAGTCCCTACCATGTGAACTATCCCTTCCCCAATGAAGTGGCAGAAGTTATTGCCTTGAGCCGGCAGATACGAGCCGCCGACCCTAACTTCCAGGGAAAGCGAGCCGTACTTACTCAACGTGATAAATGCTTTGACCCCAATGAGATCTACATCAATACCTGTGGCAACTGCGGACTCATCTGCTGGGAAAAGCGGGAGGACCGGGAGGAGAATCGTCGTATACTGATGAACTCTGGTGTGGTAGTGCTCACTGCCGAGGGCAAACGGATGGCAGTACCGGCAGAGGAAACAACAGAACTGGATACACCGTATGGAGTAAAGGTAGCCATGCTGCGCCGGGAAGCCCAAGCGCTGCCGGAGCTTGCTAATTTGCTGAAAGAAGGGGCGCTGACTACCCGTGTGGCCAGAGATACCCAGATTCTGAACTATCTGGCCTCGCTGCCTGTCGCTGCTTGATAGCTATGACCTTTCTGTCTTTGGTCCTCACCGCCTCATAGCTGGCCCCATATTGTCTAGCCAGCTCTCTCAAGCTTTTCTGTTTGTTTTGTCACCCAATTGCACAATCTGACGGAAAGTGCAGAAAAAAGCCTTTTCCAATCCCGCACCAACACCAAAACTGGACTGATATACGGGGACAGGTCAGATGGCAATCTAGTATGCGTTCCGATACATTTCCACTATTTGCTTGGCTTCTATCTTAAGTGGCGGTACTTCCAAGCTGAAGGGGCACGTCCTTATCACGATGTTGGCCACTTCTTCAGCGTCTTCCAGCTTGCAGCCCAGGTCACGAAACCGTAATTTCATTCCCACACTCTCCAGCCACTCCTCAACAGCCTTTATACCATCTGCTTTACCGAAGACTTTAGTGCCTACCGCTTCTATTCTTTCCTTTCTGGCAGGAAGAATGTATTCCATAAATTTTGGCAGCAGAGCCGCCAGACCATCTGCGTGTGCCACATCATATAGCGCGCTTATCCCGTGTTCAATATTGTGGCAGTGCAAACCTCTCCCACGTCCTCCGCCCAGGGTGGCGAGAGCACACATGGCGATGGTACTGGTCCATGACAGCTGAGTACGCGCCTCAATATCGTCTGGTTTGGCTAATACCCGTGGCAGGTACTCCACGACCATTCTCATTAAATGCTCCCTTATGCCGTCATTCACCGGGGCATGTCCTTCAAGCAGGATATATGGCTCAATGCAATGAGCGAAAATATCCACCCCTCCCTGCGCAGTTTGTTTCTTGGGCACCGTAAGCGTGAGTTCGGGGTCAACGACGGCAACCTTGGCCGCCATGCGCCAGCTGGTAATCGGTCTCTTTTCGCGCGTGTCCCAATTTGTAACCACCACTGCGTTGTTCATCTCACTGCCGGTAGCTGCCAACGTCGGTACCTGGATAATTGAAGGTGTCGTGTCAATTACCACTCCCTCGTCGATTCCAGATAGTGCACGCTCCCAGAAAGGTTCATCGTGGGTACTGGCAACGGCTATCGCTTTGGCCGAGTCCATCGCGCTGCCCCCACCCAGACCGATAACCACATCTATTTTTTCTTTTCGCGCCAGACTGGCGCCTTCGTCTACCATAGTATGGCGCGGGTTCGGTTGTACCTTCTCAAAAACCAATACATCCAGTCCGTTTGACTCCAGCTCACTGATTATCCTATCCAGTAATCCCACGCGGCGAATGTCGGGGTAGGTAACGACCATCGCCTTTTTCCCCAATTGCTCGGCTTCCTTACCCAGCTCATTTATGCTTCCGACGCCAAATACCAGCTTGGTTGGTACATGCATTACGTATGTCATGGCCATATATCCTCCAGCGTTAAATTTACCTGTTTTCGTATTATCGCGGGAATTATAAAGCGGTCACAGGCGTATGTCAACTCAAGCTGCGCATTTTCTTATCAGGCCATGAGGCAATGTTGAGTATCTGGGGCTGCTCCATAAGATGTGGTACAATTATTTGAGCTATGCCAGCTCCTCACTATTATTAAAGATAGTTAGTACATTTTTGATTCAACGCACTGAGAATAATTTGATTACTTGAAGGAACAGCGGAGAGAAAAGATGATAGAAGCAGTAATGTTAAATCCCGGAGATAATATCGGTGTCGCATTGGTGGACCTTAAACCGGGGGCAGAAGTGAAGATATATGGTCGAGAGGTCCGGGTCAAATTGGCTGAGCCCATTCCTTATCAACATAAATTCAGTGTTACACCAATAGATTCCGGTC
>Ga0180009_10008679_pt1 | contig 10029 bp, 10 predicted proteins | sample OS_PC_MetaG_FD_123537 | JGI IMG/M metagenome (GOLD analysis project Ga0180009, IMG submission 123537) | Groundwater microbial communities from the Aspo Hard Rock Laboratory (HRL) deep subsurface site, Sweden - OS_PC_MetaG | ecosystem: Environmental > Aquatic > Deep subsurface > Groundwater... | reverse complement strand
GTGCCAGAATTGGAGCAGTTCACAATGTAGTTTTCTCGGCTTTTTCTTCGGCAGCCTTGAAGATAAGATTACAAACTGCTGAGGCTAAAATTTTAATTACTGCTGATGGATATTATAGGAGGGGAGAAGCTTTAGATTTGTTAAGTAAGGCTAAAGAAGGTCTTAAAGGAACTAAGGTTAAGAAAGTTGTGGTTGTTCCTAGATTAGGTAAAAAAATTAGAGGAAAGAAATTTGTTTCATGGAAAGAGGTAGAGAAACAAAATCCTTATTGTGAGCCCGTTTATGTTGAATCTAATGATCCTTTGTTTATACTTTATTCATCGGGGACAACTGGAGTACCCAAAGGAATTTTACATGATAGTGGTGGATATATTACACAGGCTTATTGGACTTGTAGATATGTGTTTGATATGCATGAGAATGATATTCATTGGTGCACTGCAGATATTGGTTGGGTGACTGGGCATACTTATGCTTGTTATGGTCCTTTGGCTAATGGAATTACAACTTTGATTTATGAAGGAACTCCTGATTATCCAGATTTTAGTAGATGGTGGAATATTGTTGATAAAAATAAAGTTAGTATTTTCTATACTGCACCAACTGCGATTAGAATGTTTATGAAAGCTGGGAATAAATGGTTTAAGAAATATAAATTGAAGACGTTGAGATTATTGGGTTCTGTTGGAGAGCCTATAGATGTAGATGCTTGGATGTGGTATTTTAATAAAGTCGGAAAAGGAAATTGTCCAGTTGTAGATACTTGGTGGCAAACTGAAACTGGTGGAACTTTAATAATGAGTTTACCTGGAATTGGTCCTTTTATTCCTACTGTTTCTGGTAGAAGTTTTCCTGGGACTAGACATATGATTGTAGATGATAATGGAAGGAAGGTTAAAGCTGGTAAGGCTGGTAATTTAGTTCAGGTTAGTCCATTTGCTCCTGGAATGCTGCATGATATTTATAATAATTCTAAGAGGTATAGAAAAACATATTGGTCAAGATTTAAAGGAAAATATGATACTAGTGATGGAGCATTTATGGATAAGAATGGATATATTAGAATTGTTGGAAGAGTTGATGATGTGATGAAAGTTGCAGGGCATAGAATGAGCACTGCTGAAATTGAAAATGCAATTAATGGATATCCAGATGTTAATGAGAGTGCTATAGTGCCGATGGCTGATAAATTAAGAGGGCAGGTTCCTGTTGCTTTTGTTATTTTGAAAAGAGGTTTTCCTTCTGATGAATTAGTTAAAAAAATTAAGAAACAAGTTGATGGAAAAATAGGTCCTATTGCAAGGCCTGCTAAGATATATTTTGTTGATGATTTGCCTAAAACTAGATCTGGAAAAATTATGAGAAGAATTTTAAAAGCTTTATTGGCAAAGGAAGAACCCAAAGGTTTGATGACTTTAGTTAATCCTGAAACTGTTGAGAAGATAAAAGAGATAATTGGTTGAGAAATAAATTATTGATCCAGTCTAACTAAAGGGACGAAACTTCCATTGGTAATTGCTTCAAATAATCCATTGGTAATTGCTTTTAGTTTAGGATTTAATGCATTATATTCTGCTAATTTTTCTTCAAGCCTTCTTATGTCTGACTCGCTTAAATCAATTTCACCTTTATTGTGAACATTATACTGATTATTTGAGGTTATTCCTTGAGAAACTCTAATTAAATCGTCACGCATACCTACACTCATTTCTTGGTGAGTAACTTTTCCAAATATTGGTTTACTCATAAGATTCTCTGTTCTTGCATAAAAAGATACCTCAAGTTCTGGAATATATAGATCTTCTTGTATATGCACGTCATGAGCTGCTCCGCTGGACCTTTGTATTTTATGTGCTTTCATGGATTCGGTATTTTTGGGAGATTTATAAAAGTTATGGTATTGAACGATTATATGTGCTAAAATAATGGTTATCATTATTATGTTTGAGAACCAGATTTTTTATATAGCATGAGACTGATTATTTAATTATTTAAAATGGGAAGAAAGAAATGGCAAAGAAAAAGGGGATATAGAATTTCTGAATCTATATTTCCTAAAAAATTACTTGATCAAGAAAATATAATAATTAATCCTTTTTATGATGATTGGATAAATTGGAGAGATGGTTTCAGAGATTGGTTTAGAGATTCTAAAATTATTAAGAGAATTAATCGTAGTGTTAAATTTTTTAATAATGAATTATATGAAAAAAGGATTAAAATGAATATAAAACAAAAGAAATTGCAGGAAAGGAGAAAGGCTAGAAAGTTAATTGGTGATAATCGTTTTGATATTTAATGTATTTTTTCGTAAAATAGAAAGATTTAAATACTATTGGTTCATATATGGTACATATGGTTCAAAATAGAAACGATATGGAAATGGATATTATTTTATTATTGATAAAAAGAGAAAGCCATATTAGGGGTCTTGCGAATAATTTAGACGAGTCTCATTCTACAGTTTTTAGAAAGTTAAATAGATTGCTTGAAAAAAATGTAGTTGATTTTAGAAAAGAAGGGAAAAATAAGGTTTTTTATTTAAAGGACAATATAATTTCAAAAAGTTATATTCTAAAAGCTGAATTATACAAATTGATAATTTTTTTAAGTAAACATCCAGAATTAAGTGTAATTTTTGAAGATATACTAAAGAAAAATGATAAAGATTTGATTGTTTTGTTTGGAAGTTATGCAAAAGGTATAGAGAAAAGAAATAGCGATATTGATATCTATATAGAAACTAAAGATAGAAATGTTAAAAGAAATATAGAAAGTATTAATTCAAGGATTAGAGTTAAGATAGGGGAGTTTGATACAGAATCTCTACTTATAAAAGAGATTATTAAAAATCATATAATAATTCAGGGAGTTGAACATTTTTATGAAAAAAAATAAATTTTTGAGTAAACTTAAGAAAGAAGAGAAATTGGAGTTAATTGAACCTACTGAAGAAGTTTGTGAATCTTATTTAGAGAAGTCGGATAATTGTTTATTTTCTGCAAAATTATTATTGAAGAACGATTTATATGAAAATTCTATTGGTATGTCTTATTATGCTATGTATAATTCTCTGATTGCTCTTCTTTTTAAAACAGGAATAAAGTGTGAAAATCATGCTGGTTCTATATTATTATTGAAATTATTATTTGGTAAAAATGATTTGTTTAAGTTAATTTCCGATGCTAAGGAAGAAAGGATTGATAAACAATATTATGTGACAACAGAAAAAGATGATATAACAAAAGAAGATACACAAGAATTATTAACAAATACTGAAAAATTTGTTATACAGACTAAGTTAATTATAAAGAATTTGAATAATGATTTTATTGAGGGAGTTAGAGAGAGGTTAGGAGATTTGATTGGAGATTAGACAACTTTATAAATAATAAATTTCAAATTCTAATAAAAGAGGATGAGATTAAATATTGTTATAGGTGGAAGTGCTGGTCAAGGAATTAATAAGATTTCCGGCATTGTATCTAAGATTATGATTAATCAAGGATATTTTACTTTTAATTATAGAGATTATCCTTCAATAATTCGTGGTGGACATAATTTCAATATTTTGAGTATTTCTGACAAAAGAGTTGGAAGTTATGAAAGTAAAGTAGATGGCATTATAGCTATGGATAATAATACTGTTAAAGTTCATAAAAAAGATTTGAAAAAAGGAGGATTTATTATTAGACCTGATGATTTTTTGGAGTATGGTAGAAATTTAAATGTTGCATTAGCTGGATGTTTAATTAAGATATTGGGATTTGATAAGAAGATTTTGATTGATGAGATTAAAAAAGAATTGAATAATAAAAAATCTATTAATGCTGCGGATAAGGGTTTTGAAGCTGAGAAAAAAATATTTAGTTTGAAAAAATTAAAGAATAAGATTAATATTATGTCTGGATCTCAAGCAGTTGCCATTGGTGCTGTGAATTCTGAGATAAATTTGTATATTGCTTATCCTATGACCCCTGCTACTGGAGTTTTACATGAGTTGGCTGCTAAACAGATTAAAAATGGTTTTATGGTGTTTCAACCTGAAAATGAAGTTGCTGTTGTGAATGCAGGTTTGGGTGCTAGTTTTTCTGGTGCTAGAACGATGGTTGGAACTTCTGGAGGAGGTTTTGATTTGATGTGTGAAGGTTTGAGTTTACAAGGTATGAGTGAGATTCCTTTAGTTGTTTATTTGGCTGCAAGGCCTGGTCCTGGAACTGGTGTTCCTACTTATACTTCACAAGGTGATTTGAATATTGCTTTAAGAGGTGGACATGGAGAGTTTCCTAGAGTTGTGATTGCTCCTGGTGATCCTGTTGAGGCTATTGAAAAAACTAATGAAGCTTTTTATTTATCTGAAAAATTTGGATGTTTAAGTATTTTATTGTCTGATAAACATTTAGCTGAATCTGAATTTAGTTTTGATGGAAAAGCTAAGAAAGCTTTGAAAGTTAAAGTTAATAGAAAAGTTCCTGGTGAATGTATTGTTAAAGCTAGCAGTTATGAGCATGATAAACATGGAAATACAACTGAGGATGCTTCTATTACTGAGAAAAATGCTATTTATAGATTAAAAAAATATGTTCAGATTAAAAGAGCTGCTAAAAGATTTGAGATGATTAAGATTTATGGTAAAAAGAATAGTAAGAATTTGGTTATTGGTTGGGGCTCTACTAAGGGTGCTATTTTAGATGCTATTGAAGGTTTGGATTTTAAGTTTTTACAGGTTTTGTATATGATGCCTTTGTCTGAACAAATTAAAAAAGAGATTTTGAAAGCTAAGAATGTAGTGTTAGTTGAAAATAATTTAACTGGACAATTAGGTAGATTAATTAGAGAAAAAACAGGAATTAAAATTGAGAAAAGAATTTTGAAATATGATGCAAGGCCGTTTTTATCTGATGAATTGAGAAAGGAGTTGATGAAAGTAAGATGAAACTAGATACTAAAAATACAATAACATGGTGTCCTGGATGTCCTAATTATAAAATTTGTGAGGCTGCTAAGTTAGCTATTTTTAGATTGATGAAGAATGGTTATAAACAAAAAGATTTTGCAATGGTAACTGGAATTGGTTGTCATGCTAAAATATTTGACTATTTGAATATTGGAGGCATATATGGATTACATGGAAGAGTTTTACCAACTGCTTTAGGTATTAAGTTAGGAAATCCCAATTTGCATGTTCTTGGTTTTGCTGGTGATGGAGATACTTATGCTGAAGGAATTTCACATTTTATACATGCTTGTAGATATAATAATGATATGACTTTGATTGTACATGATAATAGATCTTTTTCTTTAACAACTGGACAAGGAACTCCTACTTCACAATCAGGTTATAAAAGTAAAGCAGAACCTCTTGGTTTGGTTAATTTAACTCTTAATCCTATTAAGTTAGCTTTGGTTTCTGGTGCTAGTTTTGTTGCAAGATGTAATGCTAGGAATGTTAAACATACTGCTATGATGATTGAAAAGGCAATTAAACATAAAGGGTTTTCATTTGTTGAAATTTTACAAGATTGTATAGTGTTTAATTTAGATATTAATAATTTGGATAAAAATATGCATAGAGTTGAGAATAAGAATAATATGAAGAAGGCTATGGTATTAGCTGATAAGTGGAATTATGATAATATTAAAGGAAAGATTCCTATTGGAATTTTATATCAGGCTAGGAGAAAGACTTTGGATGAGAATTGGCCTCAGTTAGTTAAGTTGAAAAAGAAGAAAGTTGGTTGGAAGAGGATTTAATTAGTAAGATTTATAAATACAGCTTGTTTTTTAATTTTATGGTAAATACATTATTAATTGTTGGAATTATAGTTGGAGTGATAGTATTATACATTATTATAGCTTTTAATGTTTTGATTGCTTTAAGAAATAGAGTTAAGAATGCTTGGAGCCAGATTGATGTTCAATTAAAGAGAAGATATGATTTAATTCCTAATTTAATGGATACTGTTAAAGGATACATGAAACATGAGAGAGAAGTTTTGACTACTATAACAAATGCTAGAGCTAATTTGATGAAAGGAGATATTCATAAAAGAGCTGAAGCTTCTGATCAATTAACTAATGCTTTTAAGTCTTTATTTGCAGTAGCTGAGAATTATCCTGATTTGAAGGCTAGTGATAATTTTAAGATGCTTCAAGAGGAATTATCTGGTACTGAGAATAAGATTTCATATGCAAGACAATTCTATAATGATAATGTGATGGATTTCAATACTAAGATACAAGTTTTTCCAACTAATATGTTTGCTAGAATATTAGGATTTAAGGAAGAAGAATTCTTCAAAACTGAAGGAAAAGAAAGAGAGCCTGTTAAGGTTAAGTTTTAGTTTTAGAAAATGGCAAATATGTATAATGAGATAAGCAAGAATAAATGGAACTCTTATATTTTGATAGTTTTCTTTGTGTTGATTGTTAGTGCTATTGGTTATTTTTTAGGTTATTATTGGGGGAGCCCTTATTTTGGATTTGGATTGGCTTTTTTTATTGCTGTAATTTATACTGCTATAACTTTTAGTTCTGGGGATAAAATGATATTATCTAGTACTGGAGCTAGAGAGTTGAAAAGAAGTGAATATCCTTTTTTGTGGCATACTATTGATGGATTAGCTATTGCTGCTGGGATTCCAAAACCCAAAGCTTATGTTATTGATAGTCCTGCTTTGAATGCTTTTGCTACTGGAAAAAGCCCTAAGAGTGCTTCTATAACTGTGACTACGGGTTTGTTAGAGAAAATGAATAGACAAGAATTGGAAGGTGTTATTGCACACGAGATGAGTCATATTAAAAATTATGATATTAGATTTATGATGTTTACTGTTGCTTTGGTTGGTGTTGTAGTTTTATTGAGTCATATATTTTTGAGGTCTCTATGGTTTGGTGGACATAGTGGAAGAAAAGATTCTGGTGGTGCTAATATTGTGTTTATTATAATTGGTTTGGTTTTGGTTATTTTGAGTCCAATTTTGGTTCAGTTAATTAGATTGGCTATAAGTAGGAAAAGAGAGTATTTAGCTGATGCTTCTGGTGCTATGTTAACTAGATATCCTGAAGGTTTAGCTTCTGCTTTAGAGAAAATAAAAGAAGATCCTAGATCTAAAATTGAAAAAGCTAGTAAAGGAAATGCTGCTTTGTTTATTTCTAATCCTTTAAAGAAAGAGAAAAAATCAGATTCTTCTTGGTGGAGTACTCATCCTCCATTAACAAATCGTATTCAAAGATTAAGAAATATGTAATTGTTTATAAATATCTTCTTTCTCTTGCTTCTTCACTGCCCTGAATTTCTTTTCTTAGTATTTTGTAGGTTTTGTAAGGATCATGATATGTTATTCTTGCTGTCATTGATCCCCATTCTTTGATTGTGAGGACTAAACCATTTAGAATATTAATAGCTTTGGCATCACGATCTTTTTCATAGAATTTAATATCTTTTTTTACTATATAGGGTTCTCCATTCCTTTCTTTAACTCTTTCTACTTCAATTGTTAATTCACCATCACCTATTTCAGTTCTAACCATATCTACTAAAGTTATACCACATACATAAGTACGAGTATTAAAATCAAATATGTTTGCTCCTCCTCTTCCGACTCTGTGTTGTAATGTTAATGCCATGTTTTTTAAGGAAATTAGTGCTGTTTATAAAATTATCTTAATCTGATTATCTCTAAATTTTTTGGTGCTGTGGTTTCAATACGTTCTGATTTATGTATAGAACTAGCTAAGTCTAAAGTTTTTGAAGATTCACCATGAATTACTATTACTTTTTTTGGTTTTGGACTTAATCTTCTGATGAAATTCATTAATTGATTTCTATCTGAATGTCCTGTGAAACCATGAATTGAATAGATTTCTAGTCTAACTTTCACAGGCATTTGTTTGTTGTCTTCTTGGAACATAATTTCTTTTTCTCCTTGTTGAACTCTTCTACCTGTTGTTCCAACACCTAAGTATGATGTGAAAACAATGGAATTTTTTGGATTGTCTGCTAAATTTTTGAAGTATTCTACAGATGCTCCCCCTGTTAACATTCCAGATGTTGCCATTATAACACATGGACCTTTTTCTTCTAATACTTGAGTCATTTCTTTTCTTCCAACTATTTCTTTAAAGTATGGAGCTAAGAAAGGATTTTCTCCTTTATGGAATATTGACTGTTTGATTTTATGAGCGAAAAAGTCTGGGTATGTAGTGTGGATTGCATTAACATCCCAAAGCATTCCTTGTAAGAATACTGGAACTTCCTTTAGTTTTCCTTCTCTTATTGCTTTTTCTAAAATTACTAAAATTTCTTGGGCTCTTCCTACACCCAAAACAGGAAGTAAAACTTTTCCACCCCTTTCTATTGTATCTTTGATTATATTTAATAGATAAGATTCACATTCACTTCTTGTTGCTAATACATCTTCTTTTCCACCATAAGTTGATTCTATCATTATGGTTTCTAATCTTGGAAATTTAGTTGCTGCTGGAGCTAATAAATTTGATAATTCATAATTTAAATCTCCTGTGTATAAAAAATTGTGTAACCCTTCTCCTATATGGAAATGACACATTGCGCTTCCTAAATTATGGCCAGCATTATAAAATGTTAATCTTACATCTGGAGTTATGTCTGTAACTTCTTCAAAATTTAGCGTGATAGCGTGTTTAACCATTTCTTTAATTTCTGTTGATGAATATAATGCGTTTTTAGCATCTTTTTTGCCTATTTCTAATAAGTCTAGACATAATAGAGCTGCTATATCTCTTGTTGGTTCAGTACAATAAATAGGTCCTTTGTATCCATATTTAAATAATAAAGGAACTAAACCACAATGGTCTAAGTGTGGATGTGATACAACTACTGCATCTAATTCATTAATCCTGAATTCTGGTGCTGAAAAATATGGATATTGGTCTTCTCCTTGTGCTGCTACATCTATACCACAATCAATTAAGACATTGGATTCTTCTGTTTGCAATAAGAAACACGATCTTCCTACTTGTCTTGAAGCTCCTAAGCATGCAATTCTAACCCATTCAGTTTGTTTATTTTTTCTTTTTGGTCCGTAAATTCTTTCTCCAACTTGGTGAAGAAATTTTTTTCTGTAATCATTATTTTCATACAAAACATTTCTAATATTAGTGATTAAATTTGCTTTTATTGCTGGTATTCTTCTTACGTAGGGAACCCAGAAAGTTTGTTTTTTTATTTCTTTTAGGTTTTCACCAGATTTTCCAATTGCTATTCCTGGTTTTTCAGCTTCTATAATAACTTGAGATCTTTGAGAATCAAAAATAATGTTTAATTTTCCTGCTTCATCTTTGATTATATTATTTATTGTGGCTTCTGCTTTTTCTAATTCTAAAGTTAAAGAAGGATCTGCTCTTAGTTCAACTCTTTTTTTGATTTTTGAAACTATTTCTTGGATTAATCCATTATTATCTAGGAAGAAGTCTTTATTTTTTGTATAAAGAACTATATTTGCTCCTTCAAATGAGATATTAGAAATATCAGCATTTTGCGGAAGCATCTCTTTGATGTCATCCAATATTCTTATTGCCATTTTTTATGAATTCTACTAATTTAGAATAATATGAAATTTAATTTATTTTAAGACTTGTTCTACTTTGTAACCTGCTGCTTTTTGTATACCTTTTTCTGTTACTATGAATATATCTAGTCCGTCTCCTGTTGGCATATCTCTTTGCATAGCAGCACCTATTGCTTTTTTTGCTAGCTCTATGCCCTCTTTTATAATTATATTTTGATTATAAAGCGCTTCAAATACACCATAAGCCAATATACTTCCTGATCCGTTTGATACGTAATCATCTGATGGTGTGATTGAACCGTCAATTCCTATTTCGTATAAATGGAATCCTTTTTTGTCTACTCCACCTAATAAGAATCCAACTATTCCTGGTACCATACTCATCTTTCTTATATTTTGATACAATATGTTTCCTAGTAAGTTAGCTATTTCTTTTGTAGAAGGATCATGCTCTGTTCTTATTTTTTTAAGCTCTATT
>Ga0180009_10008678_pt1 | contig 10029 bp, 5 predicted proteins | sample OS_PC_MetaG_FD_123537 | JGI IMG/M metagenome (GOLD analysis project Ga0180009, IMG submission 123537) | Groundwater microbial communities from the Aspo Hard Rock Laboratory (HRL) deep subsurface site, Sweden - OS_PC_MetaG | ecosystem: Environmental > Aquatic > Deep subsurface > Groundwater... | reverse complement strand
CGGCACGGACCCTGGAACTGCAGGCACGGGCGGAAGTGCAGGTACGGGCGGCACGGACCCGGGAACTGCAGGCACGGGCGGAAGTGCAGGCACGGGCGGTAGCGCGGGCACGGGCGGAAGTGCAGGCACGGGCGGCACGGACCCGGGAACTGCAGGCACAGGCGGCACGGACCCGGGAGCGGCGGGCTCCGGCGGTAGCGCAGGCAGCCCGGGTGAGGCGGGCAGCGGAGGTGCCGCTGGCGGCGTGACCGATCCGGGCGCTGCTACAGGCGGAGGCTCAAACGACGTGGGCACCGCCGGAGGTTGGACCGGTCCTGGCAAGGCGGATCTTGGTGGCGCCGCCGATGATCCTTCTCCGGATCCAAGCGACCCAGACGATTCTGGGCCGGGGATCGGGTGCGGGGTCTCGCAAGGCTCCCATGGCGGCTCGGGCTGGTTGCTCACGGCTCTCGTTGCATTGGCCGCCGCCGTCGGCGTGCGTCGAAGAATTCGGTAGTCCGCGCGTCCCTGCGCGGTCGGCAATCCCCGCATCCCTACCGGTCATCCGCGCGTCCCCTCGCGGTCCGTCACTTTGCCCATGCCCGGACTGCCGGACCGCCCCCGAGGGACGGACTACCGTCAATCGCCGAGCGGGATTCGGTCACAGACTACTCCATGGATCCGGCCGCCCGTGCGACTTCCGCCTCCTGCGTGACGCCGTTCAGGTCGAGGTTGGTGAGCTTCGAGGTCACCACGAAGTCGTAAGAGGGATACTCGTACACCGGCATGCGAGGTTCAGTTTCGCCGAGGGAATACCCCCAGATGTCCTGGTATTCGGAGAGGTCCTCTCCGAGCTCTTCGAGTTGCGCCAGGTACTCACTGATCGACTTGGACTCGATGATCACCATCTTGCCGAGGGATTCTATGATGGGGCTGTGCCGCCGCGTGCGATCATGGTCGAACTCGAGAATGCGGCGACCATAACGGGTGATACCGATGACGCGGAAGGTGAGACTCTTTCCGACCCCGGGCAGGTTGAGCACACTGCGATCGGTAGCGAGAAAGGGGAGATCCGCTTCACGACGCAGGCGAGCGACGTTGTCCAGCATGTTCTCTGCGTCTTCGGGGAAGGTGCGGATTCGCTCGTGATAGCTCTCGGGCACGGACCCAAACCACTTTTCCTCGAGTTGCTCCTGAACCGCCCGGGCGTTGGTGGCGAAGTTGTGCCGGTTCTCCCAATAGCCCTTCACGGTGAACGTGTAGTACGGCAGGACGCCGGCGTCGTTGAGCACCTTCCGAAGCTTGGCGGTGTGGCCGCGGCGCGAGGCTGCGGTAGTGAACACGAGCTGGTTGGTGATGGTCCAGCCAGCCGACGCCAGGCGACGAACGGCCTCCCGGGCCGCCGGTGTCATTTCCATGGGGGACTCGAAGTGCGTCTGCACGAGGAATTGGCGGATGCCCACCTCGGAGGCGCGTGCCTTGAAGTCGGCCAAGACCCTGGTCAGCTCGGGCGTAATGCGCTGAGGCAGGTAGGCCGGCAACCGGGTGCCGAGCCGCACCCGCACCAGCTCGGCATGCTTCTCCCCATCCGCGCGCTTCTCGTTTGCGATTCTCTTGTCCCGGGCGGTCTCGTAGACCGCCTGAAGGATGCGCGCGAGACTCTTGTCCGAGCTCATGAAGGCGTCTCCGCCCGTGATCAGGATGTCGCGCAGCTGCGAATCCTCCTCGAAGTACTTCATCAGACGCTTCAGCTCCGCTTCCCACGTCTCGTCCGGAACGAGCTTGTCGAGGTTGAAGTTGAGGTGACCATTCTGGAAGTCGAACATTCGCTGGCACGAGGTACACAACCCCGCACAGGCACGCCCCATCGTGGCGGGAATCAGGATGGCCACGTCGGGATAGCGACGGTGGACCCGATGTTGCGAGGGCAGGAGCCATCCGGCGGCGTTGGGTTTTCCGGGCTCGATCTCGTCTTCCTTCTCCCAGGCCACGATATGGCCGTACTCGTGCACGAGCTCGCGGCTGTAGATGACGTAGTCGCGTACCGCCATGTCGGCGCCGATGGCGAAGTAGGGAACGCGGACATGCAGGAGCGAGAGGTAGTAAGGATTCACGAAGAACGGAATCCCCTGCTCCTGCGCGTCGTACAGGATTCGCATGGTGTCGGGGTCGAGGCTCATGCCGAGTAGCTCGTTGAGCAAGTCCGGAGAGCGCACCGCGAAGTGCAGGTGGAACTTGTAATCATCCCACCAACTCAGGACGCGGAGGTACTTCTGCTCGTCGGACAGGCCCGCCTCGAACTGGTACCTGTGATGCTTGATCAACCCCTGATCGATCTTGTCGATGAGTAGCTTGATGATCCGTTCGCGGTTCTCTTCGCGCAGGGCGACGATGCGCGGATCCATGCCGGAAGGCCAGCGATCCATCCACGCTTCCAGGTCGGCGCGGGACGGGCGTCTGCGCTTGGCCTTGCCGGTGAACTGGCGAAAGAGGTGGAGCATGTCCTCGAAGAAGTAGGGCTTTGCCCCCCCGGTTCCGTGGGCGACGGCCAGCCAGATGGTCTTGACCGGGTTGCTCACCGCGAGCTCGCCCCGCAGGTTCAAGTCGCGGAATCGCCGCCCGGCGTTGTCGATGTAGTCGAGAATCCGAATGGCCCCGATATCCTGCCAGGAGAGCGCCTCGAACGCTTCTCGGCCGGCACACTCCCTGCGGTAGTAGGCCAATGCCTCCGGGCTCTTCTGCAGCTCCGTGAGGACCCAATTCCGCACGCCGATCAGCGCTTCCGTCTCGTTGCGGGCTTGGTGCATGATTTCTTCCAACGTCGGGTTCTCGCGCAGCAGCCGGTTGAGCAGCTTGCGAGACTTGACGTTGATCGCGATTCTGTCCAAAGCAGCGAACATGGCTTCGTGCTCCCCCCTCTCTAAAAGCTAGCGCACCCGACAGGGGGTGCAATCGCGTCGAAGCCGGAGCTTCCATCGGTTTGCTACGTGCCAGAACGGACCGAGAGAAGGCATGGTTTTCTTTCGGCGTCCCTGGTGGAGTTTGCCCGTCTCGGGGGGCTGAATAGGCGCGCAGTCCCGGATTGAAGCGCGAACCACCGCGCCGAGGCGCTCAAGAATCGTTCTTGCGAACGAGCTCCACCAGCGCCTTCACCAACCGTTGCTCCTCGCTACCGGCGGACCCTGACGGGAGCCAGACCAAGTCGAAGTGCTTGGTCCTCGCAAGCGGGTTGGGCTCCGCATCCCGTGGTCGCACCTGCAACAGCACATTCCGCTGCTCTGGCCCCTCGAGCACCACCACCGGCCATCCATGGCGCTGCTCGACGTCGCCGACCCGCCATGGCCCGCGCAGGGGCCGGCCCGGAACGAGCGGGTAAATGGCCTGCAGCACGTCTTCGTTCGATATCCTCGCGCCGGCCCGCCCGCCGATGTGGTCTCCCCCCGCCGCGAACATGGCCGGGAGCTCTGCGCCCATCATCTTGAGCGGCTCGGCGTCTTCCCAGACGAACAGATCCGACCGCGGGTGGTCATGCAGGACGTGCAACGCCTGTACGAGATCGTCTCTCGGAAACGTCTCCGAGCCAAGCACGTACGGAATCCCTTGTCGTGCGATCTCCAACCCGTATCGCTCGCCCCGACTCCACATCTGTGAACCGGGTGCGATCAACATCCAATGCACCCTCGCCATGCGAACGCGGGGCTCGCCGGGACGCTCCGCGAGCTCCGCGATGAAGTCCAGCGTGCTGCGGAAACCCTCGAGATCATCTCCTGGCATGCCCAACATGATCGACAACGTGCTGGGCGTGACCTCCGCCAGAAGATCGATGGCTCGAACGAATTGATCGCGGTCCACCGGCTTGCGCCCCGCTGCTCGCGATGCCCTCGGATTGACGGATTCCAGACCGACCGTGACCTCGTGAGCGCGGATCTTGGACAGCGCTCGCGCCTGCCGCTCGGAAACGAACGCGTGATTGATGAAGTACGACAGCGCCAAGCGGCGCTCCGGATCCGTCTCAGCCACGGTTTCCGCGAACAAGTCCAACCAGTCGTCGTCGTTGTTGATCGCGCTATCAATCACGAACGCATGCTCGTAGCCACGTTCGACCGCCCAGGCGAGCTCGCCCCGCACCCGCGCCAGCGGTACGTAGCGAACGCCGGCGCCCTGGGTTTTCCAAGCACAGTACGTGCACCGATAGATGCACCCGCGGGAGAACTCGAACATCAGGTTCTGCTTGGGGGGCACGAGCGAACCGGCGAGCAGCGGCGATGAAAGCTCGGAAAGATCCTTCGCCACAGGTCGATCCGGCTCCACGGCGATGGTCCCGTCGTCGCGACGCCACGTGATTCCGCGAATCCCAGCGAAGCTCGAACCCTCGACGGCGAGCAGTCGACGCAGGGTGACTTCGCCCTCCCCGCGCACCACGACATCGATGTTTGCGTGTTTCTCGAGCAGCTCGGTGGCCTGGAAGGTCGCTGAAGGGCCGCCGAGCACGATGCGCACAGAGGGCCGCTTCTCGCGAACGCATGCCGCCAGGGCCAGGTGCGCGTCGAGATCCCAGGAGTAGCAGGACAGTCCGAGCCAGTCCGGGTCGGTGGCGAGCACCCGGTCGGCGGCGTCGGACTCGAATTGGGGCCGATCCAGCGCAAACGGCAAGTCCATGCGCGTGACCTCGACGCCATCAGCCAGCGTCGAATCGGCCCGAACTGCCGCCTCGAGATGCGCGTTGGCGAGGTTGTACCGCAGCGCCGACTCGTCGACGTGGGGCAACGTGATGCCCGTCCCGACCAGCGTCAGCTTGGTATCGCTCACGTTTCCTCACCGCTGAGCATGCGAAAGGAACCTACGGTCGCCAGCGGGTTCGGTCAAGCAAGCGGTCGTCGAAGGCTGGCACGGCCAAGCAGGACGCTGTCCAAGCAAGGGTGGCACGGCCAAGCAAGTCTGAAAGTTCGGCGAAGCGTCGGCTTGGCCGTGGGGCACCACGATTTGAACCACGGCCAAGCACCGAGTCGCGATGGGGCAAGGCTTGCTTGGCCGTGCCACCCAGATTCGGCAGCCGCCCGCCCACACGCGGCGTTCGCGCTCTCGCCCAGTTGTCTCTTGCCTTGCCCCACCAGATCCCCATCATAGGGGGGCACCATGCCGTACGAGGGCCAGCAAAGGAAACATTCGTGAGCAACGAGCAACGCGCGCCCCGTGCCTACGTCGTGGGGGGAGGTTCCGACAACGTCACCGTCATCGACACCTCGACCCACGAGGTCATCGCCCACCTGAGCGTCGGCGATGAGCCGATGCTCCCCTCCCTGTCCCCCGACGGAAAACTTCTGCTCGTCACCAACCGGGACAGCATGGACGCCACCGTCATCGACACCAATACCCTCGAGGTGGTTCGTACCGTCGGCGTGCAGGATGGTGCTTCCGGATGCGGCTTCTCCACCGACGGTCGTCGCGCGTTCGTCGCCAACGAGTACTCCCACACGGTCTCGGTCATCGACACCCAGACGTGGGAAGTGAACAAGCATGTGCACGTCGGCCACGGGCCCTGTGATCTTCGCGTGATGCCCGATGGTCGGCACGTGGTCGTGACCAACGAGGAATCCCACAACGTCGCGGTGATCAACGCGGAGACCGGCGAACCCGAGCACTTGATTCCGACGCCCGAGGGCCCCCTCGGGCTGACGGTTGGCCCGAATGGGTCCTATGTGTTGGTGGCGTGCTTCATTTCGAACCACGTCTACGCCATCGACGCCAAGACCTGGGAGATCGCGTGGAAGCTGGCGGTCGGCTCCTGTCACGTCGGCCTCTGCATTGCGTACGGCCGGGTGGCGCTGGTGACGAACTCGGATCAAGATCATCTCTCCGTGTTGGATCTCAGGAAACGCAAGGAGCTCTCGCGCATCCGGGTACGGGCGAACCCGGCCATGGTGGAAGTCGTCCCAGGCAGCGGGCTGGCGTATGTGACCGATCGCGGCGCGGACTCGGTGTCCGTGATCGACATCCGTGCATGCAAGACGGTTCGTACGATCCCGGTGGGCAGCTCGCCCCTCGGCTTGTGCATCGGGTGAAGAGGAGTTCCGCGATGGTATGGCTGACGGACGCTGCGGTCATTCGGTTGGGAGGCGGGAGCAACACGCGCAGCGTGGGCGTCACCCAAGGCGACACGCCTTCGCGCTCCCTGCCTGAGCTCGAGTCCGATCTCAAGGAAGCGCGCCGTCTCGGCGCCCGCACCGTCGTGCTCGTCGGCGGCGAGCCCTTGATTCGAAAGGACCTGCCTCGCGTCCTGCAAGCCGTGCTGCAGCATCGCCTCTCCCCAGGGCTCGCGACCAATGGTCGCATGCTCGTCTACGACAAGCTCCGGCAGCTCCTCGTTCGAGCCAACGTCGGCTACCTTCGCGTGGAGCTCCACGGCCCGGACGCTGCGATCCATGACGCCATCGTTGGCGTTGACGGTGCCTTCGATCAGACCCTCGACGGGCTCCGATCCATGCTCATCGACGGGCCAGATACGCTGCGTATCGACGTCGCATGCACCGTTCTCTCGTCCAACCTCGAGCACCTGCAACGATGGGTGGATGTGGTGACGGCGCTGCCTCGCAGGACGCCGTTGTCCTTGCGCTTCGTGGCCCCGATTGCGGTGGGCGACCCGGCGCAATGGCCTCGGGCCGAAGCCGTATCCTCCTTCGTGGGCGACGCCCTCGCGCGTGTGCAGCAAGCGGGCGCTGACCTGGTCTCCGCCTGGGAGGGATTCGCCCCCTGTCTGCTCGATGAACACGCGCACGTGCGGGACGAGGTACTGCGCTGCGGCGCGCCGGTCTTCGGCTCGCGCGGTGGCGGTGCGGCCCTCCCCATCGAGCCGCCCCAGGAACGATGCTACCCGTTCCCCTGCCAGGATTGTGTCCATGAGCCGACCTGTCCGGGCGCCCCCAAGGGGTTCCTCGTGAACGATGGTGAGGACGCGCTACGTCCCACCCGCAAGGTGCGCGCAAACTCCTTCAACTTCGAAATGGTACGGCCCATTCCGTCGTTTCACCTCGAGGCAGGCGCGTGTTCGGCGCGCTCGCTCGAGCTGCCGCAAGGCCCCGTCCGCTCCCTGCTCTTCGTTCGCGACGATGAAGTGAGCCTTTACGAATCGCCGACCGCGGACTTCACGGACCACGAGGTCGCGCACGTTAAGGACGAGCTCGAGCAGGTCTACGTCGATCTGAGCGAAGGGGCCGCCCTCAACGACTTCATGACCAACGTCCGGCGCGTTCGGCTCGACGAGGCCTGCAGCGCCTGTCCCGATCGCCCCTCCTGCTGCGGTGCGGTTCGAATCGATCCGGACCCGCCCTTTGCGCGCGAAGAACGATGGCTCAAGAAGGAAGTGTCCCGTCTCCGTGGACGTGTGCTCGACGTTGGGTGTGGCGATCAGATGTACCACGAGGAGATGGCGTCGCTCATCGCGCAGGGAGACATCGAATACCATGGGCTGGATCCGGACGGTGAAGCGCTCGACCGCATCCGGAGCCGCGGTCACGGTGGGACCCTGTACCACGGCGAGATCGAAAGCTTCACGTTCGAGCCCGGCTACTTCGACTACGTGTTGGTCTTCCGCTCCCTCAACCACTTCCGCGACATGACCCAGGCGTTTCGCGTGATCTCGAAGCTCATGCGGGTTCAGGGTCAAATGGTGCTCTGCGACTCTCCGCCCTTCGCCATGTTGCGGACCCCCGAGCAAGTGTCTTTCGCTGACGAAAATGCTCCCGTCGGACATGAGCACTACCGCAATTGGACGAGTCAGCAGGTCGTCGAGTTCCTCAAGCGCTTCCCGTTCCGCGTGGATGTCCACCGGCCCGTGAGCGCGAAGACCAGCAACCAGTGGATCCTGAAGCTCATGCGCGTGCCTGATGGGGCCGGCGCGCCCGCCGGCGAGCGCGCTCAATGAACGTCATCTTCGTCAATCCGCCGATCCGTCTGCCCGAGGCCTTTGCCCATTATCCGATGTTCAGCACCCTCGGGTTGCTGTCCAACGCCGCCTGGCTCCGCGAACAAGGACACGACATCCAAGTCGTCGATGCGTTCACCCTCGGTCCCAAGCTCGGACTGCGCGTCGAGGAACAGGGCTTTCGACACGTGGGCGCGGAGGTCGACGAAGTCGCCGACGAGGTCCTACGTCGCGCTGATGCCGCGTCCTCTCCTCCGGTCGTCATCGTGGCCCTCACGATGTTCTCGGACATGAACCGGCTCCGGGAAAACCTCTTGCCTCAGGTGCTCGAGGGCCTGCGAACGCGCCTGCCCGAAGCATCCATCGGGATGGCGGATCTCTACGTTTGCGGGATGAACTACTTCCCCTTCGACGTGCGCGGGGTGATGAGGGCCATCCCATCGGCGGATTGGCTCCAGGTGGGGGAAGGGGAGCCGACCTTGCCGACGCTCCTGGAGCGATTGTCGCAAGGGCAGGCGCTCGACGGGCTTCCGCGCTTGGCGTTCCGCCGGGGGGACGAGGTCGTCTACGATCCAACGGCTCCGGAGTCCATGAAGGATCTGGATGCCTTGCCGTTGCCCGCGTTCGACCTTTTGAACCTCGACAACTTCTTCAGCACCCAGGCCGATGCCATTCGTGCGGATTTGGTGCACGAATACCATGTCGTGGAGCGTCAGTTGCCGATGATGACCAGTCGGAGCTGCCCCTACCGTTGCAACTTCTGCACGAATCAGGTGCTCGGGTTGCCCTGGCGGGCCCATTCGGTCGAGTACATCCAGAAGGCCGTGCGGACGTTCCGTGAGCGCCATGGCGTCGAGCGGCTCTTGCTTCTCGACGACAACATCAACGTCGATGAGAAGAGGTTTCGAGCGCTCGTTCACACTTTGGCCGAGGAAGGGATTCCGTGGGACGCGGTGAACGGCTACCGGGCGGACCACCTGGATCGGGAGATGGTGCGGGCGATCAAGGCCGCGGGGAACACCAAGGTCACGGTGTCGGCCGAGTCCGGCGACCCGGCCTTGCTCAAGACGGTCATTCGCAAGGGCTTGAAACTCTCGTCCGTGGTCAACCTCGCGCGCATATGTGAGTCCGAGCGGATACCGCTGCAAGTGCACTACATCGTAGGGGTGCCTGGAGAGACGAAGACGCAGATCAACCAGACGCTGGAGTTTGCGACGGTGTTGTTCCACGAGCACGGTGCGTGGCCGCTCTTGCAGCACGCGATTCCGTTCCCGGGGACGGAGTTGTTCCGGGAGTGCGAGGACAAGGGCTACTTCGTGGCCCCGCCGTTCGAGATCCCTGGCAGCGTGCTCGAGGTCGAGAGCATCATTCGGACTCCCTCGTTCGAGCCGGGCGAAGTGATTCGCATGAAGCGCAACGCTCAGCACCTGCATGCTTCGATGCAGGCGTTGGCCTTCGTGGAAGTGGAGAACCGGTGTGACAGCAACTGTTTTGCGTGTCACTGCGGCGCCGACGGGGACGTGCCGCGCCCCAGCCGCGACGAGCTCCGTGAGAAGCTGGAGCGCGCCCGATTCCTCGGGGGCCGGGAGCTGTACATCGGCGGCGGAGAACCCACCCTGCGCGGAGATCTCGACGAGATCGTGGCCGAGGCCCGCAAGATGGGATTCTCCCGGGTCGTGCTGGTCAGCAACGCGCATGGGCTCGCCCATCAACCGCGGGTCGACCGACTCATCGAGGCGGGGGTCGACGGGTTGGCCGCGGATCTGTTCGCCCCAACCTCGGACCTTCACGACGAGCTCGCTCGCATGCCCGGCGCCTTCGCGCTGGGCGTGGCGGGGATTCGCAATGCGACCAAGGCGGGCTGGGCGCTCGACGTGAGCATTCCAGTACTTCGCGCCAACTTGGCCGTGCTCGACAAGACGGTTGTGCTGGCGAAACGGCTGGGGGCCCGCTCCATACACCTTCAGATTCCGCAGCCGAACAGCCGCGCGGCGAGCGAAGGTCAGGTGGTGCGATGGAACGACATGCTGCCCACGCTGCTGCAAGCGGTCGCGCGTGGAGCCCGCGGGCAGGTCGGGATTCAAGGCGCGCCGCTGTGCCTGCTGCCCAAACGCCCTGGCGTCCTGCGT
>Ga0180009_10008677_pt1 | contig 10032 bp, 18 predicted proteins | sample OS_PC_MetaG_FD_123537 | JGI IMG/M metagenome (GOLD analysis project Ga0180009, IMG submission 123537) | Groundwater microbial communities from the Aspo Hard Rock Laboratory (HRL) deep subsurface site, Sweden - OS_PC_MetaG | ecosystem: Environmental > Aquatic > Deep subsurface > Groundwater... | reverse complement strand
GATGTGAGGATTATTAATGTTCCTCCCAAAAGAAGAAGATTAGGTAGAACATTGGGTTGGAAAAAGGGGTACAAAAAGGCGATTGTTAAAGTAAAAGAGGGTCAAAAGATTGATATTTTTCCCAAATAAATGTCACAAGAATTAGCTAAAAAAGAACCAGAAAAAAAATTACTCGCCCCGTTTAAGAAAAAAGCGGGTAGGGCAAGGTCTGGCCGTATTACCGTTCGTCATCGAGGAGGAGGAGCAAAAAGACTTTATCGAATTATTGATTTTGGCCAAGAAAAAATGGATGTTCCAGCTAAAGTCATTGCTTTAGAATATGACCCCAATCGAACAGCTAATATTTGTCTTTTGGAATATCCAGATGGGGAGAAAAGATATAGGTTAGCTCCCCAAGATCTAAAAGTGGGAGACCAAATCATTATTTCGGAAAAGGCCGAGATCAAGCCTGGAAATCGAATGAAATTTAAAAATATTCCTCCTGGTACCTTAGTTTATAATATTGAAATTTCGCCCGGGCAAGGAGGAAAATTAATTAGGAGTGCGGGAACGGCTGCAAAAGTTTTAGCTAAAGAAGGAGGATATGTTCATCTTGAAATGCCCTCCAAGGAGATTAGAAAAATTTCAGAAGAATGTTTCGCTTCCATTGGCAGTGTTTCTAGGCCATTGCATCGTTTTGAAAAATTAGGGAAAGCTGGCAGAGCCCGCCATTTAGGACGGCGACCAACAGTCAGAGGAGCGGCTATGGCTGCGGTTGACCATCCTCATGGAGGGAGTGGTGGAGGGAAAAGCCCGATTGGACTAAAGCATCCTAAAACCCCTTGGGGAAAACCAGCCCGGGGAGTAAAAACTAGAAAAAGAAAGCATACAGATAAATATATTATTCAAAGAAGAAAAAAGAAACACTAATATGGCTAGAAGCCTAAAAAAAGGTCCTTTTGTTGACCCAAACCTACTCGAAAAAATAAAAAAACTGAAACCTGAGACTAAGGAAATTATCAAAACTTGGTCTCGGGCCTCAGTCATTACCCCTGAGATGATTGGTTTTACTTTTGGAGTTCACAGTGGTAAAGAATTTATTCCGGTAAAGATAACTGAAGAAATGGTTGGCCATCGACTCGGTGAATTCGCTCCTACTACTAAATTCATGAGGCACAGTGGAAAGATGCAAAGGGAACTCGAGAAAAAAGTCCACAAAAGAGAAGCCGAAAAACTCAAAAAGTAATCTAGGAAATTTATGCCAATTACTGCTAAACTGAATTATTTAAGGATTGCTCCTCGAAAAGTAAGATTGGTTGCCGATTTAATTCGAGGAAAGTCAGTTGAGGAAGCTCAAACCATTTTAAATTTTGTTCGAAAAAGAGCAACTAAGCCCTTGTTGAAACTCTTAAAGCAGGCTCTTGCCAATGCCCATCATAATTTTCAATTAGCGAAAGACACTCTTTATATCTCCGAAATTCGAGTGGATGAAGGACCAAAATTAAAACGATGGAGACCGAGAGCCAGGGGTCAAGCTTCTGAAATTCAGAAAAAAACTTCCCATGTAACTCTTGTTTTGGATGAAATTGAGAAAAAACCAAAACGAATGGAAAAAATTAAAAAAGTTAGGAAAGCAGAAAAGATTAAAGAAGTTCCAAAAGTGAAAAAACCACCGAAGGAAAGAGCAAAATTAAGACCGGAATTGGAAATACCTAAACCAAAAACTGAAAAAGGAATTAGAAGATTATTTAGACGGAAAGCCTTCTAAATAATCCAAAATGAATAATTAATAATACATAATTCCATTTTTCATTATGTTTTATTCATTTTTAATTAAGCGAAGCGCAAATGGCTCATAAAGTCCATCCCAAAATTTTTCGAATAAAAGAAGCAAAAGATTGGCATTCTCGCGGTTTTTATGAAAAAGATTTTTCAGAATATCTGAAAGAGGATTTTAAAATTAGAAAATTTTTAGAGGAGAAATTATCAGAAGCTGCAGTTGAGCGAATTGAAATCGAAAGATTTCCTGGGAAAATAAACGTAATTATTCATACTGCCAGACCAGGTTTAATTATCGGTCGGCGAGGAGAAGGAGTTAAGATGTTAAAAGAAGAATTAGAAAGGAGAGCCCTAAAAAAAGATGAGAAAAAGCCCCCTGTTCGCCCACAGGAACTGAAAATAGAAATTCAAGAAATCAAAGATCCTTGGCTTTCCGCTAGTCTTTCTGCTCAATGGATGGCTCAACAGATTGAGAAACGAGTTCCTTATCGAAGAGTCCTAAAACAAGCCCTAGATAGAATTATGAGCCGTAAAGAGGTAAAGGGAGCAAGGGTTGAGGTGTCAGGAAGATTAAATGGGATAGAAATTGCCCGAACCGAATGGCTACAAAAAGGAAAACTTCCTCGCCAGACTCTCCGAGCTAATATTGATTATGCTCAAGCCGAAGCTTTCTGTAGATATGGGGTAGTAGGAGTGAAAGTCTGGATTTATAAAGGCGAACGCTCTGCGTAACCACTAATCTGTACGAATTTACCACAAATTTCACTAATACTTATTCGTGATATATTCGTGGTAGATTAGTGTAAATTCGTGGCCATTCTAATGCCAAAGAAAGTAAAATATCGAAAACGGATGAAAGGCAGAAGCAAAGGAGTTACAACTCGGGGGACTGAGTTGGTTTTTGGTACTTTTGGTTTGAAATCTTTGGGTACTTCTTGGATTACTTCTCGCCAAATTGAGGCAGCCAGAAGGGTTATTATTAGATATCTGAGAAAAGGGGGAAAACTCTGGATTAGAATTTTCCCTGACAAACCGGTGACTACTAAAGGAACCGAGGTTCCTATGGGAGGAGGCAAAGGGAGAGTTTCTCATTATGTTTTCCCGATTAAACCTGGCCGAATTATTTTTGAAGTTACAGGAATCCCTGAGAAGGAAGCCAGAGAAGCCTTAAGAAAGGCCGGGGATAAATTACCGGTAAAAACCAAGTTTGTATCTCGCTAATATACACGAATTTATCACTAATTTCACTAATATTTATTTGTGTCATTCGTGGTAGATTTGTGGAAATTCGTGAAAGTTGGGGAGTTACGTCAAAAATCAGGGACTGAACTTAAAAAAATTCTTCAACAAAAAAGAGAAAGGTTGCGAACTTTCCGTTTTAATTTGGCTTCTGGAAAAATCAAAAATGTTCGGGAAATTAGCGAAATTAAAAAAGATATCGCCAGAATATTAACTATCTTAAAATCAGCTGATTAGCTTGTAGCTTATTAGCTTTTTAGGAAATTTTGTAATAAGCTAACCAGCCAAGAAGCTAAAAAGCTAAATCATGCCTAAAAGAAGATTAAAAGGTAAAGTTGTATCAGATAAAATGGAAAAGACAGTAATCGTGAGAGTAGAACAGATTAAGGAACACCCAAAATATAAAAAGAGATTCAAAGTCCATAAAAAATACAAGGCTCATGTTGAAAAGGGCGAATATAAGGTTGGAGACGAGGTGATAATTGAAGAATGTAGGCCAATTAGTAAAGAAAAAAGATGGAAAGTAATCGGCAAAGCCTGAATCGCTAATTTACACAAATCTACCACGAATACCACAAATCACAAATTTCACAAATATTAGTGAAATTAGTGCTAAATTCGTGCATATTCGCGAGATCTATGATACAACCGAGAACCATGTTAAAAGTAGCTGACAATACTGGGGCTAAAGTTGTCCAATGTTTTAGAGTTTTAGGTGGTACTCGTAAAAGGTATGCCCAAATTGGTGATATTATTGTCGGCTCTGTAAAAACAGCGGAGCCGAGACGGCTGGTCAAAAAACACGATATTGTCAGGGCAGTGGTAATTCGTCAGAAAGCGCCTTTCAGAAGGTCAGACGGAAGTTATATTCGATTCGATGATAATGCAATTGTAATTTTAGAGGGGAAAACGAAAGATCCAAAAGGGGGAAGAATTTCTGGGCCAATACCCAGGGAATTAAAAGAGAAGGGATTTGAAAAATTAGTAGGATTAGCCGAAGAACTCGTATGAAAATTAAAAAGGGTGATCAAGTTTTAATAACTTCTGGTAAAGATCGTGGTAGGCGGGCTAAAGTTTTGAAAGCCTTTCCCAAAAAGCGGAAACTTTTAGTTGAAGGAGTTAATTTAAGAAAAAAACATATTAGACCGAGAAGGGAAGGGGAAAAGGGTCAGATTGTTGAAACCCCCGCTCCCATTGATATTTCTAATATCGAGCTTATCTGCCCTAAATGTTCCAAGCCGACCAGAGTGGGATACAAAATTGTAGAAAAACGAAAATATAGAATTTGCAAAAAATGTGGTAAAGAAATCTAAATCATCCTAAAATATTTAAATGACAATACTGCGATTGAAAGATAAATACGTTAAAGAAGCTATTCCAGTTATGCAGGAAAAGTTTGGCTATAAAAACGTTGTGGCTGTTCCTAAGATTGAGAAAGTAATAGTAAATGTTGGTTTTGGCCGACTCATAAGTGGGAAAACTTCTAACGAACAAAAAAAAATTCAAGATGCGATTTTACATGATTTAACTTTAATTACTGGTCAGAGACCGGTCTTAACTCAGGCAAGAAAATCAATTTCCGGCTTCAAAATACGTAAGGGAATGCCAGTCGGCACTCAAGTTACCCTAAGAGGAAAAAGGATGTTTGATTTTTTAGAAAGATTAATTCACATTGGCCTTCCTAGGTCTCGAGATTTCCGGGGTATTGATATCGACTCTTTTGATGAGAAAGGAAATTTAACTATCGGGATCAAAGAACATATTGCCTTTCCGGAAATATCACCTGAGGAAGTAAAAAATATGTTTGGCTTTGAAGTTACAGTGGTGACTACAGCAAAAAATAAGGAAGAAGGAATAGAATTGTTAAAATTATCAGGATTTCCGATTAAATCAGAATAACATGACTACCAAAGCAAAAATTGCTAAATCAAAGACTACAACCCACCCACCACCCTCCCATTCCTCGCTCCGCTCGGAATGGGCCCCTAAAACCAAAATTTATGACAACGAAAGCACAAATCGCGAAGTCAAAAAAGAAACCTAAGTTCAAAAGCCGAATTGTTCGCCGTTGTTTTCGTTGTGGCCGAAAAAGAGGGTATATGAGAAAATTTGGATTGTGCCGAATTTGTTTCCGAGAGATGGCGAATAAGGGGCTAATACCCGGAGTAAAGAAATCGTCGTGGTAACTCACTAATATGTGTGAATCTACCCACAAATCTCACTAATACTTTATTCGTGTTATTCGTGGTAGATTTGTGAAAATTCGTGATGGTGGACCCAATAACTGATATGTTAAATCGAATAAGAAATGCTCAGGCCGTTTCGCATGCTACGGTTGATATTCCCTTTTCTAAAATTAAATATAAAATTGCTCAAATTTTAGAGAAAGGGGGATTTATTGAAAAAATTGAAAGAAAGGGGAGGAAAACAAGAAAAATTATTCGAATTACTCTGAAATATATCGAGGACATTCCAGCTATTTCCGGCTTCAAGAGAATTTCAAAGCCTGGCCAGAGAATCTATCTTCCTTATGAAAAGATTAAAAAAGTTCGAGCCGGTTTCGGGATAGCCATCGTGTCCACTTCAAAAGGCTTATTAGCTAGTAAAGAAGCAAGGAGACAAAAAGTTGGAGGAGAAATAATTTGTGAAATTTGGTAACCATCAGCGAATAACGAATCTTTTTCGAATATACGAATCTGTTAGAGGCTTAATTATTCGTAAATTCGTAACTGATTAGATATTCGTTGATTATTATGTCAAGGATCGGTAAAAAACCAATAAAAATACCAGAAGGAGTAGAAGTAAATATTAGTGGAGATTTGATAGTTATTAAAGGTCCAAAAGGGGAGCTCTCTCAAAAGATTCGACCAGAAATTAAGGTTGAAATAAAGGAAGGACAAATCTTTGTATCTCCTAAAATTGAAACGAAAAAAACTAAAGCTTTCTGGGGCTTGACCCGGTCCCTTTTGGCCAACAATATTAAAGGGGTAGTGAAAGGGTATGAGAAAAAACTGGTAATTGAAGGGTTAGGATACAAAGCTGAAATGGAGGGGGAGGATTTAGTTTTACGAGTCGGTTTCACCCATCCAATAAAAATAAGACAGCCTGAGGGAATAAAACTATCTGTAGATAAAAATATTATTACTATTTCCGGAATCGATAAGGGATTAGTCGGTCAGGTGGCTGCCAAAATAAGAAAAGTTCGCCCCCCCGAACCTTACAAGGGAAAAGGAATAAAATATCTTGGAGAGGTAGTAAAAAGGAAACCCGGAAAGAAAGTTGTAACCGCAGGTTAACCGGAAACTATAAACTATAAACTTTAGACTTTAAACAGTAAGGAAGATGAAAACTAAAGCTAAACGTGAAAAAAGATATAGAAGACACAAAAGGATACGAGCCAAAGTATTTGGGACAGCCGAGCGTCCTCGGTTTTGTGTTTTTCGATCAAATAAACATATTTACGCTCAACTAATTGATGATGAAAAAGGTCGCACTTTGGTAGCGGCGAGTGATTCAGAATTGAAAAATGTGCCTCGTCGGCACACTCGCCGAAGAGGCGAGAAAGAAAAAACAGAAGTAGTAAGAGCTGGAAAGGTGTCTATAGCTTACGAAATCGGAAAACTGATTGCTGAGAAGGCCATCAAAAAGAAAATTGAAAAAATCGTTTTTGATAGAGGCGGTTATAAATACCATGGACGTGTTAAGGCCCTAGCTGAGGGAGCAAGGAAAGGAGGTTTAAAATTCTAAATTCTAAATTTATGTTCAAAAAAATCATTAATGAGAAACCAAAAGAGGAGTTCGAGTCCAAGTTACTTGATTTAGCTCGAGTTACCCGGGTTAGTGCAGGCGGTAAACATTTTCGGTTTCGGGCAGTGATGGTAATAGGAGATAAAAAGGGAAAAGTTGGAGTAGGGGTAGCTAAAGGTCGAGATGTAGCTCAGGCAATAGAGAAGGCTACCCGATTAGCTAAGAAAAATTTAATTGAAGTAACTATTGCCGATGGAACCATTTTGCACGAAGTTTCGGCAAAATATGGGGCGGCAAAAGTTCTACTTAGACCTCAAAGAAAGGGAAGAGGATTGGTGGCGGGTGGCACAGTTAGGATTATTTGTGGTTTAGCTGGGATAGAAAATATTTCTTCAAAAATTTTGGGAACTACACGCAACAAAATTAACAACGCCAGGGCAACAATTAAAGCTCTACAAAAACTAAAAATTTAATTTTGAATTACTTTTATGCAGTTACACAAAGTCCGACCAATTCATAAAAAGAAAAAACGAAAAAGAGTAGGCCGAGGAGGAAAACGAGGCACTTATTCTGGTCGAGGAATAAAAGGCCAGAAAGCCCGATCAGGGAGGAGGTTGAAACCGGCAATTCGAGAGTTTATTAAAAAATATCCTAAGTTAAGAGGGTATAAATTCAAGCCGGTGGGAGAGAAACCGGTTGTAATTAATGTTGGAGTTCTGGAAAAAAAATTTAAAGCAGGTTCGATAGTTAGTCCTCAAACCTTGCTTAACAAAGGATTAATTCGTAAGATGAAAGGGAAGGTACCCAAAGTTAAAATTTTAGGAAAAGGAAAAATAACAAAAGCTTTAATTATCAAAGGGTGTGAATTTTCAAAATCTGCCAGAGAAAAAATAGAAAAAGCAGGCAGCCAAATTCGCTAATATGCCCGAATCTACCACGAATATCACGAATAAATATTAGTGAAATTAGTGGTAAATTAGTGAAAATTCGCGATGTTAAACAAAATTATACAGATTTTTAAAGTTAGAGATTTGAAAAACAAAATTCTCTTTGTGTTGGGAATCCTGGCCATCTTTCGACTGATGGCTAATATTCCAATTCCTGGGATTAGTGCTGAGGAATTAAAAATTTTTTTTGAACAATTTCAACTCTTCGGCCTTTTAAATATTTTTACTGGTGGAGCTTTAGATAATCTTTCAATTGTTATGCTGGGCTTGGGTCCTTATATTACCGCTACTGTTATTTTACAACTTTTAACTATGATTATCCCTCAATTGGAGCGATATTATCGAGAAGAAGGCGAAGCCGGACGTCAAAAATTCAATCAATATGGGAGAATCCTAACTGTTCCTTTAGCAATGCTTCAGGGATATGGGATGTTGACTTTGTTCCAGCGCCAGGGAGTGATTAAATCTCTTCCACCTCTTTTGCTTTTTACCTCAATTTTGACAATTACGGCTGGAGCCTTATTTTTGATGTGGCTTGGAGAATTAATTTCTGAAAAAGGGATTGGCAATGGCGTCTCTCTTCTTATTTTCGCTGGTATAGTATCTGCTGTTCCAGTGAATGTTCTTCAGGCTTATTCTGACATAAAAACAGATCCTTCAAAAATTCCAGGCTATTTGCTTTTTTTTGGCATGGCTTTACTGATTGTTGCGGCCGTTGTTTTGATTAATGAGGCCAGACGAAATATTCCCATTTCTTATGCCAAACGAGTTCGGGGAACCAAAATGTATGGTGGAGTTTCCACTCATTTGCCCTTGAGCGTTAATCCAGCTGGAGTGATGCCAATAATTTTCGCTCTCTCCATTTTACTTTTTCCGGGGATGATTGCTAATTTTTTCACAGGTTTCGGTGGCCTTATTGGAAATATTGCTCAAAGTATCAATAATTTCTTACAAAATCCCTGGGTCTATGGAATTTTGTATTTTCTATTAGTGGTTGTCTTTGTTTACTTTTATACTGCTGTTACTTTCGATCCTGGAGCCATTTCTGAAAATCTCCAAAAAACTGGAGGATTTATTCCCGGAATAAGACCCGGAAGCTCAACTGCCAACTACTTATCTTACATTTTAAACCGGGTTTTACTTATTGGAGCTTTATTTTTAGGCGCAATCGCCATTATGCCTTCCATTGTTGGTGGAATAACCAGAGTTATGGTTTTTCGATTTTTAATTGGAGGGACTTCTTTGTTGATTATGGTTTCAGTGGTTTTGGAGACTATGAGCCAGATTAATGTTCAACTCCAAATGAGAGAATATGAAACTATATAACTCGCGAATATACACTAATTTACCACAAATCTCACTAATAATTTGTGGTAAGATTAGCGATTCGTGAAAATTCGTGGTAAATTCGAGTAAATTAGTGATTATATTATTTGGGCCGCCGGGTTCAGGAAAAGGCACTCAGGCCGAACTTTTGGCAGAAAAATTTAACCTTTATTATTTAGAGACAAGCGAAATTATTGTGGCGAATTTAAGAGACGCTAAAAAAGGCGATTTTATAAAAGTTAAAGGCAAGAAATATTTTCTCCTGGAGGAAAAAAAATTAAGAGAATCAGGAGAATTGATGAACCCTCCCTTAATCAGTTTTTGGATAAAAAAGAAGATCAAAGAATTGGCTAAAGAGGGAAAGGGGATAGCAACTTCTGGTTCTCCCAGAACTCTTTATGAAGGTAAAGAAGTTATTCCTCTCTTAAAAAAATTATATGGTTCAAAAAACATTAAAGTGATTTTAATTGAGTTGAGTGAGAAAGCATCGATTTGGAGGAATTCTCATCGCAGGACTTGTCAGTTGATGCGACACCCAATTTTATACACCAGGGAAACGGCTAAATTAACAAAATGTCCTTTTGATGGCTCAAAATTAGTATTTCGTAAAGACGATACTCCTGAAATTATTAAAATAAGATTAAAAGAATACAAAGAACGAACCTTTCCTTTGGTTGATTATTTTAAAAAGCAAGGTTTTAAAATAAAAGAAGTCGATGGGGAACAATCGGTCGAAAAAGTTTTTGAAAATATTTTGAAAGCAATAAAATAATGTTTAACTTCCGATGTTAAACATCTATGATTCCTATTAAAACTAAAAAAGAAATCCAAATAATGAGAGAAGGTGGTAAGATTCTGGCAGAGATTATGGAAAAATTGAAAGAGAAAATTAGACCCGGAATCAAAACCCGCGAATTAAACAGGCTTGCCGAAAGCCTGATTTTAAAATACGGAAAATGTTCCTTTGAGGGATATAATAATTTTCCGGCTTGTCTTTGTACCTCAATCAATGAAG
>Ga0180009_10008676_pt1 | contig 10033 bp, 9 predicted proteins | sample OS_PC_MetaG_FD_123537 | JGI IMG/M metagenome (GOLD analysis project Ga0180009, IMG submission 123537) | Groundwater microbial communities from the Aspo Hard Rock Laboratory (HRL) deep subsurface site, Sweden - OS_PC_MetaG | ecosystem: Environmental > Aquatic > Deep subsurface > Groundwater... | reverse complement strand
TTATTTAAAGACTTGGTTTCTGGTCTCTGGTTTGCAGTTTCTGGTTGTTTCTTTTAACCAGGAACTCCGCCTGAGGCGGACAGGCATTTAACTATAAACCATGAACATAAGCCTTTTGTACTTAGGCAAAATTGGATGTTCTTCAAAGGTCTCCCTTTTATTGCAGTTGACCGCGTCGTGTATGAAGGGAATAATCAGTTCATATTGAAAATAAGAGATTTTACGGTTACGGGGAAAACCTGACAGCCGACTAACGGTTCGCTGATATCGATCCAATCCCCATCTTGCAGCATTAACTCATCGAGTGAGAGCAGATTGGTTTTCAACCGGGTTTCCCGCCGGATAACATTTCCCACGCTGCACGCGATATCTTTCTCAAAGATGAGAATAACAGGCCTTTTCTTTTCAATTGAATTGCAAAGGGCGGCTTCTAAAGATGTTGCGAACAATTCCAGTTTCGGATAAGAAGCCCTGACAGGGTCCTTGAAATATAAAGCTACGACATCTTCCCCCTCGATCAAATCGAATCTCTGGAACGCGCTTTTAACCTGTGATACCACATGTTCAATACTTAACCTGGATCTCTCCACGTCAACCCTGAGTACGGGAACATTTCTTATGGGAAATGATATTGTGTCATCCATAAATCCTGAGGAACCCGATATTGACAGGGAATAGGCGCCGGCGCCTATGACTGTTGCCCTTATTTTATTGATGGGTTCAACAACCGGAGCCTTTAATTCCGGTATCAAAGCGATTATTTTATCCGAAAGAATTTCTCCCATATCACCGTAATTACCGGTAGCCCCATAGATAAATTCAGCCACACCCCCTGAAAATGAATATTCATCTATTGTGCTGGGAAAATTCAGGCTTTCTGTCACCATTAACTCTTTCGCCAAAAATGAATTCGCAGGGCCGGTCATTACCTCTATTAATGCTACGGCCAATTCCGATGCAATTTTTTCAATATCCTCTTTTGGAATCCTATCTCCTGTTTTATAATTCAATCCGATATGTTTCATAACCTTTTGGGCGGGCTCGGACAGCCTTGATATTGCTCCCTCAGAATTTATTGAAAGCAACCTGCCTCCAACAGATATACAGCTTGTAGAGACGACCTCGCCATTTATTGATATGGCCAGGTTGGAAGTCCCGCCTCCGATGTCACACGACAGTATTGTTTTGCCGGTATCTTTTGATCTGGCGGTTGCACCCGAACCCATAGCAGCGAGCAGGCTTTCGAAATTGGGACCTGCGGTTGCCGCGACAAATTTTCCGGCATCTCTGGATAAAGCTTCCGCTATCTGTTTTGCATTATGTTTTCTGGCCGTCTCTCCGGTTACGATTACCGCGCCTGTCTGGATATCGGCCGGATCGATTCCCGCCCGCTCACATTCTTCCCTGGCAAAGTCGGTTAATTTATTGAGATCAATGGTATCATTATCCAATAAAGGCGTATCTATTATCCTTCCCTCATAGATAATATTTCTTTCCTCAATCCGGAAACGACGGGAGGAAGAGATCTCGTCTCGTAATAATACCAGATTTGAAAAAACCAGATGAGTCGTTGAACTGCCTACGTCTATACCGACAGAAAGCAATTCGATTGTGTTGATTTCCATTGTTATTTCTCATAGACAAGCTGAAGATAGGAAATGCTTCAGCCTATCCACCTGAGCTGTTATATTTGTTCCTGAATCGCCGTTGCATGTTTCTGTGAGGCGTAAAGACGGGTTGCTGCATTGCGCTTCTTTATAGTGGTCATGTTATCTGCCGCAACAAAATCAACCGCTTTCATATCGCAGAAACGGACGCACTGTGGTTGCCCGCCGCAAAGATCGCATTTGAATACCTTTTTATCGATCTGGTTATAATTCATTGCCCCGAACGGACAAACGCTCACACATGAACGGCACCCGATGCACAGGGTGTGGTCTATGGTCAGGAAACCATAATCCACATCCCGTGATATGGCTCCTACCGGGCAGACATTTTTACACGGCGCATCTTCGCACTGCTGGCAGATCATCGGTACGTACTGGCCTTCTTCTTCCCATTTGACAATTTTGATTCTGCTTCTGGCGGGATTGGATATTCCGTCATGCATTACAGTGCAGACCAATTCACAAAGACGGCAACCGGTGCACTTCTGATAATCTACTGTCAGAACTTTCTCCATTGTTTTATCCTCTCTGCAATCTACTATAATAGGTGTGATGGTTCCAGGTTAAGGCCGAGTCGATCCATGGTCGCGGATGTCGGTACGCCTTGTTTGTCCCAACCGCAGTGGTTGTAGAATTCATCCACCATTTTTTTGAATTTTTGACGATCTATTGTCAGCCCGACAACATCGGGAGCACCGCGCTTTGTAGGTTCATCAAAATAGCGGTGATTGAGCATATCTCCTTTTTTCAGATCGTTCCGTGTCAATCCCTCTCTCAAATTGAATAACCGTTCAAGATTGTTGCACCGCTCGGAGATCTCCCAAAGCTCCACAGGCGTAAATTCAAGGCCTGTGTTGTAATAGATCACCTTTGGCCAGTCCTCAAAATTAGGCAGGGTAGCTCCCAGAAATACTGTGTGGTATTTGCATATTCCAAGGCAATCAACTGCCATGAAACAGTTTTGATGCCAGAAGACCTGCCAGGGCTTGCCCTCATAGTCTGTATGTTCAGAGCTTAACGGGCCATCGTAGGGAACAGGATTGCTGTAAATCTTGCGCATAATCTTTTCGGGCAGGTGGTACAGGTCAATTGCCGGCCGGCTGCGAAGATGGTCGGATCCCCGTGAGGCAGTGGCAATGTTCAGAGCCAGGCCCGGCGTACCGCGTTCATCAGAATGCAGATTGCTCATGCCTTTAACCTGGACCAGATATTCAAAAGAATTTTTGCCGATTTTTTCGGATGCAGGGATACCGCCATCGGCAAGGACATCACCCAGCCAGCCCTTGCGAAGACAAATGCGATGCACCATCTCAAGAAGCGCTTCATCATTGCCGAATCGCAGATCCAGCCCGTCGGTCTCCTTGCTGGTAATAATTCCCAGTTCATAAAGCTCCATGGCCCATGCGATCATGCTGCCGATTTCAAGGTTGTCAACTCCGTACTGATTAACAAGATGATTTCCCGTCAACACCGTTTCAGCTTTTCTGCAGTCCGGTTCAGATCCAAAAGCGCCAAGGGAGGTATATTCCGGACCCTCATCGTATTTTCCGGCATAGGGTCCGGATGGTATTTTGTACTGGGCGCGGCAGTGAACCTGACATCCAAAACACCCGGTCATATGATGCGGCCCGATGGTTTCAGTGGCAATTTCATCGAGTCTTTCGGGCTCGATGTCGTCGGCATACTCCATCTGATTATATTGAAAGTTGCGGGTACGTAATCCACCCCAGGAGTTTGTGGCTCCCCATATAAAAGGAGTACCCAGAGACCCCTGGGTGCCGCTGACTTTAGCGCTGGTAATCCCCTCGATAAACCGCTTGTTATATTCAAGGGCATCGATGGGATGGGCGATCTTGATGTCCATGGTGCCGCGAACAGCGACAGCTTTAAGGTTTTTTGAACCCATCACCGCACCCATGCCTGTGCGCCCTGCAGCGTTCTTAATACCGGTCATGACATTGGCATATCTCACCAGCTTTTCGCCGGCCTGACCGATAACAGCGCTTTTAATATCCTCATCCCCGAGTTCTTCGCGAATTGCCCATTGAGTTTCTGTAGTGGATTTGCCCCACAGGTAGGCAGCATCACGAATTTCTATCCTTCCGTTGTGAATCCAGATATACACCGGGCTTTTGGCTTTGCCTGTTATAACAAGGTGATGAAAACCGGCCCAGGCCATCTCAGGTGCAAAAAATCCACCCATATTGGCGCTGCCCAGCAAACCGGTAAGCGGTGATTTGGCCATGATGTGAGTGCGGGCAGTGGCCGATGCGCAGGTCGCAGTCAGAATTCCGCCGCTGATCATCAATGGATTATCAGGTCCGAGTGGATCGCATCCCTGAGGCGCGTGATTGTAAAGCAGGTAGGCGTCCAATCCTCGGCCGCCCAGGAATTTTTTTCGAATTTCCATCGGGATCGGTTTGGTTTCAATTTTACCCGTGGAGAGATTGATGTATGCAATTTTTCTATCTAACGCCATCTTTAACCCCCTCCTTTACCTGAGATTTGCTTTTTGATGTTGATAATTTTCTGCTCAATGCTTCGGCCGCGATTTTCCGGTTGACTTCCCATACCGGTCCGCGTATTCGCGGCAGATCTGGTCTCACCCAGTAAATCCGATACTCCATTCCACAGGTTGCGCACTTGATGTGAGCTGCGCCCGGGGATGGCTCCATTCTCTCCATGCAGCTCGGGTTGTGACATCTGACCTTGCCGAAAGTTCTGGTTTTGCGTAAAGATTCGGCTGATGAAAGTTTTTCTGAGTCGTTTGCCATGACAAACTCCTTATTTTTGATTTTGATTATTTTGTCAGTTTAAGAACTATTGTTCACTATCATGAATTAATTATTTTATATATTTACTTGCTTTTTAACAGATTCAAATAGAATGTCAATGATAATTTTCGCATTAATACAATAAAACAGGTGTCATTATTATTTTTATGGTTGACAGAACCCTACTTTTTAATATAAATTATAAACAACCGATTCGTTCATTATGCTGAATTATTTTATTTATCCCTGTCCTTACGGCGATTAAGATGAGACTTTTGCAGAACATTCAATTTTGCTCAAGTTCAAAAGGCTTATGTTCATGGTTTATGGTTACTGGTTCCTGGTTAAAAGAAACAACCAGAAACTGTAAACCAGAGACCAGAAACCAAGTCTTTAAATAAATCGAGCAAAAGGGGGCGTTATGCAAAGGTCTCAAGATATCCGCATAGCCGTTAGTTAGTGCTATGCTTTATATTAAACAGGTTGTGCCGATGACGATAAAAATGACCTCATGTGAAAACGACATCCCTCCCAGCCGCGCCATTTCTGAAGAGATGGTTGTACGACTTAAAAAAGGCGATCCGTCGGTGCTCATTCCCAGCGATGGCAATATTAGGGCAACCCCCAAAGTTCTGGCTCTCGATCCTCAAAAGTGCAACGGCTGCAAACTCTGTGAAATCGCCTGCTCTCTTTTCCATGACGGTGAAGTCGATCCGGCCCGATCACGAATCCATGTCCTCGAATGGAATTTGAAGGGAATTTTTCTGCCTGTTTTCTGCCAGCATTGCGCCGATGCGCCTTGCAAGGCGGCATGCCCAAAGGACGCCATATCCTGGCAGGATGATTGGGGAAGAGTCGTGATCGATTATGACCGATGTGTGTCGTGTCAAATGTGCGTGGCTGCCTGCCCCTTCGGGTCCATCGGATTCGACAAGGCTCGTGAAGTCGTTTTTAAATGCGATTTGTGCAACGGCCAGCCGCAGTGCGTGAATTTTTGCGAACCCGGAGCGCTGACGTTCGCATATGCTGACAGGATCCCTTATCCGAGAATTCGCCAGGCTGCCGGCATCATGAGGAGATATTAGATGACCTATTTTCAGGTTAACAGCAAATGCAACGGGTGTCTTGCCTGTTTACAAAATTGTCCTGCCAATGCGATCGATGTTAACGACTCAGGCGCCAAGAGAAAGCTGCTGCATAACATGGCACGCTGCGCACGCTGCGGTAATTGCTGGCGCATATGTCCCCAACAGGCCATTGAATTTCAGCACATGCTGACAAACCAGTGGGATGAAGTCGTTGAGCTGGATCTTATTCACTGCCAGGTGTGCGAAGAGCCACTCTATACGTCCGCCTTCAGAGAAACTCTTGCGGGGAAAACAGGCACTTTGGAAACGCCATTGTGTTCCCGACATAAAGAGGCTCTCACCCTGAAGGTCAACGCCCATTTTGCCGGTTACAAATCAGGCCAAACGAGGTAATGTCATGATCGTCGGTGATATCAAACCAATAGAAGAAATCGTGGCTTCAATTTGCGGATATGAAAAAATTCTGATTGTCGGTTGTGGAAGCTGTGTGTCCGTATGCCTTTCCGGTGGAGATCGTGAAGTGCAAATGCTGTCACAGGAATTAAAACGCAAAGTACACTATGAAAATGCTCCGCCTGCCGTTTCGGTGGACAACACTCTGAGACAATGCGAACTGGATCTCATCAAAGCCTACCACAAAGTACCCGAAGGAACTGATGCCGTACTTTCCATGGCCTGCGGCGCCGGTGTTCAAACCATGGCCGAAGCCCTGGATCCGCTGCCGGTACTTCCGGCATTAAATACAACCTTTTTAGGAGCATCCTTTGAACCGGGAATTTGGCAGGAAATGTGCGTGGGCTGCGGGAACTGTCTGTTGACCCTTACCGGCGGCATTTGCCCGATTGCCCGCTGCTCAAAAAGCCTGTTGCACGGACCGTGCGGAGGCACCAACGGCCGGAACTGCGAAGTAAGCCCGGATATCCCATGCGCCTGGGTTAAAATCATTGAGCGGCTGTCCAGGCAAAATAAACTTGATCTGCTCTCCGGAATACACGAACCAAGAGACTGGCGTCCAGGAGGCGCGGCGGGCCCGCGAATCCGGATGCGGACCGGTGTCGGCGGCAGTCCCGGTTTCCCATGATGAAAAAAATGGCCATCATAACCAGTTATTTTGATGGCGAATCCTATGGGCTGCTGGGGCCTCAAATGGCCGCGACCGTGATTCAGGAGAACACCCCCTATGAGTGCATCGTTATTGCCGTAACCCATTCGGATGACAAGACCGTTTTAAAAAAAGCTCTTTCAGGCTATTTCGGCAGGGAGATGCCGATTGTCGGTTTTTCCAGCCTGAGCGGCAGGGAAGACCTTTTTCTCTTTGCCAAAGCGCTTAAAGCAGAGGGAGCAGTAACCATTCTCGCAGGTCCTCAATCGGATGTCGATTTTTCGGGAGAAACAGGCTGGAGGGATTATCCGCATCGCTTTCGCTGACTCTCGGAGTGCTTTTCCTTTGCCCTGCAAGGGCCCGCGGAACAGGCTATTCCGGTATTGGAAGGAATTGCTAACGGGCAATGGCGGAACGCATCCGGTCTGCTGTACACTGACGATGAAGGCCGAATCGTTAAAACTCCCCGGCAGTCATGGAAGAATAAATTCCTGCGCAGGGTCCGGTGGAACAACCTCTACCGGGTTGGACGGGCAGGTCTTGAAAATCCGACAATAAATTCGGGCCAGGTGCTTCAGCATATCGGATGTCCTCATGCGGCCCGCGCAAAACTGATCGAAGTAGATTATCCTTACCATTTGGATAAAAAGGGAGATAAAAAGATAAGACTGAAGTTCAGGGGATGCAGCTTCTGTGATGTTTCAAGTGACAAGGGCTTTTACGGGGCCCTGAATTCTGAGACGGTCCTTTCCCAGATTGCATGCCTTCCTGAGGATTCAGACGGAAGAAAAATCAGCTTTGAACTGATCAACGAAAATGCCCTTCCCGGCCTGCCCCTTCTTATTCGGGAAAGTAGTGAGCGGGGGATGTCTCTGACTCAGATCAATCTCACCTTAAGGGCCGACTGGTTTCTCAGTAATGAAAATTATCTCAGAGAAGCCCTGCACATGGCTCGAAAGCTGCGGATGCGAATTATGTTGTCTTCCATCGGCTTTGAATCCTTTGATGATCGAATTCTGAGAAATCTGAACAAGGGCCTGACCGTGAAGACAAACATTGACGCCATTTTGCTCATGCGTCGGCTTAAAAATGAATTTCCACTGCAATGGGCCTATTCCAACCGGGACGGTGCCAATCACGGGTTTATTCATCCGACGCCGTGGGATTCCCCGGAGACGGATTTTAATATTCAGCAGGTCACAGCCTCCTGTCGCATGCATTCGGACATACTTCCGGCCCACAGCGTCCCTTTGATAATCCATCATGCCTCAGGCCTGGCCGACTGGATCCGCGAAATCGAAACAAGCGAAAAGATGCTCTTTGAGCGATACGTTTCGGTTATTGGATGGTGGCGGGAAGCTCTGTTGGGTCGGTATTGAAGCCCGGCCCCAAAGGGTATGTTATTCAAAGGTCTTGGAGCTATTTGTCGGCTTTATGGTCCGCCAAAATCTTGGCCATATAACCACCGATGCCCATGGGAGTCATATCTCTTCCGACCTGCAGTTTTTCCAGTGTATCCAAAAAGGCTTTGGCAGGTGGCGAAAGTTGCTGGTCTTTTAAGTAGGCTATGCTGACATCAAGATAAATTTTAGGTCCCTTCAAAGGGATCGTTACCAGTTTGTGCTGCGATATCTCCTGAATGACAGCCTCCCGGACCAGAAAGGAAACCCCTTCACCCACCTGTACCAGTTGTTTGATAAATTCGGCGTTGCTGGTTTCCATAAGAATATTGGGGCTGCAGTGGTCTCCGGCAAACAAATAGTCAACCAGTCTGCGCGTTCCGGAGCCTTTATCCTTCATTATGAAAAGCTCATGGGCCAGTTCTTTGAAAAAGATGGACTTTCTTTTCGCAAGAGGATGATTGGGGCCTACTATCACCGCCATCTCTTCTTTGCTGAAAGGAATAAAGCGGACCCCTTCAATCTCTTCCGCCTTGGCGATTATGGCCACTTCATTCTTGAACTCAAGCAGGCTTTGTCCCATTTCGCGGGAGCTGCCTTCGTTTAATTCAATCCTTATATTCGGATAGCTGCGATGAAAGGCGGATATCATAACCGGCATAAAATAGCGCGCATAAGCTTTTGTGGTGCCGATACGCAGTATGCCACGATTGAGTTTGCGGATGTCGTCGATGGCGTTTTCGATCTCTTTTTCGATCTCAAATACGTTTTGCGCGTACTCAAACAAGGCCTGTCCTTCACTGGTCAGGAATATGCAGCGTCCTATTTTTTTGAAAAGCTTCAGTCCGCAGAACTCTTCGAAGGCTTTGATTTGGGCTGTGACAGCCGGCTGGGAAATAAAGAGTTCGGCGGCGGCCCTGGTATAATTTAATGTTTTGGCCGCATGATAAAATATGCGTAACTGATTGAAGTTCATCATAGCGTAAAACCTAATCGACCCACAGCGAACCGGATTTGGATAGAAAAATGTTATGTATTTATATCATCCATAAGCGTGGCTTATGGATAGCATAAATAATATTGGTTTGACAGGATTTTTTTATTTATCCATTATAAACTTTATGGACTCGTAAAAAGTCGGAATTCAGACGGCAAAGTAAAAAGCTCATTATACAAGGCACGCGAATCTTGAGGAATGAAGCGTACTTATTGGTACGCTGCAATGACAAAAGATGAAGCGCAACACAGTAGAATGACTTTTTACGAAGCCGTCAAGCTTGGTTTCTAACCCCGATAAACGGGATAAGTAAGTTTACGAAATTATTTCAGCCACTCTTTTAAGTACCCCCTCGAGGGGTAAAAAACGCAGAAAATAATTTCTAACTTTCTAACCCCATAACAAAGGAGGAAAAATATGGCCGAACAAACCGCAGGAAGATTCCCTGATCCCCATGAGTATAATGTCCCGCCCGAACTCGATGGATGGGATGAGATGTACCCTTCCCACCATTTGTTCTCTGAGGACCGGGGTGAGTGGGAAAAACAGCAATTCTGGTACCTGGATAAGATTCACGCCCCCGAACCAATGCCGCCTTTGGATTTGCTTTTTCAAGAGGCATGGCAGATCTCCCTTTCCCAATACACAACGCGCGTATTCTGCATACCCCCCGCCCAGGGTATTGCCCAGCGCATGGTGGGTTGCTACATGTACATCTGCGCCATCGCTCCGCCGCCGGATGCTATCATCGGCGAGAAAGCAGGTCATTTCCAAAAACGCGTTTTTTATGTTTTCGATCATTATCAGGAGCTTTGGGACAAGTGGTTGGTCAAGTTCAACGCCCTCGGCGAGGAGATGAAGAATCTTAATGTTCCGACTCACCTGCCCAAGTATGTGCCGGATGAGGAGGTTTTGCCGGCCCCCACGGGCTGCTACGTCTCCTATGATGTGATCTCATCCTTTGACAAACTGGTCAACATGATGTTCAAGGGCTGGCAATACCAC
>Ga0180009_10008675_pt1 | contig 10033 bp, 3 predicted proteins | sample OS_PC_MetaG_FD_123537 | JGI IMG/M metagenome (GOLD analysis project Ga0180009, IMG submission 123537) | Groundwater microbial communities from the Aspo Hard Rock Laboratory (HRL) deep subsurface site, Sweden - OS_PC_MetaG | ecosystem: Environmental > Aquatic > Deep subsurface > Groundwater... | reverse complement strand
GCCTCGATCACCTGACCAAGCCGGCCGTTGCCATAGCGGATGACGTGCAGAATGGGACCGAACATCTCGCGGCCCAGCACGTCGAGGGATTCGATCTCGTAGGCGGCAGGCGTGACGTAGGAGCCGTTGCGGCAGGCTTCCGGCAGCGGACAATCGACGATCTCGAAGGCGGTGCGGTTCATCGCCAGCTTGTGGCCGTCGAGCTGATCCTGGAAGACTTCGTCGATCACCGGGCCGATGTCGGTGGCGAAATCCATGGGGTCGCCGATCTCCAACGCGGTGACGGCGCCAGCCAGCATCGAAATCGTCTGCTGGGCGATGTCGTCCTGGAGGAAGAGGACCCGCGTCGCCGAGCATCTCTGCCCGGCGCTGTCGAAAGCCGAGCGGACGACATCGCGGACGACCTGCTCTGGCAGCGAGGTCGAATCGGCGATCATCGCATTAAGACCGGCGGTCTCGGCAATGAACGGCACAATCGGCCCGCGGCGCTCGGCAAGCGTGCGCTGGATCGCCCAGGCGGTTTCGGTCGAACCGGTGAAGACGACGCCAGCAATGCGCGGGTCGCGGACAAGCGCTTCTCCAACGCTGCCGTCTCCAGGCAGCAGCTGGATCACGGGCGCGGGAATGTCTGCTTCGATGAACAGCTCGGCGGCGGCAAAGGCGGTCAGCGGGGTCTGCTCGGCGGGCTTGGCGATGACCGGGTTTCCGGCGGCAATCGCGGCGGCGGCCTGGCCGGTGAAAATCGCTACGGGGAAATTCCACGGGCAGATCGAGGCGAAGACACCTCTGCCGCGCAGGGTGATCGTGTTGGTCTCGCCGGTCGGGCTTGGCAGTTTCACCGAGCCTGAGAACAGCCGGCGTGCCTCGCTGGCATAATAGCGCAGGAAGTCGACCGCCTCGCGAATTTCGTCATGGGCGGCGGTCAGCGTCTTGCCGCTTTCGCGGATGATCAGCGCCATCAGACGGGCGCGGTCGCGCTCGAAGAGGTTGGCGGTGCGTTCGAGAAGGGCGGCACGTTCGGTGGCGGGCGTCGTCTCCCAGGAGTGGGCGTAGCTCGCGGCTGCCTTGAGTGCGCCGGCAATATCCTCGCTGGTGCTTTCGGTAACCTTGCCAAGACGCTGGCGGCGGTCATGCGGCAGGAACTGGAACTCGCCGCCGCCGGGTCCGATGCGGGCTTCGCCGGAAACGATCGGGCCGGCAACCAAGGGCTCAGCCAAGGCTTCATCCATCGCCGTGTAGAGGACGTTCCTCACGTCGGGCTCGGAGAGCGCAAGACCGGCGCTGGCCTGACGCTCGGGCAGGAAAATGTCACGCGGGCGGGGGATCGTGATGGCGTTGACGCCGCTCGCGCGCTGCTGCTCGACGGCGAGGATCGGGTCGCGGACGAGTTCGGAAACCGGACCGTCGTCATGGGCCAAGCGGTTGACGAAGGACGTGTTCGCGCCGTTCTCCAATAGCCGGCGAACGAGATAGGGCAATAGATCTTCATGGCCGCCGACGGGTGCGTAGACGCGGCAGGGAATGCCGAGCTTATCGGGCCCGACGACCGCGTCATACAGGGCTTCGCCCATACCGTGCAGGCGCTGGAATTCGTAAGGATGGTTGCCGGTTGCGACGTAGGCGGCGGCGAGCGTATGGGCGTTGTGGGTGGCGTAGCTGGGGAAAAACGCCTTGCGGTCGGATTGCAGCATGCGCACGCAGGCGAGGTAGGAGACGTCGGTGTGCAGCTTGCGGGTGAAGACGGGGTAGTTTTCGAGGCCGCGCTCCTGCGCCCATTTGATTTCGTTGTCCCAATAGGCGCCCTTGACGAGGCGAACGGGTACGCGCTTGCCTTTGCGCTCCGAAAGCTGGCGGAGCCAGCGCAGCATCGGGATGGCACGCTTCGAATACGCCTGCACGGCGATACCGAGCCCATGCCAGTCATTCAGCGCAGGGTTCATGTAGGCGTGCGCAAAAACGGCCGCCAGCAGGTCCATCCGGTCCTGTTCTTCGGCATCGAGCGTGACCGGAATGCCCTGCGCGCAGGCGGCACGCAGCAGCTTCGTCAAGGTCGGCATCAACTCGCTGGCGAGGCGGTATTCCTTGCCCGGTTCGAATCGCGGATGCAGAGCGGACAATTTGATCGACAGGCCCGGGCGGCGCATCAACGCATCGGGATGCTTGGTCATCAGCGGACCGGCCGACCGCGCAATCGCCAACAACGCATCCATGTAGCGGGTGGCATAGCGGTCGGCGTCGGCGTGCGTGCGGGCGGATTCTCCAAGCATGTCGTACGAGAAGAGATAACCGCGCTTCTCGTAGTTGTGAGCACGCTTGAGAGCATCTTGTATGGTGCGGCCGAAGACGAACTGATCGCCGAGCAGACGGACGGCCTGCTTCATGGCTTGGCGGATGACCGGCTCGCCGGAGCGCACCACAAGCCGCTTCAATGAATCGAGGGCGGCGGTCTTGCCGGGGGCGTTCAACTTGACAATGCGGCCGGTGAGCAGAAGGCCCCATGTCGACGCATTGACGAACATGCTATCGGAATGGCCGAGGTGGCGGTCCCAGGCGCCCTGGCTGATGCGCTCGGCGATCAACTGGTCGGCGGTTTCCGAATCGGGAATGCGCAGCAGCGATTCGGCGAGGCACATCAAAATGACGCCTTCCTCGCTGGAAAGGTCATATTCGCGCATGAAGGCGTCGACGCCGGCGTATTCGTGGCGGCTGGAGCGGGCGGCGTGGATCAACTGGCGGGCGATTTCACCGGTGCGGCGGCGTTCGGCTTCGGTATATACTGCGCGCTCGGTTAGGCCTGCGACGAGGCGGCCTTCGTCGATGAGGTGGTAGCCGGCGAATTCGTCGCGCGGCGGACCGGCATCGAGGCCGCGCACGAACGGCTCGAAATCGTCCAGGTCTGTGTCATCAACGGCGGCCATGTCGTCCCTTTGGCTAACTCTTTCTACTCAGACGACTCAAAGACACGCTTCTCAATATCATATTAGGCTGCAACAAGAGCATGGCGAGTCGCCGACGAAGGAGATTTTGACGTGGCCGAAACGCCCAAGAGCCCGGACCGAAAGACGCCGGCGCGCAAAAAACCGGCAGCAAAGCGCGCCACGAAGGCGGCTGCGACAGACGAGGCATCGGTGCAAGCCAAGCCGAAGAAGGCCGGCAAGGCCAAGCCCACTGCCAAGCCGGTAGCGAAAAAGCCCGCGAAATCCGGCTCTGCAAAAGCGGACGCAGGCAAACCCGCCGTTGTCCGCTCTGGGGAAGAGTTGCGACAGGCAACCGCAGCGTGGCGCAAATCCGGGCAGAAAATCGCCCTGGTGCCGACGATGGGGGCGCTGCACGAAGGCCACATCGCGCTTGTGGAAAAAGCCGGCAGGATCGCCGAACGCACGGTGGTATCGATTTTCGTCAACCCTGCGCAATTCGCCCCGAACGAGGATCTCGAACGCTATCCGCGAAAAGAAGACGACGACCTGAAGAAACTGGGCGCGCTCGGTGTCGATCTGGTGTGGGCGCCAACGGTCGAGGAAATGTATCCAGGCGGTTTTTCAACCGGCGTCAAACCCGGTCGCGCCGCGGCGGGCCTCGAAACCGATTTCCGGCCGCACTTCTTCGGCGGCGTGGCAACCGTCGTCGCGAAGCTGTTCAACCAGGTGCGGCCCGACTTCGCGGTGTTCGGAGAGAAGGATTATCAGCAGCTGATCGTCGTCAGCCAGCTGGCGCGCGACCTCGACATGAACCTCGAAATCGTTCCGGTCGCAACCGTGCGCGAGAAGGACGGGCTGGCGCTATCGTCACGCAACGCCTACCTCAGCGAGACGGAAAGAGCGGTCGCGCCGAACCTCAATCTGGTCCTCAGCGAGGTGGCAAATGCCGCAGCCGGCGGGGCAAGCGTCGCGCACCTCAAGGCTGCCGCGCAGATGCGGCTGCTGACTCTTGGTTTCGCCAAGGTCGATTATGTCGAAGTGCGCGATGCGGAGACGCTGGGGCCGTATGATGTCGATTCGGGGCGTCCCGGACGGGTGCTCGGAGCGGCGTGGCTTGGAAGCACGCGGCTTATCGACAACGTTCCTGTTGAACGGTGACCTTAACCCGCGCTGGCGCGATGACGACGCGCATGCCTGTGTGAAATGCGGGTCAACACCACAGCATTATACCAGATCAAAGCAACAAGACGTCGGAATGAGTCGCGCCCGTGGCCGTCAAGTCCTTGCCAAGTCGGCTCGGCACGTGGCACCCAGGCTTCTGAAAACACAAACGACAGATTCGCATTGGCCCCAAGCCGATTGTCCCGCGTCGACCCTGGAGCCAAATGCCCAGAAGAACCGAAGCGGGACGACAAGCGAATGGCAAAACCGCAATCCAGCGATCTCTTCGCAGCCCCTGATACCAAATTGAGCACAAAAACACCTCCCCGGAGCCGCAAGCCTGTCGGCGCGGAAGACGACTACAACGCCGTCGACATCGAAGTGCTGGAGGGTCTTGAGCCCGTCCGGCGGCGCCCTGGCATGTATATCGGCGGCACCGATGAAAAGGCGCTGCATCATCTGTTCGCCGAAGTCATCGACAACTCAATGGACGAGGCGGTGGCCGGGCATGCCGACTGGATCGAGGTCCACGTGGGCGCCGACGGCTACCTGACAGTGACAGATAACGGTCGCGGCATCCCAGTCGACCTGCACCCGAAATTCAAGACCAAGTCGGCGCTCGAAGTCATCATGACGACCTTGCACTCGGGCGGCAAATTCGACGGCAAGGCCTACCAGACCTCGGGCGGCCTGCACGGCGTCGGCGTGTCCGTCGTCAATGCGTTGTCGGACGATGTCGAAGTCGAAGTGGCGCGCGGCCAGCAGCTCTACCGCATGCGTTTTTCGCGCGGCGTGCCGCAGGGCAAGCTGGAAAAACTCGGCGCGATCAAGAACCGGCGCGGCACGAAAGTCCGATTTCATCCCGACGAGCAGATTTTCGGCAAGGGCGCGGCGTTCAAGCCGGCGCGCCTGTTCACGATGGCGCGCTCGAAAGCCTACCTGTTCGGCGGCGTCGAAATCCGCTGGTCGTGCGACCCCTCGATCATCACCGGCGACACGCCGGCCGAAGCGGTGTTCCACTTCCCCGGCGGGCTGAAGGAATATCTCGCCGAGACGATCAACGGCTCGACGCAGGTTGCCAGCGAACCGTTCGCGGGGCGAGTCGAGAAAGACGGCGGGCACGGTTCCGTCGAGTGGGCGGTCGCGTGGATCAGCAATGCTGACGGGTTTTCGCGCTCGTACTGCAACACGATCCCGACCGGCGAAGGCGGCACCCATGAGAACGGTTTGCGGCAAGCGCTGACCAAGGGTCTGCGCAATTACGGCGAACTGACCGGCAACAAGAAAGCTTCCCAGATCACCGCGGAAGACACCATGTCGACGGCGGCTTCGATGCTGTCGGTGTTCATCCGCGAACCGGAATTCCAGGGGCAGACGAAGGACAAGCTAGCAACCGTCGAAGCCCAGCGCATCGTCGAGAACACGGTCAGGGACGCTTTCGACCACTGGCTTGCAGACCGGCCGCAGCAAGCCAACAAGCTTCTCGAATGGACGATCCAACAAGCCGAAGACCGGCTGCGCCGCCGCCGCGAAAAGGAAGTCCGCCGGCAATCGGCGACGCGCAAGCTCAGGCTTCCCGGAAAATTGTCTGACTGCACGATCCGTTCGGCACAGGGCACGGAAATCTTCATCGTCGAAGGCGACTCGGCCGGCGGGCCAGCAAAGAGCGCGCGACGGCGCGAGACGCAAGCCGTGCTGCCGCTACGCGGCAAGATCCTCAACGTCGCCAACGCGACGGCGGCGAAGCTGTCGGCAAACCAGCAGTTGAGCGATCTTGTGCAGGCGCTCGGGGTCGGCCTTGGCAAACACTACACGGACAGCGACCTGCGCTACGAGCGGGTTATCATTATGACGGACGCCGACGTCGACGGTGCGCACATCGCGTCGCTGCTGATCACGTTCTTCTATCAGCAAACACCGCAGCTGATCGACAATGGCCATTTGTTCCTCGCCGTGCCGCCGCTGTTCAAGCTGACGCATGGCGCGAAGTCGGTTTATGCGCGTGATGAAGTCCATCGCGCGGAGCTGGAGAAGTCGGAATTCAAGCCCAACGCCAAAATCGAAGTCAGCCGCTTCAAGGGCCTTGGCGAAATGAGTGCAGCCCAGCTCAAGGAAACGACGATGAACCCCGACACGCGCACATTATTGCGCGTCGAGATCGCCGAAGACGAGCGCGCCGAAGTCACCGACGCGATCAACGCGCTGATGGGTTCCAAGCCGGAAGCCCGCTTCAAGTTCATCCAGGATAACGCCGCCTTCGCGACGGATCTCGATGTTTGAAGCGTGGGGCCAGCGATGGCGGAAGGGCGTTTTTCTCTGCCGGCTGATTGACAGCTACCGCTTCGATCTCCAATGTCCTAATCGTTCATGGTCTGTATAAGTGCAAGTTGTAGGGGGTTACTGTAGTGGCCAATGAAATTGTATCTGTGAATTCTGCAGGCGCTTTTGCCAACGACGAGTCATTTGATCCTAATATTTCAGGTGACGGTCGCTATGTCGTTTATCACAGCTGGGCAACAAATCTGTCCAGTCCTTCCGACGGTGGTTTCGACGTTTATCTTTATGACCGACTTCTCGATACGACCGAGCTGATCTCAGTGGGCCTGAGCGGCGCAAATTCGATTGGAACATCAATACGCGCGGAGGTCTCAGATGACGGTCGATATGTTGTTTTCGAGTCCGATTCGACAAACCTCGTATCTGGCGATTTAACGAACCGCTCGGATATTTTCCTTTACGATCGACAGACCGGTTCAATGCAACGCGTATCGGAGAATCTGGCCGGCGGAGAAGCAAACGGCAATTCAGAGAGTGCGAGCATCTCAGCGGATGGTCGATTTGTTGCCTTTTTATCTAATGCATCGGACCTCGTTGTTGGGGATACCAACGGGCGGAGTGATGTATTTTTGTGGGACCGCGTTACCGGTGATACCCAACGAGTATCCCTGACGACTGCTGGAGCTCAAACGTCACTGTCGAGTTTTTCGGCAGATATTTCTGGGGACGGTCGATACATTGCATTCGACCAAGGAAACGACGGTGATCTGTACCTCTACGATCGCTTGAATGGCACCGTAGAATTCATTGCCGATCAGGGCCGTGATCCGAGCTTGAGCCACGATGGTCAAGTTGTTGCTTTTGCTTCTCAAGCCACACTGACACCAAACTCATCTTCTACCACCGCCCAAGTCTTCGTGTACGATCGAACAGCAAATCAACTCGAATTAGCTTCCGTTTCAACAACCGGCGGTCCGATGGACGGCTTGCCTACCAGCGACAGTCGCGGCGATAGCGCACCGATTTCGATATCTGGCGATGGACAGACCGTCGCGTTCGCCACGAGGTTAGCCGATAACCTTGTTAATGGCTTCGGCGACACGGTCTATCTCTATAGTCGCAATACGCAAAGCGTGTCTGCGCTCGACGTACCTTTTTCTGGAGTTTCCCCCAGTCTTTCCTACGACGCATCTGTTGTTGCGGTAGATAATCGCGCCAGCAACGATGACCAGATCTACGTTGCTTTCAACGGAGTGGGAAATAACTCGCCGACGGTGGCGCTCTCCAACGCAATCAGCAGTATTGAGAGCATTCAGGATACGAGCAATCGAATAAAAGTGGCGGACATCGTTGTCACAGATGATCTCCAAGGATTCAATATCCTGACGCTTGCCGGTACCGACTCATCACTTTTTGAAATTTTCGACGGAAGTCTTTTTCTTAAGGCAGGTGTGAACTTATCGAATATCAATACCTCTCAGCTTTCGGTTCAGGTTTGGGTCGACGACGGTTCCATCCTTGGCGCCCCGGATGACAATGTGATCTTTGAGCTCACCGTCACACAGCCCGTTGTTCCTGACGACTTCGCGGATAGTTTCGGCGATGTATCCAATCCGTTCGGACAACTCAGTGTAGAAGGGGCGGTCAGCGGGAATTTGGAGGTCATCGGCGACCGGGACTGGTTCGAGGTCAATCTGATCGCCGGACAGACCGTGCAGTTCAATCTGGTTGGGCGGCAATCGGGCGCGGTGGCGCCGCTCAGTGACCCTATCTTGACCCTCTACGATAGCGCAGGCGACTTGCTCGACATCGACGACGACGGCGGTGACGGGCTGAATTCGAGGCTGACTTTTACGGCAACCTCCAGCGGGACACACTTCGTCGAAGTCGGTGGTTTTGCCGACACGGAGACAGGTGCCTTCCGCCTCTCTGCAAACTTGCCGCCAAATGCGAACGATGATGTTTTCGCTGCGTTCGAAAACAGTCTTGATGGTGATTTCAAAGGAATAACTGGGAACCTGTTTGCTGAAAATGGATTTGGAACCGATAGCCATCCTCAAGGCGAAACATTCACGATTACGCAAGTCAACGGCGAGGACTTGATCGTGGACGCGGGGGGGATCGCTATAATTGATGTGGCCGCTGGCGGCTTTCTGAGTTCTACTGCGCTCGCCATTATTCCAGACACCGGAACTTTTGCCTTTCTCATCGATGACGCCTACGATTTCCTGCCGGTTGGCGAAACCCGCACCGAAACCTTCACCTACACGATTGAAGACGCCGATGGCGCTGCCGATACGGCGACCGTCTCGATCACCATCACCGGCATAGATTCCAACGACCTGTTCAACGGCACCAATGCGGCCGACACCATCAGAGCGGGTATTGGGAACGATATCGTACGCGGCCAAAACGGCAGCGACAGGCTGTTCGGCGACAATGGCGTTGACCGCTTGTTCGGCGGCAATCAAAACGACGTCATCAGGGGTGGCAACCAGAACGACTTCTTGTTCGGTGACAACGGCAACGACCGGATGTTCGGGGATGGCGGTAACGACGTGCTGACCGGCGGCCTGGGCCGCGATATCGTCAACGGCGGGGCGGGCCGCGATAAATTCGACTATAATCGCATCCAGGAATCGCGCGGTGCTGCGCGCGACAAGATCGACGGGTTCCGTCACAACCAGGATGACATCGACCTGCGCACCATCGACGCCAACACGACGGTGGGCGGCAACCAACGGTTCAAGTTCGTCGGAGACGATGGGTTCTCGCGAACGGCAGGTGAGGTGCGCACGCGCGACGTCGGCGGCAACATCACCAAGGTCGAAGGCGACGTCAACGGCGACGGGCGCGCCGATTTCACCATCGACGTCGTCGGCGGCGCGAACCTGACGGCGGGGGATTTCCTGCTTTAAGCGTCAAATTTCGGTCCAGCCACGTTCACCAGCTTCTCACGAGCAAAATCGTAGGCCGACCAGCGCAGTTCGCGATGGTTGGTCCAATCGAGGACGTTGGCGCCTTCGGGGACGGGGAACGACAGCAACATATCGCCCGGTTCCAGCAATTCCTCGACATTGCGGGTTTCGCGCAACAGGCTGCGGAGCAGCACCGTCTGCGGCCCAGGCGCAGCAGGTGGCGGTTTGCCGCCACTCATGAACAGGCGGCGCATCAGCGATGAGCGCGAAGGCAAAGTGGCGGTGTCGATCTCGCAAAGACCGCTGTCTGGTACATCGAGGTCCAGAATGATATTCGGGCCGCGCTTCAACTGACGCATGGGCAGGAGCGGCACGTTGTCGATCAGGCAACCGTCGACGAGCATTTCACCGCCGGCAAAGACAGGCGGGAAAAGTGCCGGGATGGCGGCGGACGCGCGGATTGCCTTCCAGACCGGCCCGCGCCTGATCACCTGCAACGCGTTGCGCGAGAGATTGGTCGCCACGGCGAAGTAGGGCAGCCACAGGTCGGCGATATCGGAAACCGGATAGAGTTCGGCCAGACAGGCGTCGAACACCGTGTGGTCGAGCAGCGAATAACGCGGCCAGTTCCAGCGCGCCATCGCCTTGCGCTCGACGAACATTTCATGGGTATGGCGCGCGACCGCCTCGGCATCGACCCCGCCGGCGAAGGCCGCCGTCATCGCCGCGCCGCCGCTGGTGCCGCCATAGGCATCGATT
>Ga0180009_10008674_pt1 | contig 10035 bp, 8 predicted proteins | sample OS_PC_MetaG_FD_123537 | JGI IMG/M metagenome (GOLD analysis project Ga0180009, IMG submission 123537) | Groundwater microbial communities from the Aspo Hard Rock Laboratory (HRL) deep subsurface site, Sweden - OS_PC_MetaG | ecosystem: Environmental > Aquatic > Deep subsurface > Groundwater... | reverse complement strand
TATAAAATACCGACTTCCATGGACGCGGGCTCTTTGTCGGCCCGTATTGTTGAAGCAGAAGAGCCGAGCGGACCGTTTTACGCCAAGGGGTTCAGTGAAGTTACGGTGACGCCGGTGGCAGCAGCGATTTTAAACGCCATTCGTGATGCTGTCGGCTTAAAGTTAACAGAGCTTCCGGCCGGCCAGGAGCGGATTCTTGAGATGCTGAAAGAGTCGAAAAGGTAATCAGTTCCTTGAACCCTTTCTCCCAGATCATTGGGAGAAGAAAATGACGAGTAAGTTCTAATTTACTAAATACAAACAATTTAAAGGAGTCTATCAACATGTACAATGATTTGCCGAAGATGATTGCAAAATCAATGTGGGAAACCGGTTCAATCAAGGTCTCGGTTGACAACCCCATCAAAATGACGTCCGGCAAGCTCAGTCCGTTTTATATCGACTGCCGGCTGTTGATTTCTTATCCGCTGCTGCGAAACAGCATTACCGCTTACGCACAGTGGATGCTGTCTGAAAAAAAGGTTGCGGTGGATAGTATCGCCGGCGGCGAAACCGCCGGGATCCCATTCGCTGCCTGGCTTGCCGAGAAAATGAATCTGCCCTTTGTCTATGTGCGCAAAAAACCCAAAGGACACGGGTTGACATCCCAGGTGGAAGGTAGGATCGAACCCGGCCAGTCGGTCCTGCTGTATGAAGACTTAATCACCGACGGCTTGAGTAAAATCAACTTTCTTCAAGGCATCCGAAATGCCGGCGGCAAGGTCGATCATTGTCTGGTGGTGCTGGACCGGCTGGAAGGCGGAGAAAAAAAACTGGCGGAAGAAAATGTAAAGCTCTATGCTGTGGTAACAATGGATCAGTGTTTCGACGTGGGACTGAAAAAGGGTTATTTGACCGAAAAAGAAATGGCGGTCATCCGTTCGTATCTGAAAAAAGGAAGCCTTTAAATCCAGGATATATCAAATTTGAAAATCCCCCTTGCCCCCTTTATTAAAGGGGGATTTTTTGCCCCTCCCTTTTGAAATGCGGCTCGACATGAGCTCGCCGAATGTGGAGGTCGGGAGGGATTTTTGAATGTTACCGTATTTATGAAAATATGTACTAAAGTACGGCGCTATGGAGAGAATCAATGCAAAAACGAATACCGGCTGTTTTCATGCGGGGCGGCACCAGCAAGGCGGTGTTTTTTCATGAAAACCATCTGCCAAAAGATCCGGCAGTCAGGGATCGCGTCATCCTTGCGGCCTATGGCAGCCCTGATCCCAACCGGCGCCAGATCGACGGGATGGGCGGCGCGGTTTCCAGCACCAGTAAAGTGGCCATCATCAGTCCGGCTGATGATCCGGATTATGATGTCAATTACAACTTCGGGCAGGTCGGCATTGACAGTCCCTTGATCGATTACCGGGGCAACTGCGGCAATATTTCAGCGGCGGCGGGTCCGTTTGCCGTTGACGAGGGCTTGGTAAAGGCTCAGGCGCCGTTGTAATTAAAAAGAAAACGCGGAATAGAATCTGTATTCCGCGCTTTGAATTTTGGTGCTGCCGAGGACTATAGTCGTTATGTGCAGTAATACTGGTGTTAAGGCGCAATTATATCCGTCATTTCAGTTTCTTGTTAGCTACGGTTTTGATTATATTGTTTAGTACAGAAAACAATCTTATCGTTGTGCGTAACGCCAATCCTGTGCTGGGCTTTTATTTCAAGGACTTCCGCAGCCGAGAACAGCCGTACGTTAAAACCAGCATCCCCAAGACGATTCACATAGTCACGTCCATAAGCCCTAACATGGTCAGCACTAGGTTGCCAATCTCCTTCATCGCTGTCCTAATCTTCTTTGTTATTTGTTTTGTGCTTAGGGTCACAAGATTAGTATGGTCTCTTTCGATTGGCATGATAATTTCCTCAGTTAACATTAAAACTTATCTCAAAAATTATACTATTTTTTAAAATAATAATTCCACAGTTGTCGTTTGACATGTTAGAATCCCCTCAAAATATTAATGCCGGGATTGCAATATTTCCTTAGCAGTTATGCAGTAATATTTCGGTTGAACTTATGTTACATTGCTATTGCTACCGGTTGGAAGCTGTCATTTTTATATTCCGCCAACGAGCTTCCACCAAAAATAATTGATGGGCAGCAGGAAAATATAAGTTATTACAGCCAAGGCAAAAAAGAGCTTTGCCGACACCGACAATTTTTCACCTGCGAGTTGTATTCCAACAACAACTGACGGTATTTGATACGTGAAAAATGTTGTCGAAAATCCCAGTACCTGTGTCATTAAAACCGTCTTTAAGGGCAGCCCTGTAACATGCGACAAACTGTCTGCAATAGGTGTCATCACTGCCGGAACACCCGGCAGCGTCGCTATTATCCCTGTGAGTGAAGAAACAAGGGTGAGTAATATATAATTTAAAAACGGCTTGCCTTCGTTAAAGGGTAGCGACGTAATCAGTTTGTTGGCCAGCACATCGCCCAAACCCGAATGGCTGACCAATCCGCCGACTCCCAGAATACCGGCCAGGTAAAACAGCGAACCAAAATTTATCTTTTCATTGAATTCCCGACTACCGACGATTTGGATTCCGGGAAGAAGCAGAAGTATGGCGCCTCCCAGTGAAACCCACGCCGGTGAGACCTTATGAATAAAATCCGTCATCCACAGGGCTAAAAGTAAGATGATTATGCCCGATAAAACAGCTTCTTTTTGCGATACCGGTCCGATTGTTATCAGTTCTTCAGTTCTATTTCTTTGGGGTTTGTCCGGATAAAGCAACAGGATCAGAACAATAAGCACCAATGCCTTTAATATGCCGAAAACCGGAAAGTTTAGAAACAGGTAATCTCCATATAAAATTGATATGTGGAATTGTGTTTCAGACATGCCGGCAAGAATCATATTAACCCCATTTGCCGGTAAAATTGCAAATGCCGGAACAACGGTACCCACTATGACCGCAAGAATCACTCCGCGATGCCCCTTGGACCCTTTCTTAAAGCCAAAGTAACTCGATATTTTAAGCGCAATGGGTATTAAAAGCAGAACTCTTCCTATGGGTGACGGCATCAAAAAGGCAAACAATATACCCATGACAACTAAGCCGCTTATCAACCTGAAATAACTCCCATCCAGATAGGCAACAACTTTGCCGGCGATTCTATTACCTAAACCTGTGTCCGTAACCCCGATTCCTATTACAAGGCCGCCGAAAACCAGCCAAAAAACAGTTGTTCCAAATCCTGAAAAAATTACTTGCGCTGGCGCTATTGAGAACAGCATGGCAAAAAAGAAGAAAAACAGCGCGGTCAAATGTTCAGGGAAAATTCCGGTTGCCCAGGAACTCATTATAATGATCACAAGGGCTGCGGTTTTTAATTCTTCAGGTGAGAGTGCGTCCGGAGGGAATAGCAGCAAACCAAGTCCGAGCGCAATTGCCAAGACAAAAAAAAGAAACCTGAAATTGATGAAAGGTTTTATCGCCATGGGGTAGAAAGTCATTTCTTGATATTGATTGCGTGCAGCATTTCAAAATAGGTTTTGTTGAAGGTATCCGCGGCCTCATAGCAGGCCCAATGCCCGGCACCCTCAATCTCTCGAAAGACGAGATCAGGCTGAATGATGCTGAGGTAATTTACGCGCTCATGCATATGGCCGCTGACAATCGCATCACGGCTGCCGTAAAGTCCCATCAGCCGACCCTTCACCTTGTAGAGTGACTCCCGCAAGATATCCAGATGCCAATATTTGTAGGTTCGCACCCGGCATCGCGGCGTGTTCCGGCTCTGTATGTAAACGGCCAGGTCATCGACTCTCTGGGGATCGGCAATCATCAGAATTTCAAGGTTCCGTCTGTGAGCCTGGAGACGTTCTTCTTCCGTTTTAGCCCTGCGCCAGTTTTTGAGGGGTTCCATGGGGTTGCGCGTAAGACCCATCCCGCCCGAACCGGAGAACGTATGCGAAAGCAGCCTGTCACCCTGCAAGGCTGCGATAAGCCCGCCCACAATGCCGCCGAAAGAAAACCCGAGCATGTGAAACGGTTCGCCCGGCGGCAAGATCTGATCAATCCCGGCAGATACGATCGCCGCCAGATTTTCCACGGTTTGAGGTTCCGGAAGATCATCTGAATCGCCGAAACCGGGCAGGGTAGCTGCGAAAACAGTATATCGGCTCGCAAATACCGGAATATTGCGGATCCAATGCAGCCAGGAACCGAACCCGCCGTGTAACAAAACCAGCGGTTTGCCCTGGCCCCACACATGCCATATCATGTTCCCCGAACCACAGGGGGTCAGACGTTTATCCGATAATGATTCTATCCGGGCCACCGATGCAGTGGGTTCCTCATCCGGATGCGGCGGAACCAATATTTTAGCATCATTCATAAAAAAACAGCCCATGATTTGTAGGCGATCCTTATTACAAATTACAGGCGATCATAAGATGTGGATGCAATAAAAAGGTTTTTTGTCGAAAAATTAGGATCACTTGTCAAATTTACTCCCAGACGTCGCAAACCCGCTTCGTCACCGGGCGTGGGGATATGTGTCATATGAACTTCACACCCCTTTAAATCAGTTAGTTTTTCCATTGCCAGCTGAACCGTATGGTTTGTCGTGGCGCTGATACTGAGAGCAATAAGTGCTTCTACCAAATCCAGGCTCAGGGTTTTTTCATCCAGAACTTTTGTTTTGAGATTTTTAACCGATTCGATGATATTTGGCGGCAATAGTTTAATTTTATTAGGAATTTCAGATAGATGCTTAATGGCATGCAGAATAAGGCTGGATGTTGCATGAAGATGCGGGGAATTGCTGCCCGTTATTATCGTTCCGTCTTTCAGCTCTATGGCCGCACCGCAATAAACACCCTTATTGCCCTTATGTATTTTCTGTGCTTCAAAAGCGGCCATTCGGGAAGGTTCAACAACCCTTCTGTACTCGGGGGAAAGATTAAAGTCTTTTATGAAAAGCTCTACCCGCTGGGCTGTTTCTTTATCCGTTAATCCCATTACATATTCACATTGATAGCGAAAGTATCGCCTAATCACTTCCTGCTTGGCAGCCTCCCTTGTCAGTGCATCATCGGTTATCGCAAATCCGACTCGATTTACACCCATATCTGTCGGTGATTGATAAAATGACTCACCGCCGCTTATTTTTTTTAAGATTCTTTTTAGGATAGGAAATACCTCCACATCGCGATTATAATTAACGGCTTTTTTATTGTAGGCTTCCAGATGGAATGGATCAATGAGGTTGAAATCTTTAATATCAGCGGTTGCCGCCTCGTAAGCTACATTGACCGGGTGTTTGAGGGGCAGATTCCAGATAGGAAAGGTTTCAAATTTTGCATACCCGGATTTTAGCCCCCTTTTGTAATCATGATAAACCTGGGAAAGGCATGTCGCCAGCTTTCCGCTACCAGGGCCGGGGCCGGTAACAATAACCAGCGGTTTTTTCGTCGTAATATATTCATTAGCCCCATAGCCCTGGTCGCTTACGATTAAATCCACATCCGTAGGATAACCTTTTGTGTATTGATGGGTATAGACTTTTATGTCTCTTCTTTCTAATTTGTTCTTAAATAATGTAGCGCTGGGTTGGTTATCAAAACGGGTAATGACTACTCCCAGGACGTTTATTTCCCATTCTACCAGGTCATCTATTAATTTAAGGGCATCGGCGTCATAGGTTATGCCAAAATCCGCCCTGATTTTTTTTCTTTCAATATCCCCGGCATAAATGCAAAGCAGAACATCGGCATTATCTTTCAATTTCTGCAGAAGCGCCATCTTGATATTCGGATCATATCCCGGCAGAACCCTTGAAGCATGATAATCATAAAGAAGTTTCCCCCCGAATTCGAGATAGAGCTTATCGCTAAATTTATTAACTCGTTTAAGAATCTCAGCTGTTTGCTCGGCAATATATTTCTTATTATCAAAAGCACTGATCACCGCCATTATCCCTCCTCATGTTTCTATTTTTGAAGTAAAAACAGTTAAGAATGTCATACGAAAATTATTGCCACCTACCAGAGTTGTTTCCTGCGCAGTCAGGGGGCGAAAGAGGAAAACAGTATTCACGCAGGCTCCTGAAGTTTCTCAATGTTACAGATATAGGATTTATGGGGGACCGCCCCGGTGATGGGGTCGGCCAGATCGTTGGTTACGATCAGGTTCACATTTGCGCCTGTATCGCTGAAGGGATCATAGCCGGGCAGGTTCAGTTGCTTACAGCTCTGCCACCAGCCGTGCTGGGTGGAGACCACCCGGGGGTGGATGCCTTTCTGTAATTTTGCCTTTACGCCGATGGAGCCGTGGGGGGTTGACATTTTGACCCAGTCGCCTGCTTTAATGCCCAGTTTCTCGGCAGTGTCGGGATGGATTTCCACATAGGGATGGGGCACCATTTTCCGAAGAGTCGGCAAGCCGCGGTGCTGGCCATGGCAATAGGCCAGCAGTTTGGCGTTGGTGAGGATAAAGGGAAACTGCTCTGCCAGTTCCGGCCGGCTGAAAGGGCTCATGAGCGGTTCTTTAAAGACGGGCAGGGGATCAAACCCGTTTTCAAGGAATTTTTCAGAATACACTTCGATCCTCCCGGTGGGAGTTGAAAAGCCTTTGACGCCGTCGCCGTCGACTTCTTTGTATTTTTCATGCTTGACCGGCAGCGGCAATGAAATGCCGACCGGATTTTTTCTTAAGTCATCCACCGTTAGGCCGCTTGGCGCAAGCTGATAATTAAAAGCAGCCTCAATGTCTCCGTTCCAGAACTTGTCCGAAAGCCCCAGCTTTTTGGCAAGCTCGAAAATAATGGTGGTATCCGGCTTTGATTCATACAGGGGCTTTATGACCTGGGGCATCAACTGGAGATGGCAGCAGGTGCTTTTGGTCCCTTCAAATGTCGGTTTTAAAAAGAATGACTCCCAAGCGGTGGCGGCCGGCAGGAGGATATCCGCCATTTTGGCGGCCGGGGTTTCAAAGAGTTCGGCCAAGGCAAAGAATTCCAGTTTTTCAAAAGCGGTCTTGCCTCTTTTGCTGTCTCCGTTTGCCGTCAGGGAATTGCCGCTGAAAGAAACCAGCGCCTTTACCGGATAGGGCTTTTCCTCCAGGATTGCTCGATACAGGTCTCTGGCTTGGACATTCGTGGGACCGAGGGGCCGGTTTTCCTTTCCCAGGGGCAGTTTGTTGAGCTTGAATTCTTTTTTGCCGTCCACCTTGTTTGTTTTGGGTTTTGGGAAAATGACATTGCCGCCGGGCCTGTCGAAATTGCCGCTGAGGGCGAAAAAAATACAAATGGCCCGGTTGTTCTGCATGGCGCCGGTGTGCTGCTCAACGCCGTTGTAAGCATAATAGCAGGAGGACTTGCTGGTATAAAAAACACGGGCGGCTTCCCTGATCTTTTCTGCATCCACCCAGGTTATTTCCGCTGATTTTTCCGGCGGATACTGGTTGACCCGTTCCTTCAGGTACGCAAAGGCCGGACGGCATGTGACGGTTTTGCCATTCGTGAGCTTCAGGCGATGTTCTCCCGACAGGGCCGGCGTCCCTTCTTTCAGATACATCCTGGTCTGGGGATCATAGCCCAGCAGGTCATCTGTGGACTCGTCCCACACCAGGTAAGCGTTGTTTTGCGAGGCGTCGCCGATATCGTTTTGCCGGATGAACCGGCCGTTGTCCGTTCGAACCAGAAAAGGCGAATTGGTCCAGTAGCGAAGAAACTCCCGGTCATAGAGCTTCTCAGTAATCACCACATTCAGCATGCCCAGTGCCAGGGCCGCATCGGTTCCCGGCCGGACCGGCAGCCACAGGTCTCCTTGTCTCCAAGTTTCATTGCGGCGGGGATCGATAATGATGATTGCGGCGTCCCGCTTGCGGGCCGCGTTGACATCCTCCAGATGTTTTTTCCAGGATGCGGCCGGGTTATGACCCCAGAGGAGAATGCAATTGGTGTTCTCAAAATCGGGCTTGGGCATGCTCACGCCGTAGGTGTGCCTGGAACCTTGTGATTTATGCCAGCTGCAGATATGGATGGTGCCGTGGTCATAGTTGGGGCTGCCGAATGCCAGACCCAGGCGGTAAACCCATTCCTTGAAATCGTTGGCCGGCCCTCCGCCGGAAGAGCCCTTGCCGAAAACAACGGCTTCCGCGCCGTGCATCTGACGGATTCGGAGTAATTTCTGAGCGATGGTATCCAGCGCTTCTTCCCAGGTGATGCGCTCCCAGCCGGGATCCGGATCTGTTTTGGGACGGGTCCGTTTCATGGGGTATTGCAATCGTTCAGGATGATAGACCAGCTCCGGGCTGGCAAGTCCCTTGGGACACAGGCTGGTGGTGTTGGGATGCTCGGGGTCTTTGCGGATTTTCACCAGTTTGCCGTCTTCGATATGACAGATCACGCCGCAACGGGATTTGCACTGAGGATCATATGTCTGAATGGTCGTTTTTATTAGTAGGTTTCCTTCAAACGATGCGGTTGCCGTCTTCTTTTGTTGGGATTGCCAGATGCCTTAATATATTACTCAGAGCGACATAACTATTATGGGCTTTGTCATTTCGGGCTTGACCCGGAAACCAGTGCTTTCTGGATTCCTGCTTTCGCAGGAATGACGTTCTTTTATACATTTAATCTTGTTAGTTACGGACAACGGACAATTTTCAACGGACATTGAGAGTTTTGATCAAACACCGTACATTTCAAGGTCGTTGAATGCAAGAAAAAAACAAAGTTTGACATCCGAACATTTGTATTGACTTTATATTTTACTTTGAAATATTCTAAATTGGAATATAAAAGGGGTTGACGCAGTGAAGACCAAACCTTTCAGCGAATATGTCTTGCTGGGTACCTTGATGTCCGGTTCCAGACACGGCTATGAAATCATGCAGTTCACCGAAAAAGCCCTCGGAGAGACCTGGTTTGTAGGCACCAGCCAGCTTTACGCGCTGTTAAAAAGACTCCAACAGCAGAAACTGGTTCAATCCACCCTGGAACATCAGGACGCACGTCCCGCCAAGCGTATCTTTACGATAAGTCCGGAAGGAAAAGACGCTTTTCTGAAATGGCTGCATGAACCCACCCGGCATGTCAGGGATTTTCGGATCGAATTCATGGCAAAGCTTTTCTTTTTTTACCATCTCTCCATCCGGGGAGGGAAGAAACTGATCGATGCCCAGATTGAACTGCTTAACAACGTTCGATTAAAAATTAAGCAAAACCTGTCTGCCGAAATCGATCCCTATAACAGGCTGGTTTACAGTTTTAAACTGGCAACCGTAGAGGTGCGAATGAAATGGCTGTCGCAAAAAGCCAGGCCGTTTATGGAGAAAATAACAGACTAAGAAACAGAATGAGGAAAATGAAAAAAGTCAAAGTTGAAGATGCGGTTGGGATGGTCCTGCCCCATGATATCACCCGGATTATACCCGGTAAATTTAAAGGCGTGGGTTTCAAAAAAGGACACGTCGTCCAAAAAAAAGATATTCCGGAGTTATTGAAGATGGGAAAGCAGCACTTCTATGTGCTGAACTTGTCGGATACTTATGTTCACGAAGATACGGCTGCTTTGAGAATTGCGCAGGCGGTTTCCGGCAAAGCGCTCAAGTGGACCGATCCGTGCGAGGGCAAGACAAACCTCATTGCCAAAACCGATGGCGTTCTTAAAATCAACACCGGTGGTTTGTTAAAAATAAACAGAATCGGCAGTATCATCATTTCAACTCTGAAAAATAACTTTCCCTGTAAAGCGGGTCAAACCGTGGCGGCGACCCGGATCATCCCGCTGATCATACGAAAAAAAAGAATTGAGCGTATGGAAACGATTGCTGAAAAATTTAAATCGCTGATAGAGGTATTACCCTATGGGAAGAAAAAAGTCGGGGCGGTCGTTACCGGCAGTGAGCTTTATGACGGATTGATAAAAGATGAATTTGACAAATATGTCGGTTCTAAAATCAACAGTTTCGGTTCAACCATCCTTAAGAAAATTCTGGTGCCGGATGATCCTGAACAAATTGCCACTGCCATCC
>Ga0180009_10008673_pt1 | contig 10036 bp, 8 predicted proteins | sample OS_PC_MetaG_FD_123537 | JGI IMG/M metagenome (GOLD analysis project Ga0180009, IMG submission 123537) | Groundwater microbial communities from the Aspo Hard Rock Laboratory (HRL) deep subsurface site, Sweden - OS_PC_MetaG | ecosystem: Environmental > Aquatic > Deep subsurface > Groundwater... | reverse complement strand
CGCCGCGCGATGCTCCGCGTGGCGCGCGGCGACGACCGCGGACGCCATCGATGTGGCGCAACCCTTTGGAACCCCACTCTCCGATCACGCGGCTCCGCCAACCGTAGATTGACGCCGTAGGGTTATAATGATAGTTGTGAAGGTCTGGATGATGGCGATGGTGGTGGGCCTTGCTGCCTGTGCCAGCGGGGAGGGGTCCGTCACCCCGGATGGCTTCGGGCCCAACTACTGGGATGTCGGGCTGTTCGAGAGCAAGCTCGACTCCGTCAACATCATAGGCCCCTGCTCGCAGTGTGATGACAACAAACCCTGCACTCGCGACCTGTGCCAGGCGGGGGGCGGCTGCATCAACGAGAACATGCCGGCCGGCTTCAACTGCGATGACAACAACGCCTGCACCAGCTTCGACCAGTGCGACGGGCAGGGGAGCTGCGCCGGCGGGCTGGCGACCGACGTCGTCTATCGCTACCACAGCGCCAACAAGGACACCTATTACTACGCCCGGACCAACACCGGCGGTCCGTCGGGATACGTTTTCACCGGGGAGCTGTTCCGGATCCGGCGCGAGGGGGATCCGCTGACCCAGTCCCTGTATCGCCTCAGCTCGACCAAGACCTACGAGTTCATGCTGACCCTAAGCGCTGTGGAGGGGGCCGCCTGCTGCGGCTACCAGAACAACGGAGTCATCGGCGGCATCTTCCCCAAGCAGCAGCCAGGGACCGTTCCGCTCTATCGGCTGAAGAAGGGTGAGGGGGCGACGCTGCGCCACATCTCGACCCTGGACGCCCAGGAGCGCAGCTCCGACGGGTTTGTCCTCGAGCCTGTCCAGGGGTATGTCTGCCCGCTATGACCGGGGCGCGGATCCGCTGCGACCGGCTCATGACCCGACGGGCGGCGCCTCGATGCTTTTGACGAAGGGCGGCGAGGGCAGGGCCAGGTAGTAGCCCTGGACCAGCTGACAGCCAAGCTCCGCCACCACGGCCAGCTCCTCGCGAGTCTCCACCCCCTCGGCCACGACGACGGCGCCCAGGTCCTTGGCGAAGGAGACCATGTTGCGCACCAGGTTCTGGCGGACCGGGCTCTTGTCGATGTCCCGCACCAGCGTCATGTCCAGCTTGATGAAGTCGGGATCGAGCTCCGACACCAGGCTCAGCGCCGAGTACCCGCTGCCCAGATCGTCGATCGCGATCCTGAGCCCGAACTCCCTCAGCCGCTTGAGCTGCCCGCGGAAGTGGCCCAGGTCGAGGATCGCGGCCCGCTCGGTCACCTCGAGCACGATCCGATGGGCGTGCTGGGCCACGGGCCCGTCGGGCTCGTAGACGTCGGGGTCGTCGAAGTCCAGCGGGTGGAGGTTGAGGAACAGGTGCTCAGCCCGAGGCATCTCGGGCACCGAACGGATGGCCAGGCGCCGCAGGAGCCGGGACAGGGGCCACATGCGGTTGCCCTGCTCCGCCACGTTGAACAGGATGTGGGGGTTCTTGAGCTCCTTCTCCTTGCACCGCACCAGGGCCTCGTGAGCCAGGATCGAGTGGTCTTCGACCCGGACGATGGGCTGGTAGACCATGGAGAAGATCTCCTGGCTGATGCAGCGGTCGAGCACGCGGATCTGGGATGAGAGCTGCTGGCGGCCGACGTCGGTGGCCTCGGTCTGGGCCTGCTGGATCGCGCGGTACAGCCGCCGCTCGGGGTGGATCTTGGGGAACGGCTTGGTGGTGGCCATGCCCACGTAGACCTGCAGCAGGGCGGCTGTCTCCTCGTCGATCGCGGAGAGGTGTCGCGTCATCCCGTCGGCGATGCGGGTCGGCAGCTCCTCGTCGCCCTCGCGGCGGAGCGTGAGGATGACGAAGTCATCGGCGAACGTACGGGCCACCACGCAGTGGGGGCGGTCACGGCGCATGTCCTGGCCCAGACCGACCAGGTAGTTGGCCAGCAGCCCCCGATAGGCCTCCAGCGCCTCCCAGCCGAAGCGCTCCTCCACGATCGCGCTGGAGGGGATGTGCACGTATAGCACCGTGGTCCCGTCCGGGGCCTCCGCCACCGGCCACAGGTCGTTGAACAGGCTCGTCAGCGTGGGTAGCCCGGTGCTGAGATCCACCAGTCGGCGCGGGGCGTCGAGGGTCGATCCGCCGGACGCCCTGAGCAGGGCGGAGTCCGGATCCCTGGACTCGCGAGGCCTGGCGCTGCGGGCGTCGTGCTGCGGAACCTCTATCTTCGCTGTCTTGTCGCCGCGATCGCGCAATGCCACTCACCCGTTAACGACTCCCAGCAGGATAGCCGTGTCCATGGCACGTGACAATGGCGGTGTGATCGACCGCCGGACAGCCCGCCGCTCACCCGGCAAGGGCGAGACAGGACAGGTTGTGATGGCGGTAGTTGTCGTCGATGTAGTCGAAATAGCGCGTCGGCGTGAAGCCGGTCCTCGCCAGCGCCAGCATCAGCGACGCAGCGCTGAAGCAGTAGAGGTGGTCGATGTTGTCGAAATCCGGTCGCAGCGGGGTCTCCACCACGAGCAGTCCCCCCTGCGCCAGCCAGCCCCTCGCTCGCCTCAGGACCGCGAGAGGCTCGCGGATGTGCTCCAGCAGGTGGTTGAGCGTGATCAGCTCGAAGGGGCCCTTCGGCTCGGCCTGCTCCACCGCTCCGACCGCCACGGTCAGCCCCAGACGTCGAGCGTCGGCGGTGAGCTCCCGGTTCAGCTCGAGGCCCTCGGCGCGCCACCCTCGCCGCTGCAGCAGCTGCAGCAGTCGCCCCTCCCCGCAGCCGACGTCGAGCGCCCGGTGCGGCCCGGGCCCCTGCTCCCACGACCCGATCCCCAGCCGATCAAGCGTGAGCGCCTTGTGCCGCATCCACGGCTCCCAGTCGAGCTTGTGCCGCACCTGGTAGTCGCCCAGGTGCACCCGCTCGTAGGCGGCGATCAGGTTCGCCAGGGTCGGGCGATCTGCGACGAAGACCAGGTCGCAGCGACGGCAACGCAGGTGGGCATGCATCCAGCTCGCCGCCACCGGCAGGGCGGGGCCCGCACACACCGGACAGCGCCGCCGCCCGGTGACGGCGAACAGGGCTCCCTTGACCCAGTTGCGCCGAACGCGTTGCCGGCGCCAGGCTGGACCGGTCACGAGAGTCCGCCGGCGTCGAGAGCGCGCCAGAGGTACCAGGTGGCAATCGAGCGGAACGGGGTCCAGCGCCGGGCCAGCTGCTGCAGCCGGCGAGCGTCGGGCAGCTGACGCAGCCCGAGGACCGCCTGCGCCCCCTTTCGCAGGCCGAGATCATCGACCGGCAGCACGTCGAGCCGACCGAGGTGGAAGATCAGGAACATCTGGGCCGACCAGCGGCCGATGCCCTTGACCCGGGTCAGCGCCTCGATCACCGCCTCGTCGTCTTGTCGTTGCAGGGCGCCGAGGGGCAACGAGCCCTCCAGCACCCTGTGCGACAGATCATGCAGGTAGCCGCTCTTCTGCGCCGAGACCCCCGCGGCCCGCAGCTGGTCCGGGGTCCTGGCCCGGATCGCGGCCGGCGTGGGCGGGCGCCCCACGACCTCGGTCATCCGGCGATAGATGGCAGCCCCGGCCTTCATCGAGACCTGCTGGTGGATGATCGACTCCACCAGCGCGTTGAAGGGGTCGCCGCGCCGGCGCCGGAGCAGCGGGAACGGACCCACGGCGTGGATCAGCGCGGCCAGACGCGGATCGTCTCGACGCAGCATCCTGACCCCGCCGCGTCCGATCGGCTCCAGATCGGTCCCCTCGAGCGTCAGCAGGCGCAGCTTGGTCGCGATGCCCCCATGGGAGGAGAAACCGCCCAGCTGACCGTCGGCGGCCAGCACACGGTGGCAGGGGACGATGAGCGGCAGGGGGTTGTGCGCCATCGCCTGCCCCACCGCTCGCGATGCGCCGGGGCTGCCGCAGGCAGCGGCCAGGTCGCCGTAGCCCACGACCTTCCCGGCCGGGATCCGGCGTGCGGTCTGGTACACGGTGCGCGTGAAGCGAGGAAATCGCGCCATGTCGACGGCGACGTCGGCGAACCCCCGCCGATCACTGCGGCCGGCCAGGTGGCCCTGGACGCGACGGACCAGCTCGCCAATCCCGTCCGGCGGTGCGTCGACCCGCTCCAGCGGTGACGCTGTGCGCCGGAGCGCACGCCAGAGCCGGGCCTCGGACGCTTCCGGGAGCTGCAGCGCGTGGATCGCCCCGTCGCTCCAGACCACGCCGCAGCGGCCGAGCGGGGAGTCGAAGGTGTATCCGAGGTGGGTCATCAGTGGCGTCCAGAGTCAGAGACGTCAACCAGGGTGTGGCGGATGGGCGCTGCATGAAGCAGCCACGCGCCGCTGTCCCATCCCGGAGCGCCCCGCAGGGGCGCGAGGACCGGCGCGCGCCCCCCCAGGCGCAGACCACCCGGGCGCCCAGGCGGCGCGGCAGGTCCCCCGGGCGCCAACTTCTCCTCTGCTTTTTTTCTGCGCTTCGTGCAGCGTCCATCCGCCGGTGCTGGACTGCTCGCGCCGTCCATCTAGAGCCAGCCCTGGCTGCCGAGCCAGTCGCGCAGCTGCCCGGTGTAGACCCGGGGGGCCTGCCGCAGGGCGACCAGGTCGGCCGAGGAGGTGAGCAGCATCACCGCGACCAGGTCGGTCCGCAGCTGCTCGACGAACCGGACCGCGCCCTCGTGGCCGCCCTCGTTCCAGGCCAGCAGCACCGCCCTGGCGAAGCCCGCGAGGTCCGCGCCCGCGGCGATGGCGCGCGCACAGTCCAGGCCGCTGGTGATGCCGCCGCTGCCGATGACACAGGTCTGGTCTCCACACAGGCGTCGGGCCGCGATCACGCTGAACGCGGTGGGAACGCCCCAGTCGGCCAGGGACCGGCCGAGCTCGCGGACCTGCCCGGCGCCAGCGCGGTGCATCTCCACCTTGGTCCATGATGTGCCGCCCCGCCCCGACACGTCGACATACTTCACGCCGATGCTGGCCAGACGCTGCAGGGTGCGGGGTGACATGCCTGCACCGGTCTCCTTGACCAGCACGTTTCCGTCGAGGTGGTCGGTCAGGCGCGCGATGGCGTCCAGCAGGTGACGGAAGCTCCGGTCGCCCTCGGGCTGGCACAGCTCCTGCGCCGGGTTGAGATGCACGCAGATCCCGTCGGCGTCGATCCGTTGCGCCAGCTCGGCCACCTTCTCCACCGGCAGGTGGGGCAGTTGCACCGCGCCGATGTTGCCCAGCAGCACACCGTCGGGGATCTCGCGCCGGACGGCGAAGTCGTCCAGCGCCTCCGGATGGTCGAAAAGGACGCGCTGGCTGCCGACCGAGAAGGCGATGCCAGTTTCGCCCGCGGCTCGAGCCAGGTCGCGGTTCATCTGCCGCGTGGCCTCGGCCCCCCCGGTCATGCTGGTGATCATCAGGGGGGCGCGCAGCCGCTTGCCGAAGAACCGGGTGGAGATGTCGATCTGGTCCAGGTCGAGCTCGGGCAGGGCATCGTGGAGCAGCTGGATCTCATCGAGCAGCGTCCCTGCCGAGTGGACCACGTCCTGCTCGATCACGATGCGAAGGTGCTCGCTCTTGCGGCGAGAGATCTGAGAGTCCGGCAAGGCTGCCACCTCCCGTTTCGCGCCGGATCAGCGTCCGACGGACTTGCCGTCAATGGTGTACTTGGACAGCTTCTTGTGCAGCCCCTCGCGGGTGATGCCGAGCGCGGCGGCGGTCTGCGTCTTGTTGTTGCCGTGCTCCTTGAGCGCCTGGGTCAGCAGCCAGCGCTCCACGTGCTCCATCATCTCCTTCAGCGTGCCCTTGGGCGGAGCGACGCGCTCGACGAGGTTCTCCACCCGGCGAATCTGCGGCGAGAGATGCTCGGGCCCGACGATCTCCCCGTCGTCCACCTGGATCACCAGCCGCTGGATCTCGTTCTCCAGCTCGCGGATATTCCCCGGCCAGTGGTAGGTGCAGAGCTGGTTCAGCGCTTCCTGACCGAGTCCCGCCACCGCCTTTCGCATCTCGGTGGTGTAGCGCTGGAGGAAGTGCTGCGCCAGCAGCGGGATGTCCTCCCGGCGCTCGCGCAGGGGCGGGAGGGTGATCGGGAACACCATCAGCCTGTAGAACAGATCCTCGCGGAAGCGGCCGCCCTGCACCTCCTTCTCCAGGCTCTTGTTGGTGGCGCAGATGATGCGCACGTCGACCTGCTTGGCCCTGGAGGCGCCCACGGGTCGGACCTCGCCCTCCTGCAGCACGCGCAGCAGCTTGGCCTGGAGCGTGAGGCTCATCTCGGCGATCTCGTCGAGAAACAGGGTGCCGCTGTCGGCGATCTCGAACAGCCCCTTCTTGTCGTGGTCGGCTCCGGTGAAGGCCCCCTTCTTGTGGCCGAACAGCTCGCTCTCGAGCAGATTCTCGGGCAGCGCGGCGCAGTTCTGGGCCACGAACATCTTCTCCCGCCGCTTGCCCTGGTAGTGGATCGCGCTGGCGATCAGCTCCTTGCCGGTCCCGGTCTCGCCGGAGATGCAGACCGTCGCCCGCGTGTCGATCACCTTCTCGAGCTGGGTGAAGATCGACTTCATCGCCGGCGCGTCACCGATGATGTTGTCGAACCGCATGCCCTGCTGGCGACCCTTGAGGTAGCGGTTCTCACCGCGCAGTTTCTCCTCCGCCACCTTCAGCTCGTGGTACAGCCACGCGTTGTCGATGGCCAGCGCCGCCTGGCCCGCCAGCACCAGCAGCAGATCGAGGTCATTCTCGGTGAAGATGCCGGAGCTGGCCCGGTTGTCGCATTCGATCACTCCCAGGATCTTCTCGCCGCGCCACAGGGGCACGCCGATGGTGGACCGGATCTGGGCCCCCATTATGCTCTCGCTGCCGCCGAGCTCGGCGATGGCGTTGGCGGCGAGCACGCCCGTGCGGTCCTTCAGCACGCGACGCAGGACAGCCCGGCTCATCATGATCGGGTCGGCGGTCTCGCTGCCCTCCCGGGAGCGCGCGAGCATCGGCACGAAGCGGTCCTCGTCGCTGGCCTCGGCGATCAGCACCGATATGTGCGTCGCTCGCGGCAGCAGCTCGAAGACGGCGGTGGAGACCGCGTCGAGCGTCTCGTTCAGCTCGAGACGCCCGCCGAGCTTCTTGATCGCGCTGTAGAGCGCCGAGACCGCCGGGCCGTGCTCCACCTTGCCCGTGACGCTGGGCAGCTCGCTCAGCGATCGGGTCGCGATGATCCGCTGTCCCTCGTCGCTCTCTGCCGGCATGTCGTGGATCTTGCACAGCAGGATGACGGGCGTCGCGGCGTCGCCCAGCAGCAGCTTGTCTCCGTCCTCGATGGTCGCCTCCCAGCGGTCGTTTCCGTCGAGAACGACCCGCTTCTGTCCCCGAAGCAGCATCGATCCGTTGGTCGAGCGCAGGTCGCGGTAGACGTACCGGTCGCCCTCCTGGAACAGCAGCCCGTGCTCGTTGGACAGGTGGTAGTCGGCGATTCGGACCACCGCGCCCGGAGCCCTTCCGATGGTGATCTTTGGCTGGTCGCAGTCGAACCCGCGCCCGACATCTTGTCCCTGTAGCACCTCCAGCCGAATCATCGCTTCTCCCTGGTTCGTTCCAGCCGCTCATCGAGGCACAGCGCTCGGCCCACGATGGCCGGCGGTGTCACCCCATGTGGACCGGTGTCCTTGACCTTGCTATCGATCAGTGCCCGCAACGCCTGCCTGACCTCGCTGTTCTGCGGCGGCTGGAGCTGCTGCTGTTCGAGTCCCACCAGGATCGCCTGCTTAACCTGAGGGTGCGCCTGGGCCAGGTGACGGGCGAGGGGCAGGGCTGAACCCGACCGGCCCAGCTCCAGCGCCGCCCGCTCCTGTTCGCGCCAGTCCGCGGCGCTGGTCAGCTGCCGTTCGTAGCAGCCAGGTTGGTCAGCGCATGTGGTCACCATTGCCAGCCGTGCCCGACAGACGCCCAGATGGTGGCGCGTCGCCTCATCTTGCCTGGTGGCCAGGAGCTTGTCCAACGCCGCTGTCCCCTCCGCGCCCGCGACCCGGGAGTGGGCCAGCGCCACGCTCCAGCACAGCAACTGTCCGGCCGCGTCTGCCTTGCTGCAGCTCGGCGCGAGCAGCGGGGCCACGCTGTCGGCCGCGCCGTACCACCCGAGGAGGTCGGCGGCGCACCGGCGGCTGGTGACGCTGGATTTCTGGTCCTGGACCAGGTCCAGCGCCAGCCGGTCCGCGTCGCGGCGGCCGAGGCGCAACAGGGTCTGTGCCACCGCCAGGCGTAGCTCGGCGGGGTCGTCCGGCCTGGGCAGCGACATCAGCTTCGTGGTGAGGTCGACCGCGCCGAGGTCGGCGAGCAGGCGGACAGCAGCCGGCGCGTTGGCCACCGGACGCTGCCGGCGATCCCGGCGCCAGGCGACGCTGGACAGCCCCTTGATCGACGGAGCGCCGATGCGGCACAGCGCTCGCCTGCTCTCCTCGTAGAGCAGCAGACCATGACTCGTGGCGCCGAGCGAGGCGACCAGCGCGTCGACGGCGCGAGCATCGCGCAGTGTGCCGAGGGCGTGAGCTGCCATGCGGCTGATGTAGAAGTCCATGCGGGCGGGGTCGGCCTTGAGGGCCTTGATCAGGACAGGGACAGCCCGTCGGTCCGCGAGGCGTTCGAGCGCCTGGATCAGCGAGCGCTCGAGCCATGTGTTGCGGTCATCCCGTGGCGATGCGAGCCGCTGTTCGAGGCTCTTCAACAGGACCGGGACCTGCTTCTTCAGCCCCAGCTCGCCGATCATCCGCGCCGATCGAACGGAAGCCTCGAAGTAGGGTCCGCCGCGCTCCGCGTCCTTGAGCGCCGCGACGAACACCTCCTCGGCCCGCCCGTCCTTGAGCAGGGCCAGGGCCGCCACGATCTGCGGGCGCGCCGTGTCCTCGCGGTAGGCCTCCATCAGGGCATTGACCACGCGCTGCTTGACCTGTGCCCGCTGTTTGGCCGGTGTCTGTCGCACCAGGATCAGCATCGCGTCGATGGCGCGTTCCCTGTGGGCGCTCTCGCCCAGCTGGGACGTGAGCCGCGCCACCGGATCGCCTGACGAGCATCCGCACCAGGCGAGGGCCATGGTGACGGAAACCAGAAGAGCAGCTCTCACCTTAGACGCCACACGAGATCGGCTTGCCCCAGCGGTCCGGCAAAGCGCAACACCAGCCGGTGCGAGCCGTCCGTCAGCGCCCTGCCGTCGGGCAACACCTTGGGGAAGCGGAAGATGTAGGCCCGGTGGAACCGACCGATGGAGGGGAACAACGCCTTCAGGGTGGCGTCGATTTTTTCGCTCTCGATCTGTGTTGCGACCAGCTGGTCGCCCTGTTCGTTGGCCAGTGCGACGCGCCAGACGGAGCGCCTATGGCTGAAGTCGTTCCAGCTGAAGTCGATCGTGGCGGCTGCAACCAGGAAGACATAGGACTTCGACCACTGCTCGGCCAGCTCGCCCGCCAGCTTCTGGCGCTCGTCGTGCGGCAGCTTGAACATGTGGGCCCGTTGGGCGACGTAGGCGGCGTTGAACTCGGGAGAGAAGAGCGTGGCGTTGACCCGAAGTGTGGTGTCCAGCTTCTTGATGATTGTGCCGTTGCGGGTCCAGCGCCCGAGCAGGTCGTCGTAGTCCTGGTGGCGTGGCGTGCTCTTGGGCGGCCCGAGGGAGACCTGGGGAGGGGAGCCGCCGCAGCTGGCAAGGCCGATCAGGCTCAGCAGCGCCAGTCGGAGCCTCCCGGATCCGCGTGCCGTTCCTCGCGCCCCTGGCGGGGCGCTCCGGGATGAAGCGGCGGCACGCCCTCGCGCCCCTGGCGGGGCGCTCCGGGATGAAGCGGCGGCACGCCCTCGCGCCCCCGAGGGGCGCTGCGGGGTGAGACAGCGGGATCCCGGTCCTCGCGCCCCCGAGGGGCGCTGCGGGGTGAGACAGCGGGATCCCGGTCCTCGCGCCCCCGAGGGGCGCTGCGGGGTGAGACAGCGGGATCTCCTCATTGAGGGAAGTCCGTCCGGGTGAAGAGCGAGGTCAGAGGCAGGCGCTGCTCGATCGCCTCCCGGCCGCCCTCGCAGCGGTCCACGAGGGCGATGATG
>Ga0180009_10008672_pt1 | contig 10036 bp, 7 predicted proteins | sample OS_PC_MetaG_FD_123537 | JGI IMG/M metagenome (GOLD analysis project Ga0180009, IMG submission 123537) | Groundwater microbial communities from the Aspo Hard Rock Laboratory (HRL) deep subsurface site, Sweden - OS_PC_MetaG | ecosystem: Environmental > Aquatic > Deep subsurface > Groundwater... | reverse complement strand
CTTCATGTCCACGTCCTTGGGGTTGAACTGCTCGGCCCCCACCAGGGTGACCCCGTACTGGGGGGCCAACTTGGCGAACCAGCGGGCCCCGTCGCGGCCAAAGCCGTCGCTGGCGCTGATGAGTCCCACCTTGGTGAGGTTGTGGGCCTTAAGGTAGCCCAGCACCTTCTTGACCGCGATGGCCGAGCGCTGGGGCGACTTGAACACGTAGTGGGCGGTGCCGAAGTTCATTTTGCCGATCTTGCCCTCCATGATCACCGGGTCGCCGCCCACGGTCATCACGGTGGGAATCTTGGCGGTTTCCACCTGCTTCTTCACGGCCATGCCCGTGCCGGTGCGGGTGGGGCCCACCACCGCAGCCACCTTGTCCACGTTCACGAACTTCTTGAAGGCCATCACCGCCTTGGTGGGCTCGCCCTCGGTGTCGGCCAAAATCAGCTCGATGGGCCGGCCCTGGATGCCGCCCTCCTTGTTGATCTTGTCAACCACCATCAGGGCCACCAGCTTGGTGGGCGCGCCGATGGAGGCCGCCGGACCGCTCAGGGCGAAAAAGGCCCCGATCTTCACCGGCTCTTTTTTGTCGGCGGCCAGCGCCGGCACGGCCAGGGCCAGGGCCAAAAGCAGGCACAGGGCCAACCCGGCCAAAACCTTAAACCTTTTCATCGCTCATCCTCCCTTTTGCGGCCGGCCTCCCTCCCCGGAGGCCGGGCCCCTTATTTATACCTCTTCGCGGCGGTCGAAAATCCGCTGCGACTTGCGTTCGCTGCGCGGCAGGCTGCCATAATCCATAACCTGGATCTCGGCGCTGACCAGGATGTGGGCCTTGACCCCCTTGGAGATGGACGCGGCCACCGCCTGATCGTCGCCGGCGGAGCCCTCGGGAGCCCGCTCCACCATTATGACCATGTAGTCCCGGCCGTCCTCGCCCCGCCGCAGATGCACCTGGTACTCCGAGCCCACCCCGGGGCTCTGGCTCAACACGTGGTCGATCTGGCCGGGGTAGATGTTCACCGCCCGGAACTTGATCATGTCGTCGCTGCGCCCCATGATGCGGCCATGCCGGGGAAGGATGTTGCCGCAGGGGCAGGGCTCGGGCAGGAGGCGGCACAGGTCGCGAGTGCGGTAGCGGATAAGCGGGGCGGCCTCTTTGCACAGGGTGGTCACCACCATCTCGCCAATTTCGCCCGGAGCCACCGGCTCCAGGCTCACCGGGTCCAGAATCTCCAGAATGTAGTAGTCGGCCCAGTAGTGGATGCCCTGATGCGCCCGGCACTCGATGCCGGTGCCCGGTCCGTAAAGTTCGGTGAGGCCCGGTATGTCGAAAAGCTCGGCCCCCAAGGCCTGGCTGATGCGCTGGCGCATGGCCTCGCTGGTGCGCTCGCTGCCGTAGATGAGCTTGTTGATCTTCACCTGATCGCCCAAGCCCCGGCGCTTGATCTCCTCGGCCATCAACAAGGCCATGGAGGAGGTGCTGCACATCACCGTGGACTGGAAGTCCACCAGGAACTGCCACTGCATCTCCAGGTTGCCTGGCCCCACGGGCAGGGCCAGGGCCCCGAAGCGCTCACAACCGGCTTGGAAGCCCACCCCGGCGGTCCACACCCCATAGCCCACCATTATCTGCACCCGGTCGGCCCGGGTTAGCCCGGCCATCTCGTAGCAGCGGGCGAACATGTGGGCCCAATCGTCCAGGTCCTTCTGGGTGTAGGCCAACACCTTGCGCTTGCCGGTGGTGCCGCTGGAGGCGTGGACCCGAACCACCTCTTCGATGGGCACCGAGAGCAGGGGAAAGGGATAGCCGGCGCGCAAGTCGTCGGTCATGGTGAAGGGCAGGCCCCTCAGGTCGTCCAGGCTCTTTATGTCGCCGGGGGTCACCCCCGCCTCTTGGAGGCGCCGGGCGTAAAAGGGACTGCCCGCCTGGGCGTGGGCCACGGTCCATCGCAGGCCCTTTAGTTGATGAGCCGCCAACTCCTCGGCGCTGTTGAAATTAGGCATGAAGGTCATGAGGATTCCTCGGGTTTTTTATCTCCAGGGCCGGCGGAGGCCCGGCGGGGCCCCAAGAAGGCCTCCCGCAGCAACTCGTCGGCCAGAATTTCCTGGGGCGAGCCGCTTTGGCGGATGCGCCCGCCGGTTATTATATAACCCCGCTGGCTCACGCTGAGGGCGCCCAGGGCGTTTTGCTCCACCAAAAGCACCGAACATCCCTGGGCGGGCAGGTCGCGCACCACCCCTAAAATCTCGGCGGCCATCTGGGGGGCCAGGCCCAGGCTGGGCTCGTCCAACAGCAGCAGGCGGGGCCGGGCCATGAGCCCCCGGGCCATGGCCAGCATCTGCTGTTCGCCGCCGCTCAGGGTGCCCGCCGGCTGCTCCAGGCGCTGGGCCAACACCGGAAACATGGCCAGGGCCCGCTCCATATCCCGGGCCACGGCCTTGCCCTGGCGCTGGCGCAGGCGCACGTAGGAGCCCAACTCCAGATTTTCCCGCACGCTCAAGGGGCCGAAGAGTTGGCGCCCCTCGGGCACCTGCACCACCCCGGCCTCCACGATGGCCGAAGGGGCCATGCCGTTGATCTGGCGGTTCTCAAAGGTCACCCGGCCGCCCTTGGGCTTGAGCAGGCCGGAGATCACCCCCAACATGGTGGTCTTGCCCGCCCCGTTCATGCCCAACAGGCTCACCACCTCGCCGGGGTTCACCTTGAGGCTCACCTCGCGCAGGGCCGGCTGGCGGCCGTAGGCGAAGGATATGGACTCCACCCTAAGCAAGCAGCCCGAACTCCTCTCCCCCGCCCAGGTAGATCCGAATCACCTCGGGGTCTTGCTGAATCTGGGCCGGAGTGCCCCGGGCGATGAGCCGCCCGCCACTGAGCACCGCCACCTGGTCGGAGATGCGCATCACCAGCCCCATGTCGTGCTCCACCAACACCACCCCGATGCCCTGCTCCTTGATCTTCACGATGAGCCGGCCCAACTCGTGGGTCTCCGCCGCGTTGAGCCCGGCCACCGGCTCGTCCAGGAGCATGAGGCGGGGCCGCCCGGCCAGGGCCCGGGCCAACTCCAGGCGCTTCTGGTCGCCATAGGCCAACTCCTCGGCGGGCTGATGGGCCACCTTGTCCAGGCCGAAGAAGGCAAGCACCTCCTCGGCCCGTGCCCTAATGGCCGCCTCCTGGCGGCGCAGCAGGGGCAGGCGCAGCATGGCCGCGGCAAATCCGCCCCGGCTGGCGGCATGCATGCCCACCATGACGTTTTCCAGCACGTTCATCAGGCCGAAGACCTGCAAGTTCTGAAAAGTGCGGGTAAGGCCCAGGCGGGCCAGCTTGTACCCGGCCATGCCCAGCACCGCCCGGCCGTCGAAGCCAACCTGGCCGGAGTTGGGGGCCACCACCCCGGACACGCAGTTGATGGCCGTGGTCTTGCCCGCCCCGTTGGGGCCGATGAGAGCGGTGATGGCCCCGGCCGGGGCCTCCAGGTCCAACGAGTCCAGGGCCTGCAAGCCCCCGAAGCGCACCGAAAGGCCCTTTATGGTCAGCAGGGCGGCCACGGTTAGAAGGCCCTCCCTCCGGGTCGCACCCGCTTGCCCTCCAGCCAGCCCACCAGGCCCTGGGGCAAAAAAATCAACAGCAACAATAAGATGCCGCCGAAGAAGATGTCCTTGTACTCCTCCACCACGGCCAACAGCTGAGGCAGGGGGGTTAGCAGGGCCGCGCCGAACAGGCCGCCCCACAGCGAGCCCATGCCCCCCACTATGCACATGGTCACCAGTTCCACCGATTTGAATATATCAAAGGTCTTGGGGGTGATGATGCCGTAGTAGTGGGCGTAGAGGCTGCCGGCCACCGAGGCGTAGACCGCGCTGACCACGAAAACCTTGACCTTGTAGGACTCGATGGGCACCCCCGAGGCGGCGGCGGCCAGGGGGGCTTCGTGCAGGGCCTTGAGCCCCCGGCCCACCCGGGAGTGCACCAGATTGCGGGCCAGGAGAAGCCCCAGGAGCACCGCGCCCCAGGCCAGCCAGTAAAAGGACAAGTCCGTGGCTATGGGCGCGCCGAAAAAGGTGAGCGGCGGGATGCCGGTGTAGCCGCTGGGCCCGCCGGTGATGTCGTCCAACTGGAGCATCAACACGCTGACGATGAGGTTGAAGCCCAGGGTGGCCATGACCAGATAGTTGCCCTCCAGCCTCAGGGTGGGCATGCCGATGACAAGCGCCACCAGGGCCACCACCGCCGCGGCCAGCACCAGGGCGGTCCAGGGCTCCCAGCCGTGGGTGCCGGTGAGGATGCCTGAGATGTAAGCCCCCAGGCCGAAGAAGGCGGCGTGGCCCAGGCTGATCTGCCCGGCGAAGCCGATGAGCAGATTGAGCCCGGTTACCACCAGCACGTTGAGGGCCACCACGTTGAGAACGTTGAGGTAATAGGGGTTGGTCACCACCAGGGGCAAGGCGGCCAACACAGCGGCCAGGGCGGCCAGGGCCAGGAAAAAACGTTTGCCCTGGGTGGTCATACCCGGTCCCCGCTTTTGACCCCCAGCAGTCCGCCGGGCCGCAAGAACAACACCAAAAGCAGCACCACGAAGGCCACCGCGTCCTTGTACACGCTGGAGATGAGCCCGGCGGCCAGGCTCTCGATGAGCCCCAGGGCCAGGCCGCCCACCACCGCGCCCAAAAAGCTGCCGTAGCCCCCCAGCACTGCGGCCGCGAATCCCTTGAGCCCCATGATGACCCCCACCTCGTAGGACAGGCTGGTGATGGGGGTGATGAGCACCCCTGCCAGGGCCCCCAAGGCCCCGGCCAGGGCGAAGGAATACATGGTCATGCGGTGGGCGTCGATGCCCATGAGGGCGGCGGCGGAGGGGTTGATGGCCGTGGCCCGCATGGCCTTGCCGGTGAGGGTGCGGTTGAAAAACCACACCAGGGCCACGATGGCCACCAGGGTGATGCCCAGCACCCAGAGGTTTTGGGGGGTGAAGGTGGCCCCCAGCAGATGCATGGGAGTCTCCGGGCTCAGGGGAGGCAGGGCCAGGGCCTGCTTGCCCCACAGGTGCTTGAACACCCCTCGCATGAGGATGGAGGCCGCGATGGTGATGAAGATGAGCACCATCACCTGGCGGCTGCGGGCCGGGCGGATGGCCAGGCGCTCCAACAAGGCCCCCACCAGCGCCACCGAGGCCACGGCCAGGGGAAAGGCCAAGACCATGGGCAGGCCCGCCCCGCCCAGGAAGGAGTAGGCCATGAGCCCGCCCAGGGAGAGGAAATCGCCCTGGGCGAAGTTGACCACCCTGGTGGCGTTGTAGATCAGGCAAAAGCCCAGGGCCACCAGGGCGTAGACCGCCCCGGTGGTCAACCCGCTGACAACGTATTGCGCTAGCTGGTCCCCGAAGCTCACCGCCACACCTTCGCCCGGCCCGGGAACATCCCGAGCCCGAGGCATTGCATACCGTATACGATTTATTGGGTATATCGGGAAAAAAGGGGGTTGTCAATGACCGGCCAGGCCAAAGGCGGCCTTGACAGGACCCGCCCCAACTATCCATCATGTAATACGAAACAACATGCCGGGGTTAACCGGCCAGGATGGAGAAAAGATTAATGAGCGCGCAAAAGGTACAAACGGGCGGGGGGTTGTTGGCGGACAGCCTGGCTGAATTGCAAAAACATCGCGGCAGCCTGATGGCCGCAGGGATCATCTCCCTGATTCTGGGCAGCTTCGCCATCCTGGCGCCCCTGGCCGCCACCGTGGCCGTGGTGTGGATCATCGGCGCGGTCATTTTGGTGCAGGGCATTATCCAACTGGTGCACTGCTTCAAGTCCGCCCAGTGGAGCGCCTTTGCCTGGAACCTCTTGTGGGCGGTGGTCTATATAATCGCCGGCGGGCTCATCCTGGCCCGGCCCTTGCTGGGGGCCATCACCCTCACTCTGCTGCTGGCCGCCTTTTTCATCGTGGAAGGCGTGGTGAAGCTGGGCTTGGCCATGAAGATCAAGCCCGCCCCCCGCTGGGGCTGGGTGCTGTTCTCGGGCATCATGGGCCTGGTGTTGGGGGTCATAATCTTCGCGGGCTGGCCGGGAGACTCCCTGGCCATCATGGGCCTGCTGCTGGGCATCGACCTGATCTTCGGGGGCTGGTCCATGATCATGCTGGCCTCCGGGGCCAAGGCGGCCAAGGCGTAGGCCCCGGGTTCGAACCCCGTTGTGACCGCCAAATAATATCGGAGGGTTCAGTCATCTGGCTGAACCCTCCTTTTTTATAATTTAGATGTAGACGACTTTCTCCCAAAAGCATCTCAAGGCTACCCAAGGCGCTATCTAATTATCAATTAGTCATAGCTTTCTTGGTTTCGGCTTGACAGGCCACAGACGCCGGTTCACTCCAACCTGTCGCCGCGTCCCCCCATGTTGAAACAAATTAGTGAAGCGCCTCCTTTGTCTGCGGACGCGGGGGCTTCTATCATCGGTTCCATGATTGTTTTCAAGCAAAGGAACCGATATGTCTCAATCCAGCCCTATCAGCATTGACTATGATTTCCAGCCCGACACCTTGCGCCTGCTGCCCGAGGGGCAATTCGACGTCCAGATGACTCTGCGCTACAGCGCGGACGGAGTGCTGGACTTAGAGGATTTGCTGGGCCAGTTACTGGCGGGCATCGAGGCCAAGATGGGCAAGATCCAAGCGATCAGCCCGGAGGGCCGCGAGGACCTGAAAAAGCAGATCGCTCAAAATGTGATCGCAAACAACATCCACACAGTCTCGGACGTTCTGGACGCCTTTCACGACGACGGCGAGCCGTATTGGGACGCTGACGGGCAGTTTCATGTACCCCTGTGCATGCAGGGCAGTGGGTGCAAGCTGGATCTGGCACCCAAGCTGGATGCAGGCGGCGGGCTGAACTGCGACGCCTTGATTGAGAGCCTGGAATGCTCTTATAGGGATGTTTTGCAAGATGGCGTGACAAAACAAACCTCAATCCTTAGCTCTGCACAGTGTGAAGTGATCAAGGCCAAAGGCCCTGATTGGCTCAAGAGTAAAATCAAGGAGGAATCAGCCGATAAGATTATTGAAGCATATGACTTTGAGTTGCAAAGCGACGGTAAGTGCTGGATACGCAGCGGCAGCTTGTCCTTTTGCTTGGTAAACAACGAGACCGGCTATAGAGGGGAGGTGTTGGACGTTGCGGTGCCGACAGATAAAACCCGCAAAGAAATGTGCCAAAAATTTGCCAGCAAGTTGTGCCGCGCCTTAAGAGAGCATTTACAAAAATCAAGCGGCTCCGACCTTAGCTTTAATCAAGTATATAAGTATAAATATCGAAATTGGAAAGACAAAGCCCAGGAATGGCTCAACGATGACATCCGCGCGGAAGAGGACTGGGGCAAGTGCTTTGAATGGACACCCCACCTTGGCAAAGAGGTGCGCACGGAATTGAAGACGAATAAAAACGAAACACATGGCAATCAAATCCATTATTTCGGCCTGCTATTTGACGACTCCGGATGTTGCGGCATTGAAAAGAAACGCGAACAAATAACTCCCTGGATGCACAATTTGGTTGGCGGTGAGGGAATACTGGATGAGACCAAGCTCAAGCAGATCGAGCCGCCTTTGGCCGAGGCCATGATTAAAACTATAAGGGATACGAAATATCATCATCCCTATAAACCAGAAACGATTAAGAAGGTTGTTAAACTAAAGCCTGAGTTGGAAAAGGCCGCTGAGATATTCAAGCTGAACAAGTTGGCCCTTGCCGGGGCGTATGCGGAGATTCTAGAACGAGATTCTTCAATAGAAACGCATAAATTGCATGACATTGCCATGAAAAAATTCGGGAAAGATGTTGAGTCTTTTTACAAGAATCTTCCATGCGAAGTTAGTCTGCTTGAGGATGAGTTGGTAAAACTTGGGGTCGACCAAGCGGGAATAGCGTTCGTCTTTGGTAAGTTTGGAGTCACGATGCCAACGAAAATAGCCATGCGCCTAAATATAGCATCTGCGCTTTGGGGTTTGGTACAAAAACCGTACCGCAATACCATGATAAACAGGGCTGCCCAGTTTGGTTCTTTTTGGGCGACCATATTACAGCGAGCAAAGGACTCGTCTCAGGCTGAGTTAAAAGATGATAGAGGTAAAATGATCATTGAGGCCACTCTGAAAAAGTTGCCGCCCAACCCGGAAGAAGCACAAAATACAACGTGGTCTAAATTGGTTGCTGACGCAGTAAATGATATGCAGCCATGGAAAAAAGAGATGTTTATGGTTTATTGCCAGACGGAACAAGACAGTCACTTGGTAAAAGCGGCAAAGAAAACAGAAAATACGCTGAAAGATTTAGCTCTGCCCCCCCGCGAAAGGAAATTGGTATATAAGGTAGAACGTTTCTTTGGTCATTTTAACGCCTAACGGTCAGCAGATATAGGCTCGGCGACTAATCTGATGCCATAGTATTCACCATGGTCGTTAGGGCCTATGCCAAAATACGAACGATACGCAGAAGCGCATTTATATTGGGCGCTTAAATAATGCCCCCCTCTTTGAACTTGGCTTGTATAAGTGCTTCCCTCGCAAATCGGGTCTACTATAGGCGACCTGACATAAAAGTGTACGTCTAGGGCATCGGCGCAGGGCTCCCAGGCATTGCCCATGGTGTCATACAGACCCCATGGATTGGGCGGAAAGCTTTTTACCTCGGTGCAATCCTCGTATAGATGGCCTTTATACTCCGTGGTAAAGAATTTTCTTTTATTCTCGTTATAAGCAGCTCGCCTGGGGTTTAAAGTCTCGCCGGTGAAATAAGGGCTTGTGGTGCCCGCCCGCGCGGCGTACTCCCACTCGGCTTCAGTGGGCAGGCGATATTGCACCTTACCCTTGTCCATGTGGTTCAAGGCGGCTATGAACCCGTTTAGTTCACGCAAATAGTTAACTATCACAGGCCGGTTCGGGAAGTTGAAATCACAGTAGCAATTTTTGCCCATCACCTTGAGCCATTGCGCCCTGGTGACTTCGGTGGTCTGCATGAAAAACGGCTTGCTGATAACCACAAGATGGCGCGGATATTCTTCAACGAGCTCTAGGGTGATTATTTTCGCAAAGGCTAAATCGCCATTATAGGATTCAGCCACCCGCTTCAGCACCACTTCGGGGTTGTCCCGGTAGCCCATCATGAAGGAGCCGGCCGGAATCTTGACAAACTCCATGCCCAGGCGGTTGGTGAAATGCTCGGCCGGGGACAAGTCAATATGCTCGGCAACCGTCTCGGCCGTGCGTACTTGGACCAGCTTGGTGGTGGGCTTGAACAGGCTCTTCCACACCTGGAGCTTGTGCGGGCCGGGCAGCAGCCCGGAGATGGTCAACGGCGCGCTGCCCGCTTCCTGGCCGTCCAGATACACCGTGGTGCCAGCCTGCTTGGCCGTGACCTTGATCTTGCCGTTCCTGGCGATCAGGTCTGCCGGCAAGGTCAGCTTTTCATTGGGCTTCAGCACGGCCCACAAGCGGTGCTCACCATATCTAGGTAGGCTTACCCGGACCAGGTAGTCGCCCGGCTCAAGCTTCATGCCCGGCGCATATTTCCGGGGCACCCCAATCACGCTTATGGCTGCGTCATCAGGAACGGCATTAACCGTGAGGTGGGCATAGGGGATGGGCTTCAGCGTGAAGTGCAGCTTGCTGGTCTTGTCAGCGGCCACCTTGGCCATACGAACCTGCTCGTAATATCCCTGCTTGCGCACCGTGACCCGGTAGAGGCCGCTGATCAGCTTGTCCTTGGCAAAGGGTGTTTGGCCCAAAGGGATATAAGAGTTTGCCAGCACCTTGGCCCCCGGCGGACCACTGGTCACCTCCAAGCCTCCGAAGGTGATCACCTGCCCGGCGGCGGTCCTTTTTTTCAGCCAATAATTCACATGCTTTTCCAGGGCAATCTGCATGCGCTCCAAAACAGTTTTGTCGGGATGCCAAAAGCTTTGGAGCATGGGGGCCGTGCCGGGCGTCGTAAAGGATTCCGCGGCCAAGACGGAATTGGCCAGGCAGGCCAAGCTCAGCAATGCAAGTAATACGGCG
>Ga0180009_10008671_pt1 | contig 10040 bp, 6 predicted proteins | sample OS_PC_MetaG_FD_123537 | JGI IMG/M metagenome (GOLD analysis project Ga0180009, IMG submission 123537) | Groundwater microbial communities from the Aspo Hard Rock Laboratory (HRL) deep subsurface site, Sweden - OS_PC_MetaG | ecosystem: Environmental > Aquatic > Deep subsurface > Groundwater... | reverse complement strand
TAGGGGCTAGGGGCTAGGGGCTAGGGTATAGGGCGACTATCCGCTATACGCTAGACGCTATACGCTGCCCTTGACGGCCTGAACGAATATTTCTTCCAGTCCTCCGCGCGCGCTTTCCCAATCCTGCCGCGATACGGTTTTTTCCAGCCGCCCCTGCACCATTATCAGGACCCTGTCCGTTATCTTCTCAAGCTCCGAAATGCTGTGCGAAGACAGGAACACGGTCTTTCCCTCCGCGTTAAACTCGGAAATAAGGGTCCTTATATCGTGTATGGCCAGCGGGTCAAGCCCGCTGACCGGTTCGTCCAGGATGAGCAAATCGGGATCATGGATGACGGCCTGGGCTATGCCCAGGCGCTGCATCATGCCTTTTGAAAATTCGGACACTTTTTTGCCGGCGTGCTTTTCAAGGCCGACTTTCCCGATTACGGCCTCAAGGCGCTTTTCGGCAACAGGCCGCTCAAGGCCGGAAAGCCGGGCGTAATAGAGCAGGGCCGAAGCGGCGGTGGAGTACGGATAGAAATAGGGGAGTTCCGGCAGGAAGCCTATGCGCCTTTTTGAAGCTATGTCGGCGGGCGGCAGGCCGAAAACGGAGATAGAGCCGGCGGTCGGGAACAGCAGGCCGGTCAGGAGCTTCATGATGGTGGTCTTGCCGGCGCCGTTTAAGCCTAAAAGGCCGGTTATCTCGCCCCGGGCCAGCGAAAAGGAAAGTCCGTCCAGGGCCGTGGTCTCAAGCGTTGAGGTAAGCCCGCGCCTTCGGTATATCTTTGTTACCCCGGAAAAAACGGCGACATTTTCTTTCACAATAGGCATATTTTGTCACTACAGTGATTCAGACAGTAAAAATGTCAAATCGAACCACAGATGAACACAGGTAAACACAGTGAAATCGTAAATCTTTCATAGCCTGCGTCTGTGTTCATCTGTGTTTACCTGTGGTTTCATATGACTGTCTGAATCACACTCATTTTACCTTTTTCTCCATTTCCTTATTCTGCCTTCTTAGTTCGGACTTTACGGCGGCCAGCGGTATCTTGCCCATCTTCAGGAAGGAAGAGTGGAATTTGCGCAGGTCAAAATATTTCTCTTCGGTGCGCTGGTAATATTTGCGCATCTCAAGTATGCGGTCCATTCCCAGAATAAAACTGACGCTTTCGGTAGGGGCAAGGGAGATCCTGAGCACCTCGGTTTTGGCCTGCGCCTCCGAAAAGTGGAAATTATTCGTGAAAAACCTGACCGCCTCGCCATAAGTCATCTTTCCCGTATGAAGTCCCGCGTCGACACACGCCCTGCCGGCCCTCAGGCTCCGCACATAGATCCTTAAAAACCTGGACCAGTAAGAGGAATAATAGCCCATCTCTTCGGCCAGGAATTCCGCGTAGGCAGCCCAGCCGTTCGTGACCAGCGGCTGGTTCGCGATCTTCCGCACCCGCGATCGGTTAAAGCCGGCCGCATAGCTCCGGAGATGCATGCCGGGCATCACGGCGTAAGCGGTTAAAAGCTCTATCTGGGCGTAATTGAAGCCCGAAGCAAGCACCTTCTCCTGCGTGGCGGCGGGCATTTTCTCGGACGGCAGTGAAATGTAGAGCTCTGAGACCTTCAGATCGTCCAGGGCGAACGGCTCTATAAAATGCGCGTAAGGGAAGACCGACACCATAAAACCCGGCATCTTCATCATCAGGAGACGCTGCCTGGGAAATTCCACCACCTTATATTCGTCAAAATGCTGATAGGCGCGGTCCGCTTCGTCCTGAAAGACTTTCAGCACCTCGTTTAAGGGCGGATGCTCTTTGGGGAGTTTGTCCAGCACCCCTTTCCAGCCTTTCTCCTTGAACAGCATGGCGTCTATGTTTAGCGCCTCTTTTTGGAGGTCCTTCATCGCCTCCCTAAAGCTTTTTTTTGAATAATTATAAACCGAACCCGGCGTCATGTCCAGAACGTGCCAGCGCTCGAGGTAGAACCCGTAGGTGTAGGCGCCGGCCGTGAACTCCCCGTCGGCATTGGGCATAATGTCGGCCTTAAGGAAATCCCGGTAGCGCGCGAGCGCCGCTTTTACTTTGTCAAAAGTTTCATCCACCTGGGTTTTCAGAACGGGGTCATAGCGGGTATAACCCCTGAAAAGGGGAATAAAATCGGAAATATAGTTAAAGGCGTCTTCAGTCTGCCTTAAGGCCAGCTCCGCCCAAATCGCCGGCGGATGGGCTAAATTCCTTTCGGCCTGCTCCAGTATCCAGGGGAACTCCTTAAGACGCGACATGGCGTTGGCCGCCCTGACATTATAATCCTCGCCTTCTTTACGGAGCAACTGATAGACCGAAAAGAGCGGCTCCAGGTAATACTGCGGCCTTTTCTTAAGGATGTCCAGTTTCTCCATTTCGTAGACATCCACTTCAAGCATCTGGTCAAGCAGGTCGTAATCCACCTGCAAAGCGGGATACATGGATTCTTTTTTTATCTCGCGGAGCTTGACGCGGAGCTTTTTCAGCGCATCAAGCTGTTTGTTGGCCCTTTCCTGGCTGCGCTGCGTAAGAACGGGGTCCGCGCCGTGGAGGCCCAGACGGGTGGCGCGCTCCGGGTCGTACATCTGAATGGTGGCCAGGTATTGCTCAAAGACCTCGTTTAATCTGGTATTTTCAAGCGTGCCCTGAACCTCTTCCGTAGTCAGCGTGGCCTCAAAGGCGGAAAGGGTAGAGGGTAGAGGGGTTAGGGTAGAGAATAAGAAAACAGCAAAGCAGCAAAATAGTGAATAGAAAGCGGGGGAAAGCCGCCTGTTAAGAGTAGCTGCCATATCGTTTACCGTTTTCCTTATGCTTGGAATTTTCAGACTCCTGTTTCAACCGCTACCCCCTGTCCTCTTACCTCTACCCTTTACCCTCTCCCCTCCACACTTCTTTTCAAGCGCCAGTTCCAGTACTTCGTCCATTGAGGCCACCGGCAGAAGGCTCATCTTGTCTTTTATCTCCGCGGGGATTTCTTCCAGTTCCTTCAGGTTGGCTTTGGGGAACAAAACGGTATAGACTTCTTCCCTGAAAGAGGCTATGACCTTTTCTTTCAAGCCCCCTATGGCAAGAACCCGGCCCGTCAGCGTCACTTCGCCTGTCATGGACAAGGCCTTTTTGACCGGCCTCCTGTTGAGAAGGCTCGCCAGCGCCGTGGCTATGGTTATGCCGGCTGACGGCCCGTCTTTCGGGATGGCGCCTTCGGGGATATGCACATGAAAATTATGCGCCTGTATATAGGAATCGGGCGCGAGTTCCCTGGACTTTATGTAGGAGAAAGCGGCCTGCGCGGATTCTTTCATGACGTCGCCCAGTTTTCCGGTCAGCAGCAGCTCGCCCTTGCCGGGCACCGCCACGGCTTCCACGGAAAGCGCCTCGCCGCCGTTCTCGGTCCAGGCAAGGCCCGTGGCCCGCCCCGGGCCGTTGACAGCGCCGCTGTCGCGGACGAATTTGGGTATACCCAGGTAATCGCCAAGGTTGTCCGCGGTGACTTTTATCTCTTTTAAACCGGCCTCCACCACCGACCTTGCGGCTCTCCGGCACATGGCGGCTATCTCGCGCTCGAGGTTCCGCACGCCCGCTTCCCTGGTATAGCCGCGTATTATTGCGTCTATGCCCGGGTCGGTTATCTTGAGCGCGTTTTCCCCGAGCCCATGCTCTTTTAACTGCTTCGGCATCAGGAATTTTCTGGCTATCGCGGTCTTTTCATTGTGCGTGTAGCCGTTGAACTCTATTACTTCCATCCTGTCCCTCAGGCTCACGGGGATGCCCCACAACGTATTGGCCGTGGTTATGAACATGACCTTCGAGATGTCAAAGGGGACGTCCAGGAAGTGATCCGCGAATTCGTGGTTCTGCTCGGGGTCAAGAACTTCCAGCAGCGCGGCCGCCGGATCGCCCCGCCAATCCGAGCCCATCTTATCTATTTCATCCATCAAAAAAACCGGGTTCTTGCTTTTGGCTTTCTTAATGCTCTGTATGATGCGGCCCGGCATGGACGCGACGTAAGTTCTCCTGTGTCCGCGTATCTCGGCCTCGTCGCGCACGCCGCCCAGCGAGATCCTTACAAAATTCCTGCCCATGGCCCTGGCTATGGAGCGGGCGATGGAGGTCTTGCCCACGCCGGGGGGGCCCACGAAGCAGAGTATCGGCCCTTTGAGTTTTTGCGTGAGCTTGCAGACGGCCAGGTAATCGAGCACGCGCTCCTTGGGCTTTTTAAGGCCGTAGTGGTCTTCTTCAAGCAGTTTCCTGGCGTGCGCAAGATCTATCGCGTCAGCGGTCTCAACGGTCCACGGCAGATTGACGAGCCAGTCGAGGTAAGTCCTGGAGACGGTGGACTCCGGCGAAAAAGGCATCATCTTGCCCAGGCGCGCAAGTTCCTTCTCCGCAGCGGCGTCCGCTTCCGTCGGCATCCTGGCCGCTTTTATCTTCTTTTTAAGCTCGTCCACTTCCTTGGCAAAATCGTCTTTCTGATGCAGTTCCTTCTGGATCGCCTTCATCTGCTCGTTCAGGTAATATTCTTTCTGCGATTTTTCTATCTGCCCTTTAACCCGGGAATGGATCTTCTGTTCTATATCCAGGATTTCTATCTCCTTGGCAAGGAGCTTTATTATCTTTTCAAGCCGCTCCCTCGGGTCCACGGTTTCAAGGACTTCCTGGCGGTCGGGTATGTTGAAGATCGAATTGGCCGCTACGATGTCGGCCAGTTTTGAAGGATCGTCCACCTGCGAGAGCAGCGCCACGGAATCAAGCGTTATGCGGGTGCCGAGTTTCACATAGGTCTCAAAGATCTCCACGGCGTGGCGCATCAGCGCTATCACTTCCGGGGTCTTCTCCGCTTTCTCTTCCACATACTCCACTTCGGCCATCAGGCAGTTCTTTTGGGGGTCCGGCGCAAGCTTCCGGACCCGGACCCTTTTTTTGCCTTCAAGAAAAACCCGCATGGTCCCGTCGGGCATCTTAAGCGACTGGGAAACTTCGCCGACGGCCCCGAAAGGGTAAAGGTCATCCGGCGCGGGGTCGTTGACGGCGGGATTTTTCTGCGTCAGCGCCAGCAGATATTTGCCGGTCTTGAGCGCGTGCGCTATCCCGGCGACGGATTTAGGCCTGTCCACTGAAAGCGGCAGGGCCATGTGGGGAAAAAGCACCACGTCCCTGATGGCTATCGCGGGAAGCGTTACCGGGTAATTATTTGAAGGGGTGTCGTCGGGCATAGTATTATTTTTTCCTGCCACTCAGGCAGACAGGATTCTGGAGTCGGAATTCAGAATAGCGGGACCTTTCTTTTCACCGGCGCTCTTATTCTGACTCCTGGATTCTGACTTCCGGCCGCCTGAGCAGTTATTATTTCTTCTTAAAATCCATCACTCCGTCGATTACGCCATAGGCCTTGGCCTGTTCGGCCGACATATAATAGTTCCTCTCCATGTCGGCCCGGACCTTTTCCGGCGGTTTTTCACAGTGCTTGGCCAGAATATTGATGAGCCGGGTCTTGTTCTCCTGCATCTCTTTGTTTTCTATCTCTATATCGGTGGCCTGGCCCGAGATGCCGCCGCCCCAGATAAGGGGCTGATGGATCATGATGCGGGCGTTCGGGAGCGCGTAGCGCTTGCCCTTGGAGCCGGCCGCAAGCAGCACGGCGCCGAAGCTCATGGCCATGCCCATGCAGATGGTGGCGATGGGCGCCTTTATAAACTGCATCGTGTCGTAAACCGCCAGGCCGGCGGTCACCATTCCGCCGGGGGAGTTGATGTAGAGATTGATATCTTTGTCACTGGCCTCGCTGTCAAGGTATAAAAGCTGCGCGATAACGGTGTTGGCCGAAGCGGTGGACACGGCGCCTTCCGGGTCGCCGATGAAGATGATCCTTTCTTTCAGAAGCCGGGAATAGATATCATAACCTACCATCGCTCCCTGGTTCCATTTTTCGATGATTGTGGGTATCAGCATAAGAATCCTCCTGGGGTAGTGAGTGAGTAAGTAAGAGAGCAAGAACAATCTTTCTCACTTTCTTGCTTACTCACTATCTCACTTACTCTCTTCCTTTATTACGGCCTTTGACTTCACGAAATCCATGGTTTTGTTCTCAACTATAGAGGCCATGATATATTCTTTTCTCTTCTCGAAAAGTTCTTTCGCCTTGGCCTTTTCATCTTCAGTGCCGAGCCGGGCCGTCAACTTGTCGAGCTCAACCCCCAGCTCCGCCTCCGAAGCCTGGATATTCTCCTTTTTGGCTATATTGTGCAGAAGATAGGTAAGGCTCAGGTTCCTTTCCGCCACGGGCCTGAGTTTCGCGAGATATGCGTCTTCATCGATCGCTTCGCCGGGGGACGTTCTTTTCTTCAGGATCTCAAAAAGCTCGCGCGTCTCGTCCCTGACCAGCGTGGGGGGGAGTTTGATGGGGTTGCTTTTTATAAGCGAATCCTCTATCTGGACCAGCAGTTCTTTTTCGGTCTTCTCGGTCTCGCCTTTTTCAAGGAGTTTAGCGACCTTGGCGCGCAGTTGGGAAACATCCTTGACGCCGGCTTCCTTAAGGAAATTTTCGTCGATTTCCGGCACGATTTTCTGCTTGATTTCAACCACGGTCACCTTGAAAGACATCTTTTTTTCCCCGAAGGCCGATCCGAATTCCCTGGTCTCGCCTTTTCCGGCGCCCAGAATATTGTCGGCAAGGCCCGCTATCGTCTGAGGGCTGGACATATCCACCAGTTCGCCTTTCACGTCCCCGTCCGCGCTCTTGACCCCGTTCTCCCAGGACTCGTAATCGACTATGATGAAATGAGTGTTATCTACGGGCGCATCGGCTTCCACGGGCTTTAAATAAGCGTTGTATTCCTTCACCTGATTTATGTATTTTGTCACGTCTTCTTCGCTCACTTTGCGGACCCTGCGGACGGCCTGTATTTTCTCGTAATTCCCGGGCTCCACCTGGGGGCTGCACTCAAGCTGCACCTCGAAATAAAGCGTTTGTTCCGGCGCGTAATTCACGTTTTTCATCAGCGGGGAGACCACCGGCACGATTTTCCCGGCTTTGAGTATCTCCGGCAGCGCGGCTTTGGCGGCTATATCCAGAACCTCATCTTTGACCATGGAAGGGAACTGGCCTTTTATCATCGCCGGCGGCACTTTGCCGGTCCTGAAACCCGGCAGGGACACCACGGATTGAAGCCTGACCAGCGCGGCCTCGGTGATCTCCTTCAGTTCGCCGGGGGAGAGGTTGACGGCAAAAACATGCACGCAGCCGTCCTGTTTCATTCTTTTGATCTTATCGCCTAAACTGAACGTCAATTTCATCGGTCCTCCAGAACCTTTCCCTGCACCTCCACCTTTACCTGCTGTTGAATTCTGGACGGGAAGGGACTCGAACCCTTAAGCCTCGCGGCATACGGTCCTAAGCCGTACGCGTCTACCAGTTCCGCCACCCGTCCCCGAAGAAAGTGGTTAGTGAATAGTGGGCAGTGGTTAGTGCGATAATTCCAAAACTGCAAAACTCTTGTTTGTACTACTCACTAATCACTACCCACCAACCACTTTCTTTAAAATTTTCTGGGCCGTACTGGACTCGAACCAGTAGCCTTGCGCTTAAGAGGCGCCTGCTCCACCATTGAGCTAACGGCCCCGGAAAAGTCTAAAGTGGAGAGTCTAAAGGCTAAAGTCTAAAGATTAAAAGGGAATCCGCTTCACACGCTACACTTAGACTCTCCCCCTGTTGAATAACTATTTTACATAAATACGCCCGAAAACTCAAAGGGACCGCGGACGGTGATTGAAAACTGCGGTAAGAATTGCTACATTTGATAGCAGTAACCAGTAACCGGTTACCGGTAACTGAATACCGGATACTGCAGTTATCCTGTTATGTTAAATATCCGGCTCATGTCTTTTCTCGCCATCTTAGCCCTTGCTCCGGTTAACTGCCGGGCCGAGGACTTAAATAAAATATACCGCGACGCGCTCGGCGCGTGGACGGACGGCAGGCCGGAAGACGCCGCCGGCTCGCTCAAATATATCGTGTTCCGCTCTTCCGACACCCGCCTTGCCATCACGGCCATAAAAGACCTTTCCGTCCTGCTGGCCGAACTCGGGCTACACGAAGAGGCCCTGGCCTACCTGGCCAAGGCCGAAATAATGACGCCCGAAGACCCCTACATCTATTTTGAAAAAGGCTGGAACCTCTTAAGTCTTGAGAATCACATGGACGCCCGCAGCACGCTCGAGCGCGCGCTGACGCTGACAGCCGACGCAGATTTGGTGAACCAGGCGCGTTTCGCGCTGGCTTTGGCGGAGTCGCATCTGGCCGGGCCGGCCGCCGCGATAACGCACCTGCAGGCCGTTTACCGGCATTCCCCCTATCTCCTTTCCCCGGCCGCCGCCATGATAAGCGCGAATTTTGAAACGCTTAAAAAAAGGTCGCATGCCATCACCTTCCTTAAAGAGACGCTTTCCTACGACCCGCGCGATATCCAGGCCGAGATAGACCTGGCCCGGCTTTATGAAAAAGTGGATTACCACGTGCCGGCCTGGCAAACTTACTATACCCTGTCGGAACTCGACCCCGGGGAGCCCTTCTTTGAAAAAAAGGCCAAAAAGCTCGAAAAATACGTTAAGGGAAAACTTGACAACCTGCTTTACTGGACCCGCCTTTCCTGGCCGGCGCATAACCTGCCGGTGAATTACGACGACAGGAACATTATCCGCATCGGGCTTTTTTCCGGCCCGGACGCGGAACCGGCCGTGCTTACGGAATTCAGCTTCATCTCTAACACGGATTTTTCCGTCACCGATTCGCGGCTCGGCCCGGTCAGCGACGGAAAAGCCAATATGCAGTGGAACGTCAAATACAGCCCGATGAACAAGATCTACGAGCTCCGGGACAACTTCGGCTCCACTGTCTATTCCACCAGGAACTCTTTTCGCCTCACGCCCAAGACCAAAGGCGGGGTCATCCTTATAAAGAATCCGGAACCGCTGCTTCACAGAGGCATCAACCGGGGCGACCGGGAAGTGACCGGCGAACTCAATATCCATGTTAAGGAAAACGGCTTCCGCCTTGTAAACGGCGTGGGGCTTGAAAATTGCGTGCCGGCCATAGTTTCGACGCTGGCCGGCGGCTCCCGGCAGCTCGAAGAGCTAAAAGCCCTGAGCATTGTCGTGCGCACCCGGCTGATAACCTTGAAAAGCTCCAGGCCGCATGAAGACCCGGAGTTCGACCTATGCGACGGCGCCCACTGCATCGTTTTCCCGGGCCTCCAGACCGAAAGCGAAGCCGCCGGCAAAGCGGCCGCCCTCACCAGGGATGAGATCCTCTCCAAAGACGGGATGCCGGCGCGCGTGTATTTCCACACGGCCTGCGGCGGCTTCACGGAAGAAGGAATAAACGACGGCGGCCGCCGGCCGGCCCCGCTCACACCTTTCGGCTTAAACGTCCTTCTGCTCAAATCTCCGCCGGCTAACCTGCTCTGCCTGGCCGAGGACAAGACCACGAGCTCGGACGTCTACTGGACCCTCCTGCTTGAACCCAAGTGGATAGAGAACAGGGCCAACCGGGCGTCGAAAATAGGCTATATAAAAGCGATAACCGCGCTGAAGCGCTCGCCCAACGGCAAGGTGCAAAGCGTCCGTATCGAAGGAACGGCCGGGTCCATGACCGTGGAAGGCTTCGAGAACATTTCCCGCATCCTGACCGCGGGCGCGCTTCGCTCCGCGTTATTCACCATCAGGCCGCTCTATGAAGGTAAATATCCGAAATTCTTTATTATGCGCGGGATCGGCACCGGCAGCGGAAAAGGCTACTGCATACTGGGCGGCCGCGGCATGGTCAAAAACGCGGGCGCCAAATCGGCGAACATCCTTAACCACTATTTCCCTTATTATAAGGTAAAGAAGCTGTCAAAATAGCAATTTAGAACTTAGATTTTAGAACTTAGAGCTTAGAACCTGGAACATTGGAGCTTAATAAGCATCCTCTTTCATAAAACGCTAAGTTCTAAATTGCTAAGTCGCTAAATTCTAGTGTGCTAAGTTCTAAATCGCTAAATTGCT
>Ga0180009_10008670_pt1 | contig 10040 bp, 11 predicted proteins | sample OS_PC_MetaG_FD_123537 | JGI IMG/M metagenome (GOLD analysis project Ga0180009, IMG submission 123537) | Groundwater microbial communities from the Aspo Hard Rock Laboratory (HRL) deep subsurface site, Sweden - OS_PC_MetaG | ecosystem: Environmental > Aquatic > Deep subsurface > Groundwater... | reverse complement strand
CGAGCTGGAAAATATCCGGCGAGGCAACCAATAAGAAACGAAAATGTCAAGCCGAAGAGAATAAGCCATGGACTCATTGAGGCCTCTAAATAAAGTCCGCCTGTTGTTTTTAAGACAAGCTCTGCTATTTTCGCTAGTCCTAATCCTAAAATAATTCCGCCAATCCCACCGAATAATCCAAAAAATCCCGACTCAATTAAAAAGATTGTTGTTATTGTTTTTCTTTTAGCTCCAACTGCTTTCATAATACCAATCTCTCTGATTCTTTCATGAACCGAAGTATACATAGTATTCATAATTCCTACAGCCCCCACAATAATAGAAATACTGGCAAAACCAAATATTGCTGCCTGAATTATGGCTAAAATATCTTCTACGATTGCCGTCGCTTTTTCACTAGTTAAAACTGAAAAAGTTGGTGAATCTATTCCCCTAACTCTCTTTCGGCTTTCATTTAATTCTTTTTCAATATTCTCAGCCACTGAATCAACATCATATCCTGGCTTCACTTTAGCCATAGCAAATTTAGCTCCGTCTCTCTCTCCAGTTAATGATTGAAAAACTGCCAAATCCATAGTCGCCGAAGAATCATCTTGCTGGTTTCCCAAAGATTGTAAAACTCCAGCCACTTCAAATTTTTTACCGTTGATTGTTACTTCATCGCCAGCTTTTATACCCGGAAAAATATTTTCAGGAATCGCCTTCCCAATAACAATTTCCTTTTTGCCCGGAATTGACCATCTTCCATCAGTTGTTTGCCAGCCCATATCATCTCTTAGAACGGTTAACCCTTTATCTAGAGAAATACCATTAATTAATATGGTCTTTACTTCCCCCTTAAAACGAACAGCCAGTGCTTTATAGTTCATCGGCACCACATCCTGCACTCCCTTGGCTTTTTCAATGGCATCTATGTCATTGTTACTTAATTCTAAGTCACCACCGAAAGCAGTGGCCAAATTATCTAATTCCCCGGGGAAGACCATAATAATGTCTTTGCCAATCATACTTAATTGCTGAAGTATTGCTCCCTTTATTCCTTCACTTAAAGATAACAATGAGATAATAAGAAAAACACCAATGACAACACCAATCATTGTTAGCCAACTTCTGATTTTACTTCTTCTTAAGCTCCTTATGGCAATTTTTATATATTCTTTTAATATTCCCATAATACATCTAATTTACCATTCTTAACTATTTGGCCATCTTTAATATTAATTGTATGTTCTGTATAATCGGCGATATTGGGATCGTGAGTAACAACAATAATCGTTTTCTTTTGATTTTTATGAAGATCAACTAAAATATCCATTATCTTTTTTCCTGTTGTTGAATCCAGATTACCGGTTGGTTCGTCAGCAACTATAATATCTGGATCATTAGCCAATGCTCTAGCAATAGCTATTCTTTGCCTTTCCCCTCCAGAAAGCTCAGATGGTTTATGATTTAATCTATCTTTCAAACCAAAAGATATTAGTAATTTCTCGGCTCTTTCTTTTCTTGTTTTCTCGTCAACTCCTTGAAAAACCATTGGAAGCGTTACATTTTCCGTAGCGGTAAGATTATGAAGTAAATTAAATTGTTGGAAAACAAAGCCTATTTTCTGACCACGCACCATGGAAAGTTCATCTTCAGACATTTTAGAAATATCACGACCATCAATATATGTTTTTCCTTTGCTTGGCAAATCTAAAGCTCCAATAATATGTAAAAGGGTTGATTTGCCAGAACCAGAAGGTCCCATTATGGCAACAAAAGAACCTTGCTTTATCTTTAAGCTAGCTCCTCTTAAAACAGTTAAATCAGTTTCGCCCAATTCATATGTCTTCCAAACATCTTCAACTTTTATTATCTCTTCTGTCTCTACCATAAATTATTTTTGTTTTTCGCCGATTATGACTTTTTCGCCTTCTGACAAGCCAGAAATAATTTCAATGTTGTCTTCTCCTTCTAAGCCAAGCTCTACATCTCTATAAACTAATTGCTTGCCAATATATACTTTAGCCATTTTGACGCCATCTCTTTTTTCTATTGCTTCTGTTGGTACAATCAAAACATTCTCTTTCTTGTTAATTTCAATAACAACATCAGCTGTCATTCCCGGCTTTATATTCTGCCCACTAATTTTAAAACTAATATTAACTTCGTAATAGACCACACCGTCAATTAGTTTTTCGGCTGGATCAATAGAAATAACTCTCCCGTCAAAAATATCATCAGAAAAGGCAGGCAACATGACTTTAACATAGTTATCTACTTGAACACCAACGATATCTTCTTCATATATATCTACTTCCACTTGAAACGGACCCGAAGGAAGAAAGACGACAACTGAATCCGTTGGTTGAACTGTTTCTCCTTTTCTTTTATTAATCTTTATAACCTGACCATCAATTGGACTTTTCAAAATAGCCTCACTAATCCTATTATTCAATAAAGAAACTTTAGATTGAGCTTGTTTTATCTTGGCTAAATATAGGTTGACAGCTTCTTGAGTAGGACTCGCTTTTTTCAAAGCAAGTTCGTCCTCTTTCTTTTGTAAGGCAATCTCAGCTGAAGCAACGCTTGCTGTAGCATCACTAATATTTGTTGAATTGGCAATCTTAGTTGTTGCTATTACTTGCTGAGCACCAACAATATCTTCGTGAGCTGTATTAACATAAGTCCTTTGGTTATCTATAATTGTTTTGTCGGCGGTAGTAACACTATACGATCCTGACTCTGTTGCATTCCTGACATCGGCCAAAGCTAGCCGTGAACTTGAAAGAGAGTCCTTTGTTTTAGATAAAGCTAATTCCATCTTATTCCGATCAAAATCTACTTTTGCCGTATCAATATATGTTTTTGACTGATTTAAATTATTTTGGATAGTACTAATACTATTTCTAATAGTAATACTTTCCTGATCGCCTCCACTGAAATACTTTCTTTCTAGGGTCTGCACCGTAATTAATGCATTATATATGTCTAAATAGGCACTATCTAATTCATCAAGGGCATCTTCATAGGCCTGATTTAAACCTTCTTCAGCTGAAGCTTCAACATTCTCTAATGTCTGCTTGCTGTTATTAAGAACTAATTGAGCATTAGCGACGTCTGTTTCAACAATCTTTATTTCTTCATCAGAAGAACCGGCCAATACTTGATCGTAATCAGCATTAGCAACATCTAAAGTTGCTTGAGCCTCGCTTAATTCAATATATAATTGACTAGTATCTAGCTTAGCCAATTGTTGCCCAGCCGTAACATTATCTCCAACTTTTACAAATATATCGCTAAGCTTACCAGCATTTTTAAAACCAAGATCGGTCTGCTCTGAAATCTTAACCATTCCTGTTTCCGAAACTTCTTTAACAACATCTCCGTAAGAGACCTCGACAAAAATATACTCTGATCCGTTACCCCTTCCAAAAATACTATAACCACCAACGACTACAACAATTATAATGATAATGGCTATCACAACTTTTTTGCTAAAAATCTTTTTCATTTTTTTTATAATTCTTTTATTATTTTAATGAATTTTTCGATATCTTTTAATTTGTTTTGTAAAACTTTATAAACAATATCAAAATCAAGCTTCTTATAATCGTGAGCAATTATATTTCGAAACCCAACCATTTTTATTAATTCTTGACTTAATTCCAAAGAAATAATATCGTTTTCATTCAAAATTTCAAAATTCTCCCCGTAATCACTGGGCTTTCTTAAATCTTTTAAAGAGATAACCCCCTCAGCCAAGCTAATAGTTTCTTGAATAACTAAATACAAATATCTTTCAACAGAACCTTTTATAAAGATATCTTTTTCTAATTCTTTCCTAGAATATTTTTTAAAATTTCCAAGAGTCGTTAAATATTTCTTAACGGAGCTTATCCGATCCTCAATAATTTTTAATTCTGTCATAATGATTTTGTTAAATTATTTATTTTTAAAGAATAATCGAAATCAAAAAATTCACTCAATATTCTGGGTTCTAATAAAATCTTATATGGCTTTTTTTCAAAAATAATTTTTCCGTCATATATAATATTATATTTCATTAAGGGTGATTTAATATCGTTTATAATAACCAAATCAACATCATCAGTTTTGAGAGCTCCACAAACTTCACTTATTAATTTTAATCTCAAATCAAATCTTTTTTTTGAATCTTTTCCATCTAAATAAACAGCGAAGTCATAATCGCTTAAGGGTCCTACTTTGCCATTAGCTCTTGAACCAAAAAGATAAACCAGCTTTATTTCTGAATAAAGCTTAAAAATCTCTATAAGCTTTTCTAAATCTTTCTTTAACATATTATTTTTATTATAACTTTTTTTCATTAAAAATCAATACATTTGACAAAAATAACTAAATAATTTATATTTAATATTATCTAAATTAGAAAATATTAGAACTTTTACAATTAAAGGAGAGAACTATGCGAACCGTATTAATAATGATTGCAACAAGAAATACCACAAAGCCAGGTAGTAATTGGGTTGATGTTTGGCCTCAAAAAACTCAATTGGAATTGAATGATAACGAATGGAAAGAAAGATTAACGAAAAAGCAAAGAGAAGGAGATGAAGAATTTGTCTCCCAAAAAATTTGTTGTCTTGATTTGAAAGAATATTTTGAACAGTATGGTAAACCGCCTTGTCCAGGAAAATGGAAAATTATAAAAGTGAGCTCATCTGAGTCATTTAAGCCCACATCACTGGAACCCAAAAAACCGCTTCTCTACAGAATTCTCAAAATAGAATAAAATCTATAAAGACTCAAAACATTCAAAGCGGTACCATGGACTAGTCCACGGTACCGCTTTTTTTATTATTTTAGATCAACTTTAGGGCTAGCATGAAGGAAATTCCGATAATGATTTTTAATGGATTAAAAGATATAATAAATACCTAGAATAAAAAGAATTAATGCTTCTAATAAAGTTATCCAAGTAATAGCCTTACTTGAGGCCAACCAAAGTTTCATGGTGAAAAAAGCTATAAGGAAAACGATAATCTCATCTAGCATATAGAATAAAAGAAATATCCCTATATACAATAAATACTGGAATGTGGATAGTCCCGATTGAGCTAAAATACCAGCAAAAGCTACTGGGATAACAGCCGAGCAAGGAAACTCTATAATAGCAAGAATTCCAGCGAATAGAAGAACGCCCCCTAACAAGAGAAGAGTGTTAGTTGAATTTTTAAGAGATTCTTGAAATTTTGAGGTGAATTTAGCAACTATTCCACTGCCATCAGTTACCTCGCAAGTTGGTCCATATTTTCTAAACTTTAAGAATTGTTTAAAGAAATATATTCCTCCGCCAATGCCTAAAAGCCCTATTAATATTTGCAACAACCTCATATAGGGAGTAAAAATAGAAAATATTTGGTACCAAATAACTATTAATAATCCATAAACAATAGCCGTTGTCAGAATAAAGATACCTCCAAAAAGCAATGTCTTCTTTCTTGACTTTATAGCCAAAACTAACCCCAAAATTAAAACCAAAGCTCCAAGAGAACAAACATTGAATCCATCTAATGCTCCTAAAATAACAGCTAGGATAGGCAACGAAAAATTTTTAACATTAATATTGCCAATTATAGGAACATTAATATTTCCTTCCAAGTCAACAATACTAAAATCTCCTTTTGATGATTCATCTTTTTTGCACTTTTCAATACATCTTTCAATATCTTCTCCAATTTTATCATTAAATCCGACGAAGTAATTTTCATTAGTAAAAGTAGCCGGAACCATTCCGTAATAATTAGCCGAAACATCATACTCCTTGTAATACTCCTTCAACAAATCAACATTAGCTTTTTCATTAACAGAATATCTGTTAATTATAATATTTGAATACTTTTCTTCTAATTCATCTAAGAATTTTTCCTCTTCCGCACAATGAGGACAAGTAGGACTGAAAAAGAAATCTATCTTTATCTCTTGAGCAGAAATATTAAAAGCAAAAAAAGAAAAAACAAAGACAGAAACAAAGAAAATTATCTTTTTATTAATCATAGTCCAATTATATCAGATTCTACGATTTTTACAAACATTATATTATTTAAAAACGGGGCAGATTTCTTTGAAGTCGCAGTGGTCGCAGAGACGAGTTGGATTGGGTGGAAAGTTCTCAGCTGTTTCAATAACTTTTATTTTATCTAAAATCCCCTTCTTTATATCCCCCGTTTTCACCTTAGAAACATCGTAATCTTTAACTTTTCCATCGTCAAGATAATAATAGGTTACTTGATCAACTTTTTTATCAAAATTTAATTCAGTTAATAATTTATAAAATTCTAATTGATTAATACCATTTTTTGATTTTCCTGTTTTAAAATCAACCACCCTTAGATTTCCATTTTCTAGCTCATCTATTCTATCAAACTTTCCTGAAATAGAAATCTTTTTATTAATCGGCTTAATCATTTTTTCATAATCTTCAAATGATTTCTTAATTGTTTTAACAGGGACATAAAATAAAGAAGGAGATTGTTCTTCTTCTATGGCAAGGAAGTTCTTAAGAAGCTTTAAAGAATCTAAATATGCCTGCCTTTCGTGATCTATATCTTTAAATCCACCGAATAATCCTAGGGGTGGCTGAAGAAACATATTAGTTTCTGCAAACCATGCCTGCTTTAAACATTCTTTCAAACCATCAAAGCTTCTCTTCTTTTTGGGAAGATAATAAAAAAGAGTAATTGCTCCATGAACAGCGTTCCCTTTTGTCTTATAATCTCTCGGCTTGATAAACTGCTTTTTAATCGGAGCCACATCTGGGTCTAAATAGTTAAAATGATATTGCTTTCTACATTTATTAAAAAGCTCTATCTTAGAATGAGAGTAAATTTTAGAAAAATCATGATTGCTCATTTCTCAAATCCTCCCTTTTTCTTAAAGATAAAATATGAATAAACTACGGGAGCTAAAGATCCAGCGATTATGATTATAATAAAGATCGGGAATGTGTATCCTTTTATAATTAAACTTAATAAAGATACCGTACCCATGATCATAAATACCTTGCCGGCAAATTTATGTGTTTCATTCCAAACAGTTTCTGAATGAATTGTCCAAGGAGTTCTAATGCCAACAAAATAATTCTTCTTAATTTTGGGCATAAAAGATCCTAAAACAATAAACAAAATAGATATGGCTGGCAAAATAAAGTAATTTATGTTCATACTAAAACCTTTCGCCACCGCAAGAGTATAGAAATACAATGCCAAAAAGAACAAGATTATAATAGTTTTAATCCAAAAATAATAAATAGCAAAATCTTTATATTTTTTTCTTAAAGGATCAATTAAGGGAATAAAGGTCATCAAAAGATAAACCCCTAAAGCCAACAAAGGAGTAAAAAACACGGCAAAACCTTTACTGCCCCAACCGTCTATTTCTCCTTGAGCATCCCAATGAGTTGGAATCTCATTTGGAAGACTAGGATGCAATTGAAGACCAACCACAAAAGCAATAATAATTAATATAATCGGCAACATCTCTTTTTTTGTAAAAATTTTCATATTGTTTGTTTCGTTTAATTTTAATTATTTATCCCCAACTTTACTCTTGACAAAATTTATAGATCTGCTAGCATGAAGTTAATCACGCCCCTCGAGAAATCGGGGGGACATTTTTTTATACTTTGATAATATTTTTAAGTTCAACTTTAAATATTCCCTTTTTCATATCCCAAATTTCCTTGCCAAGATGACCTTTTGTATAAATAACAATTACCTGTTTTTGTAAATTAATAAGCATTTTATAAAGTGGGGCATAATCACCATCACCAGTGAAAAAGATAAAGCTGTTAAAATTTTCTTTCAGCGACTGATGCACGTCGATACATGCCTCCATATCAAAATCACATTTACGACGACAGACTTTTCGATCTTCAATTTCTGCTATGAAAATATACTTAACAGGCTTAGTGATAATTTTGTATCCTATATTGTCCATTTTCTCTAAAAAGTTTTTTGACTTCTTGTTGCTATCTGTTCCAAAATAAAAACGCACATCAGAAATTTCTTTATATGATTTAAGATATTCAAAAAGCTTCTCGGGACTCACTTCTCCCTTCAGTGATTTTTTCCAACCATAAACATTAGCCCAGTCAACATAAACTGCACTTTTACCTTTTAAAATTAATCGTTTCTTTTGATCGTTCATCACAATTAAAACTCTACGGACCATTTGGGCTTGAATTTATTGTTAGTTAATCTTGCTTTTTTAATCTTCCCAATAATAAATGAATTGCAATGTTTTTTACGATTGCCGACAGTATAACCATTAAAGATATGGCCTGGGCTTAGCCGATCTTGCCCATAAATTAAATGTTCGCCCCCTTCTCCTGGATTAATAGTTAAACTATATGGTTCAACTTCTCTCCAGCCAGCTTTACTCTTTTCTGTTTTGGGATAATAAATCTCAACTGTCTCTATGCTTTGAGCAGCTTTAGCAATGATCTTTAATATTTCCCTATAATCCATATACACCATACTATTTCATCATACCAAAAAATCGTCCATTTGGCGATTTTCTTAGAAACTTTTTTAATAAGGGACAGCTGGGGATTTTGAGATTAGGGCTTTGTTATTATACCAATCTATGATTTGATCAATGCCAATGATATAACCCATGCTTTCAGCATGACCAGTTATGGTCCACGTTGGAATTCCTATAAGATTATATTTATTGTTTAAAGCCGAGCCACCAGAATTCCCAGAATCAATTTTAGCATCTGTTTTAATAACAAATTCACCCACTCTTCCACTAACGACTCCTTCTGTGAAGTTAAATGTTCCTGCTCCTATCGCTGGATAACCAGCAACTGCAATATAGTCTCCCGGATCTAGCTTATCAGAATAACCCATTTCTAAAAAGGGAAATTCCGAAGGAAGATTCTTAGGTGCATCTTCACACTCATAACAAACATCGTAAATACGCAAGACGGCGATGTCAAAATCAAAACCATCATAATCACTTGTTTGTGGAGAATAAGCAACTATATTAGCCATATATTTCATTCTTGGCTCTTCAGAAATATCTTCGGTAACAGCTACATAACATGTCGGCGAAGAAATAATAACACTCCAATCCTCGTTTGATATAACATGACGGTTAGTAATAATAACTCCCTCTGCATTAATAATTGTTCCTGAACCAATACTAATAAATTCACTACCGTAACCATAATCATCATCCGGACACCAAAGCTCTACAACAGCACTAATTTGTTCTTCGCTTAATAAAGACACCTTTCCATCTGGGAAAGGAACCTTGGCGTTTTTTTCTAACTCATTAATTTTGTTTTCCAGTTGCTTAATTCTTTTTTGAGTATCGCTATTTAATTCCTTATCGTCACCATCCTTAAGACTAAAACTGCGATCATCGCCACTAAATTTATCTAGTATATTACCAAGAATTCCTTGTTCATACAGAATAAAACCGGTAATCACCAACGACATCAAAAACAGAAAAGTCGCTAGTACTATTATAATAATCTTTGAAGATGTTTTCATGTTTGTTTATTATACCACAAATATAAAATAAAAGAGGGTTATCCATACTGATATGGATAACCCTTAAAATTTGTCGCGAATTCAAGAATCGAAAGACAAGAAATCAAAAGATTCAAGAACTCAAGACTACAAGGTTCAAGACTGCGGGACAAACCCAGAGACAGAACCGTAGTGGGCGCTCGGGTCGCCAATCCCGCCCGTGCCGAACTCGACCTCGCCGCCGCGGAAGACGAAGTACGGAGCGTGAGAAAAGCCATCGTCAGCATCAGGAGCATACTCATCACCAGCACAGTCGATCCAAAGATCATCGTAGTGTTGGAGCCGATTTTCATTGGTCAGAATCATTGTCCCAGTATCTTTGGAGTTTATGCCAAATTCTGAAACAACAAATTTTTTACGTACTCGACGAACCGAACATGTAATATGTGGTGTCGACTGCCCATGCATGCCAAACTGAGCTGGAACAATAAGAAGATCGCTTTCTGGTTGCTGTTCTACGATACGACACAGAGCTAAGGT
>Ga0180009_10008669_pt1 | contig 10040 bp, 4 predicted proteins | sample OS_PC_MetaG_FD_123537 | JGI IMG/M metagenome (GOLD analysis project Ga0180009, IMG submission 123537) | Groundwater microbial communities from the Aspo Hard Rock Laboratory (HRL) deep subsurface site, Sweden - OS_PC_MetaG | ecosystem: Environmental > Aquatic > Deep subsurface > Groundwater... | reverse complement strand
CGCAGTTCCTTTATCTGCACGGCCGGTTTCGGCTCATTTAAGAACTTAATCGCGGCAATGGCGCACTTTTCTTCCTGTTTTGTCAGATAAAGAACATCACTCTTGTTTCTCACTCAACGCCCAATGCCTTAAACACGGCATCAATCGGATCGGCATAAAAACTGGTTTGAAATTTTGCAAAAAGTTCTCCGGGGACTGATGGGATATCACCGACGCTGCTTGTCGGAATCAAGATCTTTTTGGCTCCGGAGTCAAACGCCACCTGAAGGATTTCAGCCAAATTTTCCACAGGAACAATACTCCCACCAAGGCTCATATTTCCAAGAACGACCATCTGGCTCTGCAAAGCTTTCCCCAGCAGTCCGGAACATAAGGCCACGAAACCGGGCAAGGTAAAAACATTGGAGGGGCCAGTATTATGCAATTCCACTGCGTGAAGGTGGAAATCATGATCACCGGCTTTAGCCGAAACACTTACTCTGGAAATGTTGGCCTTAAAATAGTCAAATGCGATCTTGATGGATTCTTTGGCCTGAGAACTGGTACCGAGACCGGAAATTGAAAGTTTACCATTGCCGGCAATAACTTGAAGTTCAATTCGATAAAGGCCCAAATGTTTGCTTGAGCCTAATCCAATCGTATGCAGCGTTCCGGGTTTCATTTGTCCTTCCGGGATCAATGATCCGCCGCCCTGTTCAAGGACACTTATAAAATTTTCCTCGAAAGTTTCTGTATCAATATAACTAAAATGTACGTCATAAAATTCCATGCCGCCGATTTTCTTGAGCTGTTCCTTGACCCGCCTACGACTTTCCAGGGCATAAACAAGGCAGCGTTTAACAGCATCCTTATCAACTTCACCATGGGGATAGATAAGCTTGAGAAGGCCGGAAACCGTTTTGCGTACAGCAATCACATCCCGCTGGTTGAGGTTGTTTCCCAGTTTGAAATATTTATCAATGGCATCTGAAAACGTGTATTTTCGCATTTCGCGAAAAAATTCGGCCAGATAATCCACGATCAGCCCATACTGATTGGTCAGATATTCAGGCCGCATTTTAGGAATTTCCCAGCCCGGTATATATGCATGCATCCGGTCAAAAAAGGCGGCATCGATCATTTCTTCGGGGAAAGGCACAAACAAATGGCCTGTCTTAACCAGCGTATCCACTGACTGGTTTATATTGCCGACAAAGACCATGGCGGCATTGGCATTGATCTGATCCCTGCCTCTGGAAAAAGACCCTGATGCCATAAAGTCTTTCATAATCTGAACGCCGTCTTTGTCTTTGAAACGGATGCCTGCCACCTCGTCAAAGGCAACCACGTCCCATACACCGACCAAGCCGACTCGATGGGTGCTCATATTGTAGAAAAGGTTGGCCACAGTGGTTTGGCCGCCGGAAACCAGAATAGAATTGGGGCTGATTTCCTTGTAAACATGGCTTTTCCCGGTACCTCTGGGACCGAGTTCACAGATGTTATGATTATTTTCAACCAAAGGAATCAGGCGGGCCACCAAATGCCATTTAACTCTTTCGTCTTCAAAGGCGGTCGGTTCCAGACCGGTTGATCTTAAAAGCACATCGATCCACTGCTTTTCCGTGAAAGCCTTGCGTCCCTCAAAAATGGTTTGCATGTCGAGGTTCGGCATCTGAATCGGTTTGAGCTCCGTAAGGATAAAAGGCGAACTTTTCTGACCTTCCTCATAATAATATTCCAGGTTCAGAATGCACCAGATCCCACCCACAAGCAGTTTTTCAAACTGCTTGATCGTAGCACTGGGAATTTCAATACCTTTTACTCCCAAATTCGATAAAAATGCTTCATAAACATCCCTTTTTTCATTGAGCTTGGCGGTGACTTTATCGATGATTTTATAGTTACCGAGTTCTTTAATTTTGGATTTAACTTTTTCAGCTTCATCCGGTCGAACAAAATTTTCTGCAAGTATGCGCTTTACCGTTTCCATGCCTTCTTGAATAACCAATTCATCGTCAACAGCACAGTACATACCCAAAAGGTATTCAAGAACATATACCGGAACATTGGCGCCTTCTTTAATCATTTTGGTAAGGTCTTTTCTAACGACACGCCCGGCAAAATGAGTGTTAAGCAAAAGGTCAAGACTGGCATTTTCTTCCATATGATTTACCCATAAAACTCAGCGCTGATGGCAAGGTCAATTTGTATCGGAATACGCTCATGCTCTATTTTTGTCTCAGGGTCCTGCAAAACCAGGGCATAATCCTTCTTTTTGTCATATTTCCCGGCTTTCAACATCAGCCGCACCTTTTTCTTTCGATCGTCTATGTTTGATGAATTGCTGTCAAACGTAACGGTTTCTTCATTGCTGATGATATTGTTTCCGTCACGCATAGCTATCAACAAAACACGTGGCTGCACCCGCTCTGAGACCGCATCGGTTTGGATAAACTCAAAATAGGTGATGTTGGACACTATTTTTTTGGCTGATCCTAATAATGAGACGCCTACATTGCGAACCTCGGATTTTTCTAAATATTTTCCCTTCATTTCCCGAACAATGATCACCGGCACGACATTTTCCTGGAGCATGGCGCCACCGTGAAAAAAACGGGCACCGCCAGCGAAATGAAAACGGTTGGTTCCTTTGGGAATCCAAAATTCCATTTCTCCTTCAGTTCGGGCTGTTATTTTTAAATATCCGTGCCAGGCTTTGTCGGATTTCCCCAGAGATTTGCCGATAATATATCGCTTTTTTGCTTTTACAGCGCCGATCGGCTTTGCATCGAGTGCGCTTTTATCCAATGCGTCTGGAGCTTTTTCCTGATAAATAAAGCCGTGATCCGCTGTAATGATCACTTGGGTTCCGTTCAGGCTGTTGATGATGAAACGAACCAGTGCGCCCAGATCTTTAATTGCAGCTCTGACCGCACTAAATGTTTTAGATTCAGTAGCGGCAATATCACCGACAGCATCTATTTGATTATGATATATGTAAATGACGCGATGGTTTTTTACAAAATCCCGCCCCTCGGTCTTGCTCATTCCCAGGAGCGTCTCTGCCTTGATTGCGGTGCCGTCTTTTTTTTGAAGAATCTCTGCTCGGCTTTCCAAAGTGTCCGTCGGCATATCGTCCACTAAAACAGCAGCCTCCGTTTTTTCTTTGAATGCAATGGTCTTATGGGGCAGCAAAGCGGCCATCCCCAAAGCCGTATATCCCGGCAAAACACCGAGCATCGGCTCAAGCTTTGCCGAAAATCGGTATTTGCCGTTAATTTCCTGGGTTAATTCTTCAGCGGCCTCATAGCGAAACGCATCGCTGATAATGACAAAAATACGTTTGCGCTCGGAATCTTTGAGAATCGGTTGGATATAGTGTAGAAAAAAATCCTGTTGCCGGCCGATTCCGGAAACCGTCCAATTTTGAAGCAACCCTGTATTGCGGCTATCCTCTAAAAAGCCGCTCCAGGCCAGCGAAATCTGATCCAGAAACCAGCCACTGTATAGATCTTCGATCAGCGTCCGCAGGGGCTTTAAAATATCCCATCCACCCTGTTCAACCTTATCGGCATGTTCATGAAACAAACGGTAATGCTGATCAAAACGGAAAATTTCTGTGGTGTAGGCATTAAACATGGCTTCCGGAGAAGGATAACTCAGGCCGTCGTCATACTTATTCCGAAGTTCGAAAAGTTCCATGACGATTTTTAGGGCTGTATAGGTTGTTTCATATAAATTTACCTTTTCTTGATCGCCGTTCCAATTGGAAGCCCAAAACCCGTCAAGTCTTCGGGCGATGATATTTTTGAGCGATTCAAAATTTTCCGGCCGGTTTGAAAGAATTTTGTCTCTGATTTTACTGATGATGCTGCGTTCAACGGTTTCAAACGTCATAACATCGATCAAAACATCTTCGTCAAGAGCAACCGTCGATTCTCTGATTTTTAATTTTTCTGCAAAATAATTAGATAAACTCTTATAGAATTTAAACTGTCCAACCGTGTTGCGCCATTGGGACAAAAAAACAGTGGCATTCAGCCCCTGGGACCGGTCAGGGATTCTAAAATGATCTGTGCCGACCGGAAGCTCAACCTTGAGCATGTTGCCCATGTCCGTAACAAGGAGCCGAATGATTAGATCGGTTAACGTGGGCGAGCTGTCAGCATAGCCAAAATTTTTAGCGACAAAACCCCAAAACGGCTCCCTTAAATTCAATTTTTCAAAATCATCCCAGATTTTTGAAGTTTTATGGGGATTGAATCCAAGATCGTCGCTAAACGAAACAAAAAGATTCATTAAAACAAAAAAGAAATCCGGATGCGGCGCACGTGTCAAAATGGCCAGCATCTTCAAATCGATTTCAGCTTCCCAGTCTTCCGGGTTGATCCATTTTTTGAGCCGTTTGACACGATCCTGGTTTCTGAAAAAGTTAATACGTTTTTTTAAATGCGGCCGCATGCTCTGATAGGTAAGTTTCAGTTCGTTAAAAACAATCGAGGCATGGTCCGCATAAAAAGTTCGGCTGTACAAACGAATATCGAGCAGCCAGTCGTTTTGTGGGTCGGGTTCCGGACCTGGAAAATAAAGGAGATACCGGCCGATTGGATCTTCAATCTCAAGTCTGATTTTTAATTCGAGGGGTCCGGTTTTGTCCATTCTTAAGATATTGATATCATTAAGGCTCAAGGAGGGAAGGATATCCAGGAACTCTTTATGCGCATCATACCAGAAAACGATGCGTTTATGCTCCGTTGCGTATATTGCCCTTAGTCTGTCTTGAATTTGTTGGATGTCCATAAACTTTTTTAACGCGCATTTTAATGTTCCGGGGTCATTAAAAGGGACATTAAAACAGTTTAATGTGCTTTATGCTTCATTAAATGTTCCTTGTTACAGGACATTGTTTTAATTTTTCATTCCAGGTGGCCTTATTGAAAACTGCAACACCATCAAGGTATTTATTGGGCCATGCTGAATTATCAGGTCCCAAAAGACAACTTGAGATTTTTAATTGATCATTTGCGGAAGATAATAAAGCCGGGCTCAGCATTTTCATAGCAATCAGAACATAATACTTTATCGGTTTATCAGGGAGATTCTTTTGTAAATGAAGATATAAAAAGCTGTCTTTAATTTTAGGGCCAAGTTCCTTGGAAAAAAGGGTATGACTTTTGAACTTTTCAAAGAATTGTCTGCGCTCATGCTTTTTTGATTTACTTGGAATTTTCGAATTATCCGGATCTTTGACCTCAATGAACCAAAGCTCTTCATCCCATTCCACAATAAAATCAATTGATTTCATGCAGTGCGACATTTTATAAGTGATATCTTCAAACCTTTCGGCCCGTATTGCTGCCGCAAAATCAAACTCAAGCTCATCCTCAATTAACACTGCTCCCATTTATTCGCCCTCCATCGCCCGTGTAATTTCAAGATCGTAAATTCTTGAGAATTCATCCGCTATCTTATTAGGGAACAGTTTATGATAACTTTTGGAGCTGTTGATTTTAATTGTATCTTTATCTTTGTATAGAGAATAAAAGCATAAAGAATGTTCCTTTTGTTGAAGCTCAAATTCTTTTAAAAGCTCATAACTATGTGTTGCAATAAACATTTGAACGCCCATTTGTTCAAGCGACAGAAGCACCTTAACAACGATTTGCAGCATTGAGGGATTTAGATTCGTCTCCGGTTCATCCCAATAAAGCGTTGTCCCTTTATCCAGAGCGCCATTTGAAATCAACAGCCATAAAAGGGCAAGCTTTCGGATTCCTTCGGCGACAAGCGTAAATTCGAGTTCGGCGGACTTTTGTCTTAAAAAGAATTCTTCTTTTTGTAATTGGACTTTCCCCCCCATCTCCTTTTGCAATATTTTTAAAATTTTTTCTTGATCCGGACGGAGGTTTTTCAAAAAGGGCAAAAAAGCCTTGTCGATAATATCCAGATAGACCTCTTCAAAATGAATTTCTCTTTCCTTGTATAGCGACCGGAAACCAGGAGCATTGGCAAGCATTTCCTTGACCGGAATATATACTGCTTTTTCCGGTTTAAAATATTCTATGCCGGCCTCCGTAAGGATACCGTTGCCGTCTATTACAAAGGACATCTTTTGATCATTTTTGGCAATAGAAATATAGGCTGCCTTTTTTTCTCCTTTTCCGCGGTGTATCAGCCTTTTGAAGGATAAGTCGTGGGGAAGAAAAACCTTTAAAATTTTTTCGTAAATTGATTGAAAGAAATCCTTTTCAATTCTTGTTCCCTGAATAGAATATAACAATTTCAACAAGTGAGTTTTCCCTGTTCCGTTAGCGCCAATGAATAAATTCACGCCGGGAACAAAATCTGTTTTTAACTCATCAAATACCGTGAAGTCCTTAATTTCTAAATGTTCAATCATGGCGGTCACCTTTGCTCAATAAACATTATCTCGCTTAACTATTTAGTATTCATGTGTATTGTTTTATCATTGTTTGCCGCTGATTACTATCTTTTCCAGGTGCTTTTTTATTTAATTGTTACCCTTTATGTACTCTGCGCTTTTGCGGTGAATATTTCATTTATCCCGTTACAGTTTTAACTTCAGCCAGAAGGTTTCCGAATTTGCCGTAATTGACTTTGACGCCGTCATCCAGGTCCAGGGTGATCCGCATGTCTGCATAATGCCGCAAATTATCGTCAAAGGTGGAAAGCTCCGCCTGTTTTTTCTTTAACAGATCCAGGTCTTTTTGCAGCTTCCTTGAGGGCGCTGCTGTGGTTGAAGCATCGATCTCCCGGCGCAGATATTCCATGCGGGCGTTGACTTTTCCATGGAGCGGGGCAACATAGGCGCTGCGCATTCGGGAAAGGGTGGATTCGTTGTACCGGTGCAGATAGACCAAACATTCGAAAGCCTTATGTTTGCCGCTGGAAAACAGCCAGTAAATCGGCCGCTTTTTATAGGTTTTCAAATGGTCCTTGAAAAAATTCGTGCTCAGATATCGCCGGATCGTTTCAACCGGCCGTTCGCCCCGTTTGGGAAGCAGGCTGTCGGCAATAAATTTCAGGTTTTCTTCCAAGGTATCAGGAGACCAGGCAACTTTCAGAAATTCAGTGAAACGATTTGCGGCATCATCTGGGAACCAGTCTAAATCCATGACAGGGATAATGCCGTCGTCATCCGCCTGAAAGGTTTTATAGCGGGAAGGATGGAACCCGTTGTTGCCGCTGTGGGCATAGATCAGACCCGGTTCATCCAGGCTGTACCGGCCCATCATGCAGCCGATGGCATAGGAAATTAGTTCCCTGATGGTGTCAGTTAGCAGCAGGGTTTCCAATTCTTCCTCGCTTTTGTTGCCGCCATAGCGATAATGCGGATTGCAGGTCAGGGTGATTTCGGAAAGTGGCACATCAGGCACTAATTCATCCTGCAGACCATAGCTTTCGATAAAGATATGGTTATTCTCCTCCTCCAACCGCTGCATTTCCATCGTCACTTCCCGGCAATGGGCACGGAGTTTGTCAAAGGTAGGCTTCAGCCTGGACTCTCGGTAGTCAGAGTGCAAGAGAGGAGAGCAGGGGAAGTTCCAGGAGGTTTCGAGAGTATACCAATCTTTTTCAGAAATCTCTTTTGCACTTAGCGCATTATCAATAATATTCGATTTATACTCTGCTTGAATATCTCTTTTCCATGGAAGCGAATTCAGATTGCCGACCTGTACATTAAGAGTAGGATTTAATATCTTTAATGACAAGGCAACTATTTTGCTATTTAGGTATGCCCCAAGTAACTCGTAATCACTTTCATGTGGGAAAACACCGTTGCTGGTATCGGATGAGATTGATCCATGACTAAAAAATCTTGCTGAAAAATTACCGGAACCGATTTTTGACCAAGTTATAGAGGGTTTGAAATAGAAGTCCTGGTTCCAACACTTAGAATTATTTGGCGTTATCCTACCTGCTTCCAATTCAGATTTCTTAAATGCTTTTATTTCCTCTCCATCATTCTCAAAGTTTACAACACAATCGATATTGCCGAACCATCGCCTGAAAGGCCCGCCTTTGTTAAAAGGGAACCATTTAAACCCTGATTCCGTTGCACTTTTCCTCGAATCGCAATTAAATCCGATCTTCTTAAAAGAGACTTCAAACCATTGCCGGATAAACCTTTCACCATCTCCGGTTGCCATGCCAGCTCTTATTGTAGTGAAATCACCCAGTGACGCATTGTCGCTAAAAAATGAAAGAAAACGATTGCTCACCCAATACGCAATCGGACTACCGGGGATTTTCTTGAAGTCTGCGGCAGAGGCGCGGAAGAACCAGCCGCAATTCGTATTTTTGATCGCTTCCAGTGTTTTCGGTCCCTGGTTTTCGGCTCCCCTGAAATCAGATAGCCGCACGTAGCCCCCTTTAAAGTCAGACTGATGAGCATTTTCGATAGTAAAGGTGCAGATCGGAACCGTCGCACCGTCAAAGCCGGAATACTCAAGCTGGACCAGCGAAGTAATAGTTTTCTGATCGATCAGAAAGCTTCTGAGCTTTTCATAGGACGAAATGAACATCCAGACGAAAGGCGTCATAAAGCCGAGTTGCCCTTTTGGCAAAGCAAACATGGTGTTGCGAACAATGAAGGCCGAAAATAGATCAGACTTCACCTCGGTGTAACTATCCTTAAGATAATTCTTTAGCGCTGGATTCATTCCTTTGCCGCCCATATATGGCGGATTTGTAACAACACAATCATACTTTCTTTCCAATAACGCCGCCTGCCTCACAAAAGGCCGCAACTTTTCCGCCGCTTCTCGCTCAAACAGATCCCCTTTCTTTAACCTGTCATCCGCCAGACGCTTTAATGCCTCCAGCTTTTCAGCGATATTTTCGGGCACCGTGATCAGAGATCCTAACGTCTTCCCTTGCTTAAATATTTCCAGCAAACCAATAATGTCATCGCGGCTGACTTCGGGTTTCCGGGTTACAGTCAAGACCCGCTGCTCTTCGAACTCCGGAAACAGCTTGCCGTCATCCTTAAATCGAATTACTTTTTCCTTCAACAAAACCCTGGCCAATGATTCGACATCGATAAACGCACTGCTTTGAATGGACAAAACGTTCAATAGTGGCGGCTCTCCGTTAAATATCTTGGGGTCGTCAGCCCGTGCTTTCATCATCAGGGCAAACCCGGCCAGTTGGGCCGCCCGGTCGTCAATATCCAGGCCATACAGGTTTTTTCCCAGGATCAGGCGCGGGATATCGCGCCGGCGATATCCGCGCTCCTGGTAAATGGCTTTAAGCAGATCATAGGCTTCCACCAGGATGTGACCGGAACCGCAGGCAGGATCTAAAAGGGTGAGCTTTTCCGGGTCCAGGGTGTCCGGTGTGATTTCCTGGAGTTGTTTTTGGACCGTTTCGGTTTGTTCTGCCGGCTCGATATAATATTCCATCCTGTCCCGAAGATTTGACTCCGGGTAAACCGCCAGCCACTGGCGGCCCAGGGTATTTTGAACCATGTATTTGACGATCCAGTTGGGCGTGAAAAGCTGGGTGGCGGCCGGGATGTCCTCGCTCTTTACAACCTTGCCGATGACTTCATCTTTTCTTTCGGAAATGTAAAACTGGTATATCCAGCCGATGATTTCAACCTCTTCCCAGTCAGCCTCATCGATCTGGTGCACCATTTTTCGGATCGGCGAATTGGAATGAAGCAGGTTGTTGGGCAATAGCAGTTCTGCTTCATGATTGATCTTTTCAAAGAGAAACGGCATGGCCCGGTGCAGGGCATTGCATTGGGCCAGGATCAAAAGACGATAGAGTTCACTGTCTTTATCTCCGGCAAGGCGCAATTCGATGACTTTGTCTTTATTTAGCCCCGGCAGGTCCAGGTCTACGGCATGCTCTAAAATCTCAGGAACATCCGAGCCGGAACGGTTGCTCAAAACCCGGTATCCGTGGTTCAAATAGTCGTGAATTTCCATGTAGCGAAGGGCCACAAGCCGGTTAAACCAGGTATAGGCAACCGAACGCATAACTATCTCAAACCCGTCCTGCTTTATACGGCTGATCAGGTGTTTGCGCGG
>Ga0180009_10008668_pt1 | contig 10041 bp, 10 predicted proteins | sample OS_PC_MetaG_FD_123537 | JGI IMG/M metagenome (GOLD analysis project Ga0180009, IMG submission 123537) | Groundwater microbial communities from the Aspo Hard Rock Laboratory (HRL) deep subsurface site, Sweden - OS_PC_MetaG | ecosystem: Environmental > Aquatic > Deep subsurface > Groundwater... | reverse complement strand
TCGCTCCTTACAAACTGACCTGCCCGCAATGCTTCGCAACGCGAGGCGGGCGGGGTGGGTATGCCTGCCCGCCATCGCTCTCGCTCAGGCGAGGTGCCGTTGCCAAAGCCAGAGTGAACATATTTTGCTTTTTAAAAAAACTATCTAACACCTGCTCTTTAAAGCTTTTGTTGCATAGTGGGGGTGCGAAACTTGAGTAGCATTAATTAAATGTTGTATCTGTCCTGGAATGGCATTTATGAGTTCCGTGGCCAGAAAACCAAAAGGGGACATATTCTTTTGCAGCGTATCTGCGGCGGCTCCATGTAAATAGACGCCGATATGAGTAGCCGATTCAGGAGAATATCCCTGCGTTACAAAGCCTGCAATAATTCCGGTTAGTGCATCTCCCATGCCTCCGGAAGCCATACCTGGATTTCCGGTGGGATTGATAAAAACTTTTCCATCAGGGTGAGCAATTACAGTTCTTGCTCCTTTAAGAACAACATGAACTTTAAATTTTTTTGCAAAATTCCTGGCACAATTTATCCGATCATTCTGAATAAAGCTCACAGGCTTGCCTATTAATCTTGACATTTCTCCTGGATGCGGGGTCAATATAACCGGGTTTTTTAGATTTTTTAGTATATGGATGTTGTCAATAAGGTTATTTAAACCGTCCGCATCAATTACAATCGGCATGCGGCATTCCTGAATAATCCGAATAACAAGATTTTTAGTGCCTGAAGCAGTCCCAAGTCCGGGTCCAACAGCAAGGCATTTTTTACCGGCAATTAAATCCATGATTTCGTCGAATGATGATTCATCGAGTATGCCGCCTTCGGCTTCCGGAAGAGGGCTCGTCATTACCTCAAGAACCTGGCTTTCTAAAACAGGATTTAGACTTTTTGGTATCCCGAGAGTTACAAGTCCTGCACCTGAACGCATTGCCGATAGTGCTGTCATGGCTGCTGCGCCGGTTTTACCGGTCGAACCGGCAATAATTAAGAGATGGCCTGTATTACCTTTATGGGCTTCGGGCGATCTTTTTTGCAGTGTACTCCTGACCAGCGCAGATGTCAGAAGGAATTGTTTGGGTCCCACCTTTTCGGCAATATAGTTAGGTATGCCGATATCTATTATTTCGAGGTTTCCGGTATAACCTGCTCCTGGAAAAATTAAATGGCCTGTTTTGGCAAATGCAAATGTCGCTGTTGTATGAGCCTGGATACAGGCGCCGCAAGGCTGGCCTGTGTCTGCATTAAGCCCTGATGGTATGTCTACTGAAAAAACCGGCCTTGCTAAGCTGTTAATAAACTCGATAATTTTTCGGAAATACCCTTTGACATCCGATTTTAGTCCGGTCCCCAATATGGCATCAATCCATATATCCTGATGAAGCATAGAAGTTTTGTTCTTAGAAAAAGATTTTTGGTCCGGCATTTCAATTACGGTAATGTCGAGCGGGGCTAAAAGATTTAAGTTTTCAGCAGCATCACCTTTGACCATAGATTTTTTGGCAAGGAGATATACGGTTACACTTATGCCTTTTTGGGAAAGGTATCGGGCCATTACAAAACCGTCTCCGCCATTATTCCCGCGTCCAGCGACAATGCCGACCTTTTTGTCAACAAGCCCTTTAAATTGTTTTAATAGTATTTGTGTTGCACCCAGGCCGGCATTTTCCATAAGGACTCTACCGGGAAGACCATAGGATTCAATGGTCTGTCTATCCATTTCCTGCATTTCACCGGCAGTTACAAGATACATTTTGCACTCCATAGAACACAAAGTGATAAACTCAAGCTTCGTACCCTTCATTCTTATCGATGCCAAGGGATAAAGTACCGAATAAAATTTTAGATTGCGGATTGCGGATTGCGGATTTGTTGTATCGCTTCGCTCCATCATTTTTATAAAATTGATAGAATTCCTTAAATCCGCAATCCGCAATCCGCAATCCGCAATTGCTTTGAAAAGAAAATAGTACAATAGAAAACATGATTTTCATAAGCTCAGTTTAAAGTTCTTTTATTAGTGAAAGCATCTCTTTCACGGCTCTTTCCATGCCCACAAGTGCAGCCCTTGAGACTATGCTGTGACCTATACTGAATTCATCAATTTCATGCATCCCCTTGAAAGCCTTAATCGTTTTGTAGCACAATCCATGGCCGGCATTTATCTTTAGTTTAAGTTTGTGAGCTATTTTAACTGCATCAACAATTTTAGAAAAAGCCTGCTTCTTTTTTTTAGGTGTTGTTGCATCACAAAAAATTCCTGTATGAATTTCAACAGTTGAGGCATTTATCTTATGTGCGAGTTTGATTTGTTCAGGTGCCGGATCTATGAAAATACTTACAGGGATACCATTGTCCTGCAGCGTGCCAACTATTTCAGCAACTGAGTTTTTCTGGACAAAGAGATCCAGTCCGCCTTCGGTTGTAAGTTCTTCCTTCTTTTCAGGCACTAGTGTTACAAGATCAGGCTTTATATCAAGAGCTATAGCAAGCATTTCAGAAGTTGAAGCCATTTCCAGGATGAGTTTGGTCTGAACAACTTTTCGCAAAATCCTGACATCCTGATCCTGTATGTGGCGCCTGTCTTGCCTCAAATGAACAACAATTCCATCAGCTCCGGCCAGTTCAGCCAGCACAGCTGCCGCTACGGGGTCTGGGTAGCTGACCTTCCTGGCTTCTCTTAAAGTAGCAATGTGATCAACATTTACAGCTAATCCTGCCATTATTGAACCTCCCAGTACGGCTTCGTAAAAAGTCCATCTGCGGCGTTGTGCTTCATCTTTCGTCATTGCGACGTAAAGCAACTACGTCTCATTCCTCAAGATTCGCACGCCTTGCATATGAACTTTTTACTTTGCCGTCGATTTGATGACTTTACAAATTCATAAGTTCTTCGCTCTTTTTTTCCATCTTAAGTGCCTCTTGCTCCGTTGTCTCATGATCATAGCCGAACAGGTGAAGAATTCCGTGAATCAGAAGCTGTATAAAACGTTCTTCCATACTGATTCCGGCATTTATTCCTTCTTGATGAGCGGTTTCAACAGATATAACCACATCGCCTAAAAGTTGGGGCGAGATGTTTGCAAATTCGCCTTCTTGCATTGGGAAGGCTATAATATTAGTAGGTCCGGATCGATTGAGATATTGTTTGTTTAAAGCCTCTATTTGGGAATCATTAACGATCAGGATGGAAAGTTCTCCATCAGGACAGTCCAAGGCGTTTAAGATGGCCTGAGCCTTTTTCTGTACCATGTCCGGAGAAATCTTGTGATTGTTTTGCCTGTTGTCTATCAGGACTTTCATCTTTAACCTTTCCATTGTTAGAAGAGGTTGTTTCAGGATAATCTATGCGGTGGTGATGTATTCCGCTTAATATTCTATTAAAAGTTTTTGCTATGTTATGCAAATCTTTTAATGTTAATTCGCAATTGTCAATCTGTCCGTCAGAAAAAATTTTGTTTATAAGGTTTTGCACAAGCCCCTGAATCCTTGCCGGCGTGGGATTGTCGAGGGCCCTTGAGGCAGCTTCAACAACATCTGCGAGCATGACAAGCCCTGCTTCTTTTGTCTGTGGTCTTGGGCCGGGGTATCTGTAATCATCGACCTTTACAGCATCTTCACCTTTTTGTTTCTTTGCTTTTTCATAAAAATAGCTGATCAGGCTCGTTCCATGATGTTGCCTTATCGTGTCGATTATAACCAGGCCAAGTTTGTTTTGTTTTGCTATTTCAACTCCGTCTTTTACATGAGCAACCAATATATGTTTTGACATAGATGGAGCCAGTTTATCATGTTTGTTTTTGCCATTTTTCTGGTTTTCGATAAAATATAACGGCTTCTTTATTTTGCCGATATCGTGATAATAACCGCAGGCTTTAGCAAGCAAGGGGTTTGCACCAATCTCAGCAGCCGCAGCTTCGACCATGTTGCCTACAATAACAGAATGATGATAGGTGCCGGGAGCTTCTAACATTAGCTGGCGAATAATCGGCCTTTCAAGATTTGCAAGTTCTAGAAGGGTAATATCAGTTGTATAGCCGAACGCTATTTCAAAAAGAGGAGCGATGCCTGCTGTAACGATTCCGGCTACGATGCCACCCATAAAGGCAAAAACCCAGACTTCTAATATTTTGAAGCCTAAAAAGCCTGAAAGATAAACAGAGATCGCAGTTGAAAGCGCTATATTTACTAATCCTATCTTTAATCCGGCCTTAATAAATACTTTACGTTCCCTGCAATTCTGGATCCAGTAAGCAGCCATTGTGCTGTTGAGCAAAAAATAAATGAAAATTTCAAAGCTACTTTGAAAAATTACTGCCGTACATGCAGCAGTCACCATTGCAAAAGGTATTGCTATATCGAGGCCAAGCAACAAACATATGATCATGGCGCCGGAGGCAATGGGAATGCCGAAAATAATTGATGAAGAAGAATTTGCAAAAGTCGAATTTTGGGTCAGTGCTTCAGACAATGGTACGGATACTCTGGCAAACAATAAAACGGTTATAAGCATACAGGCCATGGCTATTAGATTTTTATTATGATTACGTGCAAACCGGCTATTATGATTAATGTGGAGAATGTAGGTGAAAATAAGCAGGCACAGCATTATCATTGCTGCGCCGATACTTATTGCCAGCATATGCTCTTTGTTTGTCTGGGTCTGTAAATTTTTAAGTTTCAAAAGCTGAACTTTGTTTATTATTTCACCTTCACGAAGAAGCATTTCCCCTGCTTTTATTTTGTAAAGAATTGGCTTGATTTTCTCTACAGCTCTTTTTTTTCGTTCTTCGGTTTCATTTGTGTTTAGAGTTATATTCGGCTGTATTAGTTTTTGGACAAAAGTTACGGCAAGGTTGACCAAATCGTAGTTTATGTCTTTGAGCAGGGGCTGGCCAATAATTCTTACCATTGTTTTTGCCTGGTCAGGACCATAAAATGATTTAAGATTATAAATAACTTGTTCGGTTTTTGTTTCAACGTCCCTTAATATAATCCCTTTATCTGATTCTTTAAGAAGGATATCTTTGTTAATTACAACACCATTATTCATTATGTCTGATAGAATTTTGGAAATAAGATTGGCGAGATTAATTGAAAACTTTTCTTTTATAAGGAGGTTATATGCATCATCGGTTACCGTGAAGCCGATTTTTTCCTCAAAACTTTCTTTAAGCTGTATGAGTTGATCATTTAATGATAATGATTTTATCTCTTTATTTGTTCCATCTGAATTGATTTTTATTTCTTCATTAGGTGAAGTTTTATCCTGGTTTTCTTTGTATGCTTCGGAAATTTCACGGAGTTTGGTAAATGCTTGTTTTACCTGCCGACTGAGTTTTTCGGCAAGAGACGCATTGTTATCGTAAACAGTTAAAACTTTTTCAACGATCCCTTTACTATTTTCTTCTGTGGCTTCTTTATCTTCAATAAAAAAGTCTTTTGGTGCTTTAATATCTCTTTCGGCAACATCTCCTAATTTATAGGAATGTTTTGTTATAACAAGGGTCGGATAAAGGATAATGGTAAATATTATGGTAAAACCTATTAGAATGAACCATCTAATAGATGTGCTTGACCGAAAAAAATTGCCGATTAGTTTATTATTTTGTTCTATATTCATATGGGGATTATTTTTATGAATAAAAAGATAAAGAAAGGAAGTTATAGGCTTTGTGTATAAAACATTTGTGTAGTATATAAAAGATATATTTTTTAACTATCAACATTTTTTTTACTTGCTTCCAGTTCTTCATATGCCCTGATAATTTCCTGAACTAATTTATGCCTAACCACATCTGTTTTTGAGAAAAAGACAAACTTTATTCCATCTATTCCCTGCAAAATATTTTTTGTCTCTATAAGTCCGGAAGATTTATTAACTGGCAAGTCTGTCTGGGTGATATCGCCGGTTATTACAGTCTTAGAGTTAAATCCTATTCGGGTCAAGAACATCTTCATCTGTTCAGAAGTTGTATTTTGCGCCTCATCTAAAATAATAAAAGCGTCATTTAGGGTTCTTCCACGCATAAAAGCAAGGGGCGCTACTTCTATGACTCCTTGATGCATGAGATTAGAAACTTTTTCAAAATGCATCATATCGTGAAGCGCATCATAAAGAGGTCTTAAATACGGATCAACCTTTTCCGCCAGGTCGCCCGGCAAAAAACCGAGAGCCTCACCAGCCTCAACCGCCGGTCTCGTAAGAATTATTCGGTCTATCTGTCCTTTTGAAAGAGCTGAAACAGCCATAGCCATGGCCAAATATGTTTTTCCTGTTCCAGCAGGCCCTATCCCAAAAATCATATCATAATTGCGGATAGCATCAATATATTCTTTTTGCGCGCGATTTTTGGGTGTGATAGCGGTTTTTTTTAATGTAATGAAGACCTTATCCAGAAAGATATCTTTAAGTTTGATATTATCATCAGAGCAAAGAATTCTTGCAGCATAATCGACATCACTGGGATAGACAGGAAGTTTTTCCTTTAAAAGACCGTAAAGCTGGTTGAGTATGTTTTTGGCCAGGTTCGTTGCAATGCTGTCGCCCTGAATAATAACGGTGCTGCCTCTTGCGTGGATCGTGGTGCCTGTTGCTTTAGCTATTATTTGAAGATTACCGTTATGTTCGCCGAAAAGCTGTTTTGCCAGATCTATATCTGAGAAAGTCAGTTTTGTCTGCTTATTGCTTGAGTTTTCATTCATGTCGTTTTTTTACAACATAGCATAACTTTTTTAAATAAAGCAAACTACATTTTATGATCAACCCCTTCAAATAAAAACAGCTTGACTCATAAAATCCGCTTTGTTAATTAATTACTTAATACATTTTACAATTCAATTGTTTTTTGGCTATTCTTTGCTTAAAAGGGACGCGATGAATCTGTTTGATATTTTGATTGTAATTATTTTTGGATTTTGCCTTATAAGGGGTTTTTTTAGAGGTTTTATCAAAGAAGTGTCTTCGATAATTGGTGTTTTGGGAGGATTCTATGCAGCTTATAGCTATTACATGGAAATTGCGAAACCATTATCAGGATGGATTCCAGACAAATCGTACCTTTATATAGTTAGCTTTTTGATTGTTTTTTGCGGAGTTTTCCTTATCGTCAGTATTCTTGGCGTAGTGATCAAGTATATTCTAAATATTGCTTTTTTGGGCTGGGTTGATCGTATATGCGGAGCTGGATTTGGAATAATTAAAGCAGTATTAATTGCTTCTGTCTTACTGATAGTCCTTACCGCCTTCCTCCCAGGGGGGGCACCGATAGTCAAAGACTCTATGCTTTCTCCCCATGTTTCAGTTATTTCTGAAAAGATGGCTAAAGTAATTCCTAAAGACATGAAAGATCAGTTTGTATCTAAAATTGAGGAATTAAAAAAGGCCTGGAAGAAAAGCAGCTAACCTAACCATACTCCTATAGCCTATCTCAAGTTTTGCATCTGTTTATAAAAAACCTTAAAGGGTAAAAATTTTGGGAATAAATGCTTTAAATAAACTTATTGACGCGTTAAGAGGCGAAAACGGATGCCCATGGGATAAAAAACAGACACCCCGCTCCATGTCGGTTTATCTTGTAGAGGAGATGTATGAGCTTTTAGAAGCAATTGAATCAGGAAATACCGATGATATCCGCGAAGAACTGGGAGATGTTTTGTTTCATATTCTATTTATAGCCAAGCTGTTCCAGGAGAGGGGCTCTTTTAATATAGAAGATGCTGCTTCTGCAACTAAAGAAAAAATGATACGTCGTCATCCTCATGTTTTCGGTAATAGTAAGGTCAGTCGCTCTGATGAGTTAAGAAAACAGTGGCATTGTATTAAGATGAATGAAAAAACGCGAAGTGTAACCAACTCGATATTTGATTCGGTTCCTTCAGCCCTTCCCGCCCTGAGGCGTGCCTACAGAATTTCCGAACGTGCAGCAAGGGTTGGATTTGACTGGGATAATATTTCAGATGTTATGCAGAAAGTTGAGGAAGAATGGTCGGAATTAAAAACCGAATTAAACAAATCAAGTGAAGATCAGGCGAGTTTGGCCCTGGAATTTGGAGATGTTATATTTACCCTTGTAAATGTAGCCAGATTTGCGCGCATTCATCCTGAAAATGCTCTGACGGATTCCATTAAAAAATTTGAAAATCGTTTTAAATATATGGAAAAAGTTATATTAAAAAGCAATAGAAAAATAGAATCTGTTTCTCAGGGTGAAAAGAATGAATTATGGGAAGAAGCCAAGAAGTTATTTTAGCCTAAGCGGAGCTAAGTTTTATGATTGCTATTATTGACTACGATGCAGGCAACCTTGCCAGTGTGGAGCGGGCTGTTTCATATTTAGGTTTTAAGTGCATTGTTACAAATAACATAAAAACAATCGCTGGTTCGGAGCGGATAATATTTCCCGGAGTCGGCGCTGCCGGCGCCGCTATGGACAGTTTGAAACGTCTTGGGCTGGATTCAGCTATAAAACAGGCGGTTATTGACGGTAAACCAATACTTGGCATATGTCTTGGCACTCAGATAATCATGGAATATAGCGAAGAGAATGAAACAGCCTGTCTTAAAATAATAGATGGATTTGTCAAGGCCTTTCCGCCGGATATGAAATCCGAAGACGGCAGCCGCTTAAAAACTCCTCACATGGGGTGGAACGGCTTGAAAAACATTAAAAAACATCCTGTTCTTTCGGGTTTAAATGAGGATGATGAATTCTATTTTGTTCATGGATACTATCCGTATCCGACCGATTCAGAACATATTCTGGGCACAACAGATTACGGAATTTTCTTTGCATCGGTTATTGGATTCAATAACATAATTGCCACCCAGTTCCATCCTGAAAAAAGCGGAAGGCCCGGACTGTCTTTGCTGAAAAATTTCTGCATGTGGAATCCATGTTAGCGCCCTTCGTCTGTAGGAAAAAATTATGTTAAGTAAACGCATAATACCATGCCTTGATGTTCGTGGAGGAACGACAACAAAAGGCATACGTTTTAAAAATAATGTGGATATTGGAGATCCCGTCGAAATGGCCCGTTTCTATTATGAAGCCGGTGCAGACGAGCTTGTTTTTTACGATATTACCGCATCACATGAAAAAAGGAATATCATGATTGATGTGGTAAGGCGTGTGGCTGAGACAATATTTATACCTTTCTCGGTAGGTGGAGGGATACGTGACATAGATGACATGAGAAATGTGCTTTTAGCCGGGGCTGAAAAGGTAAGTATCAATTCAGCAGCAGTTAAACACCCTGAAATTATATCTAAAGGAGCCGAAGCTTTTGGAAGCCAGTGCATTGTCCTTGGTATGGATGTAAAATATGTTGGTGAGAGTGTAAAAATTCCTTCAGGTTATGAAATCGTTATCAATGGTGGAAGAAAGTATATGGGAATTGATGCGCTGAAATGGGCAATTGAAGCAGAAAAGCTTGGGGCAGGAGAGATTTGTTTAAATTCTATAGATGCTGATGGAACTCAGGATGGTTACGAGTTGAAACTGACTTCTCTTATTTCAGAAAATGTTGGTATCCCTTTAATTGCATCAGGGGGCGCCGGGAAACCCGAGCATCTTTATGAAGTTCTGACTAAAGGGAAAGCTGATGCAGCGCTTATTGCATCAATGGTTCATTATGGCACATACACTATTTCGGAGATTAAGGCATATCTGGATTCATGTGGTGTAAAGGTTCGAAAAGGCTGGTGATGGATTATGGCTCCATTTCTTCGGGCTGTTTGATCAATACGCTGGCATCTGATATTAAAAGCCTGCCGATACTTTTTTTGTTATTATTATCAATTTTATTGAAAACAAATTCATTTTTTTCTTTTTCAGTATATTTAGGTCTCTTTTCTTTCCGTTCGTCCGTAATCTCATTATCAACCTTCTCATGAATACCGGAACTGATTATTCTTTCAAAAATTTCGCCGGCAACTTTTTTGATGATTGCCTGGCGTTTTCCTTCAGCTGATTTATTGATTCCTTTTATGGTTGGTTTTCGCTCAGAAATTTTACTTTGTGTGAGCTGCTCGCTGAATACTTTG
>Ga0180009_10008667_pt1 | contig 10041 bp, 10 predicted proteins | sample OS_PC_MetaG_FD_123537 | JGI IMG/M metagenome (GOLD analysis project Ga0180009, IMG submission 123537) | Groundwater microbial communities from the Aspo Hard Rock Laboratory (HRL) deep subsurface site, Sweden - OS_PC_MetaG | ecosystem: Environmental > Aquatic > Deep subsurface > Groundwater... | reverse complement strand
ACAGGAATTTAACTCCAGAATACTCCCCGGGTAATGGGGATTGTTGGCCACAAGACCCACCACCTCACCGTTAAACCGGCAGTAACAGGTAATGAGATTCTTGGCGTACTCATCCTTGATCTCAAAATACTCTCCATTGTCCACCAGCTCCTTGATGACGTCGTGCATGTCATAGGTCTGATCAAATTCATCAGGAACGATGTCGGTCAGGGCTTCCACTTCCCGGTTCGGATCATCGGTCTGTTCCCATTGGAGCGGTTTCTCCCTGAAGTTCTGGGGCAGGTATCGGAGAAGCTCACGACATCTCTTGATGGTCTCTTCGTCGTCATCACCCACCACGTCACAGGTTCCACTCAGTTGCATGTGATAGTCTGCACCCCCCACGTTGCGGTCGATCTTTTCCGATGTGGCCGCCTCGGTCTGACGGGGTCCCCCAATCCACATGTTTGCCGATACCCGGCTCATGAGTAGAAAGTCGCACAGGCAAGGGATATAGGCCCCACCGGCGATGCAGGGACCCATGAGCACCGTGATCTGGGGCATGACACCCGAATACAGGGACTGGAGTCTGAACTGCCACTCAATGCCGGCCGTGGCCACGTCCGTGTACCCGAGTCGCCCTCCCGAGGAGTCCAGGAGAACAACATAGGGGATTCCCCACATGGCGGCCAGTTCGATGGGCCTGGCAAACTTGTACATGGTCTGGGAGCCCACTGACCCGCCCAGGACCGTAAAATCGCTTGAGTGGATCAAGATCAAGCGACCATGAACCCGGACGGTTCCCACGACGGCGCCGTCGCAGGGGCCCTCGGGTACACGACCGTCAATGCGCATGCTGGTGGTATTCACGCAAGAGCCCAACTCACTAAAAGTCCCGGGGTCGGCCAGGCACTCTATCCTCTCACGGGCCGTCAGCTTGCCCCGGTTGTGTTGCCTCTCGATATGTTTCATGCCTCCGCCTACAAGGTTCTTCTCTTGAATCTCAAAATGTCTTTTAATGGCTTCTTCCATTCTCTTGCCCATTATTGCAATTCCTCCTATCTCGTCGCTTTAAGCGGGTTTGATGAAACGTCTCTTTTCCGGATATTTTTCACTCTTGTTGGCCATGGCACGCAGGGCCTTGATGATTCTGGGTCTGGTGTCCCTGGGATCGATCACTTCATGGACCGTATACCAGGTGGTAAAGATCTTTCCAAACGTCATGACGCTGAACTGTTCCCTTAAGATACTCAGATAGAAGTTGTAGACCTCGTCGTATTTCCCTTCCTCCTTGGCCTTGGCCAACTCCTTGTGGAACACGGCGTGGACAATCATCTCAGGACCTGTGGGGGCAAACTCCGTGGTGGGCCAGCCATAGATAAAATCAGGTCCCATCTTGCTGCAGCCCATGACGATGTTGGACCCCCCGTATGAGCGTCTCAGAACCACAGTTATCTTTGGATTGGTCAGGTGCGAGTAACCGTGAAGGTTTTTGGCCCCGTGTCTGATGACCCCCATCCGTTCCCATCTGTCTCCGGGAGGAAAGGCCGTGGTATCTGACATGGTCAACAAAGGGATGTTAAAAGCGTCCAGAAACATCAGAAACTTGTCGTATTTGTCGGAGGAATCGGGTTCCATGATGCCGCTTAGCTCCTCCGGGTTGCTGGAGGCGATACCCGTAACCATGCCGTCAAATCGGGCAAAGCCGGTCACCATATTAGGGGCATAGTCCTCCTTCAGCTCAAAGAACTCTCCGTTGTCCACGATCAGCTCAATGATCTCGTGAACATCGTAGGTGAATTTCACATTATCGGGCATAACGTCCAGCAGGGCCTCTTCCCGTCTTTCAGGGTCGTCGGTGGATTCAATACTTGACGGCTTCTCCCAGCAGTTCTGGGGAATGAACGGGAGAAGCTGCTTGGCCAGGTCGATGGCCTCCTCATCACTGTCGGCGATCAGGTCGCACTGGCCGCTCTTCTCCATGTGGAACTCCGCCGAACCGGCATCATCCGACTCTATATCTCCACCAAACCATAAGAATCCCGTCTCCCGATTGATGATCAGGAAATCCGACAGACCAGGCACCTGAGCAAACGGTCCTGTGCAAGGCCCCAAAAGAAGGGTAATCTGGGGGATGACCCCGGAATAGAGACAGTAGTTCCTCACCAGCCGGCCAATGCCGCTAAGCCCCACAAAACCGTCTTTAAAGCTGAGCCTGGAGCCCGCCGAGTCGATCATGCCGATAATGGGCATCTGCTCCTGTCCCGCCATGTGTACCAGCTCGGCGATCTTCCAGACTCCCTGATCTCCTATGGAGCCTGACATGACTGTAAAGTCAGTGGCGTAGACCATGACCGGCCGTTCATTTACCTTGGCCGACCCCATAACGACACCGTCTGACGGACTCGGTTTTACCTCCTGTTCCCGGACAGTACGAAACTGCCTGACCACGGAGCCTATCTCCTCAAAGCTGCCCGGATCCACCAGGAGCTCGATTCTCTCCCTGGCAGTGAGCTTGCCTAAACTGTGTTGGACCTCGATCCGTTCTTTCCCGCCGCCTTCTAGATTCTCCAGGCGATTTTTTTCCAGTTTCTCTATGTAACCGTCCATCCATTGGCCCATATCATCTCTCCTTTAGTTGGTAGTATTGTAACGCCTTGATTATAAACAATGAGTAATCAGTTGTTTATGTAATTTCATCCACTTTAAGGTTTTGATAGTTATCAATCCCGTATCCCATTGTCAACTTGAAAGTTTATCTCTCATTGAGAACCATAAAAAGTTCTTTCCACCTCTGGGGCACTTCTTTTTGGAGGTAATCCCGAACCTCTAAACGAAACGCCTCCTGTTCTTTAGTAAAACCGAAATCCATGGCAGACTTTCCTTCCTTTATGAATACCTGATTTTTAAGGTGAAAAACGATTTAAGTCAAGTCTTGACATATAATCTGATTCCATGTATCTTCGTTCAACTTTTCGAGATAATAATGAAATATCAAGGAGGAGAATATGGGGGATGAAGCCAAGAAAGTTGAAGTGAGAGCACCGATGTCCGGTATATTCTACAGAAAGCCAGCACCGGATCAACCACCTTATGTGGAAGAAGGGGATCAGGTAAAGAAAAAACAGATACTAGGCCTTTTAGAGACCATGAAAGTGTTCCAGAAGATTAAATCACCGACCAACGGTAAAATACTGGAGATCGTGGCCGAAGATGAGACTCCCATGAAGGATAACGATCTTATGTTTATTATTGAAAAGGGTTAAAGATAATGTTTTCAAAGATACTCATAGCCAACAGAGGTGAAATTGCCGTTAGAATTATCCGCGCCTGCAAAGAGTTAGGCATAAGGAGTGTTGCGGTCTATTCTGAGGCAGATGCCACCTGTTTGCATCTTCAATTATCGGATGAACAGAGATGTATTGGTCCGCCAATGAGTGCAAAAAGCTATCTGAATATAGAAAGCATCATAAAAGCAGCAAAAGAGACAAAGGCTGATGCCATACACCCGGGTTATGGATATTTAGCGGAAAGTGAGGAGTTCGCAAAAGAGTGTGAAAACCAGGGCTTTGTCTTTATCGGTCCAACCCCTCAAAATCTGCAACTGGCCGGTGACAAGCTTACTGCCAAGGAGATCATGAAAGATGCCGGCGTACCCATAATTCCCGGCAGTTCTGAGGGTGTCGGTACTTCTGAGGAAGCAATAGGCATATGTAATGAGATGGGCTACCCGGTCATGATCAAGGCATCGGGAGGTGGAGGAGGGCGCGGAATCAGAATATGCCAAGACGAGGAGATGCTTCTGGAAGAGTTTTCCATTGCAAAGATGGAGGCACGAGCTGCCTTTGGGAATGATGAGGTCTATATTGAGAAATGTATCGTCAAGCCGAGACATATAGAATTTCAAGTCCTTGCGGATAGCTCTGGCAATGTTATCCATTTAGGAGAGCGAGAGTGCACCATACAGAGACGATATCAAAAACTCATCGAAGAATCACCATCCCCAAAACTCAATACTGAATTTAGAAAAAGAATGGGGGATGCTGCCATCAATGCGGCAAAAGCTGCCAAGTATTTTAATGCCGGCACCGTTGAATTCCTTGTGGATCAAGATGATAATTTCTATTTCATGGAGGTCAATGCCAGGATCCAGGTTGAACATCCGGTAACAGAATTGGTAACGGGGATCGACCTGGTCAAAGAGCAGATAAGACTCTCATCCGGCGAAAAATTGGAATACTCCTTTGACGATTTAATCAGGAAGGGGTGGGCCATAGAATGCAGAATCAATGCTGAAGATCCCGACAGGAACTTTTTACCATCCCCTGGGATCATAGAGGAATATCATGCTCCGGGAGGATTTGGCGTCAGGTTAGACACCCATCTGTATCAAGGTTACGAACTCCCCATGTTTTACGATTCCCTTATCGCGAAGCTCATCTCTCACGATCTTACCAGGGATGGAGCCATCCGTATTATGAAAAGGGCCCTCGAAGAATTTAAGGTCAACCCCATTAAAACCACCATACCCCTCTATCTAAAGATCATGGATGATCCCTTTTTCCAGAAAGGCGATTTCGATACAAGTTATATCAAGAAATTCGTTCCTGACGAAGATGAAGAGGATGAGGATGAGTAAGGCCCCGTAATTTAATGGAGGCCCCTGTCGTGCTTTCTCCTCCAATAGTCATGCATTAATGAGAGCAGTTGGGCTGTCTCGTCGAGCCGGTTGTAGATCCTTATCCCCTCTTTATTGAGGTCGGAAACGACCTGGCTCTCCCACAGGGTGGGAAGAGTACCGATCAACACAGCGCGGTCTGTCTCCTTTTCCAGTTCACTGTACCCCCGGATAATACGTTTTTCAATATCCACGAATACCCTGTGCTGGGGTGGGGAATCTTCCTTGAGCATTCCAGCCCTTCCCACACCATGCAGAATGAGAGCGTCCACATCACCTGAGGAGAGGATCTCACGACCCACTGCCAGCATAAGATCAACCGAGGTATAAAGTCCGGATGCTCCCATATCAACCGGGTTTCTAGTGGACGCCCTGGCCCGAAGGCCAAGAGATCTCAGGGATTTCTGTACTTTCGAACTCAGTTCCGGCAACAAAAGCCCTTCCTCCTCAAGGGAATCAGAAAGGGCCACCCCCCATGACCCTCCCAGGGTAATTATAGCAACCCTTCTGCCCCGCATGGGTGGGCGTTCGATTAAGGCATGACCAAGGGGGATTAGGATCTCCATGGTTGGTGAGATGCTGATGCCTGCCTGGTTGAACAGGCCTTCGTATATCTCTTTTGTCCCGGAAAGAGCCCCTGTGTGGCTTTGGGCTGCACGGGAAGAGCCCGGAGTTCTTCCCCCCTTGTAAACCACGATGGGCTTTGTCTTCGTCACTTCACTGGCGATATGAATAAAGCGCTTTCCATCGCGGATGGTTTCAAGGTACATGAGGATTCCCTTCACTTCATGATCCTGTGCAAAGTATTCAAGAAAGTCTGTCACTGTAAGATCACACTCGTTCCCCGTATGGATGAACTTCCCCACACCCATTCCCCTGGAGTATCCCGATGTCAGCAGGTCGTAAAAGGCGAAACCCCCTTGGCATACAGCAGCCAGGGCCGTAGGCATGACACTGCCTTCGCGAGCGGCCGACGCATTAAACTCGGCATGAAGGTTGAATGAACCGCTCACATTTGGTCCTAATAATCGCATCCCGTAGGAGCGGGCGAGCTTGACAATGGCCTTTTGTCTGGCCTTTCCGTCTTCAGAGGTTTCGGCAAAGCCTGCCGTTACGATAGTTATTCCCTTTACCTGTTTCTGGCCGCAAGAGGTAATCGCCTCTTCAACATATTCTTCAGGAATGGTCAGGACTGCCAGATCCACCGAATCATTGATCTCCCTCACGTCCTTAAAAGCAGGGAGGCCAAAGACACGATCGGCTCGGCGATTAACTGGATAGATCTTCCCGGAATAGTCCCTGGAAAGCAGCCCCCCCATGATAAATGACCCCCATGATCCCGGCCTTTCCGTGGCCCCAATGACCGCTACAGAGCCTGCTTTTAGAAAGACATCCAGATCACTTTTTACTTCCATATCCTTCCTCATACTAATTGCATCTATTATTTATTTAGTAATACCCAGATTGAGCGTTATCGCTCAATTGGGATTTGATATCGATCTAAATTTGTAACATTTTAGCTCTTTGAAAAAAATCCGCATTTGATCCGGCGTGGAAGTCTCTTTCAAAAGCCGCCTAACCCTCCCTCATTCCATGGGACGGCCTTCGACCCGAGCTCAGGCCGAGGGTCAGATTAGTGTTGAAATTCTTCCCGGGATAGCCCCAGAGGAAGTACTCCTTTGCCCCCCATATCTTCTCTGCCTTTTCCATAGTTTTATTAAATGCCTGGGGGCGTTCCACGAGCATCGGAAGTATTTTTATGAGGCGGCTTTTGAAAGAGACCTCCACTGCCGGACTTGAATAACTTTCAAAGAGCTAAAATGTTATCTAAATTTTAAGGTGGTATAGATGACATGGTCACATCAAAACATCAACTTTTTTTTCATTTTGTCCCTTTCTCATTGTTTCCTGAGTTCCTATCTGGTAGAATGCATTATTGAAAAAATCAGAAAGGAGGAACTTGTTTATGAGAGTGGAACTTAAAAGCATTATCTGCACCACCGATTTTTCAGATTTCTCCTATCATGCCATTCCCTATGGGATAGCTTTCGCTAAAGAGTTCGGGGCTAAGCTATATATATGTCACGTAATCGATCTCTCATCAGCAGCCATGTACGGAGAGATTATTGCAGATACTGTAGAGCAGCAGAACCGAATCATGGGCTATACCCTTGAACATCTCAAACGAATCATAGGCGAACAACCTGTTGATTGGGAACCCCTTATCACCGTAGGACACACCGCCGATGAGATAACCAGCATTGCTGCAGAAAGGAATGTTCACCTGGTTATTTCCGCTACCCATGGCCGATCCGGGTTAAAACGACTTATCCTTGGATCTGTGACCCAACGCTTGATGCATACACTTCCCTGCCCGTTGCTGATGGTGCGCGGTCCTGAGCATGATTTCGTAGCCCCTGAAAACCAAGAGATCAGGCTTCAAAAGATTCTTGTGGGATGCGATTTCTCCCCTGATTCGGATCTTGCTTTTCAATACGGGCTTAGCCTCGCACAAGAGTTTCAAGCCGAGTTGCACCTAGTGCACGTCATATCACCGCCCCTTTACAAAGATCTGCTCAAAAGATCGGTAAAGGCAGAAGAAAAATTTCAGCAGGACTTGCATGAGAAATTAAATGAAGAGATCACAAAAACGGTTCCTGATGAAGCTCGTATCTGGTGCACCCCCCAAACAACCCTTTTGGCCGGTCACCCTCAAGAAGAACTCATAAAGTATGCTGTTGTTAATAAAATAGATCTGATAGTCTTGGGAGTTCGAGGCCACAGTCTAATGGAAAAATTGTTTGTGGGTTCAACCACGGATCTTGTGGCCCGTCAGGCCCCATGCCCTGTCCTTTCGGTGCGGCCTACGATTCAAGGGCCTTAGGGGTGGGAAATCATCTAATATATTCCTGCTTCACAGCCGGCAGCAATGGTCTTGCCCAGCTCTTCACATCTTGTTAATATATCTTGGTTAATCTCACCTTTTGCAACAACAGGTTCATAGACCTTTTTTAACTGGTACCCTATGCAGATTCGCTCGATACTGCTCAATGCCCCGCTCCCGTCATTTCCTGCGCTGATGAAGACTACATAGGGTTTTTTGAAGATCTCCTTTCTACCGCGTGCTTCATTATAAGTTCGGTCAAAAAAGTCCTTGATCATACCCGCCATATATCCAAAGTACTCTGGGGAGCCGATAGCCAACCCATCACATTCCATGAGATCTTTAAGGGTTGCCTCTGAGGCTCTCTTGAGAACAACGTCCACGTTATGGATCGAGTCCGATCCTCTGGCTACACTTTCCGCCATTTTCTGTGTATTGCCCGTTTGGGAGTGATAAATAACCAAAATTCTACTCATAAAAAGTTCCTCCCTACAAATATATCCTTTCCATTTTTAACAATATCCAATGATTTGACACTCATACGGATACATTATACGTTTTGGATGCTTTGGTAAAGAGAAGCTCTCGTAAAACAAAAAGTAGACTTTTATTACACAATCTAGGCAGAATGATACATTCTTTTTTTTAGTTGCTCACATCCAGATACATAAACACAATTTGACCCAGATTAGGTCTGCATGATCGATCTTATTCAAACAATTGGGATTGGAATCTTAGTGGGTTTGATTTATGCTCTTTTGGGTCTTTGTATCGTTATAATATACAGGGCTTCAGAGGCATTCAACTTCGCCATAGGACAGTTTCTCGTCATCGGCTCCTACCTCTTTTATACCATGTTTGTCGCTTTTAATCTTCCCTTACCTATCGCCCTACCCTTAGGATTGATGGCCGCAGGGGTCATGGGGGCAATCATTGAGCGACTCACCATTAAGCCCCTCCTTGGCCGGGATCCTATGCTAATGACTAAGGTCACTCTCGGTCTGTATTTCTTCTTGAGTGCATTAATCAATTTTACTCTCAATTATGCTGGCTCCCCCGGTTGGCAACCTTTAGGCTTTCCAGACATCACGTTGGAGAAAGGAGGTTTCATATACCTCTCGGAACGGATCTGGGCCGGCATTCTATCTCTCTTAACGTTTGGTCTGGTTATGCTTGCTCTCTTTCGAACCCGGTGGGGTTTAGCCATACGAGCTATCTCCGAAAGTCAGGCCAAAGCCATGGCCTTTGGCATCAATGTCCGGTTTATTCTACTCATTATCTGGGCCATTAGCTCGGGCTGCATCGCCGTTGCAGGGATCATGATCTCTAACTTTGGGATACTCTCCCCCTCTGCAGCACCCATAGGATTTCGGGCCCTCCCCGTGGTTATCATTGGAGGGATTGATAGCATTGGCGGAGCTTTGATTGCCGGGATCATTATTGGTATATTTGAGGCCCTTGTCGCCGCCTACATTGAGCCCATGGGCCTAACCGGCTTCAAAGATGCCGCCACCTACATTCTGATGTTAATCGTGCTTTTCGTATGCCCCTACGGACTTTTCGGAACCGCTCGGATAGAGAGGATTTAAACCCGGAGAACTATCTTTAGCACTGACCGATATATTAGATCTTGATTAATATCCTAAAAACAGATAGGGTAAATCTCCTTTTCACTGAAGAAACCCTTTCTAGAAATTGGAATTCCAGGTGTAAAGTGATCCTTATTTAGAATTCTTATTTTCGGAAAATAGATGGAACGAATATGAGATCATTAGATCCTGAAATAGGAAAAATTCGACGGGAAATTCTAGAATTTGACAGACAGATCGAGGAGATGCACATTAAGGTCCATAAATATCTTTTGGACAGAAAAAGAAATCCTCATCCCCGCCATGAAGAATTCGTTTCAAAGATCCTCAATTATAAAATAAAGGGAGTGAAAAGCAGAGAACTTGAGGTAAGGCTTGAGAGTGTTCAATTTAAAGCAGCCAACCGTGCAAAAATCTGGAAGCAATGGTTTGAAGATGATGCTAAGGGACTTTTCCGCAAAAGTAACGAAGATAGTTTATCTCAAGGTACTGAAAAATCGGGTATCTCTTTAATGAACCAAGTTTATGAACGCACAAAGGAGAATTGGGCTAAATTTGACGTAAAAGAGATTGAGTCGAAAGAAAATTTTATAGAAAGGATTCTTCCTGCTTATAATAAGGCTCGCAGGGACCTTAATGCTGGTGAAAAAATAACATTTATTTACGATAAGGATATTCATAGAGTCGTGATAAGAATAAAAAAGAATCACACTAAATAGGCACGTAATCTCGATTATGAAAATCTAATACCCTGATGAATGACCACTCCTTATTGTCATGATTGACACTTAACTCTATAGTTGCATTAGATGTAACACTAAATCGATGTTGTCTCGACGAAAAACCTTGCTGTCATTGGCTGATCCTTGATACTGGTTTCTGGATACTGGATGTTTATGGATTCCACTATT
>Ga0180009_10008666_pt1 | contig 10042 bp, 7 predicted proteins | sample OS_PC_MetaG_FD_123537 | JGI IMG/M metagenome (GOLD analysis project Ga0180009, IMG submission 123537) | Groundwater microbial communities from the Aspo Hard Rock Laboratory (HRL) deep subsurface site, Sweden - OS_PC_MetaG | ecosystem: Environmental > Aquatic > Deep subsurface > Groundwater... | reverse complement strand
TGGCGGCCGCTGGCAAGACGCGAGGGCGAAGTCATACTTGTGGTATTTCGAGCCCGAGCAACGCAGCCAGCGGTTGTCAGGGCCGGCGAGACTGGGTACGGAATTTCGGGATCGAGCACTAGCGGGCGAAGATGTCGGAGCCGGCCTGGATGTCGATCGGTAGCTTCGAGACCCCGCCGATCGGGTCGATCCACAGCGTCCCCTTGACCCGGAAGCGTGGATCCGCCCCGAGCATGGCGGCGATGGCCTGCGTCACCGCACCGTGGGTCGCGAGCACCTTGGCATCCACGGTGACCGTCCGCCGGGGCGGGACGGCGATCGGACGCTCCAGCTTGCCGTCGCCAAAAAGCGCACCGTTGATCGAGACGCTGTAGCGTCCGCCGCGGATGCGCACTGGAAAGCCGAACATGTTGCGGGCGACGAAGCGGATCCGCAGCCGGATTCGCCGCAGCTCGAGCCCCGCCAGCCGGATGCTGTCGATGCGAAAGGCCTGGCCCTGGAACGGCCCCTGGATTGCCACCTTGAGCGCCTCGGCGATCTTCACCCGGTCCTCGGTGGTCAGGTGCATGCTGTACGAGCCCAGGCTGGTCTTGGCCCTCAGGTCCACCTCGGTCCGCATCAGCAGCATGCCGCTGGCGACACGGCGCGGCAGGTCGGCGGGCAGGTCAGCGTAGGAGACGCGCACTGGCACCTGCAGCACAAACCGGCTGTTGGCGTTCACCTTCACCGGACCGGGGAACCGCCCTTGACCCAGCAAGTGGGAGCCGGTGAGCGAGCGAAAGCGGACCTGGCTGACCTCGGCGCCGAGCGCGTTGGGGTTCTCCAGCTGGCATCGCACCACGAGGTTGAACCCGTTGCCGTCGATGCCGGTGCAGCGAACCCCCTCGAGTCTGTGGACGTGGAAGTCCACCAGCCGATCCACACACCCCGTGCAGATGAGCAGGAGCGGCAACCAGCAGCGGTTCATCAGACTCCTCCGTGGGTGTTCCGAACCCCAGTCTATGCCACCCAGGTCCCCCCTTCCTACCCCGATATGTGGCCCCCATACCCCGATGTATGGGGTCTCCCCACTGGAGAGAGGACTCCCACCTTGGGGGGGTAACCCCCCACCCCTTTTCCCTGGTCGCGGAGGGTGGTCGGGGGCAAGTACCGGAGATCCAGTACCCGGTGCCCCACCCGCCACTGGTGTGTCCCTTGCATCCTCCAGGTGTAGGAGAGACGCCCATGACCAGAAGGAGCCTCATTCCCCTCGTCGCCCTCGCCACCGTACTTGGCCCCCTGGGCCAGGCCTCGGGTCGAACCCGGGTGGCTCTGATCCCGCTGGCTCACACTGGCAAGAACGCCAGCAGGGTGGCCTGGCGCGCCACCGCTTCGATGGCCAAGAAGCTGCGGCGCAGTCGTGGCGTGAAGGTGGTCGTGCTGGGACAGCACCGCGCCGCTCGCCTCCACCAGTGCCTGCAGGTGCGCGACTGCATCCAGGCCGTGACCCGCAAGCTCAACGTTCGCCTCCTGGTGGCAGGTCACGTCACCCGAGTGAGCAATCGCATGTTCCACGTCGACATGCGGGTGGTCCGAGCCGATGGCGAGGTGGTCTCCAGCGAGAGCTTCCGCACCAGCACTGGCAAGGGCAACGCGAGCGGCTACATTGCGGTCAAGCTGGTGCGCAAGGCGAGCCGAGTCCGTCTGGCCACGGCGCCGGCCAAGACCGCCACCGACGCGCTGAGCAGCGGAGAGCCCCTGTTCAGCCCCTCCGAGGCGGCGATGGTGGCCAACCTGGCCGGCGAGGCCAGCGACCAGGAGAACCCACTCACGCCTCCGTCGGAGAAGAAGCCGGCGGTGAAGAAGGCGGCCTCCCTCGATGGCGGCAAGTCACCAGCCGCCGCTCCGGCGGCCACCGTGAACAAGGAGCCGGCGATCTCCACCAATATCTTCAGCCGGCGATACACCCACGCCTGGGCCACCCTGGGCGCGGGCGTGGCCGCCCTCGGGGCCGGCGTCGCGTTTGGCGTCGTCTCCAAGAACTCCAACCAGGCGGCGCAGGACGCCGAGTACCAGAAGGAGTCCCTGCTCAACTACGACAAGGCCAAGAAGAACGCCCTGGTGGCCAACGTGCTCTACGGAGTCGGCGGGGCAGCCGTGCTCGGGTCAGCGCTGATGTTCTACCTCGAGCACCGCAAGGAAGTGCGGGAGAAGCGCAAGGAGCGCGACCTGTCGATTCAGCTCCAGGTGGCCCATTCGGGCGGAGGGTTGACGGTCAGCGGCTCGTTCTGAGAACCTCCGAACATGCGACTGTTTCTGGCATCGGTCCTCACGGCCATCTTGCTCGCCACCACTTCCTGTACGACCGACGAGCCGGGACCCAAGAAGTGCGAGGTGGGCACCTCGGATCCGGATCTGCAGTGTGTCGGGGGGTACTTCTGCGACTGCAAGCCTGATGGCTGCTTCTGTGTGCCGAACAGCAGCGCCCAGCCGCTACACCAGGGCTCACCCCAACTTCTGCGGGAAAAAGACCCCAATCTCTTGTTCTTGAGGAGGATGGGGTTGATCGAGACCCAGCAGTAGTCCGGTGGGGTACAGACAAAACTGCCCACTCCACAAAAACTTTCCTTTTCAACCGGTTGGCTTCACGCTAGATATTGGCTGGGGAGAAGAGGCCTGGTGGACGACGAACGCCGGCGGCCAAGGCCGCTCGCCAATACCGAGATCATCGACGAGGCGGCCCAGGGGTCGGAGCCCGATGTCGAGGTCTTCCATCTGTCAGGCGATGAGCTGGACCTGCCCCAGGAGCAGCCCTCCAAGCGGCGCAAGTGGGTCGAGGATGCTCGCACCACGGTCTGGGAGGGCGAGCCCCCGCCGGAGCAGTCGGTTCGCCGGTCCCAGCCCGCTGCCCTGCAATCCTCGTCGAACCAGAGCCTGTCCGTCCATGTCGACCCGCGGCTGTCGGCCGAGCGATCCGCCAGGCGGTCGCGCCAGGGCTGGGCCGAGGACGTACCGTACGAGGAGGTGGACCAGGGCTACAGCGGACAGGGGCAACCGCTGCAGATCGAGGCGCCGGTGCGGGTTAAGGTCAAGTCGGTGGCTCGCATCTCTCCAGACCACCGCCTGTGGTTGATGACTCGACCGGACTCGATACCCGCCGAGCAGTTCCGTGTCCTGGCGCTGAAGCTCAGGGAAGAACGGGGCGCGCGGGTGGTGGCGGTGGCATCACCCACCCGCCAGGGTGAAGGACACCTGGCGGCGGTGAACCTCGCGCTTGCGTTCGCCGAGGGCGGACGATCGCGGACCGTGTTGCTCGATGCTGACCTGCGCGGCTCGGAGGTGGGCGGGCTGTTCGATCTCGGCGAAGGCCCCAATCTGGCCGATCAGATCCGCCAGCACCGACGCCACCCGGAACAGGACTGGATCACCCTGGGTCTGTCGACGACCCTGCACTACCTGCCTGCCGGCCCCAGCGAAAAGAACCCCGCCTCCCTGCTGAGCTCGGAGGTGATGGCCGACCTGATGGTCGAGATGCGGCGCTTTTTCGACTTCATCGTCGTAGTTACGCCCGCGGTGATGGACTCCGCTGACGTCAACATCCTGCAGGAGCATGTCGACGGCGTGTTGCTGGTGGCGCGTTCCGGTGTCACCCGACGAGACTCGCTGGCAGCCAGCATCAAGCGGCTGGGGCACAGCCGCTTCCTCGGTACGGTGCTGGTCGACACCAAGAGATAGCTCTATCTAGTAATCGGGGTGCTCGCTGTAGCGCACGTCGAGGCTGTTGGGCGCGATACGGTCGTCCTTGCTGCAGTAGACTCGCTCGTAGAGCGTCACCAGCCGGAAGATCTTCTTGGCGTAGCGGCGAGACTCGGTGAAGGGGATCTCCTCGATGAACTCGTCGAGATCGGTCGAGCGCCCGCGCTGATCGAGCCAGCGTGCGACGTTGTGCGGACCGCCGTTGTACGCCGCCGCGACCAGCATCAGCTGCCCCTTGAACTTGTTCGACACCGCCTGTAGGTACCAGCCAGCCATCGCGAGGTTGACCTCCGGTACGAACAGCCTGTGCCACTTGAAGTCTCGCAGCTTCATCTCGCCAGCGAGGCGTCTGGCCGTGACCGGCATGATCTGCATCAGGCCGATGGCTCCGGCCCGGGAGACCACGTCGGTGCGGAAGGAGCTCTCGGTCTTCATCACGGCCCAGACCAGGTTGGGATCCAGCTTGAGCTGCTCGGCGGTCCTCAGCACCAGCCGCGCGTGGGCCTTGGGGTGCCAGTGACGGGCGGGGTCGGGGTGACGCGGCTTGAACCGCCAGCCGTAGAAGAAGATCCCGGCCCGCTCCATCAGCTCGCCCAGCGCCAGGGCGAGGGTCGCGCGGTGCTTGTAGATCCCACGTGCATGCCGGGTCCAGCGTCGAGGAGGCGGCTTGGCGCCACGCCAGATACGCTCCACCGCCGGGCGGTGGATGTACCAGCGCGGACGACCCCGGACCTGGGTCCAGGCGAAGTCGATCGCGATCAGCCGCAGCTCCCTGCGGGAGTCTTCCAGCATCCCCAGCTCCCACAGAGTCCTGGCCCGCCTCAGCGAGGGGTAGAGATCCCCGTGGCGGGTGATCAGCTTGTCCATCAGCCCGAGCACCTCGGGATCGACGCTGTCCTGGATCGCAGGGGCCTGCCCGGTGCAGGTCGAGGTGCTCGACAGGTTGATCTTGCCCAGCTCGGCCAGCCGTCCGCGGGCCTGGAGGCCGTAGTAGGTCCGCAGGTGCTTCTCCATCAGCTGGCGGTAGAGCGCCTCGGCCTGCTTCGCACGACCCGCCCTGGCCTGGGTCCGGGCCTCCCAGTAAAGGGCAAAGGGCCGCTGCCGCGCGGCGTGCCTCGCCAGGTGCCGGAAACCCTCGATGGCCAGGTCGTGCTCCCCGGCTCGATAGGCCAGCCAGGGCTGGCCCAGCAGCGCCCGCTTGCGTCGCTTCTTCGGCAGCCGCGCCACCTGTTGCCGCACCAGCTTCAGCGCTTCGGAGTAGCGTGCGTGCTCCCGCAGCAGGCGGATCATGCGCTCGGTGTCGGGGCGCAGCTTCTGCCCACCGGGGAGCATGCCGCGGCCGGCCAGCACCTCGAGCGCCTGGTCCACGCGCCCCAGTCGGGCGAGGGCATCGGCCAGCAGGCGGCGAACGGACCGGGAGCCGGCGCGGCTGGCGAAGCGCTCCTCGTAGAGGGAGACGATCTTCGCGGGCTCTTCCCGCTTGAGGTAGAGCCGCATCAGCTCGAGATCGAGGGCTGCCGCATCGGCAGATCGTGATGGCGCGAGCCGGCGCAGGCGCAGCACCTCGACCAGCGCCTTGTCATAGCGCTTGCCCCACCGCAGCGCCCGGGCGCGCTGCAGCCGGCGCGACAGCGGCTGGGGCTTGAGCCGCAGGTGGGTACGGGCCAGCAACCGCTCGAGATCGGCCCGTGCCTCCGCCGCCGCCTTGTGGGCCGGCCAGCGGTAGGTGATCTCCCGCAGGGCCGTCGCTGCGGCGCGGAGCCTGGCGTGCTGCGGCCGTCTGCCCTTGGCGCTGTCCCTGAGACAGTGGGCCAGGTGGAGCTCGAGCGTGGGTCGGTCCGGGTGTTCGGGGTAGATCCGCAGCAGGTGCTGGTACTCTCTGGTGGCAAGGGCGTGTTGCTTGCCCAGCCGCAGAGCGTCCGCCCGGCGTCGCCAGGCCTGATCAACCCAGTGAGAGCCCTTGGCCCTCGCCGTCGCCCGGAAGCGCTCGGCGGCCTTGATGTGCTTGCCCGCCCCGAGCAGGGCCTCTCCCTGCAGGTGGCGGATCAGGTCGCGAAGGTGTGGCAGCTTGCCGATCAGCCCCTTGAGAGCAACCGAGGCCTCCTTGAAGCGACCGAGCCGCAGCAGTGTGCGCCCGCGCAGCAGTCTGGCCTCGGGGGTCATGGGTGTGGGGAGCAACTGCAGCGCTTCCAGGAGCTGTCCCCGGGCATACGCCGCCGCCGCCTGGTTTCCGCTGCTGCCGACCGCTGGCCTCGGCAGCAGCAGTGGGAGTAGGACCACCAGCCGGACGGCCACCGTCAACGACGACCTCCCGCGCACCATACTCATAGTGTGACCGAAAAGATCGACAGAGGGAAATTTCCGCTTGAGACGAGGGCACCGCCCAGGCGCTGGCGAGCTACTGGCCCGTGACGTAACGCAGCGCGCCGCTCTGCTGCTCGATCTCGATCAGGTAGTTGGCGTTCACGCCCTGGAAGGTGGAGCGGCTGTTCTGCTTGTCGGGCCAGATCACCTCCAGCTGCTCCACCTCGCAGCTGGAGCCCAGGCCGAAGTGCAGCACCAGGTCGTGCTGTAGGCCGAAGTGCCCGTGTCCCCCACCAACCTCCCGCAGCTGGGTGGTGCCGCCGGCCGTGACCTTGACCCATGCACCGACCGCAGCGTGGTTGGCGCCACCCTTGCCCGAGCCCACCAGCCTCACCTTGAGCCAGTTGGACTTGCTGCCGACCAGGTTCTCATAGAGGTGGACCTGGGCCTCGAACGGGCCGGTCGCGTCGGGCCGCATGGTGGAGGTGCCGAGCAGCACGTCGAGATCCCCGTCCCCGTCCAGGTCGGCCACGCTGAGCTCCTGACCCCGTTTGTGGTCGATGCCGGCGATCACCGCCAGCTCCTCGAAGGTGTGGTCCGCCTTCTGGTGGTAGAGCAGCGTCCGGGTGTCGGGGTAGTCCGACCCCATCACGATCACGTCCTGCAGCCCGTCGGCGTCGAAGTCGAACAGCGCCGCGGAGATGTCGCCCTCGTTCCAGTCCGTGGTCTTGTGCTCGCGATCGAGCCCCATCGCCTGGGTGCCGGGGCGCTGGAAGGAGAGCGGGCTCTTGCCACTGTTGACCAGCATCTGGCTCGGGTCGGAGGAGAGGCCGATGTGCCAGTGTTGGATCTCGGCGTTGTACAGATCCATGTCGCCGTCGTTGTCGAAGTCGCCGCAGACGGTGCTGAAGGTGTTTCCGCCCAGGCGCCAGGGCTGGTCATCGGATCCGGCGGTCCAGCTGCCGACGGTGCAGCTCAGCTTCGGCGGGGCCGCGGTGCAGCTCCCGCTGCTCTGGCAGTAGCACTTGTAGAACTCGTTGTCCTTGTAGTCCACGAGGCCGTCGGCGTCGAAGCCGCTCTGCGGCGCCACGTTGGTGAACTTCGATCCGTCGTTGCGCCACAGCATATTCCACTGTCGGCCGTAGGCGCTGACCAGGAGGTCGGTGTCGCCGTCGCCGTCGACGTCGCAGGCGGTCACGCCGTAGGTCGGCCGGCTGTTGGTTCCCTCGGCGAAACCCGCGTTTCGTTGGGTGGTGAGGCCCAGCTGGTCGGTGACATCGGTGAAGGTGCCGTCGCCGTTGCCGCGGTAGAGCCGGTCCTGGTTGGCGGGGAGGTAGCCGTAGATCTCGTAGAAGAAGCCAACGAACAGGTCGATGTTGCCGTCGCGGTCGTAGTCCAGAAAGGCCGCGCTGGTGGTGCTGTACTTCTCCTTGTGGCTCAGGCCGCTCTGCGGCGCGAGCTTGAAGCCCCCCTTGCCGTCGCCCAGCAGCAGCTCGTTGCGGTCGCCCGGGTCGGGTGCCGCGCTGCTGTCGGCGTTGACGTAGGTCCCAGTGAAGGCGTCGAGGTGGCCGTCGTTGTTGACGTCGGCGAAGATCGCGAAGTGGCTCGACCGGCCGAGGCCGCCGCCGCGGATCGCGAACAGGCCGGAGCCGTCGGTGTGGTCCCTGAACGCGGCCCCTTTTTCGTTGAGCAGCAGGTGGCGGTAGCGCTTGGGGGGCGTGGCTCCAAGGTCGTCACGGTTGTTGTTGCCGACCTTGTGCACCACCAGGTCGGGCAGGCTGTCCTCGTCGAGGTCGGCGGTGGCCAGGCGGATGCCCTCGATCGCGAGCCCGTCCTGGTCCAGCCCCCAGGCCTTGGTCACGTCCTTGAAGTAGGGGCCGGCGGTCAGGGCCGGGGGCGTGTTGCAGATCCGGGGCGGGCCGTCGGGCGGGCCGCTGTCGGAGGACGAGCCGTTGCCGTTGCAGCCCACGGCTGGCAGGCCCACCGCAAACAAAAATAGAAACAATTTTGAATACATGAGATATATACCTGTTGCGCTGGAAGACAGAAGCCGTAATCTTAGATGCGTTGTCTGGCCAATATCGTTCGACAGCTTCCACGCACATCCGAGATCGAAACGATACACTACTACTTCAAACACATGTGGTAGAAGGATTGTCTTCAATGCTCGCGTTGGATCTACTGGCCCACGCTGGCAGGAACCCCGAGGTCGCCCGACATCTCACGCGCCTGTCCCGGGTGCCAGATGAACGACTGGCCCTGCTGGTGGATCTGTTTCGCTCGATTCCCCGCCGGGATCTGTCCCGGCGCGTCGTCGCCGGTGTGCTGCACAACATCACCGACAACCCCAACGCGCTCGACTGGCTGCTGCATCTGGTGGAGGATCTCAACGATCACGCCTTGAGCAGGTTCTTCCACAACCTGCTGATCAACGAGATGGTCGACGGACAGCAGGTGCGGCGGCGGTTCCTGGCCCGCGAGGGCTTCGAGCCGCCGGTCACCCTCGTGATCAACCCCACCATGGCCTGCAATCTGCGGTGCGAGGGCTGCTACTCGTTCAAGATGCCCCGCGGTGACATGGACTACGAGCTGCTCGCGCGCCTGCTGCACGAGGCCTGGGAGATGGGCACGCGCTTCATCACCGTCAGCGGCGGGGAGCCGCTGATCTACCGCCACCTGTTCCGCATGCTGGAGGAGTTCTCCGGCATGTCGTTCATGATGTACACCAACGCCACGCTGATCGACGCGAGGATGGCGGACCGCATCGCGGCCGCCGGCAACCTGTGGCCCGCGATCAGCGTCGAGGGCTTCCGGCAGCACACCGACCGTCGGCGCGGCGTGGGTGTCTACGATCGAATCCTGCGGGCCATGCGGCTGCTGCGGGAGCGGGGGGTGATGTTCGGCTTCTCGGCGACGCCGACCCGCCTCAACAGTGACGTCATCGCCTCCGACGAGTTCATCGACCACTACCTCGAGCAGGGGGTGCACTTCGGCTGGCTGTTCCAGTACCTGCCGGTGGGCAAGGACCCCGACCTGTCGCTGATGTGCACGCCGGAGCAGCGGGAGCGGGTGCGGGCCAAGACCAAGCAGTGGCAGGTGAGCCGGCCCCTGTTCCTCGGCGACTTCTGGAACGACGGGGCCTGCGTGGGCGGCTGCCTGTCGGCCAACCGCTACTGCTACGTCACCCCCGAGGGCCGGGTTCAGCCCTGCACCTTCGTCCACTTTTACACCCACGACCTGAACCACTGCACGCTGCTGGACGTGCTGCGCTCCAGGTTCTTCCGCTCGATCCGCGCGGCGCAGCCATACTCGAAGAACCTGCTGCGGCCGTGCAAGATCATCGACCACCCGGAGGAGCTGCGGCGGCTGGTGAACGAGTGCGACGCCAGGCCGAGCTATCCAGGGGCCGAGACGATCATCGAGGATCCCGCGGTCTGCGCCCACCTGGACGACTACGCTCGACGGTGGCAGGAGATCTCCGACGGGGCATGGAGCGGACCGGACTACCAGGGGGGACGCTCGGTGCTGGTGCCGTTCCTGGGACGCGTCGACGTTCACCAGCATTTCTACAGCATGCGCAAGGGCCGCGAGAGTCGCGGGCGAGGGGAGCAGGCCGCGCGGACGTCGCGGGCGAGCACGCCACACCGGGGAGCCCGGCGGACGTAGGCAGTCCCAATTGGTTGATTCGAAGTGAGTAGCCGGGAACGCACCGTTGCCGTGCGGTTGGGGGACGTTCTGGCAGATTGAGTGTGCGTCGTAGCGGCTGCACAAATTCGCAGGGAGCGTCGCTTCTCGGTCACGGCCCTTGGCGGGCAGTCAGGCCCGAGATCAGGTGCGATACCCCATGGCCCCGCGACCTTGGATCATTACTGCCCACTTTCCCCAGTCCCAATTGGTTGATTCAAAGTGAGTAGCCGGGAACGGGCCGATGCCGTGCGTTTGGAGGACGTTGTGGCGGATTGAGAGTCCGTCGTAGCGGCTGCACAAATTCGCAGAAAGCATT
>Ga0180009_10008665_pt1 | contig 10043 bp, 7 predicted proteins | sample OS_PC_MetaG_FD_123537 | JGI IMG/M metagenome (GOLD analysis project Ga0180009, IMG submission 123537) | Groundwater microbial communities from the Aspo Hard Rock Laboratory (HRL) deep subsurface site, Sweden - OS_PC_MetaG | ecosystem: Environmental > Aquatic > Deep subsurface > Groundwater... | reverse complement strand
GGCGCCATGCTGTCGATCGTCGGACGAAGCATCGGGATGATGCCGCCCTCCCTCAGATACAGTGGCAGCTTGCCGAGCGGCGCATCGACGGTCGCGGTTTGGTTGCCCTCGTAGCGCGTGCCGTCCCACCAGTCGATCCATACGCCGGGTGGGAAAACCACGTCACGCTTCCGCGCGCCCTTCTCCACCACCGGGGCGACCAACAGATCGTCACCAAACAGGTAGATGTCGTCCGGGTGAACCCCGAGCTCCGGATAGGCCAACCCAAGCGCCCGTTGGATCGGACGACCATCCGTCGCGATGCGCTCGGCATACGTCCACTCATAGGGGAACAGCCGCAGATGCAGTCGCGTGTAGATGCGATACCAATCCAGCATCTCCTGGTCGAATCCAGTGCCCTCCTTGAACTCCCAGGCAACCTCGTTCGTGCTCGTGCCAATCTGCATCACGCTCGACAACGACGTATGCTCGAACCACCGCGTGAACGTCTCCTTGTCCGTTGGCGAGTGGCGGTACCCACCCGTGTCCGAGCCGAAGAAGGGGAAGCCCGATGGGCCCAGGGTGAGACTCGCGACCAACGCTGCGGGCAATCCTCCGACCGCGTTGTACTCCTCGTCTCCGTCCACCACGTGCTCCTTGTGCTTCGCCATGTTGGCGTCGAGATCGCCCGGCCAGATGACGCTCACGTTCACCTGATCGCCGATGGTTCCCGCGCGACCCATCAGGAAGCCGCCTTCGACCGGCAACGTCTGTGCGTACACCTGGTGATACAGAATCTTGTACTCCGCTTGCATCGTTCGATCGTCTCGGCCGTCGTGGAACTCCCAGATGTTCCTTGCGCCGAAGATGCCGGGGACAATGTCCTCCGCGTAGTCGAGCTTGAATCCCTCGATGCCCATGTCCGTGTAGCGGTGAATCAGACCCTGCCACCACGCAAAGGCTTCGGGGTTCGTGAAGTCGATGATGTTGCCCCAGTTGTTTGCAAGGATCCCCGCGGTGGGTGGGTAGTACCCCTTCGCCAACGCTTCTTCGTGCAATACCCTCGTCGCTTCATGGTTCTGGTCGAGGTACGGCGTGTGCCATAGCGCCATCCGAAAACCCATCTCGTGCGCGTATTCGACCATCGTCACCGGGTCCGTGAACATCGACTTGTCGAAGTCGAAGCTGTTGACGGCCGTCGCATACGGTCGATCGATCCAAATCCCCGACGCCGGAAGATCCAACTCCCGCATCGTCTCGATGTCCGACTCCACCTGAGCCTGATTCTCGTTCTCGTCGCGCCACACCCACGGACCGAGCGCCCAGCGCGCCGGTAACGTCGGATAGCCAGTTACCTCGTAGTAGTGCTTCGTCACGTCGAGCGGTTGCTCGGCCCCCATCAGATGGAACGTGAGACCTGCCGTCGACGCCGCGCCCAAACCGAACGCCACATCCACGAGATCCGGTTGCTGCGAAGCAACATCGAACAGGCCGGTGTAGTAGCTCTCGACGAAGAGTCCCCAGCCCCGCGTGCCGATCAACAAGGGGATTGGCACGTGCGCCTCGTTGTAGCTGCTCTCCTGGCTACCATCGACCTCGAACTGCATCGCGCGAACCTTGCCGCGGTGGTTGACGCCATCGAAGTATTCGCCGAGCCCGTAGAACCCCTCGGTCTCGTCGACGCGTGGCTGCAACCGAATTACCGCGACGGGTACCCCCTGTTCGGAGGGCGTCAATTGACACCGAAACCGACCGTCCGCAGCGGCGGCCACACGCAGCACCGCCTCCTTGCCCTCGTCGAACGTCAGCCGAATCTCGAACGCGTCGCTCGTGGCCTCGAGCAATGCGGCGCGCTTGGGCTTCAGCCAGCGAAGCCCAGGCGGCTGCTTCGAAAACGCAGACTCCACCAACATGGGGTAGGGGTCGTACAGATACGTCTCCGTGAGCTCGTCCACCGCGCCGAGTTGAAACGCATCCACCGGAAAGCGCAGTAGCTCGTCGTCGCCCCGCGTCATCGTCAGCGTGAGCGTGTCGGCGTCCACATCGACGGCATATCCGGCCCGTTCGAGGTGCACGTCCTGATCCAGACCGGTGTCCACGCCCGTGCTGGTCGAGTCGTCTCCCCCGCATGCCGAGACGGCAAGACCGGGCAGGGACACGAGCATGACCAGCAAGGGGGCCACGCGGAGAAGGGAGGGAAGGCGGCGGCGGGGAGAGGGATCGAGTCGCATCAATTGCCTGTTATACCTCGCCTCGAGGCGCGATGGTGCGCGCTGTCCGACGTCACCGCAGCAATGCGCCCTTCGTGGAAGAACAGTCCGGCCGGAACATCGACAGGTCAGCGCTGTCCACAACCACCATGGCGAGGGACATCCGTCGTGCCGTCCGTCGAACGGCCACGTGTGCATTATTTTGTGCTTCGGTCTCCGCCTCGGCGACTTCGTTGTCGAGCGCGCAGGGACAGGACACGGTCGCCGGCCTTCGGTCGGACAAGCTGGTGGAGCGGTCGCACGCGGCGACGGTCACGATGGACCGTGGGCATGCGCGGGTCGTGGTTCAGCGGACGGTGTACAACGGAGGCGAACGTCACGACCAGGCGACCTTTCACATCTCCACGCCGCCGGGCGCCGCGGCGGTCGGGCTTCGAACCGCCGGGATTCTCGACGGGCGCACTCGATGGTTCGAGGGGGAGCTCATGGAGGCCGAAGCCGCGGCCGAGAAGTACCAAGAGCTGACGGGCCTCGGCGGATATTACCCCAAAGACCCTGCACTGCTGTCGTGGCGATCCCAGGGGCACCTCGCACTCCAGGTCTTCCCTTGTGCCCCGCTGCAGCCGAAGACCGTCGAATACACCCTGGTCATTCCCACCGTGTACCGCGACGGCGCTCATCACCTGGCCCTGCCGGCCTTGGGAACCGAAAACCAGCTAGCCGTGGTCACCGTGACGACCGCTTCGTCCTACGATCGGTTGGCGGTCGACGGACGCCCGGTTGTCCCCGGTGCGCAGGTCAAGCTGTCGTCTGCCGGCGAAGTCGACCTCGCGCTGGTTCCCTTCGACCCGGAGCAGATCGACGGCGCATTGGCTGAAAAGGCGATCGGTCCCAAGCGCGTCTTGACGCACTTTCGAATCGAGGCAGCGCCGAAGCTGACGGAGGTCCCTCGCAACGCGCGCGTGGTCGTCCTGCTCGACACCTCTCGATCCATGGACGGGCTGGGCGGCGCCCAGATCGCGGCGGCTCGCGCCTATCTTTCCCACTTTCCGGATGCCCAGGTCCGACTCATGTCGTTCGATCGGGTTGCCCGGGAACGCTCACGTGGATTCGAACCCATCGCCGTGGCCCGTCGGACCCTCGAATCCTATCGGCCCGCGTTCGCCAACGGCAGCCAAGTGGACGACGCCTTGGTCGAAGCGGACTTTGCCTTGTCCCGGATGACGGGCACGGCGCCCCTTCGCATCGTGCTTTTCACGGATGCTCAAACGAGATCATCCCTGACGCCTGCGAGGATCGCGAACGCTGTGCGGCGGAGCGGCGCAGTGGTGCACATCGGGGTGATCACGCAGGGCCAAGCGGAGCTCGTGCGGGACGATGAGCACAAGTGGGCTGGTGCCCTGCGACCGACCGGCGGACTCGTTTGGCAAGCCTTCTCTGACACCAGCGACCAACAGGGCATGGCGAAGGTGTACGAGGAGCTGGTGAGGCCGATGCGCATCGACCACCTGAAGGTCGATACGTCGGTGTTGGGCGTCGACGACATTTCGCAACCGGAGACGTTGGACGAGGGACAAGGGCTGACGCATTCGCAAATCGCGGAGCGGGCAAGCGACTGGGTGCAGGTACGCGGGGAGCTGTGGGCGTCCCCCGTTCGTCAGGTGATTCAACCGGATGCAGGCGAGACGAAGCTGTGGTCCGCGCTCGTGTTCGGCTCCCCGCTCATGTACGAACTGTCCGAGGCGGAGATGATGTCTCTGGCGATGCACGGTGGCGCTGTCTCGCCGGTTACCAGCTATCTTGCCATCGAGCCGGGGGTGCGGCCTTCGACCGAGGGGTTGGAGGGGGACGAAATCGGCAGCGCGTGGGGCGCGGGCGGATTGGGCCTCAGCGGCGTCGGGTCAGGAGGCGGCGGTTCGGCCGCCACGTTCAGTCCTGATGAATGGCTTCGCGCATCGCTCGCGGCGTCCTGGGCAAGGTGTGGCGGAGACCCGAATCGCGCCAGTGTCGAGTTGGAGACTACGTTCCACGAAGTAGTCGACGTGCCCACGGTTCGATTCGAGGGAAGTGCGGACAAAGCACGTTGTTTGCGAGAAGCGGTGTGGGCGCTCGACCTGCCTTCCGCGTTCGTCTGGGCGTTTCATTCCTGGTCGATCCGCGTCTAGCGGAGTTTGGAGCACATCTAGGCGTTGGCTGCGGGGCGTTGGCCGAGTCGATTCAACGATTCCTGAATTGGTGGATCGAAGTGAACGTCGAGCTGCGGGAACGCGATGACGATGTCGTTTTCCTTGAGGGCCCACCAGATTGAATCGAGCAGCTGAGACTTGCGACGCTGCCGTTTCCACGGGTCGTCGATCCAGACCGAGATCTCGAAGTTAACCGAGTTGTCACCGAACTCACGAAGTAGCACGACCGGGTCCCGGTCCTTGACACGCCATTCGAGGTTCGCGGCCATGGTCTCGAGCACCTGCCACACCTTCTTCATGTCGGCGCCGTACACCACACCGACCGGCGCGCGTACGCGGAACTGCGCGTCCTGCAGGGTGTAGTTCTTGATGGCGTTCTGAACGAGCTGGGAATTGGGGACGATGATCTCTTCCTCGTCGAGGGTCCGGACGATGGTGGCGCGGATGCCCATGGTCTGGACCTTGGCGATGGTGCCGTCGAACTCGATCACGTCGCCGGGCTTGATGATCCGTTCGACCAGCAAGATGACGCCAGAGACGAAGTTCTGCGCAATGGTTTGCATCGCGAAACCGATGGCGACGGCGAACACCGCACCCGCGGTGAACAGGGCCTTGAGGTCGATGCCGACGGTCTCGAGGGCCACGCCGAGGCCAATGAGCACGGTGACGTAATGCAGGAGGCGTTTGCCCACGCCCAGGTTGCCAACATCCGCGAGACCGCGTCGCTGGAACACGCGCGCGAGCGCGCGCTGCAACAGATGCGATATGTAGAACGTCGCGATGATGATGACGATGAACGTCAGGACGGTGGCGATGCTGACCGGCGTGCCGGCGAGATCGAACAGCTTGATCCCGAGGATCGAACGGAGTTTGCTGACGACGTCGTGCCAAGACATGAAACCCTCCGTGGGGGAATGCGAAACGGGAGCATAGGGGTGGGGGGTGGAAGGGAGCCGTTGATGCGAAGTTCTTCGAAGCCTCGAAGATGCTCAAGCTTGTGCGGGGGGGGACAGGGAGGTTTTGGGGCGCCAGCGGCGTCCGAGCAACCAGAACGCCAGGAGCACCGATGCGGTGACAGCGCTGGCGACGAATGGCTGGAACACCATGGCACCTGGTGTTGAGTGGCATACATTGTCCCGCAGTTGGGGAACGCTTGCCGAGTCGAAGCACACGCGACACGCACCGTTAATGCAACGCAGATCGGACCCTCCGGCACCCAATACCTGCAAGGTCGCGTCCTTCGATTCGACCCATCCGTAGCTGATCTTACGTGAGACCTCGCCGGTGACCGTGCCCGCGATTACCGCGAGGATCGAGATCAGCACCCAGAAGTACTTCATGACGGCAAGCTTGGCTCGATGCGAGCCCGGTGGAAAGTGCTCGGTGAACAAATAGGCCGGAAAGGCGAGTTGTTGTGCCGCGCCAGTGCCACCCGTTGGGCAACGGGGCTTGCCTCGATGCATTCCAACCCGGTAGGATCTTGCGTTGCAACAAAGAGGAAGCATGCTGGTCAAGCGGTACAGCAATCGTCGTCTGTACGACACGAAAGACAGCCGGTACATCACGCTCCCCGATCTCGCTGAAAAGATAAGGGAAGGTGAAGATGTACAGGTGATTGACGCCAAAACGGGGGACGATCTCACGCAGGCGACCCTGACGCAGATCATCATGGAGAGCCGAGGTGCAGCAAAGCTGCTGCCGGTGCCCCTGCTAACCCAGATGATCCGACTCGGGGACGCGTCGCTGGCCGAGTTCCTGGGGCGCTACATGTCCGTGGCCCTCGCGCTGTACATGCAAGCCAAACGAGGGGCGGATGTCGTGAGTACCTACAACCCGTTCGCGGCGGTGCCCTTCGATGCGGTCAGCGCGTTTGCCCGGATGTTCGCGAGCTCCGTGCCCTTCGTCGAACACCCGCCCCCCAAGGACATCGCCGACGAGGCTTCGCGACGCAGCACGGGTCTGCACCCGGACGTCGCTGAGCTTCGCCGTGAAGTCGAAGAGCTTCGAAAGGAAATCCAGAAGAAGCGCAAGCGCTGATCGGACTTGTGCAGTGCAACATTTTTCGGCTTGACACCCCGAGCGGGCGACTTACCTTCCGCGCTGTCAACAGTAACCTTTCACCGAGAACAACGTTCTCAATGACAACGAGGAAGAGTATCATGTCCGAAAACACCACTTCGCATGTGCAGCAGAACATGGACGCCTGGAACAAGATCGTCGACCAGCAACTGGAGCTCGTGGGCTTCGTCTCCTCCGAAGCCGCCCGAATTCGCAAACTCAGCTTCGACAAAGCCGTCGAGAACATCGATGAGCTCAACCGCGTTTCGAAAGAATCCCTCGAACACGTGCAGGAGATGGCCGATCCCCGAGAACAAGTCGTCGCCTGGACGGATCTGATGAATCGGCAACTCGAAGTCGCCAGCGGTCTGACCAAGTCCCTGTCCGATGTCCAGGGCGACAGCGTCGAAAAGACCCGCTCCACCTTCAAAACCCTCTCCAACCTGTCTGACACGACCCTCGAACACGCGGTCAAGCTGAACAAGGCTTGGCACGATGCCGCCATGGACACCGCCAAACGCGTCGCGGGTTGGATGCCATCGAGCCACTAACATTGAATCACCACCACGCCCCTCCCTCCATTCTCTCCTCCCGCGGCATCGCGAGCCTCCTCCGTTTTCCAAGTCCCCACCGCTCGTTCGCGTCGCCCTTGCTCGTGGTGCCATCGCCCATCGCGCGGTGGCCGCACCTCGACCCCCAGGGCGGCCCGAGCCTGCTGCGGTCCCTGTCCCTCGCAGGATTCGCGGTCTACTGCCTCGATTGGGGGGAGCCGCTCACCGTCGACCGCGACCTGACCTGGAATGAGGTAGTCGCCAGGGTCGCCTGGGCACGGCGCCAGGTCATCGAACAGGAAGGCTCCGAGAGCGTCGCTCTGCTCGGGTTCTCACTCGGAGGTACCCTCGCGGTCATCTCCTCCGCGCTCGAACCCCACGGCCTCGCTGCCCTCGTGAACCTGTCCGGCCCCATCGACTTCGCACAGGCCGGAGCGTTTGCCTGGCTCTCCGATCCGCGATGGTTCGACCCCGCCATCCCCGCAGCGCTCTTTCGATGCACCCCTCCCGCCGTGATGCGTGCGACCCTCGCCCTGCACCGCATGGGCCCCACGCGACCCTGGCTGGACCTCTTCGGCCCCGTGCTCGAAGCGACTTCCGAACCGATGTTCGGGCTCGCCGAAGCCTGGGCCCAGCACCACGTCCCGCTCCCTCCTCGCGCCTACGAGACCTACGTGCGTGAGCTCATCCAGGACAACCAGCTGATTCGAGGCCACCACCACGTCGAAGGTCGACGCGTCGACCTGAACGATATCGATTGCCCCTTGCTCGCCATCGGGGCCCGGCGCGACGCCATCTGCCGACACCAATCCGTCACCACCCTCGCGCGATGCTCCGGATCGCTCGATGCCACCGCATTGGTCGTGCCCGGCGGACACCTCGGGAGCATCGTCGGGCGACGGGCCGAACGGACGCTGCACGATCCCATCGTGTCTTGGTTGTCCGCACGCATGGCGCCGACCCCGGAAGTCCGTGGCCCCGCACCTTCAGGGGGAGTACAACCTCCTTCATGACTTCGCGATTGCCTTTGGCCGTGCTTGGTCTGCTCATGATCGCCTGCGGCAGCTCGGACGATGGGACCACCGGCACAACGGGGGACGCCGGTCCCTCGGATACCGGGCTCCCGGATTCGAACCCCGCAGATACGGGCCCATCAGATACCGCTATCGACGACGTTGCGACGGAGTCTTCCCCCGATTCGGCGGACGACGCCGATGCCGCTGACCTCGATGCCGACCTCGATGCCGCCGACCAGCTCGAGCGTCGCACCTTCTCGGGGCCGGAGGGATTAAGGGATTACCTGCTGTTTCGACCGACCGGCGCCGGGTCCAAGGACCTGCCGTTGGTCGTCGTGCTCCACGGGTGCAACCAGTCTGCCGAGGGGTTCGTCGAGCTGACCGGGTTCAACGAGCTGGCCGAATCCGAGTCGTTCTACACGGTCTGGCCGGAGCAGTCCGGCACGGCCAACCCCTACCTATGCTGGAATTGGTTCCTCGACGAGAATCAGAAGCGTGACAGCGGCGAGGCTGCCCTGCTTGCGGCCATCGTGGACGAGGTCATCGACGACGGAGGGATCGACACAAAACGCGTCTACGCCGTCGGCTTGTCGGCCGGGGGCGCGATGTCCGTGGTGCTCGGTACGGTGTTCCCGGAGAAGTTCGCGTCAATCGGTTCGGTGGAGGGTTGTCCCTTCAAGGGGACGCCCTGCCTCAATGCCCCGTCCTCGCTTTCCGGCGACGAGCTCGCGACGATTGCGCATTCGTCGATGGGGGCCAACGCGCGGGCCCTACCGGTTTTCGTGGTTCAGGGGGACGCGGACACCAATGTGCCGCCCGCCAACGGCGACTTGCTCGTGGAGCAGTGGTTGGGCGTGGCCGACCTGGTGGACAACGGCGCGCTCGACCAATCCATCTCGCGACAGCCCGCCACGACGAGCAACGAGACAGCGTCGGGCGGCAAGACCTACGAAGTGTTGAGCTACGACGGGGAGAGCGGCGAGCTCGTGCGACGGTGGACGGTCAACGGTCTGACGCATGCGTGGCCTGGGGGAGCAGCGGGCATGGCGTTCTCGGATCCTGGAGGGCCGGATGCGGCCGAGGGAGCCTGGGCGTTCTTCGCGGAGCATCCGATGCCATGAACGCAGGCTCCGAGACGATTCCGATGCCCGCGTCGGGCCCCCGTCGGTTGCCAACCTTCGACGACGTGCTGGAGGCGGCCGAGCGCATCGAGGGCATCGCGCACCGTACCCCAGTGATGAGCTGTGAGAGCATCGATTCCTTGGTGGGCGCCCGCCTCTTCTTCAAGTGCGAGAACTTTCAGAAGGTGGGAGCATTCAAGTTCCGCGGCGCCACCAATGCGGTTCGTTCGCTGTCGGAGCACGATGCCAAACGCGGCGTGGCGACCCATTCGTCCGGCAACCATGCCGCGGCGCTGGCCCTCGCCGCATCGCAACGGGGAATTGCCGCGCATATCGTCATGCCCGACAATGCCCCTGCGGTGAAAAAGGCAGCCGTCGCCGGCTATGGCGCCAATATCGTTTACTGCGAACCTACGTTGGAGGCGCGAGAATCCGCCCTTGCGCGCGTCGTGGAAGAAACTGGCGCAACGTTCGTCCACCCCTACGACGATGCGCGGATCATCGCGGGGCAGGGGACTGCGGCGTTGGAGTTGCTCCAGGAGCATCCGGACCTCGACGTGGTCATGGCCCCCGTCGGAGGCGGCGGACTGTTGGCTGGAACGACGTTGGCCGTCCACGGACGCTCCAAGGCAAAGGTTATCGCCGCGGAGCCTGCTGGTGCCGATGATGCCTTCCGTTCCCTCCGAGCCGGTCACATCGTCCCGTCCGTCAACCCCGTAACCGTGGCGGATGGGCTGCTCACGTCGCTCGGGCAGCTCAACTTCGCGATCATCCAAGCCGGCGTGGAGCGCATCGTGACCGTCCAGGAAGCGTCCATCATCGAGGCCCTGTGGCTGGTGCTCGAACGCGCGAAGCTCGTCATCGAGCCGTCGTCCGCTGTTCCGTTGGCCGCGCTGTTGGAAGGGATGCTCGACGTACGGGG
>Ga0180009_10008664_pt1 | contig 10044 bp, 5 predicted proteins | sample OS_PC_MetaG_FD_123537 | JGI IMG/M metagenome (GOLD analysis project Ga0180009, IMG submission 123537) | Groundwater microbial communities from the Aspo Hard Rock Laboratory (HRL) deep subsurface site, Sweden - OS_PC_MetaG | ecosystem: Environmental > Aquatic > Deep subsurface > Groundwater... | reverse complement strand
GAACGCCGTCACACATTTTTTCTGCTTTAATGCGCTGAATCATCCGTCCGGCGATGTCGATCCCCTTTTTCAAGGCTTGCCCCTTGGGAGCGCCTGCCAGTTGATCGATCAATTCCTGGGGGACGCTGACACCGGCAATGTTATTATTCATAAAACGGGCCATCGGGGCGGAAGTTAACAAAATGATGCCGGCCAGGATTTTGATATCAAATTGGCGCGCATAATCCATAAACTTTTTAAATTTATCCAGGTCGTATACAGCCTGTGTTTGGATGAATTCGGCGCCGGCTTCGATCTTTTTTTCAAATTTGATCAGCTGCGGTTCGATGGGGTCGGCCTCAGGCGTTACGATAGCACCGGCGCAAAAGGACACGGCGCCGTCGAGATCGTTTCCGCCAAGGTCTTTTCCTTTTTCAAGCAGCCGCACAGTCTCCAGAAGCTGGCTGGAATCCAGATCAAAAACACTTTTGGCCTGTTTGTGATCACCCAAAATGATCGAGTCCCCTGTCAGGCAAAGAACATTTTGAATCCCTCTGGATGCAGCAAAAAGTAAATCTGCCTGCAGCGCCAGGCGATTGCGATCCCGACAGGTCATTTGCAAAATGACTTCCCCTCCCTGTTCTTTAACCAGGAGGCAGCCCCCCAAGGAAGGATAACGCATGACTGAACTCTGGTGATCGGTTACATTCATGGCATCCACCTTATCTTTCAGAAGTTCGATATGATGCTTCATTTTTTCAAGATTTGTACCCTTGGGCGGAGCGATCTCACTGGTAACCACAAATTTACCTGAAACAAGCGCTTGTTTGAACCTTGATGTCATCGAATGAATCCTTTCTTTTTATAAAACGCTGTCTTCTTTAAATAAATACAATAATATGCGGTACCCCTCTTATGTCGCCGTCAGTAAAACTTTGCCGGGCTTTGGTTCTTTCTGATAATTCCGCGGCCGCTGATATTTTTTCATGGCGTCAATTCGTCCCAGCTCTTTGAGCCGCTGATATATCAAGGTCCACACGCAGTCTTTGTCACTATCAATTTCACACTTTCCATGATTCGTTCCGCCGCAAGGTCCATTGACCAGGCCCTTATGACAACTGGTTACCGGGCACAACCCACCGGTTTCACCGATGATACAGGTTCCACACTGCGAGCAGATCTCATCAAACTGCCCGATCCCCGTTTCTTTGCCGATGAAGAGGGTATTCAGAGCCGGTATGACCATTTTCTTTAATTGCCGGGCAATGGTTTGAACCCCATATGCGCAGGTCATGATCAACAAGGAATCGGCCTGGTCGATCTGAGTTCTAAATTCAGATAAAAATTCATGCGTTAAATTGTCGCACGCCACAGGGACCACGGCATGTCCGGTAATAATCTTACCTTTTTCCGGCAGGCTTTTCTTCATGGCCTGCACTTCGGGTTCACCGCCGGTTCGCGTTAACGTCACACAGGTTCCACAACCTATGATGAAAATTCGGTTACTTCCCTGCAACAGGCGTTCGATTTCGTCTTCCGGTTTTTTTTGGGTAATCGACCTTATCATATCTATCTCCTCTCCCTTTCCAGATCGCATCGAAGGCACCGTCTGGCCTCACGGAAGGCATCCTTGTCAAAGGAGTAGCCTTTTTCAACTTCGCGAAAATCTTTGATTCTGTCCTGCGGGTGTTCATAGTCCACATCAACCCGTTGCAGATCTTTCGCAGCTTCATCTTCGAGCGCCAGACCGGCGGCAAACGGAGTTTCGGTTTTCTCATCGAAGATTGCGACACGGCTTTTATCCCCCTGCAAATACTTGTCGATGGCGATGGCGGCCCGTCTTCCCGAGGCAATCGCCTGGATGACCGTGCTGGGGCCGGTAATAAAATCGCCTCCGGAAAATATACCGGGGATGTTGGTGGCCAGTTTGTTTCCATCTACCTCAAGGCTGCCCCACAGCGACCGTTCAATCTGGCTGTCTCTGGAAAGAAATGAAGCATCCGGGGCCTGCCCGATCGCGATAATTACGGTATCGGCATCCACCGCCTGGATCGATTCTTCGTCGACGCTGAGACGCGCCCGACCGTCATCGTCATAAACAGTCCGACTGCGGATAAACTCCATTCCGGTGATTTTGCGGTCTTCCTGCAGAACTTGTTTGGGTGCCCAGTGGAGATTTAAAACAATCCCTTCTTCCAAGGCTTCTTCGACATCTTTCTGCCAGGCCGGCATTTCCTCTCTCGTCCTGCGGTAAAAAATTTGCACGTCGGAGGCACCCACTCGGAGCGCGGTTCGGGCCGAGTCAATAGCAACATTCCCACCTCCAATTACCAGAACTTTCCCGGGCAACTGAATGTTTTTTCCGGTTCTGACGTCACTTAAAAACCTGAGGCCGTAGTATAGTCCTATCAATTTTTCATCCTCCCCGGGAATGCCGGTTCGGATGCTGGACTGTGCGCCCGGAGCGATAAACACCGCACCATATCCTTCGCCCAAAAGATCATTGACCGTGTGGTTGACATCTATCGGAACATTATAACTGATCTCTACGCCGCAGTTTTTGATATACTCGATCTCAGCCTCAATCACATTACGCGGCAGCCGAAACTCGGGCACAGCGATACCGAGCATCCCGCCGCCTATCGCCTGGGCCTCGAAGACCCTGGTTTTGTATCCCATTTTTGATAGAAAATAGGCACAGGTCAAACCGGCCGGCCCCGCTCCTACCACGGCCACCTTTTCTTTTTTCGTAACGGGATATGGTTTGCGTTTGGTACCGATATTTTTAAAAAACCACTCCGAAGCAAATCGCTTCAGAGAGCGGATAGCCACGGGTGCATCCAATTCTCCGCGCCGGCATTTGAATTCACAGGGATGGATGCAAATCCGGCCGCAAACTGCCGGGAAAGGATTTCTTTCACGGATGATATCGACGGCCTTTTCATAATCGCCTTCCGCAATAGCCGCCACGTAATTGGGGACATCAATACCGGCCGGGCAGGCGTGTTGACAGGCGGAGATAACCATTGCGTCGCAGGTGGCGCCGGCGCAGCGCTGTTCCAGAATATGATCTTCATATTCCCTGGCAAAATATTTCAAGGTGGAAAGCGCCGGCTTGGAACACGTTTGACCCAAACCGCAAAGTGAAGTTTCGGTAATTGTTTGTCCCAGTTCTTTGATGGTCTCAAGGTCTTGCAGCTTACCCCGGCCCATGGTAAGCCGGGTCAAAATTTCATGTAGTTGGGTCGTACCAAGGCGGCAGGGTGCGCATTTTCCGCAGGATTCGGACTGGGTAAAACTTAGAAAGAACCGGGCGATCTCAACCATGCAGTTGTTTTCGTCCATGACCACCATGCCGCCCGAGCCCATAATGGCACCGATCCGTTGCAGGGTGTCGTAATCGATGGGCATGTCCAGATACACTCTGGGAACGCACCCACCGGAAGGACCGCCCATTTGGACCGCCTTGAAAGCCCTGCCCATGGGGATTCCGCCGCCGATTTCAAATACCACGTCCTTGATGGTAGCGCCGATCGGCACTTCAACCAGGCCGGTGTTGTTCACCTTGCCGGCCAAAGAAAATATTTTCGTCCCCTTGCTGTTTGGCGTACCGACCTGGCCATACCAGTCGGCACTGTTGGTAATAATCATGGGGATGTTGGCCCAGGTCTCCACATTATTGATGTTGGTTGGTTTTTGGTCAATACCGGATTGGGCCGGAAAAGGCGGCCGGGCTCTGGGCATGCCGCGCTGACCTTCGATGGAAGCCATCAAAGCGGTTTCTTCGCCGCACACAAAAGCGCCGGATCCTTTTTTCAGGGATATATCAAAACTAAAACCGGTTCCCAGGATATTGTCCCCCAAAAGGCCCAGTTCTTTGGACTGCGATAGAGCGATGGTCAAATGCTCGATGGCAATGGGGTACTCTTCACGGACATAAATATATCCATAATCAGCCCCAATGGCATAAGCGCCGATTGACATTCCTTCCAAAACCACATGGGGATCTCCTTCCAGAACGGCACGGTCCATGAACGCACCGGGGTCCCCCTCATCCGCATTACAGACAATGTACTTGGGATGTCCAACAGCTTCCCGCGTGAATTTCCATTTTAGGCCCGTAGGAAACCCTGCTCCGCCCCGCCCCCTGAGCTTGGACGCCGTGATTTCTGCGATAACTTCTGCCGGTGACAGTTTTGAAAGGGTCTTTGCAAAGGCCTGATAGCCGCCAGCAGCCAGATAATGCTCGATTTGGGTGGGATCAATCCGACCGCACCGCGTCAGTACCCTTTTTACCTGTTTTTTGTAGAAGGGAATCTGATTGAGATAAAAAACAGGTTGAAGGGTGCCAGGGTCCCTATATGCCAGTCGGTCGATCAGGCGGTTGTTTTTGAGTGTGTCCGCAACAATAACAACCGCGTCCTCGGGGCTAACTTCCTGATACTGGATCCCCATGGGGTCGATGGCGATAACCGGGGCCTTGGCACAAAATCCGTGGCAACCCGTCCCCCGCACTTCAACCTGACCGGCAAGCCCCTGACTTTTCACTTCTTCTTCCAAGGCTTCTTTCACGCCGGCCGCTCCATATGCTCTACAGCCGGTCATGCAGACGTGCACAACCGTTCTTGCAGTTTTGGAACGGGCAAGAATTTTATTGCGGAGCCATTCCAGCTGACCGATGGATTGTAGTTTTTCCATTATTTTGTTTTATCCTCTTTACTCTTCCGGTATTGATCAAGAAGGCTGGTAACCCTGGCTGGCGCGAGCCGTCCGAAATAGTTACGATTGACCAGCATGGTCGGCGCTAAAAAACAGGCACCAAGGCAGGCCACGGTTTCCAGGGTAAATTGATAATCCGGGCTGGTTTCGCCTTCTTTGAGATTCAGTTCCTTTTGCATCAACCGGATGATGCTGCGGCTGCCTTTTACATGGCAGGCAGTGCCTCGGCAAACTTTGAGCACGTATTTCCCTTTTGGTTTAAGCGCAAAACCGGCATAAAACGTAATAACCCCTTGAACCTGGGATGGAAACAGATTTAAGGCTTTTGCAACAGGTTCGATGGCCGCCGGCGGAATATAACCAAGATTTTCCTGAATTTCCTGGAGCAGCGGAATCAGCCCCCACTTTTCCCCTTTGTGTTGATCAATAATAAACTTCAGTTTGTCCCAGTTGATTTCCGGTGGTTTCATGTTCTCCCTTTCCTATACTTTGGCCAGCCTTACCCGGCACATTTTCAGGCCTGAAGATTCTGGTGCGGTAAGATTCGACAAGCCGATCAGGTTCATGGCGTCATTTCCATTGACCGCCAGCGGAATATAAATTTGACCCCGGCCGACACCTGCTTCCATTCGAACTTCTCTTTCGATACCTCCAAATTTCGAAACAATCGCAACCGTATCCCCGTTTTGCAGACCAAGGGCAGCGCCGTCTTCAGGAGAAATTTCGATTTCGCCCTTTAAGCCAAAATTGATCATCCTTTGGGAATGGGTGCTGCGTGTGCCGCTTCCTAAATGGAAGCGTAAGGTTTTCAAAATTGCCGTAAATGGATAATCCTTGTCAGGCTGTTGATCGTCCGTGGATGCAACCGCCGAAAATGATATCAAGCGGCCGGCGGCCGCAGTACCCGCAGCGACTGCTTTTGGTTGGGTTTCAGTTATCCAACCCTGTCCATAATCCTGCAGGTCTGTATACATCGGTACATGCTTACGGATTTCCGTCCGGATTTTTTCAAGGGAACCATATGATTCGTGCTTTCCCAGCTTTACTGCCAGTTGGTCGAGAATTTCCCAGTCAGGCCTGGCGCCACCTGGTGGTGAAACCACCTCTAAAAACGATTGAATTTTTCCTTCCAGATTTGTAAAAGAGCCCCTTTTTTCACTAAAAGCGGCCCCCGGCAGAATGACGTCGGCGATATGGGTGGTTTCCGTGTTTAAAATGTCTTGTACCACAAGAAAATCCAGCTGTTGCAGGGCTGCTTTAACTCTATGGGGTTGCGGTAAAGAACGCAGTGGGTTTTCTCCCATAATGTACAAGGCTTTCAGAATACCCTTTTCAGCGGCTTCGATCATAGCGGCAATCGTAAGCCCGGGATTCGAAGGAAGTTTAGTATTCCAGCGCTGCTCCCACTCATGCCGCACCCTATCATCCTTTAGCGGCTGTCGTCCGGGGAGAAGGTCCGGCGCCGTTCCCATATCCATTGCTCCCGTTTGATTGTTTTCCTTGGCAAGGATATAGATCCCGGCACCGGTGACGCCCAGGCCTCCACTCATTAACAAAAGATTCATGGTCGCCGCTGATGAATGAATTCCATATTTTTGCTGCAGAATTCCATTACCAACGATAATTGCTGTTTTTTTCCCTCTCAGCAATTCGACTGTTTTTTTCAGCGTACTGATATCCAGTTCTGTTATGCGGCAGATTCTTTCAAGATCCAGCAAACTCAAGCTTGAACGCAGCGTATTGAAACCGGACGTATACCGGTCAATAAATGCATGGTCGTACCCTTTTTGGGCATACAGCAACGTGGCAAGACCGTTGATCAGTTCAAGATCGGTTTGTGGTTTGATACGTAGCCAGACAGATGCATAATTGACCAGTTCGGTTTCTCTGGGGTCCACCACAATCAGTGGGACCCCCTGTCTGGCTGCCCGTTTGAGATAATAACCGGCGACCGGAGCAGAATGGGTGGGATCGGCCCCCAGAATAAGAATTACTTCCGCTTTAGCAAGCGCATCCAATTTGTTGACACGGCATTTTCCAAGCGTTTTTTCATCAATTTGTCTCACCAGGGACTGCCCGAAGAAGTTCCCGATGTTATCAACATTGTTGGTTCCCATAAAAACCCGGGCAATTTTCTGGAAGAGGTAATTTTCTTCATTGGTGCATTTTGAGGAACCCAAAAAAGCCACGCTTTGAGGGCCTTCGGCTTTTTTTATTTCCAAAAAGCGGCCGGCAATCAACTCCAGGGCTTCATCCCACTGCACGGGAGTTAGTTGACCTTCTTTGATAATGCCGGGGTGCGTCAAGCGGTTAGGGGTATTTAAAAAGTCATGCGCAAAATGGCCTCTAACGCAAAGCGTTGACTTATTGACTGTCTCCGGCAAATGAGATGGATTCACTTCAACAATCTGATTGCCCGCGATCCCCATCACCAGCGAACAACCCACCCCGCAAAAACTACAGATTGAGTGAATTTCCCGCTCCGGTGTTCCAACAAAGGACCTATCTCCCGCAGGAGTATTCGGGGACAAGGCGCCGGTCGGGCATATCGATACACAGGTTCCGCAGAAGGTACAGGACGACTCTTCCAGCGACATCTCATGAACAGTGGCCGGCCTGGACTTAAACCCCCTGTGATTATAATCAATTGCGCCGACAACCACCAATTCATGATCCACACGGATGCATTTGCCGCACAGGATGCATTTGCTTAAATCCCTTACGATAAAAGGGTTGGCCTGTTCAAAAGGACTGGCATTTGGCATCGCGTAAAGATGGGTTTCGCCGATTCCCAATTCGGCCGCTACTTGTCTCAGCCGGCACCGGTTGCCTTTATTACATACCAGACATGATTCGGGATGCTCGGCTATCATCAGGCGAACGATGTTGCGCCGGTGTTTTTTGATTCGTTCGGAATCAGTGCGGACAACCATGTCCTGAGCGGCGGGCGTAACGCAAGACGCCATTATACGTCCGGTCTTTTGGTCTTCCACCAGGCAAAGACGACAAGCCCCTACCGGTTTCAGTTCCGGATGATCGCACAGTCTGGGGATTTTTATTCCGTTGGTTTCGGCAGCCTTCAACAGGCTGGTCCCCACGGTGCAATCTACAATTTTACCATCAATGGACAGGCTAATTTGTTTCAAGGCAGGTCTCCTTGCAATCTATCATCAGATCTCCTTTTGCTTTACACTATCAACAGGAATGAGCAATGAATATGCCAGAAGCAAAAGGGAAGCTAACAGTAAAATAAATATTGTAATATCAACAAATTAAGATTTATACGGAGTTCTCCGACGCTTTGATAAGTCTTGAAAAAATATTCCAATTTAGGACAGAAGAGTTTAATATCGTAATAAATCAAAGACGTAAGCCTTGACTGCTCCATTTTGGGGCGCTCTATTTTGGAATAGTATTTAAAACGGGAACGACCGATAGACACAAACAAGTCATCATTCTGTTATCATTTGATATTATAGTTGTTATTGTGTATTGATATAAAATGTCTGGCAATTCAAAAAAACCTGTCCGGCGGGCAAGCCCGCAAGAGGATTATTGAGATGGATCATAAAATAATAGTCATCGATGACGATCCGGATTTTATTGAAATTATCAGTAATTCGTTGAGAGGCTTTGGTTTTAAAAATATAACAACCGAGGTTGACCCATCGGCGGCAGTTGTTTTTATCGAGAAAGGGATCATTTTTGATATTGCCCTGATCGATATGGCGATGCCGGATATGGACGGACTGAATGTGCTGGAGATCGTTAAGCGTAACAGCCCTACAACTGAATGTGTCATGATAACCGCTGTAAATGAAGCACGCGTTGCGGTGGAATGTTTAAAAAAGGGAGCTTACGACTATCTCGTCAAACCGATTGCCCCGGAAAACCTGTTGCTTGTTTTAAACCGGGCACTGGAGCGAAAACGACTGCTGGATCTTCTGGATATCGGGAAAAGTAAAAAGCTGCCGGAACTGGTACATAAAGAAGCCTTCCAATCGATTGTCACCCGGTCGCAGAATGTTTTACGAGTGTTAAAGGAAGCCGAACTGCATGCCGCCAGTGATGTACCGATCCTGATTTTCGGAGAAAGTGGAACCGGTAAGGAGCTTTTGGCCCGTGCCATCCACACCATCAGTCCCCGATCGGCATTTCCCTTTACACCGGTGAATATGGCTTCGTTAACCGGCAGCCTGTTTGAGGCTGAGTTTTTTGGACATTCCAAGGGGGCATTTACGGGAGCGGAAAAAGATCGGGCCGGATATTTGGAATATACAAACCAGGGGACCTTGTTTTTAGACGAAATCGGGAACCTGCCCCTTGAACTACAGGGAAAGCTGCTGCGTGTTTTACAGGATGGAGAATTCACCAAGCTGGGAACCAGTCAGAAGCAACATGCGGATGTCCGCTTTATCGCGGCAACCAACGAAGACCTTGAGAAAATGATAGCCAACCGGATGTTTCGTAAAGATCTATATTTTCGTATCCGGGGCGGCTGGCTTCACCTGCCACCGCTTCGAGAACGAAAAGAGGATATCCCCCTGCTGATACAGGCCTTTCTGCAGGAATATTCAGATCAGCCCGAATCATATGGGATTGAAGAAGATGCTTTGAATTTATTGATGAGTTATCATTATCCCGGCAACATCAGGGAACTCAGGTCCATTATTCGTTCGGCGGTGAATCTTTCCCAAGGCCGTGCCATAACTATCAATTTTCTTCCTGAACATTTAAAAAGACTTAAGCCAAGATCGCGGTCATCTGCTGTTTCAGAAACTAAGCTGATTGCTCCCTTAGCAGAGATCGAAAAAAATCATATCCTGAAAGCATACAACGATACCGGCGGAAATAAATCCCTGACCGCAAAAGTGCTCGGTATCGGCCTGAACACCCTTAGAAGAAAATTAACCTCTTATGGGGTGGAGTGAACAACAAAAAGCATAGAATATTCTAAATTTAATAAAAGTATCACCCGGTATAGTTTTGCCTTTAAGAAATACATCCTTCACATCGTGGGATCTATAAAATTGATGCTTTTTTGCCTCATGAAAATCTCCTAAACAGACAATAATGTCGAAGGTTTGGTAACCAAATATTAGCTTTTCGGGGGCCTGTTAAATTGTAGATTGCTTGCCTGGATCGATCCCCGAGTTGAAATTAATTTTTTTGATGATTTGGTTCCAGAACAGAAATTTTTGCAAACAAAAAACAGGGCAACGCTCTTTAATAATTAAATAACTAATCGTCTATTGGTTTTAATTCCGCTTTTATATGCTCAATCTGCTTTACAAGATCTGAATTCGTTACCTTTATAGCGCCAATTTTTTCTAAAGTCGATAAGTT
>Ga0180009_10008663_pt1 | contig 10044 bp, 6 predicted proteins | sample OS_PC_MetaG_FD_123537 | JGI IMG/M metagenome (GOLD analysis project Ga0180009, IMG submission 123537) | Groundwater microbial communities from the Aspo Hard Rock Laboratory (HRL) deep subsurface site, Sweden - OS_PC_MetaG | ecosystem: Environmental > Aquatic > Deep subsurface > Groundwater... | reverse complement strand
GTGGGCTTTCTTTAAAATAAATGCAATCCCCTCCTCCGAATATTTCAGGATAATCCACACTCTGCAAATATCGGTTCACCAGCAGTCCGCCATCCGGACCGACAGAAAGACCGGACTCTCCAAAAACCGCGGAAGGTTTTACCCCAACCGCGAGAAATATCAAATCCGATTCATAAGTTGCCCCGGATTCCAGCGTTATTTTCCCGGTTTCAACTTTCTTCACCAGACTGTTTTCAAGTATCCGGATTCCACGCTTTGATAAAGAGCGGACCACCTTTTTCCTGATGCTGTCATGGAAACGGTCCATAAACGTTTTACCTGAAAAAACTCGAATCTCAGGCATATTTCCGCCGTGTGTTTTTCCAAGCAGCCATATGTTGCCCGCGACTTCAGCAGAAGCAGGACCGCCGCCGATTACATCGATTTTTGCCTTCTTCTCGGAAACAAGTTCCAGAATCCGCGCTCTGGCATCAATCAATCGCTCAATCGGCTTTACGGAATAAATGTCTTCTTTGTTTTCGGAAACGATGATCTGAGGAACATAGCTGCCGATATTGAATGATATGACATCATAGACTACAATTTTTCCCGATTCTAATAGAATGGTCTTCTCATCCGGATTTACACGATCAATTTTATCCTCGATAAAAACACATCCTGACTTTTCAACCGTATGCCTTGTTGAAAACCGTATTTCCTCGGGCCGGTAAGTTCCCCCGAGCATCCCCGGCCCCATTCCGGAATAATAATGGTAGGATGAAGGCCCGATGACCGTAATATGGTACCCCTTCTCAACAAATTTTTGCAGGTTGGAAAGGGTAACCATATGTGCATGTCCACCTCCTGCCAGAACAAGATGCTTTGCCACGGCTGTTTTTCCTCCGTTTTACAGAGTTTCCATGAACTCCCCGAGTTTCTGCAGATGGGCGCGCTCCTCATCAGCGAGCTGCGCCAGAACTTTTTTACTGCTTTTGTTTTGATTTTTTTCAGAAGCGCGCTGGTAAAGATCAAGAGCCTGGGCTTCAATTGACATTGCCATCCCGATGATATCCCTGAGTGATTCCAGATCATACTGGAACATCTCGCTGTATTCCCGGGTGGTAAGTCCCCCTTCCGAAGCTTTTGTTACCATGCTGCTTATAAATTTTTCTCTTGGAAGAGGCTCTTTTATAACTTTTTCATACTCTCTGAAAAGCCGATCCTGGTGTTTATTTTCAATATCGGAAAGCCTGTGAAACAGGTCTCGGGCATCATCATTTTTCACCTTTGACGCCATTGAAACATAAAAATCCCCTAATCCTGCCTCAAGAGAATATGCTGAAGCAAATATATGCTCCGGAGACTCATCGTTTGAAAAAAATACCAGCCCCAAATCTTCACCTCCAAAAGCATATTTCCCGTTCCATGCCTTAAACCCACCGGACATATTGATAATATTATTAAATCCTTTGCCGGCGAGCATTTGGGCGGCAATCCGGCTTCGTCCGCCTACGGCGCAATAAACCAGCGTGCTTTTTTCCGGAGATAGTTCATCAAGCCTTTTGTCCAGTTCGGGCAGGGGAATCAGCTTCGCGCCGGGAATGTGGCCTTCCCGGTATTCATTGGGCTGTCTTACATCCAGAATCAAAAAATCATTAGAGGTTTTATCTTTCATGAATTCGATCGATTCTTCATAATCCAACGATCTAACAGGTTTAAAAAACTGCTTCCACCGCATCATTTCCTCCTTAACGTATTGTTACATGTTGCCGAAAAGATTAATGGCTTCGTAAAAATGGAGATAGGTTCAATTGCTTTATCGGGTAACATCCCGATATGCTTTCAAAAGTAAAAGCAGCAACGGTATCAGATGAAAAAACAGGTCAAAAATATCAATCGGCTTTTTCAGGTTGCCGTTTTTGAGCATCAACAGCTTTTCAACCACATGAGGCATGGGATAAAAGGGAGCAAGGAGCATGAAAACAGAAAAAATAATTAAAACACCATATGGAATATGATCAAGGAAATTCAGCATATTGCACCGGAAAAATTCTGATGAAGATTTTTTTCCTGCCCTTATTATGTTTCTTCAGGGGAAACGACAGTTGACATGAACACTTCCACTACTTTAGGGTCAAACTGTTTTCCAGACTCTTTTTTGATCAGATCAATCACTTTTTCCTGATCCCAGGCTTTCCGATAAGGCCGGTCATTTGTCAGAGCATCATAAACATCACAGACGGCGATTATTCTGGCACCAATTAATATGCTGTCACCGATAAGACCGTATGGATAGCCCGTTCCGTCATGTCTCTCATGATGCTGCAGAATAATTGGGATCGCTTCGGAATAGGCACCGATGGGCTCCAGTATCCGGGCTCCCAGCCGGGAATGTGTCTGAATTTCCCGAAACTCGGTATCATCCAGTTTTGCGGTCTTATCCAAAATGTCTGCTGACACACCGATTTTTCCGATATCATGCAGCAGCGCTGCCCGCTGCAGAGTCTCCAGCTCCCTTTCGTTAAGTCCCATTGCGCCTCCAACTGCCAGAGTATATTCTGTCACCCGTTCTGAATGACCTGCTGTCCAGGAGGATTTCGCGTCTACGGTTCTTGCAAGCGCTGTCAGTGTACCCAGGTTTAATTGATTCAAATCTCTAACCAGATCCGCATTTGAAAGAGCGACAGCAATCTGATCCGCCATCTGCAGGTGTTCGAACACTTCTTTCATATTCAATTCCCGGGAATCGACATACCCGATCGCGATCAAGGCGGATAATTTCTCTTTTGCATAGATTGGAAGAATTAAAAACAGTTGAATGCCTTCCTCATCAAAACCCTTTAGAAAATCAGGAGTACTATCTTTTAGATGAAACAGCAGATACTCGGGTTTACCTTCAAATAGTTCCAGGTCGGAATGAGAAAACAGAGTGGTTTTGTCTTTCTTTTCTGATTTTTCCCTCCCGCTTCCGATAAAGGCTGATGCAGTAGTTCTTTCACCGGTGTTGAACAGACAAATTACAATCCTATCGCATGGAAAAACTTCGGGCATCCGTTTAAAAATCGTGTCTATGATCTTTTCGGTTTCCAATGTTGAAAGGATCGCTTTATCAATATCAGCCATGACATTAAGCATTTTAAACTGTTTGTTCAACTTTTCAGCCATTGAATTAAAGGATAGTGCCAGTTCCCCCAATTCATCTTTGTTGACGACATCCACTTTTGTATTAAAATCCCCATTGGCAATCCGGATCGTCCCCTCTTTTAGCGCTCCCACGGGCACAAGACTTTTCCGGATGAAAAAGGCACTCAGCAATGCCACCAGCAGGAATGTCATGATTATGATCAGTGAAAAGGTTCTTTGAAATTCATTAACCGGGGCAAAAATATCTTCCTTTGACTGAACTAACGTAATTGTCCATTCTCCGGTAAAAAATACCGGTTTTAAAAACAGAGGCCATGATTTCACCAAAAATGTTTGGCCGTCTGATTCCCACTCAATAGGTTTAGATATGGATATAGCGCTTCTCCCGAACGATTGGTTCAAGAGTCCACCTGGATTCAGAATAGAGCTTATCAACACATTTTTTGCACTATCCGAAATCACCAGCTCAACCAGAGGCGGTAATGCATTTTTATGACCGATCCCCCATAAATAGACTGTTTCAATCTCTCCTGCCAGAATCCCGGTTTCCGGATTTTGGGGGGATAGAAATGTCATCATCCAGACAATTGACTGTCGCTTTGAAACGGGTGAGATAGCAACCAGCGTTTTTCCGGTGAGCATATGCTGTATTTCTTCAGGAGACGGTTCCGGCGGTTTCTTCATGCTGCCGAAAAGAGCTGTTTCATTATTTTCACCGGTTACAATCGCCATGGATCTGAATCGTTTGTCCAGACCGCCACTTGATTTTTGAAAATTTTTCAGGTCGGCAGCGCTTTGAAACTCAGAAAAGCTGGAAGCAGTCATTTTCATATCAGTTTCTAAAAAAAGGAGACGTTCATACACAGACATCCCCAATGCTTTAGCAGACTGTCTCAACCTTCTCTGGCTTTGCTCATACAGATTTTCGGTAACACGCCCGTATGATAGTATGGATAAAGCGCCAACGGGAATAATTGCACCACAGATGAAAATAAAAATAATTCGCCGGGCAATCTTGCTGTATCCGAGAAAACTGAATTTAGAATTCATAACGTCCACCATAATTTCTGCCTGTCCTAAATAATGTTTTTATGATAGTCATTGTTTAATATTCGGAGGCAAACCCCACAAACGCTCCGTCGTTTGCGCGCACGATATCGTCCCGGCTGGCCTTTGCCGTAAAAGGAGCCACACTTTTCCCATCCCTTCCCATACTATACAGGTCATAGTCTGAATTTACAGGTACCAGAAAACGGTCCTTGCGCGGTTTCTCTATCCCTTTTTTTTCCCCTTTTCCTTTTGTCATGCCCGCTATGTTAAGGTACTGGTAAGGCCTTCCCCATGGATCTCTGAAATCAAAATATTGAATATCCCCAAGGCTGTCGGGAAGCGTTCCATTGTCCAGTTCAAAGTTCCAGATCACTTTTTCGAGCATTCTGATTTCAGCTATGGCCTGAGCGACCTTTGCCTTATAGACGTAATTGATAAAATTGGGGAGCGCAATTGCAGCGAGTATGGCAACAATCGCAATTGAAATCATCAGCTCAATGAGAGTATATCCCTTGTTCTCCAACCGCTTCCCTTTATTCAAGTTCGATTTCAATTTTCAATTTATGAAATACAATAGACGACGTTGCCGTTTTCTGTATAAAAATTGGGTGAGGCAGAAAAGACTCTTATTTTTTTATTTTAAAAACAAATAGATAAATATAAAATTACTTCAATATACTAATTTTATATCACTGAGCTGAATATTTTTGATCATAAAAAAATAAAAGACCGACTTCAACCATTATTTTATGAGATTCAAGCCAGATAGCTATAAAATGCTTTTTGAAAATCCGTAAAGATAGATTTATCGATCTTGAATGACTTAAATAACTTACGTTCCATTAAAACCGTGAAGAGCCGGCTGAGGCAGCAAAACAGGATCGGTAAAAATTCTACGTGTTCGAGATCCTGTCTTCAATTCCGGTTAAAACAGGCGTTTCAAACCCTGCTGCCGCGGCATAAGCCAATATTCTCTCAAACCTCTCCCGGGCAACCCTCCCCCGGCATTTGTGCTCCGGAACTTTCTCAAACACCGAAATCATGGATGATATAAGCTCATCGCGATTGAATCTTTTTTTCGCAAGCCATTCCTGAATGTCGATCACTTCATTGGCTATGCGTTGTGTAAAATCAAGATGATGGGTCAACAGGTCGCCTGTCGTTCCGCCCTTCTCAAGGCCTGCGATGTTTATCGTAAAAACATATACGTTCTTTTTCACCAGTTCAATCAGCAACTCATCAGCGCTTGAAAGAACTTTGCACGGTATATCCATTTCATGGAGCCCTTCTCTGACAATTTCCGCATGGGGCCCGAATACAGGTGTTGGTTTGAAAACCGTTACCCCCTGACCTTTTTTTTTCTCAAACCAGACAGCCATAGCCGTGACTGTTTCTATGCATTCCGCCTGCCAGTCTTTTGGAAGCAGTTCGTTCTGCAGCAGCCCCAATTTGTTTTTCCACGGATTCGGAATCGATTGAATTACGGAATGCAATGTATTTTCAGGGACGGCCAGCAAAACAAAATCAAATTCAGATATGCTCCGAACCGACGATTCAATGCTCATCCCGTGACCAAACGGATAGACTGGATGCCCGGCTTTTAAAAAGCCTTTTGCAAAGACCCCGCCCATCTGACCGATACCGACGATTGCAACCGGTTTTTTCATGTTCATAAAAAAATTCCTGTTCGGAATAGAGCCCGCTTACATCCTGAATCCTGAATCAAATCAAAATGCCGCCGAGAAGCGTCCGGGTTAAATTAAAAATTGATGACCCCTGAATAGATTCCATATTGATAACATAGGACCGTCGATGGATACAATGAGAGAATTTTGGAGGGACTTTCCCCTGAAAAAGACCTCCGGCTCTCCTGTCCGAAGGTTAATTATAATTCATGATCTCCTTTGATGCTTGCAATTATGGAATGTTTTAAATATACAATAAAAAAATATTTGTCCTGATTGTGATTATCCGTGAGTGCTTTTTTCCCAGACAAACACGCCTTGCAGAGACTGTTCGTGGACAAGTGCCTCTCTGATCTGGGGGCTTCTTATAGACTGTTTTGAAACGGTTAAACGTTCTTGAGTACAGATAATTTTGGCCTAAAGTTAACGTACTCGTAAAAATTCACAAATACGATGGCAAAGTAAAAAGTTCAAGTTCAAGGCGTGCAAATCTCGAGGAATACCGTGGAGCGTAGCGCATCGGTAGCCGAAGGCGTGCGTAGTTAACCTACTCCGCAGTGACGAGAGATTCAACACAACGCAGACACGAAGTGCGGTGTTTCAAGCCGATAGGCGCAACCCTTGGCGCTAACTTGGACTTTTTACGAAGCCATCAAAAGTTGTTCTTTTCTTAACGATCTATCAATATATGGAAAGGGGGATTCATGAAGAAAACCGTAATGGAAGCAATGAAAAGCAATGTAGAAAAATTTGGAGGTAAAGTTGCCTTAAAATATAAGGTAGGCGGTGTTTGGAAAGATACGACTTGGAACGAGTATTATGATCAGGTGCTCATAGCCGCGCGTGCTTTTATTGCGCTCGGTCTTGAAAAAAAGAAAGCGGTAAGTATCCTGGGAACCAATTGCCCCCAGTGGTTTATAGCGGATCTTGCCGGCATTTTTGCAGGTGCGGTTCCCGGCGGCATCTATACGACAAACAGCCCCGAACAATGCCACTATATTGCAGAGCATAGTGAGGCGAATATTGCAGTTGTTGAAAATGCGGAGCAACTATCTAAATTTAAAGAGATCAGGGATCGGCTTCCGGACCTCAAAGCCATTGTTCTGATGAATGGCTCCGATGATGACGAAAACGTTTATTCCTGGGAAGAGCTTCCAAAACTCGCGGAAAAAGTTTCACAGGAGGAATTGGATGAAAGAATAAAGGCCCAAAATCCGGATGATTGCTGTACACTTATTTATACGTCCGGAACCACAGGCAACCCAAAAGGTGTAATGATAAGCCATGACAACTTGACATGGACTTCGCAGCAGGTCATCCAAACCGTCAATGGCGGCCCGGATGATCAGATCATCAGCTATCTCCCACTGAGCCATATTGCAGAACAGGCGGTAAGCCTGCATGGCCCCATTAACATGGGGGCAACAACATGGTTTGCAGAAAGCATAGACCTCCTGGGTGACAACCTGGCTGAAGTACGTCCCACTATTTTTGTGGGAGTTCCACGCGTCTGGGAAAAAATTCAGGCAAAAATGGTAGCCGCCGGTTCCCAAAACCCCTGGCTGAAAAAGAAAATCGCTGCATGGGCAAGGAAGAAGGGACTTGAAGGCGGCTATGCCCATCAGGAAGGCAAGCCCTATCCTCCTCTTTACGGTCTGGCAGATAAACTGGTTTTCTCCAAGGTCAAAGAAAAGCTTGGGCTTGACCGATGCAGGATATTTATCTCCACTGCCGCTCCCATCAATATGGATACCCTTGAATTTTTCAAAAGCCTCGGCATTCCCATTACAGAAGTATACGGTATGAGCGAATGTACGGGCCCTGCAACCGTATCCCTCCCGGAACCTTTCAAATACAGAACCGGTTGGGCCGGTCCGGTGATGCCCGGGGCGGAGTTGTCCATTGCCGATGACGGTGAAGTATTAATGCGTGGCCGCCACGTTTTTCAAGGGTACTTCAAAAATGAAGAAGCCTCCAAGGAAACGATCGATGAGGACGGATGGCTTCACTCCGGTGATATCGGAAAAATTGATGAGAAGGGCTTTCTGAAAATTACGGACAGGAAAAAAGAGCTGATTATTACCGCGGGCGGTGAAAATATTCCGCCGCAGGTTCTGGAAGGAAAACTCAAGGCGATTCCGGCATTGAACCAGGTCGCCGTTATTGGTGATAAACGCAAGTATTTAACTGCATTATTCACCCTGGACCCTGAAAAAATAGAGGCAGAGGCGCTGTTGGCAGGAAGTCCGGCAAGAAATTCAGCATCGGCGGCGAAATGTGAAAAATTCAATGCCTATATACAAAAACAGCTGGATGAAGTTAACAAAACACTTGCCAGGGTTCAGACCATTAAAAAGTTTGTCATTTTGCCTGAGGAGTTTACCATCGAAGGCGGTGAACTCACCCCGACCATGAAAATGAAACGCAGAATTATCAATGAAAAATATGACGACCAGATAGAAAGCCTGTATCAGTAGCAAAAATCAAAAACCCGGTTCTCTCCTTCTTCCGGCAAAGGGAACCGGGTTTTTTCCATGACTAAAGGCATATCCACACATATCCTCCCCCTGTATAACCGTATTTCCTTAAAATACCGTTATATGTCCATGAAAGCCCCTTAAAAAAAGTATCAAATGAAACCCAATACGGTTCCCTGACATACGGGTCCACATCCAGAATCAAAACCTTTTTCTTTTCCGGGTTAACAGCACCAACCGGAGAAATATGAGGCAGATGAAGTCCTTTAATGAAAATCCCCTGATTAAAATGGGCGATCATAAAACAGTTGCCGATGCTTTCCAGTTTAACTACCCGCTGAAACAGTTCTTCCTTCAGATCGGAAATGTTCGGCAGATCCTTTCCAAGCGGAACCACAGCAAACGTTTTATGCGGGATATCAAACTGTTCCAGCGAATTTTTTACCACAATACCCAGTTTTTCTATAGGAAGGCCCCGTCTGTTCCGAAACCCTTCCCGGCTGATCCGCTCCGCCCAGTTGGCAGCTCTTACTTTTTCGAGAATCTTTTCCTGCGTAATCCGTCCGGACTCCGGTTTTCGATTCAGCAGAATGGACATTGCGTTCAGTATGGTTGCAACAGAAGCAACAGAGCATGCTGCTTCGTTGAATTGCGTGACAAAACCGGATCGAAGGGCTTCAAAGACAGGAGAATCATTTCCTTTAAACGATGGATTTTCCTGCGAGAGGGGCGTTGCCGCAGGTTTGCGAAAAAGGCCATGATTCCGCAATGCGTAAATCCTGGATTGAACAAAAAGGGGAAAAAAGGTCCGGTAGCGTTTTATCTTTTCAAATGAGATTCTCATATGTTGCTTTCCCGCCTTTCCGGACGGATGTCAAAAGTCGGAATAACGCATCTTAACCAAGTGCTTTTGTTTCTTAGACCTTCATATATGATTTGAACCGGAGGTGGTACGCCCGGCAGGATTCGAACCTGCGATCTTCAGCTCCGGAGGCTGACGCCCTATCCCCTGGGCTACGGGCGCACGGTAAAAGGTAAGACGATAAATATGGTAACGGATTCGATATGTCAAGCTTATGGGTTTTATCCCATTTAAACCATACCCGCTTCTTCAAAAAAAGCCCTTGCTTCTCCTACAACATAGAGAGAGCCTGCAATGCAAACAGCCTCATCAGGAGAAACGATTTTAAGGGCATGCTGAACAGCCTTTCCCACATCATGAATAATTGTAACATCGGAAACATATTTTTTGGCAATCGGATACAGTTTCTCGGGTTCCAGACTTCGGTCAATTTTGGACCGTGTCAGAATCACTCTGCTGCAATTCGGAAGGAGCGTTTGAAGCATTGACTCATATGATTTGTCATCAAGTATCCCGGTCACCAGGGTTATCCTTCGATCGGACAGATTCTCAGCCATGTATTTTGACAAATTCCTCACTGCCGAAAGATTATGCGCCCCATCTAAAATAACCAGAGGCGCCGGCATTATCTGTTCTAACCGACCGGGCCATCTGTTTTTCTCAAGTCCGTCCCTTATAGAATCCAGCGGGATATCCAGCGCCGGAAAGGTATCGCGCCCTTTCATCAGCAACTCACAAACAGCCAGAACAACGGCGGCATTTTCAATCTGGTAATCTCCTTTAAGACCAATCCTCAGATCGCGCCAGGTATGGTCGATGCCGAAGTAGGAAAACCGGTTTCCTTTTT
>Ga0180009_10008662_pt1 | contig 10044 bp, 8 predicted proteins | sample OS_PC_MetaG_FD_123537 | JGI IMG/M metagenome (GOLD analysis project Ga0180009, IMG submission 123537) | Groundwater microbial communities from the Aspo Hard Rock Laboratory (HRL) deep subsurface site, Sweden - OS_PC_MetaG | ecosystem: Environmental > Aquatic > Deep subsurface > Groundwater... | reverse complement strand
CCCGTCAGAAGATCGAGACCGCCCGTGAATCATCCACCCTGCCTCTTTCTAGAGGCAACGAAACCATTCTGGTGGTGGATGATACGCCCTCGCTCAAATCCCTGGTGACGGCCATACTGCAACCCCTTGGCTACACGATGCTTGAGGCGGGCGGCGGCGCGGAGGCGATACAGGTGAGCGATTCGTTTGCTGGGCGAATCGATATTCTGCTCACCGATGTCATCATGCCCGGCATGAACGGCCGGGAACTGGCAGAGGCGATCACGGCACGGCGGCCGGAAATACGGGTCATCTATATGTCCGGCTACACGGACAACGCCATCGCCCACCACGGTGTTCTTGACCCGGGCATCGTCCTGATCGAAAAACCCATCACCGCGAGCAAGCTTACCAGTGTACTCATGGGGACGGCAAGCAGCAGATCATCGAGCGTTGCGGCGAATTAGAAACGGACTATCTTGCGAAACACGCATCAGAATCCAAAGACGTCGGCAATCGCCCCGCCTACCGGAACAAACCCCGCCCGGGCACTGACAGGGTCGGCACAACGCCGTAGTCGCCCCAAAACCCTCACCTGTCCCATCTCGGCAATGGTGCGCAGGTTATCCTCAACCAGCAGCTCATATTCAACAGACTCACCATCTGAAAAGATCACGCCCAGGACGGGAATATCCCGCTGACGCAAGCCCGCAATGGTCAGCAGGGTGTGATTGATGGTACCCAGTCCGCTCTTGGCCACAACCAAAGTGGGAATTTTCAACTCACCAAGAAGCTCGACGAGCAATAGCTCCCGGTTAAGCGGCACCATGATGCCGCCTACCCCCTCAACAATGAGCAGCTCATAGCGGGCCAGCATCTCCTGGTACTTATTGCGGATCAGTTCCGGATCAATAACCCTGTCTTCCTGCTCGGCTGCGAGATGGGGTGAAGCAGCGAGGAAAAAATGATAGGGAACCTGACTACCGACCAGTTCCGGGACAAGGGGGACTCCCCCCATGCGCAAACATTCCGTTAAATCAGCGGGCGGCGATTCAGGCCCGGTAGCCGCCCATTTCTGGTATCCGGTCTTGATGCCCTTTTTGAGGAAAAAATCCAGGAGCAATCCGCAGACATGGGTCTTGCCCACATTGGTGTCCGTGCCGGCAATAAAGATCGCGTTCATTTCTCCCCCTTTACAACAAAGGCCTGGTAGGTGGCAGGATATCCGCCATGGGTTCTCTGAAACCAGGCCTCAAGCTGGTGCAAACGGCCCCGGGTCAAGGCCCCGGGCAACTGACCGCCGCCGGTTCCTGTCTTGCGGATGTGGTCCAGCAACTCGAGAAGCGTGCGATAGTTTCTGACCCGCAGCACCTCCTGCACGGAAAACCGAGGGAATATCTCCCCCAGCATAACTTCCAGGCTCTCTCCGACAGGAAACCCATGGGTCGGCAAGCACACCTCCTGAGCAAAAACATGCCTTAATCCCTGGCCAAGTTCGACAAAAGTCCGAGGGCCAAACAACACTCCGACAAATCGACCGTTATCCGAAAGCAACCGTCTGATCTGCCCCAGGGCCGCTGCCAGATCATCAAACCACTGCAGGGTGGAATTGGCACAGATCAGATCGAAATCGCCGGCACAGGTTGCCAGAAAACGCTCCCCATCCTCGCAGAGCAGAGAAATGTTGCGCTTCCCTTCCAACCGTTTTCCTGCCTGTTGCACCATGCCTTCGGCAAAATCCAGGGCGATGATCCGGGCCTTTGGATATCGCTCGGCGAGCAGCGCGGTAAAATGTCCGGTGCCGCAACCTATCTCAAGAATTCGCTCCACCCGGCTACCATCGGGAAGCTCCTCAAGGAGACGGGCAGCGAGATCCTTCTGTGTCTCGGCATGGGCATCGTACGTTCCGGCTGCCCGGGAAAATCGCTGCCGAATTCTTTTTTTCCGCGAATCAGTCAATTGGGACAAACTCCCGATCAAAAAACAGGGCATGCCCGCCATGCTCGATAATTGTAGAACTGGCTCCGGGGACCACCCCCTGCTCCGTCACCGGTGCGATGATATCCCGCTTCCCATGCCGACAAAAAACCTGGCATTGCATCCCCTGCTCAGGCATCCGCCATTGAGACAGATAATCAAGACCACGGTCAAGAACCTGCATATCGAGAGACTCCATAAGCGTGTCCTGCTGCTCGGCCACAAAGCGAAGATATTCTTTTTTATATCCGAGAAGACTCTTCCGGTAAAAATCCCGCAAAAACACCGATGGATCGGCGGCAAGGGCCTGACGGATAGCGCTGATTTCCGAAGGAGGCCAAGAAGCCCGCATGCCCAGCACGGTGAGACTCGCTACCTTTTTGGGAAAAGCAGAGGCAAAATCACACGCCAGAAAAGCGCCCATGGACCAGCCGACCAATTGGATCGTGTCACAATTATTTTCGGCAAGAAAAGCCAGGATCTCGGCGAGAATGGTGGCCGGGTCCAGCGGGGCCGCCGGCCTTGACCAAGAAAAACGCTTTTCCGCCAGATCAAGGACCTGCCCTGAAAATCCCCAGCCGGGGAGAAAAAGAACAGGGGCCTTTTTGTTCGCCAAGGATTCTTGATGGGGAACGGAACAGGATGTTTCCATAATAAGTGTGGAGAAAAAATATCAGCTACCCTGTCAGCAGGGCAATTTTTTGAGCGCCTCGCCAAGAAGCGAAAGCTGCTCATCCAAGGAATAATGATGATTGCCGATGAAAAGACCGTTGCGGTCAATCCAGTCCGCCTGAGCAAGAGAGCCATGATTCGAGGCATCAAGCCAGCGAACGGCCTCGCAACGGGCAAAATTCCCCGCCACGATGGGACGACACTCAATGCCGTGGTCATCCAAAGTCCGAACCACATCTTCCCTGGAAAACGGAACATCCTCCCGCACCACCAAACTAAAACCGAACCAACTGCTTGCCCCTATTTCGCGTTGGACCTGAAGCAAGGGAAAGGCTTCCATGAGATTGAGGAATTTAGCGGCATTCTCGCGACGCGCCTTTACAAAATCCGGGAGCTTGCGTAATTGAGTCACCCCAAGGGCGCCGCTCATTTCCAGGGGACGCACGTTGTAACCAGGCAACACAAAACGGAAGGACTCCTCAAACTGATTGTCACCCTTCACACCACAGACCCTGTTCACTTTGGGCAGATTTCTGGTCCACCCGTGGGCCCGGAGACTGAGCAGGATGTGGGCCAATTCCTCGTCATCGGTAAGGATCATTCCTCCTTCCATGGTAGAAATGTGATGGCTGAAAAAAGAGCTGAAACTACCCATAAGACCGAAGGTCCCCGCCATTTTCCCGTCAAAGCCCGCACCCATGGACTCGCAGTTGTCCTCAATAAGGATAACGTTCCTGCCCGCAAGTATCGCCTGAATCGAAGCAAAATCATTCGGGTTTCCCAGAAGGTTAACGGCCATGACCAGCCGGGTCCGCTCGGTTACTGCGGCGGCAAGCTGGGCAAGATCATAGTTCAGGGTGTCCGGGTCAATATCCACGAATTTCAGCTTCAGTCCATACTGATGCAGAGGGAAATAGGTGGTGCTCCAAGAAACCGCGGGGACGATGACCTCGTCCCCGGCGACGAGCCGCACTGCCATGTTTTCCCGGTAAAAAAGAGCGGCAACCATGAGCAAATTCGCCGAAGATCCGGAATTGACCATAACGCAGTAGCGTGAGCCAAAATGGAGGGCAAACTCCTGTTCAAACCTCGCGACATGTTCTCCCATGGAAAATATGCCGGATTGAACAACCTGGGAGATGGCCTCATATTCAGCCTCATCCCAGGAAGTGCATGCCAATGGATAGTTGCTCATACGTTGCGCTCCCACTCCTGCAAGTAATAGTCATAAGCCTGTTCAATACCTTGCCGGAGAGTGGTTTGGGCTGTCCAACCCCAAGCCTGCGCCCGGTCCACAGCAACAAGTTTTCGCTTCATACCCACCGGCTTGGCAAGATTGTGTACAAACTTGCCACGGAAACCGACCACCTCGGCAACGGTCTGATAATATTCCAGGACGGTAAAATCTTTGCCTGTTCCGACGTTCATCATCTCCGGCAAGGTTTCGTAAGAGTACACCGCCTTGACCAAGCAATTCGCCAAATCTCCGGCATACATGAACTCCCGCCGAGCAAGGCCGTCACCCCATATCTCCACCGTTTCCCTGTTCTCCTGCCTGGCCTGGTGCATTTTATGAATAACCGCCGGAATAAGATGGGAGCTAGCCGGATCGAAATTGTCGTGGCGCCCATAGAGATTACAGGGAATCAAGGTTTTATAGGCGTAGCCTGCATCCTCCCGGGAGATATACTGACAGAGCCGAGCGGTGGCAACCTTGGCCAGGGCATATCCTTCGTTGGTCGGCTCCAGTTCCCCCTGAAGTATCATTTCTTCCTGCAGGGGATTGATGGCGTTGCGCGGATACATGCAGGAACTGCCGAGATTGACAAGGCGAGCCACGCCCTGCTGACGCGCGGCCCAAACCAGATTGCGTCCCATATCGAGATTATCCAGAAAAAAGCGGACTGGCTCCCGCATATTCGCCTCGATCCCTCCTACCCGACCGGCGGCGTGAATGATCAAATCCGGCTGCTGCTCTTTGAGATAGCAGACGACCTGCCCGTAATCAAGCAGGTTGAGCTCTTTGCTGGAGGGGGCCAAAAGCTCAAAGTCGGATACCGTTGGATGTTCCCGGAAATTACGCCCGACCAAACCGTTGCCGCCGGTTATAAGAATCTTGATCTTCATTAAGCGATAGATCCGGTAAGCGACTAGGGCTGCTCGTGACGGGAAAAAACCTTAAACCCGCTTTGCTGGCACATTTTATCCCGACGGGCAATCTCAAGATCCTCTTGCACCATCTCGGCTACCAACTGACCAAAGGTAATTTTCGGGGACCAACCCAATTTTTCTTTTGCCTTGCTCGGATCTCCCAGCAGGGTTTCTACTTCCGTGGGACGAAAATAGCGCGGATCAACCTGGACAATAACCTGCCCTATGGAAAATGCCATGCTTGTCGCAGTATCGGACAAAGAAGCAACGATACCGATCTCACCAATCCCTTCACCCTCCCAACGGAGTCCGACGCCAAACTCCCGTGCAGCCACCTCAACAAACTCCCGCACACTGTGCTGTTCGCCTGTGGCAATCACATAATCCTCCGGGTTCTCCTGCTGGAGCATAAGCCATTGCATCTCGATAAAATCCTTGGCATGTCCCCAGTCCCGCAGGGCATTCATGTTGCCAAGATAGATGCAGTTCTGTAGGCCAACGGCGATTCGGGCCAAACCACGGGTGATCTTTCTTGTTACAAAGGTTTCACCGCGGATCGGAGATTCGTGATTGAACAGGATACCGTTACAGGCATAAATACCATAGGCCTCCCGGTAATTCACTGTTATCCAGTAGGCATAGAGCTTGGCCACTGCATAGGGAGATCGGGGATAAAATGGGGTGGTTTCCCGCTGCGGAGTCTCCTGAACCTTGCCAAACAACTCCGAAGTCGAAGCCTGGTAGAATCTGGTCTTTTTTTCCAGCCCCAAAATCTTTATCGCCTCCAATATCCGCAAGGCGCCGAGGGCATCCGAATCTGCGGTATATTCCGGCTCCTCAAAGGATACTGCCACATGACTCTGGGCGGCCAGATTGTACACCTCATCTGGCTGCACCTTCTGGATGATTCGAATCAGGCTACTGGAATCGGTCATATCCCCATGGTGCAGAATGAAGGCCACATTTGTCTCGTGGGGATCCTGGAAGATATGATCGATACGGTCGGTGTTAAACAGGGAGGTCCGCCGTTTCAGGCCATGCACCTCATAGCCTTTATCAAGGAGAAATTCCGCCAGATAGGCGCCGTCCTGCCCTGTGACTCCGGTAATCAGTGCTTTTTTCTTCATACCCACTCCTGCTTCTGACAAACTATCGTTGCCCACTTTGTTGGTTTTGCCTTAGCCTATTTCACGAAAAACAGCCGCATATTTACAAAAAATTCATAGTGAACATAACGCATACAATACACCCCTATCTGTTGCGGTGCACACTACTATGGAAGTTGCAAGTTCTCAAGCCAACCCTGTCATTAACCCGACAATGCAGATAAAAATCCGGCCAATGTGCTGTCCGCTATTCTCCAATCCTATTCCACGGTAACGCTCTTAGCCAAATTCCGTGGCTGATCCACGTCGCAGCCCCGGAGGTTGGCAATTTCGTAGGCCAATAACTGCAGTGGCAGCACAAAGAGGATAGGGTTCAGCTCCTCGTGGCAAACCGGCACGGTGATCACCTCTTCGGCAATGCGTCGGCAGTTTTTGTCGTCCGCATTGACCACCAGAATGATTCTGCCGTTGCGGGCCTTAACCTCTTCCACGTTGGAAATGACCTTTTCATAGACGCTGTCCTTGGGGGCAAGGGCCAGAATCGGCATATCCCTGTCGATGAGTGCGATGGGGCCGTGCTTGAGTTCCCCAGCCGCATACCCTTCGGCATGGATATAGGATATCTCCTTGAGTTTCAGGGCCCCCTCCAGGGCAATGGGGAAATTGCTGCCCCGCCCGAGATAGAGGAAGTCGCGACTATGGGCAAAAGCCTCGGCGATGCGAGCTGTTTCCTCCTGCAACCGGGGCAGTTCCTGTTCCATAAGTCCGGGCAGGCCGAGGAGGGCATGGCCGATACTCTTGCGATTTTTTGCTGTAATGGTTTTTCGAACCTCGCCCAAAAAGAGGGTGAGCAGGAGCAGGGCCGTAAGCTGACAGGTGAATGCCTTGGTGGAGGCCACCCCAATCTCAGGTCCGGCATGGGTGTATATCGTGCCGTGCGCCTCCCGGGTGATGGTACTGCCCAGTACATTGCAGATGGCGATGACTTTGGCCCCCATCTTTTTGGCAAGCCGCAACCCCGCGAGGGTATCGGCGGTTTCTCCGGACTGGGAAATGGGCACCACCATCACGGTTTCGTCGAGCAGCAGACGGCGGTAGCGGAATTCCGAAGCGATATCCACCTCAACCGGAATCCCCACCCATTTTTCCAACCAGTATTTTGCCACCAGAGCCGCATGCCAGGAAGTGCCGCAGGCCACCAGGGAAATCCGGCTGATCTTTTTGAGCTCCGCAGGATTCAAGCCTATCTCCGGCAGCTGAACCCTGCCGGTTTCCGGGTCGAGCCGTCCGCGAAAGGTGTTGAGAATGGCCTGGGGCTGTTCGAAAATTTCCTTGAGCATGAAATGCCGGTATCCACCCTTCTCGGCCATGGCCGCATTCCACTCGATGGTCTTGATCTCCTTGACCACCTTGCGGCCATTACCAAGTCCCATCACCTGCCATTCCCCTTGTTTCAGGACGGCAAGCTCCCGATCCTCCAGAAAAACCACCTGATCGGTATAGGGAAGCAAGGCCGGGATATCCGAAGCCATGAGGCAGCCGCCCCCCTCGGCAATCCCGAGAACCAAGGGGCTCTGATTCCGCACCGCCACCAGTCTGTCCGGCTGCCCTGTCCATAAAACCCCGATGGCGTAGGAACCTTCGACCTTTTTCAAGGCCTGACGCACCGCCTTGACCAGATCCCCGCAGGAGAGATGTTCCTCAATGAGATGAGCCAGCACCTCGGTGTCGGTTTCCGAGCAGAAAACATGCCCGCGTCCCTGCAACTCTTCCCGTAGGGTATGGTAATTTTCGATAATACCGTTATGGACCACAACCAGATCGCCGGTGCAATCGCAGTGCGGATGGGCATTAAGTTCGGAAGGCGCGCCGTGGGTGGCCCAGCGGGTATGACCCAGACCGATGTGGCTGTCTCGGTTACGCACCGTCTCCAGCAGTTCTTCAAGCTTCCCGAGTTTACCGGCAGCCCGGTGCTTCTGCAGCTTGCCGCCGTGGACATACACCACCCCGGCCGAATCATAGCCACGGTACTCCAGACGCTTCAATCCTTCGAGAAGAATGGGCACCACATGCCGCTGCCCGATATACCCGACTATTCCACACATACTCCGTTTCCTTTTTCTTTTTCAGGGGCTATGCCCTCGTTCCACTGGAACGAATAAAGTACAATCTCTCAATGTAAATGTTCTGCAGCGCCGCTTCGCTGCTGCCGCAGATGCGCACCCTCCCTGGGATATAAACTCCAGAGGTCTGCGAAGTAATTGCACATGAGCAGGCCGATGACAGCTAAGCAAGCGCAGCGAGACTGCGAAACAGATGCGGTGCTGCGGAATGTTTACACAATTACAGGGCGAAACCCTGCCGTGACCTTGCCACCGCTTCCGGCAAAAGGGCCAACAGGGCCACGATTTCTGCCTCGGTATTATAGCGACTGAGGCTGATCCGCAGGGTCCCATGCAGAAAAGCTTCCCCCACCCGCATGGCCCGCAGCACATGCGAAGGGTCCAGGTCACCGCTCTGGCAGGCGGCATGGGCCGAGACAGCAATCCCGCCCGCATCAAGATCCTGGATCAGCCCGGCAGAAGCCGCATGCTTGAAGCTTACGCTTGTGGTGTTGACCAGCCGGGGAGAGGCTGCGCCATTTACCCGAACATCGGGGATCGCGGCGACAATCCCCGCCTCAAGACGATCCCGCAGTTCCGCCAGTTTCTGATGTTCAATTTCGGACATACCCATGGCCAGGGCACACGCCTGACCAAGACCAACGATGCCAGAGACGTTTTCAGTGCCGGATCGCCTACCGTCTTCCTGTCCGGTGCCCATGATCAGCGGGGTAAACGGCGCGGTTCTGGCTACATAGAGCGCCCCGACCCCTTTGGGGCCATGGAGTTTATGTCCGGCGATGGTGAGATAATCCGCCCCGAGTTCCTCTACCGAAAAGACCGCCTTGCCCGCCAGTTGAATGGCGTCACAGTGAAAGAGCGCACCCCGCTCCCGGCAGATGGCCGCAATTTTCGCAACAGGCCAGATCACCCCGGTTTCGTTATTCGCTCCCATGAGAGAAACCAGGGCGGTATCGGCCCGGATAGCGCCTTTGAGCGATTCCAGATTCAGACCGCCCTTTTCATCCACCCCAAGCAACTCGATATCGTAGCCCTGACTTGCGAGAAACTCTAACGGCGCCAGCACCGAACCGTGCTCGACCTGCGAGGAAATGATATGTTTCTTTCCGGGATTTGCCCTGACCGCACTGAGGATGGCGGTGTTGTTACCTTCGGTGCCGCCGCTGTTCAAGACAATGCGTCCCGGATGGCAGCCGAGCAGCCCGGCTACCTGCTCCCGGGACAAATCCAGCCCCCGTCGCGCGGCCTCGCCGAAACGGTGGGTACTTGAGGGGTTGCCGAACCATTCCGTCAGATAGGGGGCCATGGCTTCCCGCACTGTGGGGTCGAGCGGGGTGGAAGCATTGTTGTCGAAGTAGATGTTTTGCATGGGGTCAGATCCGCAACATTCTGTCGAGAGAAAGTTTGGCCTCGGCCGCCACTTCCGGCGGTACGGTGATCCGATTGACCACCTTCCCCTGGGCCAGATTGTCCAGTACCCACAGCAAGTAACCGGGTTTGATCCGGTACATGGTGGAACACAGACACTGGAAGGGAGAAAGCGAGTGGATCTCCCGATCCGGGTACTGGCGCTTGAGCCGATTTACCAGATTAACCTCGGTGCCGATGGCCCATTTGCTGCCCGGAGAGGAATCGCGCACCGCGTTGATAATAGCCTCGGTGGAGCCATACTGGTCAGCCCGGCTCACCACCTCGTTGCGGCATTCCGGATGGACAATAACCCGTACCTCCGGGTCTCGCTCCCGCCAGGCGGCCACATGGGCGGCGGTGAACTGCATATGCACCGTGCAGTAACCGTCCCAGAGGATGACCTTTGCCTTCTCCAAAGCCTCCGGGGTGTTGCCGCCCAATGGCTTATCTCGCTGCCAGAGCACAACCTCATCATCGGCAATGCCTAGGGCGCCGGCGGAGTTGCGGCCCAGGTGCTCGTCGGGAAAAAAGAAAACCTTGTCCCCTTGCTCCAAGGCCCAGGTGAGAACACGCTCTGCATTGGAAGAGGTGCAGACCGAGCCGCCGTGCCTGCCGACAAAAGCCTT
>Ga0180009_10008661_pt1 | contig 10045 bp, 8 predicted proteins | sample OS_PC_MetaG_FD_123537 | JGI IMG/M metagenome (GOLD analysis project Ga0180009, IMG submission 123537) | Groundwater microbial communities from the Aspo Hard Rock Laboratory (HRL) deep subsurface site, Sweden - OS_PC_MetaG | ecosystem: Environmental > Aquatic > Deep subsurface > Groundwater... | reverse complement strand
TTTTCTTTTTTTGTTTTTTAAAATTTATTATTTCGCCAATTAAAACCGATGCTTTGGTTATAAAATCTATTCAAGCGCAAACCCTTCCAGAACGGCTTAATCTTTACCAAGAGACCTTGAAAACTTCTCCAATTGGCAAATATCAGATTAGAGAATTTTTTGCTCAGCAATCACAAGACATTATTATAGAAAAAATAAGGGCAATACAAAAAGATGAGTTCAAATTTAAAAAAGATGTTTTGAAAGAGGAAGTCGTAAAAGAGCTAGATTTTTCTATTGGAGAATTAGAAAAAACCGAGAAAGAGTCCCCTTTGAATTTTAAGTCCATTCTTCAATTAGCGCAGCTTTACAATATTTATTCTTTTATTGATCCCAGTAAAATTCTTTTAGCCGATGAATACGGGAAAAAAGCAATGACTCTTTCTCCAACAAATCAATATAGCTATTGGACATTGGCAAGGACTAAAAGCATACAGGGCGATTTTGAAAATGCTTTAAATTTGGCGACAAAAGCCATTGACTTAGAACCAAGACATCTTCCTTCTTATGAAATAGCAATTCAGTTCGCTCAAATTTCCGGCAATTTAGAAAAAGCAAAAGAAATAGCAAAAAGAGCGGTTAGCGTTAACCCTGCTTGGCAAGAAAAATTTAAAGATCTTTTAATGGAAAATTAAAAGTTTTGCTGGGCGATTCAAGAATGCTCTAATTTTAAAAATTCATTCATTTAAATTTGATTCGAAATTCAAAATTCGTAATTCATTATATGGTGTCATCAAAAAAAATAAAAATCATTGGTTTAATAATCGGATTTGCGTTCGTTTCTTTCTTGAGTTATCAAACAGGAGTTTTTGTGGGACAAGAAAATGTTTTGCGAACTCCGCCTGCTCAAATAAGTAATTCTTTTTCAAAAGACATTGGAGAAAAAGCCGACTTTTCTGTTTTTTGGGAAGCATGGAGAAAATTAGAAATAAATTTTTTAAAAAAAGAAAAAATTGATTATCAAAAAATGATTTACGGCGCGATTAAGGGAATGGCGGCTAGCACGGAAGACCCTTATACCTTTTTTTTCACCCCGGAAGAAAGTAAGGAGTTTGAAGAAGAACTTGCTGGAAATTATCAAGGAGTTGGTATGGAAGTTGCCATCAAAAACAAAAAACTGACAGTCGTAAGTCCCTTGGAAGGCGCGCCAGCGCAAAAAGCAGGCATAAAATCCGGGGACACGATTTTGGAAATTGATAATAATGCTGTTGAAAATCTTTCTTTGGAAGAGGCAATAAAAGCAATCAGGGGGTTGAAAGACACTGAAGTAACTCTTTTGATTAATAGGGAAACATGGGAACACCCTCAAAAAATAATTTTAAAAAGAGCTGTTATTAAAATTCCTACGCTCAAATTAGAATTTAAAGAACAGCAAGGAAAAGATTCCATCGTTTATTTGAAAATTTATCAATTCAATAAAATTCTTGACGCGGAATTCAGGGAAGCGGCTCAGAAAATTTTAAATACTCCATCGCAAAAAATAATTTTGGATCTCCGCAATAATCCGGGCGGATTTTTGGAAGTTGCTCAACATATCGGCGGCTGGTTTTTGGAAAAAGGAAAAGTTATTACATGGCAAGATTCTGGTGAAGGCAAAGAGAGAAAAGCTTATTATGCGCAAGGTACGGCTGTTTTTTCTCGCTATCCCATAGTGGTTTTGATTAATCAGGGTTCGGCTTCTGGCGCGGAAATTTTGGCTGGAGCGTTAAGGGACAATAGGGGAGTGAAATTGATTGGAGAAAAAACATTTGGCAAGGGGTCGGTTCAAGAGCAATTTTTTCTGCAAGACAATTCTTCTTTAAAAGTAACCATAGCTAAATGGTTGACTCCAAATGGCGAGTCCATTGATGAAAAAGGATTATTGCCAGACATAGAAGTTGCGCTTACGGAAAAAGATTGGGGAGACGGGAAGGATCCTCAGTTGGACAAGGCGCTTGAAATCATAAGTCAAATGTGAGAAGATAAAATGAATATCTCAAATGTCAAAACTCAAAACTCAAAACCAAAACGTAAATGTTAAAACTAATACAAAGCATTGATTCTGTTATTTTTTGTTGAAAGCGAACAAATTTACAGCTGAATTTTTAAAGGGGTTGAGAAAATACCAAAATTAAAAGATTTAAGTTTTAAGATAGGTTTTGAGCTTTGACATTTGAGTTTTGAGTTTGTTAAAATATGCGCATTATTTTACTCCAAGACATTAAAAAAATAGGTAAAAAATACGAAATTAAAGAAGTAAAATCTGGTTTTGCCAGGAATTATTTGATTCCTCAAAAATTAGCCAAAATAGCTGATGAAAAAACCATAATATGGGCGAAGGAACAACAAGAAAAAGAGATTAAAAAAGCAGAAAAAAAATTTGAAAAAATCACGGATTTAATTTCTCGCATTGACGGATTAGAAGTGGAATTTAAAATGAAAACAGGGGAAAACAATCAGATTTTTGAAAAAATCACGGAACAAAAAATTTCCAAGCGATTAAAAGAAATGAAATGTGATATTGGAACAGCTAAAATTGAACTTGAAAAACCTTTGGCAGAAATGGGAGAATTTCCGGTTAAAATTAAATTTCCTCATAATTTAGAAGCAGAAATAAAAATAATCATAACAGAGGAAAAATAGAAATCCTTGCCGACGGAGCGGATGGGTATCTTGCGGATTTTAATGAAAAGTTTTAACTTACTTCAAGTTTTAATTATTTTACAATAGGTCTTATGAATATTATTATTGCACTAAAAGATTTTAGCAAGGAAAAAGAAATAGAAATTATTGAACGCAAGGGAACTGGTCATCCAGATACTCTATCAGACAAACTTGCTGAACATCTTTCTTTAAGTTTTTCTAAATATTCAGTAGAGAAATTTGGAGCTGTGCTTCATCATAATTTTGATAAAGTTGGTTTATTGGGGGGTTCGTCTTATGTCGCTTTTGGCAAGGGTTATTTAACAAGTCCGATAAGAGTATTAATTAATGGGAGAATATCATCAAAATTTGGAAATAAAAAAATCCCAACTAGAAAATTATTGGTTAATTGGACCAAGGAATTTTTTCGTGTCTATTTACCCTTGATTGATCCTGACAAAGAATTAGATTTTCATCTCAACCTTAGCACGCAGAGCAGTCCGGGAAAAACATACGAAAAAGAAGCAAGAAAGAACGCTCGGCAAAAATGGTTTGAACCGGACAGCTTAGCCGATTTACCGGAACTAAATAAACTAAGATCAAATGATACATCCCTGGGTGTTGGTTATGCGCCTTCTTCTCTTTTAGAAAAAGTTGGTATAAAAATTGAGAATGCGTTGAATTCTAATGAGTACAAAACAGATAATAGGTGGATAGGAAACGATATAAAAATTATGGCGATTCGAAATTTAGACAAGTTTTATTTTACGATTTGCATACCGCAGGTTGCGAATTATGTTAACAACCTTAATGAATATATTGAAAATTTGTCTAAATCAAGAAAATTTATTAATAAGATTATTACAGATAACGAAATTAAAAATTATGAGTTACATATAAATACCAGAGATAATTACGAATTGGCTGAGTTGTATCTTACGGCAATCGGTTCGTCAATAGAAAGTGGCGATGAGGGTTTGGCTGGCCGGGGCAATCGCGTCAATAAATTAATATCTCCGACAAAACCAATGAGTATGGAGGGATCGTGCGGTAAAAACCCCATTTATCACGTAGGAAAAATATATTATGTTGCCGCTTTTGATTTAGCCAATAAAATTTATGATAAATTTAGAATTGAAAATGAAGTATATTTGGTAAGTCAAAGCGGCAGGAATTTATTAGATCCATGGATTGTTGCCGTAAATGTTCCACTTGGTTTTCGCCTCGAGAATGAATTAAAACAAATCATTAAAGATGAAATAAAACAAATACCCGAAATTACTAAATCTATTTTAGAAGGGAAAATTATAATTTGTTAAATGGAAAATATTGAATCAAAAAATCAAGAAAGCATTAAATGTGACAGGGATTTTATTTTAAAAAATCTTAAATTGGTTGCCGACAATGAATCGGAATCAAAAAAATTTTTAAAATTAGAAGCAGATTTATTAGTTGATAATACAAATGCTGAACGTCTCGAAAAAACATCCATAGATAGTCCAGAAACATTATTTAGATATTTTGAAAGTGCTAAAATTGTAAAACCAGATAAAATATGTCGTCCGAAAGGCGACACGACATTTTTTACCAGTGCTGGAGTTCAACATATAGAAACAATTCTTAGAGAAAAAGGTAATTTTAAAAAAGAACAATTTGCAATTGCTCAACCTGTTATAAGAAGCCAATTTATAGATAAAGTAAAGGAAGGAACTTCAACTTCTTTTATTAATTTTTCAGTTGAATCTATTGACACCACTCCTGATGAATTTATTGCCTTATGTAATAAATTTATAAAATTAATTTTGAACCAAGGCGTTAATACTCGAGACTTGAAATTTGTTGCCAAAGATTCTTCTGTTAAATGGGGCGATAAAAAATTTAGTAATGTTTTTTTGAAGGTGTATTTTAATAATATTGAAATAGGAGAGTGTATTTATATTTATGATTATCCAATTACAGAAAATGAAAAAGTTTCTATCGCGGATATTGGTTTTGGAGTGGAAAGGTTGAATTGGGCAATTGGAAAGGATAAATATTATTTGCCAGAATATAAAAATTTTTATGTAAATAAAATAGACAAAGATAAAGATAAAATAACTTCTATAATAGATTGTGTAAGAAGCATGGTTTTGATAGTGGGAGACGGGATTAAACCATCTAATCATGATCATGGCTACAGAATTAGACAATTTTCAAAAAGGTTTGTTTTTAGAAATCAGAGAATGGGTATGAATGTTGCTGAATTAATCCATTTATCTTATGAAAATTGGGAAAAATGGGGTTATAAATTTAGTGTAAGCGAAAAAGATATTATAGAAATAATTAAATTAGAAAATGATAGAAATTTTAATGGTCTATTTTTGTCAAAATTACGAAAAATAGAAAAAATTGATATTTACGCAGACATAAATCAAAATACGACTAAATTTTTACATCAAGTAAGTTTTTCCTTACCCAAAGAATTAGTTGCTAAAATATTAGAAACAATAAAATGAATAAAGGTTATATAATTTTATCTGGCGGTGGCAATATTGAAATGAGTTTTAATCTTGATGAAAAATATTTTTCTTTATTGAAAAATAATACCAAAATTTTATATATCCCGATAGCATTAAATAGAACTAAAATTGGTTTTGAGGCCTGTTATGATTGGTTTTCAACCGTTATATCTAATCATTCGGGAGAAAAAGATATAGATTTTACAATGTTGTTTGAAAATGATGAAATTCCTGATTTTGAAACATACGACTCTATTTATATAGGAGGTGGAAATACTTATAAATTACTTGATTATATTTATAGAGAGAATGTGGGAAAAAAAATAATTGACTATATCAAAAGAGGTGGAATATTTTATGGCGGTAGCGCAGGAGCTATTGTTTTGGGAAAAGACATAAGAACAGTCGAAGAAGAAAACGATAATGACTATTCATGTTTTAATGGGTTAAATCTGTTGGGTGGTCAGTCAGTAATATGTCATTACGAAGAAACTTTTGATGAAAAAATTTTCAAATCTGTTCAAAAAATTAATTCTCAAATAATTGCTCTACCTGAAAATTCAGGAATAATAATAGGCGGCAATATAGTAGAAATGGCAGGAAAGGCATTTATTTTTGGCGAGAATAATAAAAAGCAGATTCTCACATCAAAATTCGTCAGTAATTTAATATGAAAAAGAAAAAATTAATTGTTTGCGATTATGACAATCCCAAGGGCTATACATTTCCTAGTTTTGGTTTTGGAAGCTCAGAAAAGCGAATTTGGCATTTTGCAAAAACGGCGTCTGAATTGGAAGATTTTAAAGTTGTTATAGCAGGGCCGCTATGGTTGCCTGAATATGTGCCAAGGGCAAAATACTTTCCAAAAAGATTAAATTCTAAGAATTGTGATGAATTTCTAGAAAAATATGGCAAGTTTGACTACTTATTTGCTGGCCATGAATATTTTGATAAGGATGAATGGGTCATACCTTTTGAAAAATGCGCGGATATTTTAATCAGTTATCAGCTCCACCCTTATTCTTATAAAAAAGTATGTTTTGACGGAAAGAAAAAAATTCTTTTTTGCTATTCAGAACAAATGATGAGGGACTACAAGGATCAAAAACCAATAAAGGCCTTACTTTTTCATGGTGGCGTTAATGAAGAGTCCTATTTTATAAAAAAATCAGAAAATTATCTTCTCTGGATAGGTAGAATTGATAAAGATAAAGCTCCGCACTATGCCGTAGAGGTATCAAAAATATTAGGTATTCCACTCTATATATTAGGAAAAACAATATATCAACCAGAATATTTTGAATTTTATAAAGAAAAGTTTCAATCTGACAATGTCAAAATGTTGGGGGTAAAATTCGGTTCTGAAAAAATGGATATAATAACAAAAGCATCTTGTGCAATTTACACTCTTGATAAAAATTATTCAGAGGCTGGGGCGGGAGTTTTGGGAGAGATTTTATCCTGTGGTGTGCCGATAGCTGGAATGACATGGGTTGGCAATGACGCTATTTGTGAGGCCGTGGACGACGATAAACTTGGCAAAGTAATAGATGCAAGCAAGATAGTCGAAGACGAAATACCACTATATTTGTCAGAAGCTGTAAAGTATTGTCTCAAACTCGATAGGGAAAAAGTCTATGAATTTGGTAGTAGGAAATATAATCCACATAAGTTGGTTAAAAATTTATTAGACATAGTAGCCCAAATTAGGGAATGTAACTAATGTGAATAATATGAAATTGATGTTTCTATCATTTGAGTCCCCGTCATCGAACGCAGGTCATTTAGCGCCTTTCTGAAAAATTAAATAATTTTTAAGGGACATTTTTAAAGAAAAAGTTGCATTTCAGAGTAGAATTTAGGACCACCTCGCAACAGAGCTACGAGGTATTAAAAAGAATAAAAAAGTTGCGGTCGGCGGGGTATTAAAAAAAGAAATAAATTTCAAAATCTAATTAGCGTTTGTGATTGTAATTTTTAATTTTTTATGCCAAAGTATATTTTTATTGTTGGCGGAGTAATGTCTGGCATTGGCAAGGGAGTTGCCACGGCTTCTATTGGAAGTATTTTAAAAAGCAAAGGGTTTAAAATCGCGGCAATCAAAATTGACCCCTATATTAATGTTGACGCCGGCACAATGAATCCTATTGAGCATGGAGAGGTTTTTGTCACTAATGATGGCGCTGAATGCGACCAAGATCTTGGCAACTATGAAAGATTTTTAGACCAAGACCTTATTACTGATAATTACATAACCACAGGCAAAATTTATCAAGCAGTGATTGAAAAAGAAAGGAATTTAGAATACAAGGGAAAATGTGTAGAAGTGGTTCCGCATATTCCAGAAGAAGTAATTTCTCGCATTCAAAAAGTGGTCAAAAAAACAAAGACCGATTTTGTTTTAATTGAAATTGGAGGCACAGTAGGGGAATATCAAAACCTTTTGTTTTTAGAAGCGGCTCGCATATTAAAATTGCGACATCCAAAGGATGTTCTTTTTGTTTTGGTGAGTTATTTGCCTATTCCCGCAATGATAGGCGAAATGAAAACAAAACCCACTCAATACGCTGTAAGGTCTTTGAATATGGCGGGCATTCAGCCAGATATAATATTGGCGCGCGCGCAGTTTCCTTTGGACATTCCGAGAAAAAAGAAAATATCTATTTTTTGCAATGTTAAAGAACTGGACATTGTTTCCGCTCCTGATATTAAATCAATTTATGAAATTCCGGTTAATTTTGAAAAAGAAAATTTGGGCAATCGGATTTTAAAAAAATTCGGGTTAAGAGCCAGAAAAAAGGACTTGAAAGATTGGAAAAAGTTGGTCACGGTTATTAAAAATCCTCAAAAAGAAATAAACATAGGAGTAGTGGGCAAATATTTTAAAAGCGGCGATTTTACTTTGATGGATTCTTATATTTCTGTTATTGAAGCAATAAAACACGCAAGTTATTTTTTTAAAGCAGAGCCGAAAATTAGCTGGCTTGACGCTGAAAAATATGAAAATTCTCCGCAAAAACTAAAAGAGCTGAAAAAGTTTAATGGCATTATTGTGCCTGGCGGCTTTGGGAGCAGGGGAGTAGAGGGCAAAATAAAAGTTATTGAATTTTGTCGGACACAAAAAATTCCATTTTTAGGACTTTGCTTGGGAATGCAATTAGCAGTAATTGAATTTGCCAGAAATGTTTGCGGAATTAAAAATGCCTTTTCAAGAGAATTTTTTAATAAGAAAACGAAAGAGGGGAGTTGTCAATATCAAATGGTAATTGATGTAATGCTGGACCAAAAAGAAAAATTAAACAAAAAAAATTATGGAGGGACAATGCGGCTGGGAGCGTATGATTGCAAATTAATGCCCAACACTATAAGCCACCGTGCGTATGGCGCTTCCCTTATCTCGGAACGGCATCGCCATCGCTATGAATTAAATAGTGAATTTCAGCAAATTTTGGAAAAAAAAGGGCTGATAATGGCTGGAATTAATCCAGAAAGAAATTTGGTTGAAATTGTGGAGATTAAAAAACATCCCTTTTTTATAGGGACGCAGTTTCATCCGGAATTCAAATCAAAACCATTGCGACCTCATCCATTATTTAAAGAATTCATTAAAGCAGGTCTCAAATTTCCACATTTCCACAAAATTTTGAATTACGAAATGCAAGATTTAAAGAGACCCGACCTCTCTAAAACCGAATAAAAAAACAGACCTGCCTGTCGGCAGACAGGTTAAATTAAAAGAGGTCGGGTCTCTCCTTTTTTGAGATATTTCGTAATTCAAAGTACATTAACTACTTTTACTATTTTTTGAGAATTATCAAATTTTGTTTTCCTTTTTGTTCTAAATTTAACTTCGCCTTGTTTTAGAGCAAACAGGGTGTGGTCTTTTCCAACTCCAACATTTTTTCCAGCCAAAAATTTCATTCCTCTTTGACGAATGATAATCATTCCTGTTTTTACTTTTTGACCGTCAGTTATTTTAATTCCCAGATATTGCGGTCTAGAGTCCCTTCCTAATTTTGAAGTGCCTTTTGCCTTTGTATGTGCCATATTATAAAATTTTCAAATCCCAAGTACCAATTTACAATGAAATCTCAATGATTTAATTTTAAAATTCATTCATTCTAATTTGATTCGAAATTCTAAATTTTCTCCCAACTACAAACTCCCAACTACCAACTACAAACTATTAAACATATGTTATCAAACTTAAAACAATTTTTCAAGAGCGAATTTAATAATATTTTACTATGCTTAATAATTACTCTTTTAGTGCTTTTATCTTTTGGTATCGGGATGTTGGTTCAACACAATCTTGAAAAACCAGCATTGGAAATTAAAAATAGTTTGTAGTGAGTAGTTTATAGTTTGTGGTTTCTTTCAAATTCTTCCGCCATGAAATTTGCGGTGGATTTCGCGAAGGTGTTTGTTGGTCATATGGGTATAAATTTGCGTGGTGCTAATATTTTTATGACCCAAAAATTCTTGGATAATTCTCAAGTCCACTCCTTGCGTTAAAAGATCAGTGGCAAAAGAATGTCTAAGAGTGTGCACAGTAGTGGTAATAGGCAAACCAGCTTTTATGGTGTATTTTTTTATAATATTTTCTATGGAACGAGTTGTAAGCCGCCGCGAGGCCTTCTTGGGTCCTTTATAATTTATAAAAAGAGCTTTTTCTTTATCATCGCTTCTAGTTTTAAGATAATTTCTTAAAGAATCCATCGCTCTTTCTGAAAAATAAACAATTCTTGGGTGGCTTCCTTTGCCAATAATTGTTATTTCTAAGTCCTTGGCATCTGGCTTAGTTTTTATTTGTTCTTTATTTAGGGATGTTAATTCCGCCACTCGTGTTCCTGTGGAAAAAAGCGTTTCTATAATTGCTTGGTCTC
>Ga0180009_10008660_pt1 | contig 10045 bp, 6 predicted proteins | sample OS_PC_MetaG_FD_123537 | JGI IMG/M metagenome (GOLD analysis project Ga0180009, IMG submission 123537) | Groundwater microbial communities from the Aspo Hard Rock Laboratory (HRL) deep subsurface site, Sweden - OS_PC_MetaG | ecosystem: Environmental > Aquatic > Deep subsurface > Groundwater... | reverse complement strand
AGTTACTAAGCTTAGAAAGTTGTTCAGAGTAATAGATCGTCCAATGTATGCAATAGCTTTTGCCATATGCTTCTTCTGTGGACTAAGAGCAACAGAAACTTGCAAGTTAAAGAAATCAGATGTAAATTTAGAGCAGAAAAGGTTGAAAGTAGTTAATGGAAAAAATAGTAAAGATAGATTTGTCCCATTACCTGCAGCAATCATTAGACCATTAGGCATGTGGATGAAATATTCAGGAAATTCAAGTTATTTATTCCCATCAAGATCAAACTCATATTCCAGAAAAGAAAATCACCATATTCAAAGGAATGAACTAAGAAGACGTTTTAATGAATATTCTTATTTAGCAGAGATTAATGATGTCATAAGAAGAGATGCTAAAGGTAGAAAAATGCATAGATTTTATGTTCACAGCTTAAGACATAGTTATGCAACTTATCTATTAGAGCATGGAGCTAACATAAGAGAAGTTCAGGAATTGTTGGGACATGCTGACATTAATTCTACAATGATTTATACTCACATTACTATGAAGAACAAAATGAATGCTGTGGATACTGCTTTTAACAAAATAATGGAAAAGGAAAGTAAGCCAGTTGAAGAAAATCCTAGCAACATAAGAATTGTTCTTAAGAAAAGACTTGCTTCAGGCGAAATTAGCTTGAAAGAATACGATGAAATTATTAGAAGATTAGATGAAGAGGTGTAAATATGAATTTTATTTGTTTTGATATTGAAACAACTGGGTTAGATCCTATTAAAGATAGGATAACTGCTATTGGAGTAAAAAATTGTTATAGAGAAGAAGCATTAATAGACAAAGATGAGAAATTTATCTTAGAAGAATTTTGGAAGATGATTGCAAAAAAATATCCTTATTTCAGGTTAGTTGGTTTTAACTGTCTTAGTTTTGATATGCCTTTCATATTGATACGAAGCTTCAAACATGGAGTAAAAGTGTTTGATGTGAGAGGCAAAGTTATAGATTTAAGATTTGTATTGTCTCACGGTAACAGGTATCAGCAGGGAAAGCTAGAAGATTATGCCACACTTATTGGATTAGACACTAAGTATAATGGTTATGATGGAGCTGATGCTATTAAATTATGGAAGAATAAGCAGTTAATGGAGTTGGAGAAGTATGTTTTAAGTGATGTGCAGATTACTTATGGAATTTATAAGAGAGTTAAAGAGGTTGGATTATTATGAGCAGATTTACGGAAATGGAGAAAAGAAGAAGTTTTTTTAGGAGTAAAGTTAATAAAGAAAAGAGAAATAAAACTAAATAAAAAGAGGAAAAATGATAGATAAAAAAAATTTAAAAAAGATTATCCCTGATTTATTTAAATTAAGTGATATAGAAACAATTGAAGCCGGCATAATTAAATCCTTTTTAAATCAAAAAAATATAACCCCTATTAATAATCTACTTATTAAAAAAATATTAAAAAAAGATTCTGAAAAAATTATTAAATACTTCTTACAGAATAACCTAAAATTAGAATTTCAAGATATTGAAAAGATATTTGAATTACTTATTAGTAAAGAAGATAAAAGAATTAATGGAGCAGTTTATACTCCTTCTTTTATTGTAGATTATATTATTAATGAAACAATCAATACTTCTGGTAAGGTTTGTGATTGTTCTTGTGGATCTGGTGCATTTTTAATTGGTGCTTTAAAAAGAATAAAGAAATTAACTAATCAGCCTATTAAATCAATTATTGAAAATCATCTTTTTGGATGTGATATTTTAGAAGACGCTATTCGAAGATGTAAAATTTTATTGTCTTTATATAGTTTAATAAATAATGAAGATTCAGAAATTATTAAATTTAATTTAATTTGGGGTGATAGTTTAAAATTAGATTGGAAAAAACAATTTCCAAAAATCTTTAAAGAAAAATCTGGTTTTGATTATGTTGTAGGTAATCCACCTTATGTAAGAATTCAAGATCTAAACATTAACGCTAAAAATTCTTTATATACTAATTGGGAATCTACAAGAGTAGGAAATTATAATTTATATTTTGCTTTTTTTGAATTAGGAATAAAAAATTTAAATAATGAGGGAAAATTAGGATATATTACGCCTAATAATTTTTTTACCTCTCTTGCAGGAATTTCTTTAAGAAAATATTTTTCTAAAAATAAGCAAATTACAAAAATTCTTAATTTTAATCATTTAAAAATATTCGAAAATGCATCTACATATACATGTATTACTTTCATGGAAAAGAAACAGCAAAAAGACTTCTTTAAATATCATAATTTAAAAAGTGTATCTTATTTAGATAATTTATCTCAATTAACTTTTAGTAAATATTATTATAATTGGTTAAATAATAAAAAATGGCGATTAATGAATGAAGAAGATTATTTTAATATACAAAAAATTGAAACTGCTGGAACTAAATTAAAAGATTTATATCCTATCAGAGTAGGAATTGCTACTTTAAAAGATCCAATTTATTTTGTAGAAGATTACGATAATAATTTTTGTAAAAAAACTCACAAAAATAAAGAATATTTAATTGAAAAAGGTATAACTAGAAAAATTATTAAAATTTCTGCAATAAAAATGGAACAAGAAATTCCAAATGATAAAAGACGGATCATTTTCCCTTATATTAAAAAAAATGAAAAATATGAGATTATTGATGAAGAATTTCTAAAAAAACAATTTCCTTTATGTTATCAATATTTGTTAGATAAAAAAGAAGAATTATCGACCAGAGATAAAGGCAAAAAAGATTATCCTTCTTGGTTTGCATGGGGTAGAGCACAAGGGTTAAATTTTGAGGGTGAAAGATTATACACTCGTACATTTTATCACAAACCAGATTTTATGATGGATACAGCAAAAAATCATTTATTTTGTAATGGATATGCTATTTTTTGTGACAATAAAAATATTAAAAAAATTCAAAAAATTTTAAATTCAAAAATCATGGAATATTATATCAAAAAAACAAGCGTAGAAATTGAAGGAAATTACCAATGTTATCAAAAAAATTTTATTGAAAGATTTAATATCCCTTCTTTAACAGAAGAAGACTGGAATTATTTAGCAAGAGAAAAGGATAAAAATAAACTTAATAATTGGTTAATTGAAAAATACAATCTAAAAGACATATCTTAAAACAATTTATTTTAAGTTTTTAATGAATTTAAAGAACCATGCCTTTCTTTATAAATTTTTAAAAGATCTTTAATAAAACCATTAATTGTTAATCCTTTTAACGAAACTTTTTTAGCAATTTCATCAGTAATAATATTTTTTTCAATTAATTGGTTAACATCATTAATTATTTCAGGTGGATCTTTACGAAAATCTACGATTAACAAACATACTCTTTCATATTTATAAGCTTCTCCAGTTTCTTTAATACCTCTATTATTTAAAGCTGCAAAAGCAGGAAGATATTTTAATACAGGCAATATTTCTCTAAATAACACCTTTTCTTGTCCCCGTTTATTAGGATCATATGCTACTAAAGGAACAACATATATTTCACCCATAACTAATTTAGGTAGTCTTAAATGAAGATTTAATGCTTCAGCAAAAGTTCTTTCATATAATGTATCAAAATTTTTAGCCAAACTACTTAATTGACTTCTTACATTTATCGATAAAGAGTTCTCAGAAATTTTTTTACCAACAGAATCGGTTTCATTAATCATTACTCCTTCTTCAATTATTTCAGGTGAGGGAATTCCAGGTAAAATAGTAACATCTTGATTTTTACCTTTTAAAAATCCTATTAATTTGATTTCAGGACTAGATTTTCCTAGAGGAGGGTATATTTTTTCAATATTAATTCCATGCTCAATTAATTTTTCTTTAATGTATTCATGTATAGGCATAATTAATTTAGAAGCTCTAATTTTTGATAAAGTAGCTTTTGTACCTCCAGATCTAGAAGCTTTTTCATATATTTTTTTAATTTCAATTAATTTTTTAATTAATAAATCATTTTGCATAATCAAATTTACAGTAAAACTCCTATAAAAATTAATCGTTAATACAACAAACGCCTAATTCAATAATAAAACAGCTAAAAACCAACTACTAATTAAGAACCTTAACTACAGCTCCTAAACCTTTCAAATTCTAAACTTAATCAACAAGCGCCTAATCACACATTTTATGGAAGAATAATTTTTAAATTCATTATAATTTAATACTATTTTTTTACTTGGAATTTTGTAAGGGTCACTTTGGGGAAAAAGAAGTTTTATTTAGATACTCCATAGTTTCCCTTTACGAATACAATATTCACATTTTTCAAAAATTAAGTCTATTTTTTCATTTTTTATCAAAACAGCTAATGTTGCAATAAAATCATTATATTGGCATTTAAATTTATACATTATAGTTTCTTCGTCTTCAAAATTTATAATAATTTCTTTATTTTCATTAAATTTATCTTCTATTTTTTCCCCTATCTTTTTGCAAATTTCTCCTTTAACTAATTTATAAGGTAAGAGGTGAGATTTGTCATTAAATTTAGGCATAAAAGAGAAATAAATCATTTTACTATCTTCTTCTCCTTCTTCAATATATATATTATTCTTTTCTAAAATCAAATAATAGATTTTATTTATGCCTTCTATGACCTCAATTAGATTTCTTAATGCGAAAGATAATTTGTGAGAATTATCAGCCCATACTTTTGAGGAATAATTATGTGAGCTTCCAATCAAAAATGGTTCTATGGAAGAAAAATAGAATCCTAGTTGTTCTTTTGAAATCCCTGAATAAATAAAATTAAATATCTGATTCCAGTTTTGACTCGAATTATTTAACTCACCTGTTTTTATTTTTATTTTATCTAAAATTATTAAACTATAATGTTTTCTATCTGCATAATTAAGTATGTTTGGATTTTCTTTAAAACTAAGATAAGAGTTTTTATTTTTTATTTTTATGCCATTAATATAATCATTTACGATTGTTCCTAGCCTACTTTTCCATTTAGCGCCATATTTAATCTTAAATAAATTATAAAGATTCTCCCTCATTTTATCTTCATAATAACTATTAAGTAATTTAAGTAATCCAGAATAATCATTCTCATAATATTTAGATCTCAATAAATGAAAAATTTTAACATCCTCAATTGTTAAAAAATTAGATCCTAAAGGGAGTATATTTTCAAGTTTGATAAACTCTTCTAATAGTATAACTAATTTTGGATAAATTCTATAATAGAGTGAAATAAATTCTATATAATCTTTATCTAATTTTTCTGCATTTGTTTGTGTTTTTAGATAATACCTTTTATTATGGAATAATGCATATTCTTGAATTTTTTCAAAAATCCAACTTTCCATTAATCTTTTATTTAGTTGGTCAAAATTTTCATTTGTAATATTAAGCTTAGAACTAATAAAAATTGTCTCAATTAATGGTTTAAGAGAATTTTCAACTTTTTGTATTATCTCATCTTTATTTATTTTGTTTAATCCTATATGCCCTTTTAGACTTATTAATTCTTGATGTTTTTTTATTGTATCTTTAATTCTTAATTCCAATTCCTTTTTCCATTTAGGATTTGATATAAGAATACTTTCCAAAAGGTTAGTTTCCATATTTGTTTCTTTTTCTTCTGACTTTGTTTTTTCTTCTAAAATATAACTCTTAAAAAGGTCTAAAATTACGTCTGAAAAATTAAAACTTGAGAGTTTTTGAATTTCAGAATTAAATCTTTCAATTTTACTATCTATTTTCCAAGCAACTTCGTTATTTTTTATAATTCTTTTTTGAATTAAATTTAAATGAGATAATAATTTGAAAAAATGTTTTTTCTCTTTAAATAATGAACTATCCTCAATTATTAATTTTGTATTGAAAACTCCTACAAGCAAGTTTACCAATTTTATAGCATTTTGAGGTTTTTTTGTAAAATAATTTTTTAATTCAATAAATCCTTGATAGAGTCCACTATGACTTTCTTTAAGGTTATAGAAAATTTTTTCCATTGTTTGTTTATCATATAATGGATTGATGTGCACACTTTCTAGATTTCCTTCTTGTAAAGAAGGTAAAATTACATCAATAAAGTCTCTAAAGGTTGCATTTTTTGTAGAACGTCCTTTAATCCTTTTATAAATTCGATTAATAAAATCTTTTTTTATTTGTGTTGGCCTATCTAAATCGGCAGAGAGATTAAAAAATCTCCTATTAAACATAGTTAATGCATGAAAATCATTAATTTCAGGCATATTCTTAATCTGATAAAATGAACCAGATAATGATGAATTTTGTAATAATTCTTTTTCCCAAATTTTTGACCCTGTAATAAAATGACTGACATGGATATCCTGATCAATTAGAAAATCAGTTAAGTTTTGTAAATTTCTAACAAATCTTAAAGAAGACGCATAAAATTCTTCTTCTTTGTGAAGTCCATCTACAAAGATAACTATTCCTCTATATCCTCCTTTTTTTATGATCTCTTTTATAATCTGTGCTAATGATAATTTATTATATTCTAATTCTAATTTATTTATTTTATAATTAAATAATTCTAAATATTTTGAATTAAGATCATTAGAATTAAGAATTTCTTTATAAAATTGGTAACTAATATCTTCTACATCTTTACTCGAATCTAACCAAATATATATTGGCAGAATCTGATTAAATATTAATGGTCCAGAAAGCGATTCAGAAAAAACACTTTTCCCAGAACCAAACTCTCCTAAAATTAAATAATTTTTATCTAAGATGTCCTCTGGTGAAGAATCTATTTCTTTTTCAAATTCTAAAAATATAGGGGTTTTGACAATAATCTGATTAAGAAAATCATTCTTTTCTTTTTCTGTTGGGGATTCATTAGATTCTTTAAATTTATCTTGTACAACTCTTTTTAAACCAGTTTTAGTAGGGAATGGATTCTGAATTAAATTTAATTTTTTCCACCAAATGTCTGATGTTTCTTTTTCTAAATTTTCAGAATAACTATCTAATAAAATTGCCGTTTCTTTTTCAAATTCAACATCATCAATCTTTAAATCATCTAATTGAGATTTAATTTCAGCAAATTTTTCTTTTTCTTTTTCAAGTTCAATTTTTTCTTTTATTATTTCGGTTTTTGCTTTTTCTTTAATAATTTTAACTTCTTTTTCAGCTTTAATTTTAGCTTTATTAACATAATCTTGAGTTTTTTTAATTATATATTTTTCACTTTGGAGTTTTTTAATATCTTCAGTATTAATCTCTAAACAGTCTTTGGGCATTTTGAGATGGATTTCAAATATAGAAACATTTGTTATATTTTTTCTTAAAAAAAAACTATTTTTAATCTGTTTTTCAATATCTGATATATCTTTAACTTTTTGAATTTCAATCAAATAAAGTATATAATTTTTAGCAATTTCATTATTTTTTAAGATTCCATATTTTTTTCCATATTTTTCAATAAAATTTTTTTTTCCTTCTTTAATTTGAGGAGTTTTATCTTTATCAGATGAAATAAATTTTTGGTATTTAATTATAAAATTATTAATAAATTGCTTTTTATTCATATTCATAATTGTCTTGATTAATTATAAGTAGTATTAATAATTTTCGTTAAATAATTCTGGTGAAACCCTCTAAAAAGTTCAAAAAAATATATATGAAATATCATATTTTTGTTGAAAAACCTTGGTGATTTGAAGGAAGATTGGTAATTTCTAAACAAAAGATGTAGGATTGCACCAAAGTCCGTTAAATAATGAAAATTTATTCCTTCTTCTTCATATATCCTTGTTCAGAAAGATAAACAACAACAATATTTCTTACAATCTCAGAATCTTTCTCACCAATCTTACCTTTTAGCTCATTATTTTAAGGAATTACTTCATAATATAAATGAACTTCCTGATCAGCTTCTACACCACCATGGAAATAATGATTATTATCATCTTTTATAAAAATAATAAAGAAAGGGAAGTTAGTATAATCTTGAATTGTTATGTCCCAAGTACAAACATTACTAGTTTGCCAATCCATAAAACCCTGATTTGAACTAGGATAACAACTATAATATATTTTATCATCCGTTGGATCTTCTGCATTAATAGTAAATGTCAAATCTTCACCTACATGAATCTGAGGCCTATTTCCACTAAAACAGCGAGTATTAGCTATTACATCACATTGATTACCCAAACTATCTTCAATTGAAATTACATAAGGTGGTTCTAGACCAGTAATTTCTTCGGTTTCTTCTTCAGTTGAATTTAATATTTTCATAGCAACTTTTTCTGCAACTTCACAAACTTCATGCTTACATTGTTGAGTTTCAAAATCATAACTATCTGCCGTATCAGGGTTATTATCATTACAATCTTGTGGACAATCAGTATTTTCATTTATAGATGCGCTAGTAGCATAAGGTTCTCCAGGGCAATGTGGCGAATTACCATTAAATTCTCCTTTTTCACAAATCCCATTATTAGGACAAGGGATTAATTCTTCATATTTACATTCATAATTTGTATTTTTAGAACAAGAGTCTTCAGTACAACCATTCCCATCATCACAAGATTGATTACAAGACTCACAAGGAATAGGACAACAATAAGATTCAATAACATCTAAATACGGAACTCCACAATCATCAGGAGCAGAACATAAGTATCCATTATAAGCAGAACATCTATTTTCTTTAACTAAATTTTTAACTTGTTCTTCTTGTTCAGGCGTACATCCTACTAAAAAGACCAGTATAAAACAAGTTATTAATAGCATTATCCATCTCATATAAAATTTGCACTATAAAGTAGTATAAAAACTTTTTGCAATACAACAAGCGCCTAATTCAATAATAAAACAATAATAATAAATCAAAACATAACAAACATCAACTACAACTCCTATAACACCAAAATACAACAAATAAACAACAAGCGCCTAAAGCTACATTTCATGGAAGAAGAATTCTTGCAACTCTACGGAAAGTCTTAAGAATTCATAGAATCCTTATTATTTTATCTATTAAATCTTGCTGGATTTCGCGTATATTCCTATTAGTATTTATCAATTCCATTTCACTATTTTGATTTAGTAGAGTATAATAATTAAATCGCAACTCTCTAACTTTCTTTAGATTTGTTGAAAAAACAGAATTTACTCCAGTAATTGCATTTCTACTTTGGCTCCTAAGAAAAGAATCTACAGGATCACAATCTAATAAAAAAGTTAAATTAGGTGTTGGTGCGCCATATTTTTTATTAAGATCTATTATTTCCTGTGGTTCCAAACCAGAACTTATTTGATATGCTGCACTTGTATAAAAATATCTATCAAAAATTAAAAGGTCATAACCTAAATTCTTAAAATTATTCTCAAAAGTCTGCATTCTCGCTTTTGCAAAATTAGTTATATCTTTTTTTGTAAATGGGAATTTAGGTCCTTTAGTTTTATACCAATTATTAACTTCCAATTTAAACGGTTCATAATGTTTTTCTACTACTCCTAAGGTTTTAAGTTTCGTTTTTTGAAAATACTCTACAAGTAAATGAAACTGAGTTGTTTTTCCCACTCCACTACAACCTTCTAAGCAAACAAATTTCATCTTATCACTGAAGAAGAGTAAATAAACGTAAACTATATAAATATTACTAATACCGCAAAGCTATGTCAATTGAAGATCTATTAACTAGCTATACAAAAGCTAAAAGCCAAATAAGGGATAATGCCTTGTTTAAAGCATTAGATAGTGAATTTAATGGAATTCAAATGTGTTTAAATTATACTCAAGCAATGGAAGGAGTTATAAGAGATTTATTCAATATTTCTTCACAAAATAAGAAAAAAATTGCGGTCTTTCTTTATGGATCATTAGGAAGAAAAGAAATGATTAGCGAGTCCGATATAGACATACTGATTTTACATGATGAAAAAAATGAACAGGTATACAAAAAAATAAAAGAAAATTTCAAAAAAAATGCACAGCCTTTTCAGTTCTGTAAAATTGATTTGCCTAATTGGGGAAAATTAACAGAAGCGGAAGTATTTGCCGAAAAAAGCATCACAGAAGGAAATCAAGTT
>Ga0180009_10008659_pt1 | contig 10046 bp, 6 predicted proteins | sample OS_PC_MetaG_FD_123537 | JGI IMG/M metagenome (GOLD analysis project Ga0180009, IMG submission 123537) | Groundwater microbial communities from the Aspo Hard Rock Laboratory (HRL) deep subsurface site, Sweden - OS_PC_MetaG | ecosystem: Environmental > Aquatic > Deep subsurface > Groundwater... | reverse complement strand
TCCTTAATTTTTTCAATCTTTATTTTATTCAATCTGTCGTTATTCAGCAAAGAAGTAATATTATCTACTGCCTGATAATGCAAGGCAGAAGAAAGTCTGCTTGCTAAAGCATTACCTAAACCGATAGTATGTTCAGGAATTTTCCCGGTTGTATCGTATACTTTCCAATCAGACTTTGACCAGCTGGAATTAGGCAGACCGTCTACTGTACGAGAAAAATCATGCATACTGCTGTAGAAAGAAGCATCAGGAGGCCTAAAATAATAGAGGTCTCCGGTAGGAGTAAGACTGGCAAGGCCAAAGGTGCCAAAATTTCCTATTGCCTGTCTCATATTTTCTTTAATTATTGAATCGATCGCCTTAACACGAGAAACTCCTTCCTCCCGAGGAGAAAAAATGCCTTTCAGGCTGGCAGTAAGGCCTAAATTTACCATTGCTGCTGTATGCGGGCTTAATCCTTCTTTTTGTAAATAATTGCCTATATTCCCCAATCCTGCAGAGACTATTCCCGACGCTGCTCCCTGAATCATACCTCTCCCTAAACCTCTTCCATCTATTAATCCGGAAAAGGCTCCTGAGACTAAGCTACCCATAGCACGGGAATAGAAACGACTCTCGGGATTATGCAAAGAAAAGGCATTTTCATACCCCAACCTTACACCTTCGGCAGCATAATTAGTAAATTTCTCTTTGAGAAAACCGCCCAAACTAGAGTTTACCCAAGGTTGAAATCCTATCTTCGCTAACTTCAAGGACATAGGTAAGTATCTCTGGTTATATCCTCCTGCTCTAAAAACAGAGCTAGAGTCAATGCCGGGTAAATTTATATGCTCTATATGCCCTTTTAATTGTCCTCCGCCATGCCAAACTAACTCGTTATCGTCATTCAACTTTAAAATCGGACTTGCCAATCCAAGCCCACTTCCATAAGGGATACTTACCATACGGGGAAGATTAAACTCTCTTCCTCCGGTTATATACATACCCTTGCCGTAATCAGCAAAGGCGATTTTCCCACCTATTGTTCCCCAATCGACTTTTAGAGCTTTATTCGCTCCCCAGAAAGTAAAATCTCCTGCTAAGTTTCCAGCTAAATTGCTTAATCCGGAAAGTTTCCTATCCCAGCCCTGTTTATAGCCGTAATCTTGCACTCCTCTTACCGCCATACTATTAAATCCTTGAGTAAGCATCGCTCTATTGTTCCATTTAAACTTGAAACCATCGCCGCCCAAAGAAAAACCTCCTACAAGGCCGCCAGCGACAAAAGCCGAGCCTAATCTGCCTAAGGGTTTATCTAATAATTTAGGTACAGCATAAGCAATGGTATAGTTGCGTACCATAGTAGATAAAGACTGGATCGACATAGGTGTAGAAGTGGCAAGAAGAGTCCCGCCAACCATACCGAAAGTATCAAGGCCACTGTTTCTTCTTGATTTAGCGATAATTTCTAAAGGCTGGGCTAAGCCGAAACAGATTAATGCTAATAAAACAGTTAATCTTATGCTAAGCTTACAATTTCTTAAATTATTCATCTTTTTCCCTCCCTTCACTTACACTTTTATCATCTTGATCGTTCCATACACCTGCCTGATCAGATGAATTATCATCTTTGGTTAAAAATGAAGACGGTGGTGCAAAATCTTCTAAAGGAGAAGAGGAAATTTTTGGTGGATAGGTTTTCTGATCATAATTAGGTACTGTGCGCGGCTCTTTATCAGCAATATTATTATCTTTTGTCTTGCCGAAATCAGGTTTGTAAAAATCCTCAAGAAGTTGATCAGCATCTGGCAAAAGTTTCCCTTCTTCTTTCCATCGTTCCTCGGTCTCTACCACATCATAATAATCATAACGATCTTTTTTAGGTTCTCCTTTCTTCTGATCACGAATATCAAGAAGCTGTGGGGCACGAGGAAGCTCTTCGTATTCTTTCTCTTTAAATCCATCTGGCCTGGTTTCCTTTAACATTTTTGCCCACCGATATGAATCAATGTCAACTTCAACCTTTTCTCCCTCAGAATCTGGCTTCTCTTTTTCAAAATCTGGCTCATCTTGCAGTGAAACTTTAGTTAATTTTATTTCCTCTTCCTCCTCTTTTAAATCCGGCAAAGATGTAAAAGGCATGGGAGTGGTTGTAGTAACGACAGGAAGAGGTACTTGAGGTTGGGGATATTCAAATGATAGCTCTTCTTTAAGTGGCTCTTTAAATAGAGGACGATTATATTGAGGAGAAGATTCTGGAAATGGTGAAGAAGGTTGTTCTGTTTTCGAAACAGAATCACTCCACGGGCCAGTACGATAAAATTCATCTCCTGCCCCTACAGAAGGTTTCCACCGATCTGTTCGCGCCGGCATCCTTTCTTCCCACTTATCTCTCACACCTTCTGTATTTTCTGTACCCTCTTCTATCTCCGTTCTTCTCTCCTTTATACTTTCAACCAATTCTTTTTTATATTCTTTTTTAAGCTCCGACCATTCTTTATACAATTTTCCTGCTTCAATCACATCCACGCCCACTTTGCCCTCAGTTAACAACTTTTTCCATCTGCCTTTAAGCATTGCTTCTTTCTTCTCTTCGTATCCAAACTCATTCTTTACTCCCTGTTCAATTTTTCCTATCTCTTTGGCCAATTCCTTATTTACTTCTTGCCGCACTTTTGCTTCTCGTATTTTAGGAATAATATCATTTTGCACATACGAACTTTTCTTCGCGTAGTCTACGGGCAAACTAAAAGCTAAAATCTCCCAACGCACCCCATATCTCGCCTGCTGTCGCATATCAATATATTCCCTTAATGCTTTTGCCGTTTCCTTTCTCTGCTCGTCAGAAGATAAATAAAGAGAGCCGTCTTTGGTTTCTCCTCCTGCCTTAACGGCAAATTCCTCAAGGCTTAAGTCAAAACCACTTTCTACCGGCCTAATATCGTTGCCTTTAGCATACTTGGCATAGCATATTCTTTTTTCTCCCTTTTTCTCTTTATCGTCTTCCACTCGTGTAATCTTTAACTTATCTCCCTGTTCATTGATAAATACTTTTCCTTGTTTAAATTCACTCTGATCAACTTTCCCCTTTTCTAAATCATCCGCCTTCTGGGTTAAATACAGGAGAGGGTCTCCTCCTATCGAGGGTAAAGACAACCCTAATTTTTTGGCTTGATCTACCCCTACTCCCACACCAGTAAGGAGAGCCAGAGTCTTAGCTTCTGCTAGCTTATCATTAACATCGAAGCCTAATATCTCTTTTGCCTCTTCTACTAAAGCATCAAAACCTACGGCATTAATTAAAATTGTGGCATTACCGGTAATAATATTACCTATATCCTGTATCGCTGACCGCCTAATTATATCTCCTGCACCGGCCTCTACCGCTTGATTTAATAAATACTGCCGCTGTGTCCATGTAGGAGGCTTTGCCGTCATAACATAGGGTTTATTATGCCAACCCTTAGCTACATCGCGCAGATTATTCACTGATTGATAATGCAAACTGCTAATATAACCATCATACATTGCCGCCATAACTCCTTCTTCAGCAATAGTTTGCCACCTTTGGGCATCACGCACGGCAGAACCAGAATCAGAAGGCCTCCATTTAAACCCATAACGCGTTAAGCCTGTTTCTGAATCAGTATAAATCACCGCGTCTGCTTTTCCCCCCGATAAAGCCTGAGCATTTGCCTGGGTAAATCTATCGGTTATTTTATTGCTATAAAACCTAAATTTTGACAAGAATCCTTTAGAGTGCTGAATGCGTTCTATAGCTGGTTCAAAAGACTGTTCATCCTGCAAGTCTCCTAAGGGAATTTCCTGTTCAAAAATATATTTATCAGGGACCATAGCGGAATAAAAAATTGAGGTTAATCCGGCATTAATAATCGCTCCATCAAAAGGAGAACCGAATTTACTGCTTACTTTTTCTAAACCGGCAGAAATTGCTCCTGTAAGAACTCCCAGAGCAAAAGCTTTGCCTCTACCCATAGTGGCAATTTCCTGCTTTGCCCGGTTCATTTTAGTCATCGCCTCATAAGCATCACCCCGTGCCTGTAAATATTTTTCCCGAGCCTGGCCGGCCTCAGAAGCTGCCTCTTGATGAGAAAGCAAACCTTTCTTCTTTACCTGCTTATAATACCTCATTCCTTCTCTTACAAACCTTTCTTTATCCCTGCCTTCTAAACCTTCTTTATCCGCCTCTGCCCCTAACTCCTTCCTCACCTTAAGTTCCTGGACATTAGAATTAAATCCGGCCCTAACAAACCCCTCAGCATCTTTGCGCAGCTCTCCTCGTTTTATCGCTGTTTTCTCCTGTTCACTAAGCTCTTCGAGCAATGGCCATTTATCTTTTCCTTCCCCTGCTGCCTCTAATCGTTCTAAATCATAACCTTCCTCTAACGCCCCTTTTAATTCTTTTTCCAATCTTTCCTTTTTCCCCTCATCTAAATCCTTTCTTTTTGCCACCTCTTCTGTTATATTCCTTTTTATCCCATTTAAAGACTCTCCTCTTCTATACGCTAATCTGCCCTGGCTGTCTGCCTGCATCTGATGGCTAATTCTTATCTCAATCTGTGTACTCAAAGCATCTAATCTTTCCGTTTTCTGTTTTAGCTTTTTTATCAATTCGTTCCTCTTGCTTTTCCATTCTTTCTTCTCTATGGATGTCATTTCACTTACATCTTTCGCGCTCAACTCTTTCCACTCAACTTCTAAAGCTGCTTTTTCATTTCCTACCGATTTCAGTTCACCTTCTAACTCTTCTTTAGTCATATCTTTATCACTATCCTTAAATTGCTCATTCCTCTTCTCTAAAATCGCCTTGCTCAAGCCCTGGCCTAAGGCAGAGATAATCCCTTCATCAATCTCTTTATTTAAAGCTGCTTCCAGCATTACCTTCACTCCTACCTCTATGCCTACTCTGCCGCATTCAACTAAAAATTCATCCCAGAACTCTTCGTTAGCCACGTTATCAACTATACCTCCCTGGCCTCCGGCTAAAGTTTGCACTGCTAAACGGGAAACTAAATAATTAAGCGACCCTTTGAATCTCTCCAAACTACCCCAGTTAAAGTTTTCTGTAGCATACTGCCAGGAAGCCGCTGATACTGCTCCTTTATACGCCTCTTTTAATACGTATGCCCCCTTAGTTACTTGGGTTGCTGTCTGTTTTGCCGTTTCTTTGGCTATCACTTCGCCAGCCTGTTCTCCTATTTCTCCTACTGTTTGAGTTGCGGCACTTTTATAATCTAACCACCCTGTTGAACCGGCAATAAGTGCGCCACGCACTGTAGCTCTTAATAGGCTATTATTTATGTTTTCCGTTGCTTTATCCGCGGCCACAGGAATAGCAAAATTCTTAAGAAGAACCATAGAAATACTCTCATCAACGCTGGCAGTATAAGCTTGAAAGGCACCTATTGCCATGGTCAAAGCATAATCGGTCCAGTCAAAACCTTCTTTTAAATCAATCATCTCAGAATATGCCGGAGGAAAAAGAAGAAAACTTCCCACAAAAAATATCACTACAATTTTTATCAATTTATGTTTTATCACCTTCATATTCCTATGTTCTTATGTCCCTCTTTATCAGCGTTGATTCGCGTTTCTAAAACCCCATCCCTCCTTTAAATAAACCCCCTTTCATAAACTGCAAAATTATCGGGCCGCCAATAATTATGCCGATAACCGGTAAGATGCAAAAAATAAGAGGAAAAAGCATTTTTATAGGAGCTTTTAAAGCTTTTTCTTCTCCCTTATAGTACCTTTGCTCTCTTGCGTCCTCAGAAAGAATAGCAAAAGCTTCAGCTACAGGAGACCCCATCTTCTCTGCCTGAACAAGAGTTTGCACAAAAGAACTAACTTCAGGGATTCCCAACCTCTTAGACATATCTTTTAAGGCTTCAACGCGCGGCTTGCCCCAGTTGATTTCTTCCAAGGTAAACCCCAACTCTTGTAAAAAATAATTAGAAGTAACCTTCTCTATAGTCCACCTTACTGCCGTAACAAAATCTAAACCTGCCTCAATACATAAACCGATAATATCAATTGTTTCAGGAAGAATCTCGGCAATTGTTTTCTTATAGGCAGTTATTTTTCTCTTAATATAAAAATCGGGAAGTAAGTACCCCAATAATACAAAAACGATTAGAAAAGGGCTAAATTTCCCCGTGAGAAAATAAGCAACTACAGGAAAAATGACCATAAAAAATATTTTTACCCCCAGAAATTGTTCTAAATTAATCCCCACTTTTGCCGCATTTAAATTTTTGCCAATTCTTTTTTTAACCCCTTCTTTGTTTAGAAAAAACTTACTCAAAAAAATAAACGGGGAAAGTAAAAAAGAGAAAATCTTGCCTTGAGAACGTTTACCCGCAGAAGGGATGATTCCCCGCAGAGTATAAACTGAAGGGCTAAAAGCTAAAAAACCGCCCCAACTAACTAAAGCAACAGAAAAAAATGTAACGAGTATTAGTAGGTATATCATCTTATATTTTGCTTAATTTAATTATAAAAAACATCCCCACTATCTGCAAAATGAGAGCGGCAGCCAAAAGCATCTTACCTAACTCTGTTTGAAACATAATATCAAAATGGTGAGGATTGGTGCTTTTTACAAAAAATATAAAGGCTATCGGCAGTATTGACATTATTATTCCCTGCATTTTCCCCTGCAAAGTTAAAACCCTCATCCTTGTCTTTAGCTTACGGTTGTCTCTTATCGCGGTAACTACCCTGGCTAAAATCTTAGGCAAATTCCCTCCTGTTTCTTTAGCCACTAAAACCGCGTTAATCACTAATTGTAAATTCTCCAGCTTCATCCTGTCGTTAAGACGGGCTAAACTATCTTCCAGAGTAATTCCCATTTTATTTTCTTTCACTATCCAGGCAAATTGCTCTTTAGTGGGAGAAGGCATATCTTCCACTACTACTCCTAAAGCCTGAAAGATGCTTAAGCCTCCCTTTAAAGAGCTAGCTACGCAATTAATCGTATTAACAATTTGGTTGTCAAATTGACTTCTCGTTTTTCCCTTTTTTAGATTAGCTATAAAAGATGGCACAACAAATCCTATTGCCGCGCCTAAAATTGCCCCGAGGTAATGGTGGAGAAGAAAATAGCCTGAAAAAGCCAGCAAAGGAGGAAGAATAAAGTGGAGCTTTACAATACTCGAAACACCCCCCTCTAAAAACATATCCTTTAACTCATTTTCTAAGCTTTCGGTCTTCTTCTTTTGCCAGGTATCTACCTTTTTCTCGGTTAAAGGGGTAAAGTAAAAACTAAAAAATATTACTGCCGCTATAATAAAAATAAAAACTAAGACCAGAATAACTCCCATATTACTCCTCTGTTAATCTTTGGAATTCTTTAATCTCTGAAAACAAACCGCTAAAATTATTATTTATCACATAAATAACTGTCTTTGCGTGAGGATAAATCTGCTTAGGCCCAGGAAAAGCCATAATAGTTATGCTCTCATCATCTTTTTGAAAAGTAAGGGGAAAGGTCCGCATTTTCTCCTTAAACTCTTGGGGGTTTTTCTCAAAAAAAGGATGATTTAAATCTTCGTCCAATTCCCACCCTGCATCAGGCATCTGATCTCGATAAAAATCCATAATTTCTCCCGGCTGGGCTTCTGACTCATACATAACAAGATCTCCACCTCCAGGAGTAAAAAGATTTAACCTGCGCCGGCTATTATAATATCTGGGCACACCGGGCATATCTTTACCTTCTATATCAGGAGCAATCTTCTCTGTAAAAAGTTTCTCGATGAGTTCAAAGCATATTGCCAAATTTTGAAAACTATGCACAATATAAATATCTTTTGTTTCGTCTTCTTGAGCCTCTATTGAAAGGCCTCTTACCATTACATAAACAAACTCATTGTCTTTAGTGAAGGCGAATGTACTTAAATGAGCGAGGTAATTGGCAAATTCCCAGCCTCTTTGGGCTAACTCTGTCCTATAAAAATTACCGATCTCCTTAAGGGTCAATTTTGATACTAAATGAGTCATTTTTGCTTGCCTTCCATTAAGCTCCATTCCTTTATCCTGAAAAATAAGCTGGGTAAAAGAAGGTAAGGGTAAATTTCTTAATTCTGAATCCAGAGAAAACGCGCAAGGCAAAAAACAGAAAACAAAAAATAGCAAACAGATATTTTTGATTAATTTCATATTTTTACCGCGCAAGGCGTACCTCCCAGCCTTTTTTTTGCCCTCCCTCTATTTTTGCCTCTCCCTGATGCTCTATCACCGCGTCTCGGCCAAAAAAAGGAAGGCTAGTATAAGTAACTTTCTTTTTTACTGTGCCTCCGATACTTCTTCCTCCCTGTATATCTATTTTTATTTTTGCCCAGGGATGAGGTATAGGAAAAGGGAAAGGTACAAAAACACCGGATATCGGAACCCAAGCAAGAAACCATAGAGTTTTGCTTTTTCTCTTCACCTCTACCCCTGTGGGAGGAGAACCGGTTATTCCTACTCTTAAAAAAGAATCATAATCTCCCTCATCAGGCTCTGCTGCAATTAAGTTTCCCTTCTTATACACATCTTCTTGATACTTTAACCAAGAATAAGATATAACCGAACGGTTAGCCCAGCCGGAAGGATTTGCCCGTCTAAAGGCACGGAAACTTTCTGTAAACGCGGAAGGATTATCCAACGTATCCTGATAATCCACTCCTTCATAGGTTTCTCCATCTACTATTATCTCTTTCAACTTAAGCGGCTTTGCCTCATCTACTAATCCTCCTAAAACCCGGCTGTATATTGACTCTTTTAAATTAGTGGGTAAACCCTTGCCTAAGCCTTTGGCTATATCTTTAGCCTGGTCATAAAGTTGCTTATTTTTATACATATTCATAGGAGCCATCGATATAGCAAATGTATAGCCTTCCCATGGTCCGGGAAATGCCCCCCGTAAAGAATCATTTTGACGACAAGGGCACTTTGCAGTTGAATCCAATTCAGCCACATTCTCTGACCAACGTATCGCAGCTGATTTAACCCGCGGGTAAGAGGAGCAAGGGAAGAAATCGCTGCCGCGTCTACGGTATTGGCCACCTTTACCCGATGAAGCACAACCTCTCCTAAAAGATAAGTAGCCGCGATCGTGCCAATCAATGCTGCCATAATCAATACTATAAGAGGCGCAACTTGCGCTTTTCTTTTACTACTTCCTCTGTAGAAGAATAACAACATCGCTTACTTCTCTCCTTTTATAGAATACTTTAAAGCTCTATTCATCATCTATTCCATCTGTTATATCCTGATAATCCTCATCATCTTCGTACCCGGCATTGCTCATATTTGTCATCGTTATTATTTCTCTTAAAATCCTTTGGGCTTCATCTAAATGCCTGTCTGCATCAGAAACTGTAGTTGCTTCTTTTGCCTGGTCTATATGGCTTATTACCTCATCTAACCGTTCCTTTAGAGAATCTGCTAACGCGCTTGAACCATTATTCGAAGTATTACTTGATCCGTCATCTCCGAATTCTATTGCCTCCTCTAACCGCTGAAGAGTTGTCTCAAGCTTTTGCTTCAGCTCTAAAGCTAAATTTTTTGCCGCATCAAGCAAAGATTCCCCGCGGGAAGTAAATACTACTTGATATTGTAAGCATTCTGCAGGGTCACACCCCTCACACCACAAAACGCACTCTCTTCTATAATGCTCCTTGCCCCCTTCACCATCTCCTCTATTCGCCTGATACAACATCCAAAATATATTATTAGCCCCATTATTAACGGTTTTCAGCGTATCCCAGAATGCGTCAAATGCCGTACCTATATCATTTATTAAATTCTGATCCTGATCAGAAAAATCAAAAGCATCTGGATCTTGAGGGTTTCCTCCACGACGCGCGTATAAAAAAAACTTCGAGGAAGGGCCAGCGCCGCTAAGAGCATCGCCGCGGCTGCCTTTATAATTATTAAGCCTATCTACCATATTTAAATTTAAATCAGAAAATACTTTCATCGCCCCCACACTTAATAATGCAAGAGAAATAAATACCATTGCTGCTTCTAAAAAAGCCTGGCTCTTTTTTTTGTTTATCATT
>Ga0180009_10008657_pt1 | contig 10047 bp, 9 predicted proteins | sample OS_PC_MetaG_FD_123537 | JGI IMG/M metagenome (GOLD analysis project Ga0180009, IMG submission 123537) | Groundwater microbial communities from the Aspo Hard Rock Laboratory (HRL) deep subsurface site, Sweden - OS_PC_MetaG | ecosystem: Environmental > Aquatic > Deep subsurface > Groundwater... | reverse complement strand
TGGTGAAGATGCGCAGCCTGCGTTCGCTGCCCTTGACCGGGAAGTCGACGTCGGCGCCCTCGCTGCGGCCGATCCAGTTGCGCTGCAGGTCCTTGATGTAATCGGGCCAGTCCAGGTCGTCCAGGTCCTCCAGCAGGCGCTCGGCATAGGAGGTGATCCTGAGCATCCACTGCTTCATGGGCTTGCGGACGACCGGATGGCTGCCCACCTCGCTCAGGCCGTCCTTGACCTCCTCGTTGGCCAGCACCGTGCCCAGTGCGGGGCACCAGTTCACGGCCATCTCCGCCTCGTAGGCCAGACCCTGCCGGTACAGCAGGGTGAAGATCCACTGGGTCCAGCGGTAGTAGTCCGGGTCGCTGGTGGCGACCTCGCGGTCCCAGTCGAAGCTGAACCCCAGCAACTTCAGCTGACGCTTGAAGTTGGCGATGTTCCGGACGGTCGTCTCACGGGGGTGGGTGCCCGTCTTGATGGCATGGTTCTCGGCCGGCAGGCCGAAGCTGTCCCAGCCCATGGGGTGCAGGACGTTGAATCCGCGCATCCGCTTGTAGCGGGCGATGATGTCCGTGGCGGTGTAGCCCTCGGGATGACCCACGTGCAGTCCGTTGCCGGACGGGTAGGGGAACATGTCCAGCACGTAGTACTTGGGCCTGTCGCCGCCGTCGGGAGCGGCGAAGGTCTTGTTCTCCTCCCAGTAACGCTGCCACCTGGGCTCGATCTGTGCGGGGTCGTAGGCCATCGTCCATCCTCGTTCATCCGTGCTGAAAGGGGTTTCAGGAACCGGGAATATGCGCCAATCGGGGGAAAATGACAACCGGGAGGCGTGGGGGGGGACCGCTTCCGGCCCCCCCGGGGACCGGCTACATCGGGGAAAATCCCTGGTCCGCCCAGTAGGCGTCCTGGTAGATCTTCTCCAGTTCCAGCAACTGCTCGAGGTGGCCGTCCTCCCACTCCACCAGCCAGGTGAAGAGCTGCTTCAGATCGGGGTCGTCGGTCTTGGCGGCGTGCTCCTTGTAATAGGCGATGGCCTTGTTCTCGAGGTCGCAGCCGATGCTGATCACGGCCATCTCGAACTTGCCGCGCTGGACGGACTTCCTGAACTGGTCGTTGATGACGTCGTGCGAACCGTGGTCCACCTCGGCCGGGTGGACCTCGTCCAGGTTCAGCTTCCCCTCCTCCACCAGGTGCTTGTACTGGCTCATGAGGATGCGCACGTGGTCGTCCTCGTCCTTCGCCAGCATCTCGAACATCGCCTTGGCGGCGGGGTCCTCGGCCGTGGTCGCCGCATGGCTGTACAGCTGCTGGCCCTTGACCTCCACCATCACGGCGTCCTTGATGGCCTTGATCATCGCGGCCTTCCTGGGATCCTGGTTCATCCTCGTCCTCCTGGGTGGTTGCGGTTGTCCGCGGGCTAGAAATCCATCACGTTCAGCTTGAAATACTTCTTGGGGTTGCGGCGCATCTCGTCCATCAACCGCTTGAGCGAGGTCAGCGTCGAATCGGTGCGCGCGTAGAGGGCCGGGTCGTTCAGCAGCATCCCGGCGGATCCCCGGCCCTCCTCCAGGTTGGTCAGGATCCGTTCCAGGCGCACGGCCGATCGGTTCAGGCTGATCAGCATGCTGTCGGCGGAGGCCATGGTCAGCGAGGTCCGGTTCAGGGTGCTGTCGATGGTCCCGGACGCCAGCAGGCCCTTGAGATCCTCCGTGGCGGCGACGAGGTTGTTCAGGATGACCTGCACCTCGCCGTGGTTCTGCTCCACCATGTCGTCCACCTTGACCAGGGTCTCGTTGGCCTGGGCCAGGGTCTCGACGACCTTCCCCTGGGTCTTGATCTCGTCGATGAGCTCGGTGACCTTGCCGGTCAGCTGGCGCATCTCCGCCAGGGCGTCGTCCGCCGCATCGGTCATGGAGGCGATGGTTCCGGCGGTCCGGCCCTGGAAGACGTGCCCTTCCTCGACCGGGACGCCCTGTCCCGGGGAGATCTCGATGACCACCTCCCCGACGATGCCCTTCTCGCCCAGGGTCACCACGGCGTCCTCGCAGAGCTTGACCGAGGCGTCGAGCAGAAGTTCGACCCTCACCGCGTCCGGCAGCATCTCGAAATCCCCCACCTCCCCCATGCGGATGCCGCGGACCTGGACCCGGTCGCCGGGCTGCAGCCCCTCGACCTGGGGAAAATCCGCCAGGTAGATGGCCGTCCCCTGGGAAAGGTCGATGTTCTTGAACCAGAGGATGCCGACCACGAGCACCAGGATGGCCGCCATGGTCAAGACACCCACCTGGACCTCGGAGAACCTGCGTTTCATTCCACTCATGCCCCGATTTCCGCTTCCGCAGGCCGCGCCCGGGCGCGGCGGTGATCAGAATGCGCCCAGGGGTCCCCGGGCGCTGCCCTCGATGAACTGGCGCACCATGGGGTGGTCCGTCTGCTGGACCTCCTCGACGGTGCCGGTGTAGACGACCTTGCCCCGGCTGAGCATGGCGATGCGGTCGGCGATCTTGAAGGCGCTCTGCATGTCGTGGGTCACGACGATGCTGGTCACGCCCAGCTCGTGCTGCAGCTTCAGGATCAGGTCGTTGATCGCGTCGCTGGAGATGGGATCCAGCCCCGTCGTCGGCTCGTCGTAGAGGATGTACTGGGGATTCATGACGATGGCCCGGGCCAGCCCGGCGCGCTTCTTCATGCCCCCGCTGAGTTCGCTGGGAAGCTTGTCCTCCGCCGCCTCCAGCCCCACCTGGGCCAGGCACTCGCAAGCCCGGCTGCGGATGCGGTCCTCCGTCCAGTCCGTGTGCTCCTCGAGCATGAGCCCCACGTTCTGGCAGATCTTCATCGAATCGAACAGGGCCGCCCCCTGGAACAGGAATCCGAACTTCTTGCGCAGCTCCATCAGCGGCTTCCGCCCCAGGCTCGTCACCTCCTGGCCCTCGATCCAGATGTGGCCCTGGTCCGGATCCAGCAGCCGGACGATGTGCTTCAGCAGGACGGACTTGCCCTCCCCGCTGCGGCCGATGATCACCAGGGTCTCGCCCTTGTGGATCAGCAGATCGCACTCGTCGAGCACCACCTTCGGCCCGAACCGCTTGCTCACCCCCTGCAGGGCAACCCCCCTGTGGGCCGACGGATCGGCGATCCGCTGGTCCGGCAGGGGCGGCATGCCCGCGAATGGGTTCTGCAAACGTTCCACCCTGCAACCTACCCCTTGAAGACGATCTGGAAAAGGATGATGGCCAGCAGGTAGTCGGCGACCAGCACGCTCAGGCAGCTTCCCACCACCGCCGTCATCGTGGCCTTGCCGACCCCCTCGGCGCCTCCCTCGGTGTTGAAACCGAAGAAGCAGCCGCTCATGGCGATGATCCCTCCAAAGATGAAGGACTTGATCAGACCGCCCATCAGGTCGCTGAGCTTGAAGAACATCCGCAGGCCCTCGATGAAGGTGCCGCTGGTCACGTCCAGGGTCAGGACCGAGGCCACGTAACCCCCGAAGACGGCGATGGCGTTGGCGAAGATCGTGATGACGGGGATCATCAGGACCGCGGCCAGGAACCGGGGCATGGCCAGGTACCGCACCGGGTCGATGGCCATGATCACCATGGCGTCGAGCTGTTCGGTCACCTTCATGGTGCCGAGTTCCGCGGCGTAGTTGGCACACAGCCGGCTGCCCACCACCAGGGCGATGAGCACCGGGCCCAGCTCGATGAACACGCTCTTGGAGATGACCACGCCCAGGAACTTCATGGGCACGTAGGCCTGCATCTGGTAGACGGCCTGCACCGCGGTGACCGCGCCGACGAAGACCGAGGTCACGATGACCAGGGGCATCGATCCCACCGAGACGATGTGCATCTGCTCCAGGACCTCCCGCCTCATCCGCCAGGCGTAGGGGATCTGGAACAGGATCGAACGCAGCAAAAGGGTGCCGCGGCCGGCGCTGGCCAGCGCCTGCATGACGGAACGGCCCAGATTGGCGAAGATGGCGGTCATGGTCCGCCGAATATAAGCCCCTGCCCCGGGGAAGTCTATCCCCGGACACGGCAAGGCGGGGATGGTTTCGGGGCGAATATGGTGTATACTGCGCGGGTAGATCCCCGTGGGACCATCGCCGCCCCCACCACAGCAAGGGAGCCGGCCATGAAAAACCGGATCATCGCCCCTCATCGGGCCCGCAGGCCGCTGCTCCAGGCGCCGGCCGCCCTCACAGTCGCGGCCTCGGCCATCATCCTGGCCGTCACGGCCCTCGCCGCGGTCGCCGCCGCACCCATCGTCCACCTGACCTGGGAAGGCCCCATCACCCCCGTCGCCGCCGAGTACCTCGCCCAGGGCATCGAGACCGCCGCCGCGGACAAGGCTGCGGCCGTCCTCATCCAGCTGGACACCCCCGGCGGCCTGGACACCTCCATGCGGGACATCATCAAGGCCCAGATGGCCTCCCCCATCCCGGTCGTCGTCTGGGTGGGGCCGGCGGGCAGCCGGGCCGCCAGCGCGGGCGCCTTCCTGACCGTGGCCGCCCACGTCGCCGCCATGGCCCCGGGCACCAACATCGGCTCGGCGAGCCCGGTCCAGATGATGGGCGCGGCCATGGACAGCACCATGGCCCACAAGGTGACCAACGACGCCGCGGCCTACATCGCGTCGATCGCCGAGAAGCGCGGCCGCAACGCCGCCGAGGCCCGGCTGTTCGTCACCGAGGCCCTGAACCTGACCGCCGAGGACGCCCGCAGCCAGGGCATCATCGACTTCCTGGCTCCCACCCTGCCCGCCCTGCTGGACAGCCTGCGGGGCCGGACGGTCGCCATGGAGAGCGGACCGGTGACCCTTGCGGCCGAGACGGCGGTTCTCGAGGCCCGGCCGCCCGGGGCCCGCCAGAAGCTGCTGAAGATCCTGGCCGACCCCAACGTCGCCTACTTCCTGCTGATGCTCGGCATCTACGGGATGTTCTTCGAGCTGAGCAACCCGGGCGCCTTCGCCCCGGGCATCATCGGCGGCATCTGCCTGCTGCTGGCCCTGTTCGCCTTCCAGGCCCTGCCGGTGGACTACAGCGGGGCGGCCCTGATCCTGCTGGGGGCGGTTCTGCTGATCCTGGAGGTCAAGGTGACCAGCCACGGCGCGCTTTCCATCGGAGGCGTGGCCTCCCTGGTGCTCGGATCCCTCATGCTGTTCGACTCGCCCGAACCCTGGGCGCGGGTCAGCCTGCAGGTGATGATCCCCACCGTCGCGGCCTTCGCCGGATTCTTCCTGCTGTGCGTCTGGCTCGCCGTGCGCGCCCAGCGCCGGCCGCCGGCCACGGGCCTGCAGGCCCTGGTGGGGGAGACCGGCCGGGTGATCGTGGCCATTCCCGAAGTGGGAACGGGCAAGGTCATCGTCCACGGCGAGGTGTGGCACGCGGAGTCCGGCTCGCCCCTGCCGCGCGATGCGGTCGCGCGGGTGGTTTCGGTCGAGGGGCGTATCGTCCAGGTCGAAGCGGCGGATCCCGCCGCGACCCACCCATGACAAGGAGCTGATCATGCCATTCGTGTTTCCGGCGACCTTCCTCTTCCTGGTGCTGTTCGTCCTGGCCAACAGCCTGCGCATCCTGCGCGAGTACGAGCGGGGCGTCGTGTTCCGTCTGGGACGGTTCGTGGGCAACCGCGGGCCGGGCCTGATCATCCTGGTGCCCTTCATCGAGCGCATGGTGAAGATCAGCCTGCGGACGATCACCATGGACGTCATGCCCCAGGACGTCATCACCCGGGACAACGTCTCGGTCAAGGTCAACGCCGTGCTCTACTTCCGGGTCGTGGAGCCCGACAAGGCCGTGATCGAGGTCGAGGACTTCTACTTCGCCACCAGCCAGCTCGCCCAGACCACCCTGCGGTCGGTGGTGGGCCAGGCCGAGCTCGACGAGCTGCTCTCGGAGCGGGACAAGCTCAACGCCCAGGTCCAGGAGATCCTGGACGAGGCCACCGATCCCTGGGGCATCAAGGTCGTCACGGTCGAGATGAAGGACGTGGACCTGCCCATGGAGATGAAGCGGGCCATGGCCAAGCAGGCCGAGGCCGAGCGCGAACGCCGGGCCAAGGTCATCCACGCCGACGGCGAGTTCCAGGCCAGCCAGCGGCTGAGCGACGCCGCCCAGGTCATCGAACAGCATCCCATGGCCTTGCAGCTCCGGTACCTGCAGGCTCTGGTGGAGGTGGCCTCGGAGAACAACAGCACCACGCTGTTCCCGATCCCCATCGACCTGATGCAGGCGTTCATGAAGAAGAACAGTTGAGGCCTCCGGGAGGAGGGGCTTAACCCACTTGAATAATAGGATATAAGGCAAATTGTTGGAGCCCCGGCGGGAATTTCACTACCGCCGGGGCCCGTCTTTGTCGGATAATCATTTTCAGGATGGCGTCAGCGCATGACGAGTGGAGGGGAAACACTCGCGGCATGGGACTTTCCTTGAACTCGCCTCACCGGAGGACCCGATGAAAAACCTCATCCTGATCAGCGGCCTGCTCATGGCGGCCTTCCTTTTCGGCTGCAGCTCCGACAACCCCACCATCCCCACCACGGCCGACGACGCCCTGGTGGACGGCAGCATCTACCAGCGCCCTGAATTCATCGACGACCGGCCCCTGGCCGTCCAGGAGCAATTCACCCTGACCGCCGACGACGTCTTCACCGTCGCGCCCACGGCCGAGAAGGCCGGCGGCAAGTACGCCCTGGTGATCGGGATCTCCGACTACGCCGGCACCGCCAACGACCTGACCTACTGCGACGACGACGCCATCGACTGGCGGAACTACCTGCAGGGCCAGGGCTACACCGTGACGACCCTGCTCGACGGGGCCGCCACCGCGGCCGCCATCCAGAGCGCCGTCGGCAACCTCGCGTCCCTGTCCATCGCCGGCAACGAGATCGCCTTCGCCTACTCGGGCCACGGCTCGCGCGGCAACATGATCTCCGCCGACCTCTACTACGTCAGCAGCTCCTGGTTCGGCGGCATGTTCGCCGGCGTGGGCAGCACCAAGATGGCCTTCAACTTCGACGCCTGCCAGATCGGCGCCTTCGGCACGGCCCTGAACGCCGCCGGCCGCGTGATCGCCCTGGCGTCGGACACTCGCCGCTACAGCTACGACGGCACCGCCGCCATGGCCAACGGCGTGTTCACCTACTACCAGATGCTGGGCTTCGACCAGCAGGGCTACGTCTTCGCCGAGGACGACGACGCCTACGCCTGCCAGCAGATGATCCTGTGGGCCAAGTCGGTGCGCGTGAAGGTCGCCCCCTCCTACGTCGACACCTACGTCGGGAGCCTGGACTACTAGGCGCTTCGTCTGCCTTTTGCTCGCTCGCACCCGTCGCCGCGGGGAGATTCTTCGGGCCGGTCCACAGGGGGTGGACCGGCCCGTTGCTTTCCGGGGTGGATCAGCGCTGCAGGTAACCCAGCATCCCGCGCAGGGATTGCCGGGTGAAGTCCCGCTCGCGGACCTTGATGTCCTCGGGGAGAATATCGCCGCGGGCGTAGTACGGATCTCGGGCGCGCAGTGCGGTCGCAACGACATCCAGCCAGGCGGTCTCGGCCGCCTCGTCCCCCTGTTCCGGCAGCCCTCCCTCGCGTTCGGCCACCTCCCGGCAGGTATCGACCCACAGGCCCAGCTGGTCGCGGGCCGCCTGCAACAGGCTGCGCGCCTCGCCGGTGAACATGCCGTGGTGGGCGAACAGCAGGCGCCGGGGCAGGGGGTCGAGGGCGAGCAGGGCGTCCAGGGAGCGCTGCGCGACCTCCAGCTTGAACATGGGCGGGGTGGCCGGGCGCAGGTAGGGTTCGGCGGTGTCGGGCCCGCGGCCCAGGGTGCTGAAGGTGCCGGCCGCCTCGCCGAGGAACAGGTCGTCCCCCACCGCGAAGCAGATGTGGTGCGGTGCGTGACCGGGGGTCTCGATGATGCGGACGCCGCAGGCTTCGGCCTCGGTGTAATCGGCCAGGAACTCCTCGGGGACGGGCCGGGGCTTGCCGTAGGCCTCGGCCTTCTCCCCCAGCACGGACAGCGATCCTGCCCAGAGCTTGTCGGGCGCGGCCAGGTGCCGCCGGCCGTGGGGATGGCAGACCACGCGGGCCTGCGGCCAGCGGTCGAGGATCGCAGCCGTCGTCCCGGCGTGGTCCAGGTGGATGTGCGTCAGCAGGACGAGGTCGAGGCGGTCCAGTTCCAGGGCATCGAGTTCGGCGATCAGCCGGCCGCCGGTGGACGGGGGCCCGGGATCGACGATGAAGGTCAGATCGGGGGATCGACGCAACCAGCAGCTGATGAACCGGCGCTGCCCGGGCAGGTCCTGGTCGAGGTCGATGAGGTGCAGGTCGGCGCGTGGGGTCATGGCTTTGTCCGGGTTCGGGTTGCGTTTTCGCTTCAAGATAGCAGGCGACGGAGAGGCGGCCACTTCCCTCCTGCGGGAATTCCGAAATCAGGGAGCTGGATGCGGAGAAGAAAGCAGCGATGATGGGATAGCAACGGAACGCGCCATGCCCCTTCGTCATTCCCGGACAGCGGACGTGGTCCACCGGTTCATTGTAAGGGCAGGAAGGGTGTCACAGGGCCCGGATCGCCCCGGGCCCTGACCGGTTCCGCAGATCGTTGTCGATCATCGGTTAAGGGCCTTGATGCTCCCCCAGGCTGAATTCTCGTCCAGAACGATGTCCGCCACGATGCGGATCTCGTGGATCTGGCCCTCGCAGGAGGAGATCCCGATGCGGTCGCAGACCCCGCCCGCTGGGACCAAAATCACGGCCTGCAGGGAGGCGACGGTGGTATTGCTCACCGCAGCCACGGTGGCCGCGCCATCGTAGAGGAAGGCGTTCTTGCAGCCGATCCCGCACCAGTCCGTCAAGTTGATCTCCACCCGGGATACGTTGTAGGTCTCCACGAAATCCACAACCAGACGGCAGGGGTAGAGCCAGACGTGATCGGGTCCGATCCCGAAGAAGCACCCCCCGATGGTGCAGTCCTCGTCGGTGGTGGGCACGAACTTCAGGTCGACCTGGTTCTCCTGCCAGAGTTCCCCGCAGACGACGTCCGGCGGGACCCCGTCCAGGGTGAGCAGGGTGGTCACCTCGGCAAGGGCCGGCAGAGCGAACAACAGCAGGGCGGCGAACGGAATGAGATAACACTTGGAATTCATGCGGTTCCTCCTTCCCCGGGGCAAATTACCACGGACGCCCTTGGGCATGGAGGCGGCTGAAACGGCAAGCGGTGTTGTGCGGTGGTCCTTCCCTCCGGCTTCCCACAGCCTGGACATCCCGCAACAAATGAAAACCAGGTGTTAAATTATCTACCGGACCTTTGTGTTTGCATTGAGACTATGCCCTCTTCCTGGAGATTCCCGAACTGGATGGATCCCTCGTATTGAATCGCAAAGCAGCCAATGGAGCCGGAACCTGCCCATGTATTTGATCAATCATTCCGTAGAAGGGTTCATTTTGAACCCTTCTACGGAATGATTGATCAAAATGGAGGGCATGCGGATCCCAAACAAGAAAGGGTTAGGTCCTCTAAGCCATTGAACCCCCGGGTTTTCACCTGCAAGAGCGACGGAACGCTGGTGCGTTGAGGGGGTCGGTCGGACCGGCATTCCGAAGGCCCCGGGCATGCGGCCCGGGGCCTATTCGCTCTTGCCGATGAACCGGTAGACCACGGCTCCCAGGATGCCGCCGACGATCGGGGCCAGCCAGAAGAGCCACAGCTGCGAGACCGCCCAATCCCCGACGAACACCCCGACCCCCGTGCTGCGGGCCGGGTTGACGGACGTGTTGGTGACCGGAATGCTGATCAGGTGGATCAAGGTCAGGCACAGGCCGATGGCGATGGGGGCGAAACCCTGGGGCGCCCGCTTGTCCGTCGCTCCCAGGATGACGAGCAGGAACATCATGGTCATCACGATTTCGGTAACCAGGGCCGCGAGCAGGGAATACCCGCCGGGCGAATGAGCGCCGTACCCGTTGGCCGCGAATCCCGCCGCCACGTCGAACCCGTTCTTGCCGCTGGCGATCACGAAGAGGACGCCGCCGGCAACGATCCCGCCCAGGACCTGGGCGAC
>Ga0180009_10008656_pt1 | contig 10048 bp, 5 predicted proteins | sample OS_PC_MetaG_FD_123537 | JGI IMG/M metagenome (GOLD analysis project Ga0180009, IMG submission 123537) | Groundwater microbial communities from the Aspo Hard Rock Laboratory (HRL) deep subsurface site, Sweden - OS_PC_MetaG | ecosystem: Environmental > Aquatic > Deep subsurface > Groundwater... | reverse complement strand
CCCAGAAGTTTATCAATGGAGCTGGCTGCCCTTCGTCCGGCAGCAATCGCCTTAATAACCGAAGCTGGACCAGTGACCGCATCGCCACCGGCAAAAACCCCCTCCCTGGTGGTGGCAAGGGTGTCCGGGTCAACCTGGATGATATTCCCTTGACCTGTGGCTAAACCAAATTGCCGGGGAATCTCTGGACGCTGACCGATGGCGGCGATGATGGTATCAAAGCTCATGGTAAACTCACTGCCCTTAATTGGCTCTGGCCGACGCCGACCATTGGCATCCATCGCCCCCAGCTCCATGCGAATACACTCCAGCTCTACCTTACCATCCTGGCTCATTATCCTTGATGGTGCTGCCAGGAAGTGAATCTGCACCCCTTCAGCGAGAGCCTCGTCAATTTCTTCAGGGTTAGCTGGTATCTCAGCCCGGGTGCGACGATAGATGATGGTCACCTCTTTAGCCCCGAGGCGAAGCGCCGTCCGAGCCGAATCTATGGCAGCATTACCGCCACCAATGACGGCAACTCTATCCCCCAATTCTACCCCTTTGCCCAGACTCACCTTCCGCAAGAAGGTTATACCCTCTATCACTCGAGGGCTCTCCTCACCATCAACCCCTATCCTCATACCTTGGTGCGCCCCGATAGCCAAAAAGATGGCGTTATATCCCTCCTCAAACAGCCTTTCTATTGAATCAACCTTGGTATTTGTCTTTATCTCAACACCAATGTTTTCTATCTCTTTAATCTCAGCCCTGAGGATATCCTTTGGCAGCCGATAGTCGGGGATGCCAAAGCGCATCATACCACCAGGTTCAGGCAGCACTTCAAAAACGGTAACCTGGTGCCCCTTCCTTCTCAGATAAAAGGCTGCCGTTAAACCAGCCGGGCCGGCCCCGATTATAGCTACCTTATGACCAGTGCCATCTTTTACCCGTAACCCTTCCTGCCATGAACCACTTTCATTATCCGCAGCGTAACGTTTTAGGACACATATAGCAATGGGCATATTTACCTCTCCCCGTCGGCAGGTATCTTCGCAGGGACGGGTGCAGACACGCCCTAGAATACCGGGGAAAGGGACTTTTTCTAAAATCAAGGTATAGGCTTCATCAACCTTTCCTTGGGCTATGAGCCTTAAATAGCCAGGTATATCTATATTAGCCGGGCAGGCAAGTTGACAAGAAGGACCCTGTGGAACCCGTTCCGGAGGGGAGAGCTGGCGCAGAGCCCGGATGCCAGTGAGAATCTCCACCTCGTTGGAACAGGCGTCTTCACACCGACCGCAGGTGGTACAAAACCAGGGAAAGGGGGAATCAGCCATGTCGTTGACTAAATCAAGCTGGACATGCCTTATGACACGCCGAATATTAAAATCGTTTTTGCCAGTGAGAGGGCAGGCAGCACTGCAACGCCCGCACTGTTCGCAGGCAGCAATCACCGCCGCATCCTTAAATTTCTCGGTTAATACAGCTTCAGTCTTGTCCATATCGCTGCTTTTTTATCTCCATAATTATCATTCAAGGTTAAGTTGTTTTGTCATTGCTCTGATGGTAGCGGCAAACTTTGGACCATCTGCTGCTGAAAGCCAGACTGTCCACAGTTTATCCGGGTCATAGCCCTTTTTGGCTAACCTCTTTTTGACGATGCGCTCCATCCGCCTCTTGGCTTTATAATTACCTACTATGTAGTGGCAGGTTGGGAATTCACACCCAGCTACCAATACCCCGGCGGCACCCAATTCAAAGGCGCGGAGCACAAACTTAGCCGCCACTCGTGCCGAACACATCACTCTTATGATGCGCACGTTAGGGGGATACTGAAGCCGGCTCACGCCGGCAATATCCACCGCCCCTATAGCACACCAATGGCAACAAAAAGCGATGAGCTTTTCCTGTGCCTTCTCCTCCAAGGCGGCATCCACCTCGGCCAGGAGCTGCTCATCGGAGTAATGGACAATGGTGATAGCATCTTTGGTACAGTCTGCGGCGCAGAGACCACAGCCTTTACACAGGGGTTTGATTGCATTGGGTTTGTCATCCACCCACTGTATCGCACCATAGGGGCAATTCTTGGCGCAGATACCACAGCTATTACAGGCGTCCACATCAATATCAGCCACAATTCCTTCTGCCTCAAGGTATCCCACTTTCATCGGGATAGAGGCTCTCATCGCCGCCCCCATCGCCTCTTCACAGGCGTCCTTCAGATTCTTGGGCGACCGGGCGCATCCACACAGATAGAGACCATCGCTGGGGAAATCTGATGGACCGAGTTTGACATGGGATTCCTGGAAGAATCCATCCGAGTTGGTAGACACCTTGAGCTGACCCTTTAGCTTGTCTACGGTGCTGTCTCCTTCAAAACCAGTGGTTAGAACGATCAAATCAGCTGGAATGTTAAGCTCTCTTCCCAGGAGGAGGTCGTAAACCTTCACCGTTAAATGGCTATTCTCGGTGGCTACCTCTGGCTGGTGCTCCTCGGTATACCTTATGAATTTGATACCCGTGTTCTTGGCGTCTTTCAGGTAGTTTACCTCATCCTTCACCATACTGAGGTCTCTATAGAGTATATGCACCCTTGTATCTCTATTAGAGGTTTTTATAGCCATAGCATTCTTAACTGAAGCAAGACAACCAATATTGCAACAGCCGCGCGCCTCATTTTTGGAATTGACGCAGTTGATTAGGACTACATCCTTTTTGTCCTTAAGTTCATTATTCTTCAGCAGTTCATCGAGCTGGAGCTGTGTTATTACCCGGGGGTCATCCCCGTATCCGTATTGCCCAACCGGTTCGATCTCTTTCATTCCGGTAGACACAATAATAGTGGAGGCATCAAACTCCTCGCTTGAGCCGTTCGTCTTCACCTTGACCTTGTAGTTTCCGATATAGCCGTGTATGTCTTCAATCTCAGCGTTGGTATAGACCTTGATATTCTTATTCTGGGCGATAAGCTCGGTCTTGGTCTTGACAATCTCATCGGCTGAGACCTCTTCAGGGGCAATACGGTTTAGCCTATTTAACAGTCCCCCAAGCTGAGGTTGTTTTTCTATGATTATTGCCTTAAACCCTTGAGCGGCGATATTGAGGGCGGCAGTCATACCGGCGATGCCGCCCCCGATTACTAGGCAATCCGTTTTAACCGGGAGGCGAATCTCTTCGCCCGGTTCAAGAAGGATAGCCTTGGCTGCGCCCATCTTGACCAGGTCTTTAGCCTTTTCCGTTGCCCTAGACGGGTCATCCATATGAACCCAGGAGACCTGTTCCCTGATACTTACAAATTCAAGTAAATATGGGTTTAAACCTGCCTCTTTCACCGCCTTCTTGAATAGTGGTTCATGGGTTCTTGGCGTACAGGAGGCAATCACCACCCGGTTGAGGTTATGTTCTTTTATTGATTGCTGTATTTTAGCCAAGTAGTCTACAGAACATGACCATTTGCCCTCTTCGGCAAAAACAACATTCTTGAGTCCCTTAGCATACTCCACCACTTCCGGCACATTTACCGTGCGCACGATGTTTGTGCCACAATCACAAACAAATACGCCAACCCTGATATCGTTATTCATCTCACGACCTCGTTAGTACTGCTTTAATGCACGCTGCCGACGCCTGCACTACCGATTCAGAAATATCTATTGGTCCGGTAGCCCCGCCACAAATATATATCCCATCAACATTTGTCTCCAGGGGTGCATTCAACGGGTCTTTCTCTTTGAAAAACCCGTACTTGTCCAGTTCAATCCCTAATGCCCTGGCCAGTCTCTTGTTCCGGTCGCTGGGGATAAGTCCGGTGGCAAGAACCAATAGCTCCACCTCCTCTTCCCTAACTTCGCCCTTATCTAGGTCCTCATAGCGTAGGGTTAAGTTCTTAGTTTGGGGATGTTCAAAAATATCAAAAGGTCTCCCTTTTGTATAACGGACGCCACTTTCCACCGCTTTTTGATAAAAGCCCCAAAACCCCTTACCATAAGCCTTTAAATCATTGTAAAAAACGAAGGTCTCCACCGAGGGGTCATGCTCTTTGGTTATAATTACCTGCTTGGCAGTTATCATACAGCATACCTTGGAGCAGTAGGGTAGTTCCTTATCTCCACGACCAACACACTGTATCCAGGCAATCTTCTTGGGATGCGCCTTGTCTGAGGGGCGAACAATCTCTCCCCCGGTTGGACCACCGGCATTCATTAACCTCTCAAATTGAAGGTTGGTAATTACATTTTCATAGATATTGTAACCATACATCCCCGTAGTCGGCTCATCGGACTTTATCCCTGTAGCTACAATGATGCTCTTGACTTCAATATCCCTAAGCTTATCAGACTGCCAGAGGAGCACTGCATCCTTGCCCTCGTTCTTGCAGGCCTTGACACATAAAGCGATAGGGCATTCGCGGCACTGGCTGCAGTCCACTACACATCCCCCGATACATGCCCCCTGCTCCCGCATCTTTCCGTAACGGCATCTTGGGTCAACGATACTGACATTGGGCACCGCCTGGGGGAAGGGTATAGAGATGAGCTTCCTCATCCCACCCATCTTTCCATCGAGTTCATCAGGAAGGCTAATTGGACAGGCTTCGGCGCATGACCCGCAGCCGGTGCACTTGTCTGCATCCACAAATCTGGCTTTTTTCACCAACCTAACCTTAAAATTACCGTTATTCCGGTTAACCCTTCGCACCTCACAATTGGTGATAATCTCTATATTGGGATGATTGTCAACCTTGTACATTAGGGGAGACTCTATGCAGATGGAACAGTCATTGGTGGGAAAGGTCTTATCCAGCCTAGCCATCATCCCACCGATGCTGGCGGTGTCGTCAACCAGATAGACCTGGCAGCCGTAATCGGCAGCATTTAAGGCGGCATTGATACCGGCAATACCGCCACCGATTATTAGAATTGAATCAGCCATATGTATTACCTCTTCCTAAATCTTCATCCCTTAAAAACAAAACTTGCCGCACCCATCCTCTACCTTTTTTGAGTGGGACTAGACGGAAGTGAGCATCGCACTAAAGGAGTGGGGTTCAAACAGCTAACACTGGTACCTCCGGGAGAATAGAACTACATTGGACGTCCGACTTAAGTTGGAAAGGAATGCTACAATCTCTATTGGTTAAAACATTTACCCAAAATGGCTGATTGTGCCTTACCGATCTCATTAATGGTAAAAAACTGGTTCCGTTAACCATGGAAAGGTTCTTAAATGCTGAGCTCCTATTCTGGTAGTCCAAAAATAGTTACTGCACTGATATGGATGCCAACATTGCCGCCTACATTGTGAATGAGACCAAGCTTAGGATTCTTCACCTGCCTTTCCGGGTTATCAACTTTTCCCTGTAATTGTTTGTAGATTTCGTATGCCATTCGAAGCCCACTCGCCGATAGGGGATGACCAAAGCACTTCAAACCACCATCGGTATTGATTGGCTGTTCACCGTTAAGAAGAAACCTACCAGCCTCAATATCCTCTGGTGCCCTACCCCGAGGACTAAATTCCAAATCCTCAATAGTTATAAGCTCGGTAGAGCTGAAACAATCGTGTAGCTCAGCGATACTTATCTCCTGGCGAGGGTTAGTTATCCCCGCCTGTTTATAGGCAGCCTTAGCCGCAGCTACATTCTCCGGAATATGGACAAAATCGAACTCGGATTGCATTGTCGCTTGAGCAGCACCCACTGCTAATGCCTGAGCTTTCACCAGAATATAATCCTTCCTCAGCGTCTTGGCTATCTCTGGGGTGGTTACAATGGCGGCGGCTCCGCCATCACTCATGCCGCAGGCATCATATAAGGTAAACGGCCAGGAAATGATGCGTGCCTTGAGCACATCATCAATGGTTATCTTCCTATGCAGGTGGGCCTTGGGGGTTAATAGTCCGTTATCGTGGTTCTTAACATCAATCATGGCTAATATTCGCTTGAAGCCGTCAAAATCCCACTTATAATAATCACGATAATGGTAAAAATACCTGGTCGCATATTGTCCAAACTGACTTGCCGGCGGTATGTCCCACTCGGTTAAGCCCCTGTCTAACGGCTCCTGAATAAAAAGACCAAAGAAACCACGATGGTCCTTGGTTTTCTCCACGCCGCAAGCCAGGGCAATATCGCAAGCTCCTGAGGCTACTCCATAGCATGTATTCCTCAGGACATCCTGTCCGCCACAGCAGAAGTTTTCCACCCTGGTAATCGGTATATAATCTGTTTTCAAGGCACGGGCTAGGTGTGCCCCGGTAAACCCTGATTCACGGCTCCCATACCATGCCGCCTGGATATCCTTAGGCTCTATGCCAGCGTCCTCAATCGCCTCATAGCAGGAATCTACGACTAGGTCTTCAATACTTTTGTCCCATAGCTCACCAAATTTGGTGCAGCCCATACCAACTATAGCTACCTTATCCTTAATACTCCCCATAATAGTAACTCCTTTTTCTCTGGTTGCTCACACCCTCAGTGGTTTGGCTTCCCAGAAGTAAAGATAGACACCTTCTCTGAGTCCTATCTCCTCCCATAGTCTATACCTCCTGAAGGTCATTTCCACCGGTAGACCAATGGTAATTTGGTCAGCATCTACCTCAGTCATGTAGCCCTGTATTCTGCCACCACCCTCAAAATCGACCTCTACGGTTGCAATAGGAACCTCAACCTGGGGAGTTATATAATCAAGGGTATAGGTAAATATCTTCCCTTTCTTACCGACAAAGCTATATGGCTCCATCTCATCCTTGGCACGACAATGGGTACATACTCTCTGTGGTGGATACTGAACGTATCCACAGGCCTTACACCTGGAACCATGGAGACTAATGTTGCGGTCATATTCCCTCTTCGCTGCCACTGAGGAATAAGCGACAACAGGGGGTGCCGCTGTTTTGTCCAGAGGGACAATGCCGCGCCATTTTAGATATCTTAGGTAGTCGGTAATCACCCTCTTGGAGGCGAGGTGCCCTTTCATCCCTAACCCCTGGCCTCTCATCTTGTCGATATTCTCATTTACCTTGCCGGCGAAGGCATCAGCCCCGTTGCCATAACTGGCTAGCAGAATAAGGTCACCAGGCTTAGCATCCTCCAAGGCTGCTACCAGTAACATTAATGCTGAGGCAGCACCGGTGTTGCCCATAACATCAATCAGCGGCTCCTGTAACTGAGTTTTGATGTCAAATCCCAGACCACGCCCTAACTCAGCGCTTCTTCTGCCATCAGGGCTATAGAAAACAGCCTTGGCAAAATCAGCCGGCTTGTAACCAAATTTTTCCATTAGCCCGGTTACTGCCTGACGCATTGATGGCAAGTAGCCTCGTTCGGCAACGAATCTATCTTCCCAGGTGCGGACAAAGGCGTCGCCATTAGTGCGCCATACATCGATTATTTCATTATAAACCGAATAGCTACCCTCCACCGTGACCGCCACATCGGTGTCGCCAATGACGAGGGCAACGGCACCATCACCAAAGTTCCTCTCCAGAGCTGACCCCGGAGTCCCTATCCGACAATCAGCGGCGGTTACTACTACCTTCTTGGCTGAACCCGCCTTAACTGAATCGATAGCTGCTTTGAAAGCGGCTGTGCCTGCCCTCAGCGAATTGCCAAATTCAGCGGTATACACATTCTCCTTGAGGTCAGAGGCCATAGCTATGGTAGTAGCCCCTAAGTGCTCCTTGTACAGGGAGGTGGTAGTGCCGAAATAGAGAGCATCAATCGTCTCTCTATCTTTTCCCTTAAGACAATCGTTAACCGCCTCTACCGCCATGGTTGTGCTGTCTTCATCAAAGTTGCAGATAGCCTTCTCGCCTTTCCCGCCGATAACATTCTTATCTAACCGAAACAGGGGTACATAGGCACCGTACCAAGTAATACCTACCAATCTGCCCCTCCTTCTTAGCCTTAGCTCTTTTAGGTACTAAGATTTATTTTTACTTTTTGTATTCTGGTTGTCTTTTCTCCAGGAAAGCAGAGAGCCCCTCTTTAGCCGCCTCAGTGCCGGCAATCTCACCAAAGCCTTTATAGCCGATCTCCAGAGCCTCGGCAAGACTATCAGCGGCGGCTCCATCTCTAATAGTCTTAACTATGATGGATATCGCCTCCTTACTTAAAGGTAGTTCACCAGCCATTGGCGGTTCCGGAACTTCTATCTCAGGGATATCAACCTTCCCTTCACGGATTCGCTTCACCTTGCCCTGGAGATTACCGACCTCTTTTACCGCTTCCTTAATCATGTCAAAGTAATTATCTGCCAATCTGGTCACCATCCCAATATCGGCGGCTTCTTTAGCACCAATAGGCCTGGCTAAGCAAAGCATTTCGTGAAATACCTTTGCTCCCTGTGACCATTTTCGATAGGGAACAATACACCCACCAATGCCGGGTAATATGCCAAGGGTAATCTCTGGAAAGCGGAAGGTTGACTTTTTGGTGGCTATCAGGCTGTGGCAGCGAATGGCAACCTCTAAACCACCGCCCAAAGCTAAACCATCGATAGCGGCAACTACCGGCTTATCCATGTTGTCCATAAACAGTTGTACCTTAGCACAATCCCGGGCATACTGGACTGATGCCGCCTTGTTTCCCAGCATCTCGGGGAACCTACCGATGTCGGCACCTGCTGAGAAGGCAACCTGACCATATCCGGTGATGATAAACCCTTTGACTGAGGGGTTAGCTATATTCTCTTGGAAAACTCCCAGCATCTCATCATTTATGTCATCACTGATAGCATTCATTGCCTGGGGGCGACGAATAGTGATAATCTTGACCCCATCCATCTCATCTACCAAGATATGACGTCTGAAATCCTGATATTCAGAGAAAGGTTTCTGTGCCCCGGGAAAACCTGGTCTTTCTGCTTGAAATTTAGTCATAATCCGATTGACTTCTGCCTCACCAAGCTCCTTCATGATATCAAAAGGTCCCTTGCTGAAGCCTAAGGCTACTTGGCAACCAAAGTTAAGGTCTTCCCCGGTGCCTATGCCTCGATTAACAACATCGAAGGACTGGGAGAAGAGAATCCCCAATAGACGGTCGCGAACGATATTTTTTATGTCCTCAGCTACCTCCAATCGGCTGCCGGGGGGCAAGGTCTGCCACTCAGCCACCGAGCTGAAGATGGGCGCTGGTCGATAATGGGAACCCTCTTCCATCTGGAGGGTATTGGTTTCAACAATAATAGGATTACCCTTAGCCATATTGAGAACATAAAAGGGTCCGGCAAAAACAAATTCTTCAGCTATATGGTCAATCTGGCTAGACGAGGCAACATCCAGCAGGTAAGCCGCCTCATTACACCAGTTATCAAAGATTCGGTCTAAGACAAAGCAAATGGCATCATTGGTGATGATGGGCACTTTACCGGTGGCAGCGAACATCCAGAATAGGTAATCGACTATTTCTTGGCTGACCTTCTCCCAGGTAATGACCTCTACTGGTAGGCTTCGCCAGGCTGGGGCAAAGAAATGAGTAACGGTAGCTCTCTGAGGCTTCTTCATTTTCAAGAAGAGCCGGTCAGCAGGAATAGAGCTAGTATTGGAGGTGATAATGGCCTCCTCACTAACTATTTCCTCAATCCGGGCAAAGATTTGTTGCTTGAGGGAGATATTTTCCGTCGCTGCCTCGATAACTAGGTCGCAATTCTTAAGTGGAGAATAATCCAGGGTATAGACAATATTTTCCAGGACTGTCTTAGCCTGAGCCTGTTTCATCTTGCCTCTGTCTAGTGCTTTTTTCACATAGCCGGCAAGACGCCTCTCGGCACTCTTAAGTGGTTCTTCCACAATATCGACAAGAAAGAGCTTGATTTCGGGAAGGGCACTCTTGAAGTAATAGCCAATATCTGGTCCAATAGCTCCAGCACCAATTATAGCTACTTCCTTGGGAAGGGGGCGCTCAGGTTTGATTAATAAAGGGTTAAAGGCTGAGGGGTATAGCTTTGCTTTGTAATCCATATATTTTTCATTATTGCCGCCCCAAATCGTAGCCAAAGGTAAACCCCGTAGGTCCTCTTCTAAAAAAGTATATCATCTTCTTTTCCTTAAGGCAAGCAAGTGTACT
>Ga0180009_10008655_pt1 | contig 10049 bp, 7 predicted proteins | sample OS_PC_MetaG_FD_123537 | JGI IMG/M metagenome (GOLD analysis project Ga0180009, IMG submission 123537) | Groundwater microbial communities from the Aspo Hard Rock Laboratory (HRL) deep subsurface site, Sweden - OS_PC_MetaG | ecosystem: Environmental > Aquatic > Deep subsurface > Groundwater... | reverse complement strand
TGTTCCAGCCGGGGTCGCCGTTGTTCCAGCCGGGGTCGCCGTTCCACCAGCCAGGGTCGCCGTTGTTCCAGCCGGGGTCGCCGCCCGGCTCGGGCGGCATGCCGGCCTCGGGGCAGACGATGCCCGGGCCACTCCAGGAGCAGTAGTTCCAGCCGGTGGAGAAGGGCTGACAGTAGGGACCGGCCCAGGAGGCATAGGGCTGGCAGTCGTCGTTGCAGTTACAGACCGGCGGTGTGGAGAAATCCGGAGAGGTTTCGGCGGACGCTCTCGACGCAGTCAGCAGGAGCAGCGTGACAAGAATGAGAGTTCGCATGGCCGGGCCTCCTGCAGCGAGGACGAAGCAAGAGGAGTGCCATTGCGCGCGATGTTGTTACGTGCAGTTGGCGATCCGGATCTGTGCCAGCCCGTGCCAGTCTGGGCCCTGGGGGCTTTCCGTGTCAGACGCGGGCCGGATCGATTGGCCCGCGCCGCAGGTAGCGTCCTTCGCCCGGCTGGCCGAGGAACTGATCGCCGTCCACCACCACCTTGCCCCGGACCAGCACCTTGTCCACGCCGCCCTGGACCGTCGCCCCCTCGTAGATGCTGTGGTCCACGCGCATGTGCAGGCATTCGGCCGACAGATCGGTGACCTTGTCGGGGTTCCACAGCACCAGATCCGCGTCGGCTCCGACGACCACCGCCCCCTTGCGCGGGTAGAGGCCGAACAGCTTGGCCGGGTTGGTGGAGACCAGCTCGACGAACCGGCTCAGGTTGATGCGGCCGTCCACCACGCCCTTGTACATCAGCGGCACGCGCGTCTCGACGCCGGGCAGCCCGTTCGGGATCTTGCGGAAGTCGCCGCGGCCCATCTCCTTCTGCCCCTTGAAGTTGAACGGGCAGTGGTCGGTGGCCACGGTCTGCAGATCGCCGCTGCGCAGCCCGCGCCACAGCTCGTCGGCGTGCCATGCGGGCCGGATCGGCGGGTTGCAGATGTACTTGGCCCCCTCGAAGTCCGGCCGGTCCATGTCGTCGTGGTTCAAATAGAGGTAATGGGGGCAGGTCTCGGCGTAGACCCGCACGCCGCGCCGCCGCCCCTCGCGCACCGCCTTCAGCGCCTCGGCGCAGGTCAGGTGCACGATGTAGACCGGTGCCTCGGCCACCTCGGCCAGGTCGACCATGCGTGAGGTCGACTCCCCCTCGAGGCGGGCTGGGCGGCACAGGCCGTGGTAGACCGGGTCCAGCTTGCCCAGCGCCGCGGCCTCCTCGATCAGCACCGCCGTCGCGGAGCCGTTGACCGCGTGGACCTGGATCAGCGCACCATGATCGCGGGCCCAGCGCAGGGCGCGGAAGATGGCGCCGTCGTCGATCAGGAACACGCCGGGGTAGTCGGTGAACAGCTTGAACGAGGTGATCCCCTCCCGCACCATCGAGTCCAGCTCGGCCTGCGTGTCCTCGGTCCACTCCACGATGCACATGTGGAAGCCGTAGTCGAAGATCGCCTTGCCCTCGGCCTTGGCCTGCCACTGCCCCAGCGCCTCGCGCATCGGCTTCCCCTTCTGCGGGATGACGAAGTCGATGAGGCAGGTGGTGCCGCCGAACGCCGCGGCCCGGGTCCCGGTCTCGAAGTCATCGGAGGAGGTGGTGCCCATGAAGGGCATGTCGAGGTGGGTGTGGGCGTCGATGCCGCCCGGCATCACCATGCGGTCGGTGGCGTCGATCACCTCCGCCCCCCTGTCGTCGAGCGCGCCGTGGGGGGTGATCGACGCGATGCACCCCCGCGCGATCAGCAGGTCGGCGGGGTAGATGTCCGACCCGGTCACGATCGTGCCGTTCTTTATCAGCGTGGTTGTCACGTTCGCCTCCTGTCAGGGCAGCAGCTTCGTCATGTCCCCGTAGGTCTCGGGCCGACGGTCGCGGTAGAACTGCCACGTGTTGCGCACCTCCTGGATCAGGTCCAGGTCCAGCTCGGCCATCACCAGCTCGTCGCCCTCGCCCCCCTCGGCGAGCATCTGCCCCCGGGGGTCGCAGAAGTAGCTGGTGCCGTAGAAGCGTCCGATGTTCCAGGGTGGCTCGTCTCCCACCCGGTTGATGCAGCCCATGAAGTAGCCGTTGGCCACGGCGTGGGCCGGCTGCTCCAGCTTCCACAGGTACTTGGAGAGGCCGGCGACGGTGGCCGATGGGTTGAACACGATCTCGGCCCCGCCCAGCCCCAGCAGCCGGGCCCCCTCGGGGAAGTGACGGTCGTAGCAGATGTAGACCCCGACGCGGGCGTAGCGCGTCTCGAACACCGGGTAGCCCAGGTTGCCCGGCTTGAAGAAGAACTTCTCCCAGAAGCCGGCCACCTGGGGGATGTGGTTCTTGCGGTACTTGCCCAGGTAGCTGCCGTCGGCGTCGAGCACCGCCGCGGTGTTGTAGTAGACCCCGGGTGCGGCCTGCTCGTAGATCGGCACCACGATCACCATCTTGTGCTTGCGGGCCAGCTCCGCCAGCCGCTCGGTGGTCGGTCCCGGGACCGGCTCCGCCGCCGCGTACCAGCGGGCGTCCTGGCTGGGGCAGAAGTAGGGGCCGTTGAAGATCTCCTGCAGGCACAGCAGCTGGACGCCGCGCTTGCCCGCCTCCTCGATCAGGGGCAGGTGCCGCTCGAGGGCGGCCCTGGTGATCGCGGCCACCGGCTGTGACTCGTCGTTGATCGGGTTGGCGCACTGGATCAGCCCGCCGGTTACCATTCGTGCCATGGTCACGGCCTCCGCTCAGTAGATCTTGGTGTCCCGGGCCTTGCCGGTGTAGTCGATGTAGACGGTCTTGAGCTCGGTGTAGAAGTCGATCGCCGTGCTCCCCTGCTCCCGCGATCCGATGCCGGTCTCCTTGACCCCGCCGAAGGGGAGCTGGGCCTCGCCCCCCACCGTGGGGGAGTTGACATGGACGATGCCGACCTCGATGCCCTCGATGAACTGGAACGAGCGGGTGACGTCGCTGGTGTAGATCGAGGCGCTCAGGCCGAAGCGCACGTCGTTTGCGATCTGCAGCGCCTCGTCGAAGTCGCTGGCCTCCAGGATCGAGAGCGCCGGGCCGAACAGCTCCTCCTTGGCCACGGTCATCTGCGGCGTGACGCCGCCCAGCACCGTGGGCGCGATGAAGAAGCCTTTGGCCAGGGCGCCCTCTGTCAGCCGTCCGCCGCCCCGCAGGAAGCGGGCGCCTTCCTTCCGCGCCACCTCGAGGTAGCCCAGCACGGTCTCCATCTGGCTGGCGTCGACACTGGGGCCCATCGTGACCCCCTCCTTCAGCCCGTCGCCCACCGTGATGCGGTCGACCCGCTCGAGGATCTTGGCGGTCAGAGCCTGGGCCACCTTTCCCTCCACCACCACGCGCGACGTGGCGGTACAGCGCTGTCCGGTGCTGCCGAACGCTCCCTGGAAGATGCCCTCGGCGGCCAGGTCCAGATCGGCGTCGCGCAGCACCACCACGGGGTTCTTGCCCCCCATCTCGCACTGCACCTTCTTGCCGGTGCGGGCGGCAACCTCGTTGAGGTGCATCCCGACCTCGTTGGAGCCGGTGAAGGAGACCGCCTTGATCTCGGGGTTGCTGATCAGCTCCTCGCCCACCTTGCCGCCGGCTCCGGTGATGAAGTTGAGCACGCCCGGCGGAAGCCCGGCCTCGACGAAGGCCTGCACCACGATCTCTGCGGTCCAGGGGGTCAGGGTGGCCGGCTTGAACACGATGGTGTTGCCGGTGACGAGGGCCGGCGCGATCTTCCACACCGGGATCGCGACCGGGAAGTTCCACGGGGTGATCAGGGCCACCACGCCGAGGGGGTCGCGCAGGGTGTAGGCGAAGGTGGAGGGCATCTCGCTCGGCAGGGTCTGTCCCGGTAGCCGGCGGCCCTCGCCGGCCATGAACTCGAGCACATTGAGCGACTTGGTCACCTCGCCCCGCGCCTCGCCCAGCACCTTGCCCTCCTCCCGGGTCATGACCCGCGCCAGCTCGTCGGCCCTGGACTGCAGGACGCGGAAGGCCTCGAACAGGATCGCCCCCCGCTTGGGGGCCGGCGTCGCACGCCAGGCGGGCAGCGCCTCCCTCGCGGCGGCGATCGCCTTGCGCGCCGTCTCGCGGTCCTGCAGCGGCACCTGCCCCAGGATGTCGTCCGTGTTGGCCGGGTTGACGTTGGGCACCATCCTGTCCGTCGCGGTGCTGACCCACTCTCCGGCGATGTAGTTGCGAATGTCGTGACCCACGGCTTCCTCCGTCGTGTGTGTTGCGTGGCGCGCCCACGCGGGCCAGATTGTTGATCACGCGGCGGGGATCTGCAACGGGGGGTGGTCCCGGCGCTGCTGACAGGGCAGCCGGCCGCAGCCGCTTCGAGCCGCTCACGCTTCCCCCGGCTCGACCGGGGATGTGTCAGGGAACGTCTGTCATCCGGTTGAGGGAATGGCTTGAGCCCTTTGATCGGAGACCACTCGTGTGGGAAGCTGAGGAGGCAAGGGCTTGAGCCATGTCGCGAACTTGGTTGCTACTGGCGGCACTACTGCTTGGCGGGTGTCACATCATCCTCCCGCTCTCCGGCAACACCGGTGAGCCGGGTCCTCCTGATCTCGTCGGGCAGGACATGGCGGTGGACACGACATCACCCACACCCGACCTGCCAGGGGACGCAGGGGGAGACACCTCGCCGCTTGACGCCGGCACGCCGGCCCTCCCGGACGAGGCCACCGCCCCCCAGCCGGATGCGACGCCCGTGGACACGACTCCACCGCCGCCCGACACATCACTCCAGGACACCTGGTGGGTGGAGCCGCTGGACTTCGGGCCCGCGCTGAACGATGGCTGCCCGACCTGTCCCACCGGGCAAAACAACTGTTGCCCTCCTTGTTCGAAGCTGATCTGCGTGAAGGGCAAGATGTGCCCCCAGATCGCGTGTACCCTCTTGTGACGCTCTCTTTGGCTTCTTAGAATCGGACTCCCCGCACAGGAGGAGACCATGTCCATGACGCTTCCACGGCTCGCCAGCCTCGCCCTGCTACTCCCAGCCCTGCTCTGGGGCTGCTCGGACGACGGTGCGGCCACCGACACGGGGCGGGACGCCGCCGTGGACGCCCCCGTCGCCGACGCGCCGGCGCCAGATGCCAGGGCCCCGGATGTCCAGGCGCCGGATGCGCCGGCTGCAGACGCCATGCCCGACTCCACGACCCCGTGCACCACCAGCAGCGGCGCGAGCGGCATCATCTGCGGAACCGCTTGCGTCGACCCCTGGTCGGATCCCGCGCACTGCGGCGCCTGCGACAACGCCTGCGCGGCCGGCTCGGCCTGCGTGGGCGGCACCTGCCAGTCGAGCTGCCCGTCCGGGACCACCTTCTGCGGCGGCATCTGCGTCGACACTCAGAGCAGCAGCGCGCACTGCGGCAGCTGCGGCAACGCCTGCCCCGCGGGTCAGGTGTGCAGCGCCGGCGCCTGCGGCTGCCCGGGCGGGACCAAGCTCTGCGGCACGAGCTGCGTCGACGTCAGCAGCGACCCGAGTCACTGTGGCGACTGCAACCAGGCCTGCTCCGGGACGACGCCGGTGTGCACGGCTGGGGCCTGCGCCGCGAGCTGCCCGGCGGGCACGACCGACTGCGGCGGCGCCTGCGTCGACACGAAGACCAGCGCCCAGAACTGCGGCACCTGCGGCAAGGTCTGCCCCGTCGGCCAGTCCTGCAGCGGCGGGGTCTGCGGCTGCGGCGCGTTGACCGGCTGCTCTGGCCTCTGCGTCGACACGCAGACCGACAGCACCAACTGCGGCACCTGCGGCAAGGTCTGCACCGGCGGCAAGACCTGCCAGACGGGTAGTTGCGCCTGTCCCAGCGGCCAGACCGACTGCGGCGGTGTCTGCACCAACACTCAGATCGACAACAGCAACTGCGGCGCCTGTGGCACCAGCTGCTCCGCCAACTCCTTCTGCGTCGGGGGCACCTGCGGCTGCCTCGCTGGCCAGACCCTGTGCGGCGGCACCTGCGTCGATCTCGACACCAGCGGCGCCAATTGCGGCGCCTGCGGCAACCAGTGTCCGGCCGGCCACGTCTGCTCCGCCGCCCAGTGCATCCCGGGCAAGTCCTGCCTCGCTGGCGCGATGCTCTGCAACGGCGGGTGCATCAATGTCAAGCTCGACCCGGCCAACTGCGGCGCCTGCAACAACGCCTGCGCCCAGGACCATGTCTGCGCGAACGGCGCCTGCGTCTGCGACGCCGGTGACACGGCATGCGGCACGAGCTGCGTCGATCTGCAGAGCGATCCCAAGTACTGCGGCTCCTGCACAACGGCCTGTGGGACCGGCCAGGTCTGTGCGGCCGGCACCTGCGCCAGCGAGTGCCCCGCCGGGCAGAACCTCTGCGGCGGCATCTGCGTCGACATGCAGGTCGACCACGACAACTGCGGCAGCTGCGGCACGGTGTGTGGGGTCAACGATACCTGCTCCGCCGGACAGTGCGTGCCAGCCTGTGCCGTCAACCTGTCGCTCTGCTACGGCAAGTGTGTCGACACGCAGACCAAGAAGCAACACTGCGGGGGGTGCGGCAAGACCTGCACCGCTACGCAGACCTGCTCGGCCGGCGTCTGTGTCTGCGTCGGGCAGCTCGCCGACTGCTCTGGGCTCTGCGTCAACCTCAATGGCGACCCCAACAACTGCGGCGCCTGTGGCACCAAGTGCGCGGCCAACCAGCAGTGCGCGGGAGGCACCTGCGTGACGACGCCCGACATCGGCCTGCTGCCCGACGTGGGGGGGCCGGATGCCGCTATCCCTACCGATGGCGGCGCGGGCTAGGGCTAAGGCTAGGGAGCCCTCTCCACCGCCAACAAGGGCGTGGCCATGGCCAGGATCGGGGGCAACCCCTGGACGACGATCCAGTCAGTCGCCATCGTTCACCGGGGTGTGGGGAACCTCCGACACGAACATCTTCGCCGTCGGCGGCGCGGTGTGGATCAATCCGGACGCCGGATCCACCACTACGACGGCACCACCTGGAACATCGACAAGTGGACGGCCTCGCACATCCTCAACGCCATCTGGGTCGGGCAGAACTTCGGTATCGCGGTGGGCAACGGCTGTACGGTGATGTTTGCACGCCGTGTGGGGCAGCGGCCCCAACGACGTCTTCGTCGTGGGAGAGAACGGGGTGATCCTCCACCGCTAGTCTCGGGCCTGGTGCGTCTGAGCCTCGGCGGCGGCGGGTACGCCGACGTTCGTCTCGCTGCGTTCCTTCGGCGCCTCGAGGACAGGGCGTGCAGGATGCGCCCGATCGCGAAGGGGTTCTCCCGGGGAATCGACAAGACACAGGACGAGTGGCCCAGCCCTGCCTCGCGCAAGGCAGGGCTACTGCGTTCCTTCCGCGCAGCAGTTGGCGGGTGTCTGCGTGGCCGCCAGCACCTTCTGGGCCTTCGCCTGGTGGTCGGTGTCGCAAGTGCAATCGGCGCCGGCGACGCTGCAGATTTGACTCCACGTCCCGCCGCGGTACATCTGGCAGTCGAGGCGCATGCTGGAGCAGGTGCTGCAATCCGGTACCTGCAGAAAGCAGGCTCTCATCTGGTTGTAGGCCGCTTCGCAGTCGTTGGAGGAGCCGTTCGAGGAGCCGCAGCCAACGAATGGTGCGAACGCGATGACAACCGGAACCACGAGCAACAGTCTTCGGATCAGCATGTTGTCTCCCCGAGGTTTGGGACCTTCCGCCACGGCACGGCACCACGGGAGGCGCTGCCCGACGATTCAGGCCGCCACCCTGCGTCACTGGCGGATTGTACGGTCTGTCCCCAGCAGGTCAAGGGCAAGCTCACGCGCATGATGAGCGCCGAGTGCCGGGGATGTGGAGCCCGCGGAGGCCCCAACTCACCACCAATCCGCAGCTGCCTGTCGACCCTCAGTCATCTGTCGCTTCGCCGAGAGCTTGCAGAGCCCCTGCACTTCCCCGAGCGCCCGGCGGCGGCGTCGCAGTAGCCGCGGCCCTGGGTAGCGAGCTCCAGCTGCAGCTCTGTCGGACGCGCGCAGCGCGATCGGTGGGCTCGCGCAGCAGATCCCCGACCTCGTGCTGCTGGATCTGGCGCTGCCTGACGGCGACGGGTTCGAGGTCCTCGAGGCGATCGGCCGCCGACACCCCACACCGCTGGTGGTGATGATGAGCGGCACGGCCGCGCCGCCGCAGTCCTTCCGTGTGGTCCAGCTCGGCGTCCACGGCTATCTGGCCAAGCCCTTCGACCTGGCCCAGCTGCGCCAGGCCCTCGATGCCCTGCTCGGCCAGCAGCCAGACCCGCCCGTAGGGCGGTAGGCTGATCAGCCCCTCCTTGACCAGCGCCTGGGCGCGGGCATCTCCTTTTGCAGTTGACACTACGAGATCGGCGTCATCGACGGCCGCTACCTGCTCGCCGGCGAGCTCGCCGCGGGCACGGCCGTCGCCGCCCTCGTCGGCCCCGGCGTCGCCGAGAGCGTCGCGATCGTCGGCCAGGTCCTGCGGGCGCTCGCCCACGCCCACGCGCGTGGCGCGATCCACGGTGAGATCGGTCCGGAGACGGTGTTCTCGACGCAGGCCGGCGCCAAGCTCGTGGGCTTTGGCCTCGGTCGCGTTCGTCGCGCGATCGCCCTCCGCGACGGCCAGTCGCCGCGGCAGGCTGCTTTCCTCGCGTCGGAGCTCCTCGCCGGCGCGCCAGGCGATCCGCGCTCGGACGTCTTCGGCGCGGCGGCGCTTCTCGTGTTCCTGCTCACCGGCAGGCCGCCGTCGCGGCCCTTCGCCCCGGTCGCGGGAGTGCCTCCGGCGCTGACCGCGGTCCTGGAGCGAGCCCTCGCGCCGGACCCGGAGGGGCGCTTCGGAACCGCGGAGGAGATGCTGCGGAGCCTGGAGGCGGCGGGCTTCTCGGTGCCACCGGACCCGGTGCGAGCTCCGGCCCCGAGCCTCGGCCCGCCGGCGCCTGCGGCCGCGAGCCAGGTCCCCTCGCCTCCGTCGATCGGCGAGGATCCTCCCGTGTCGTTGCGGCCGCTCGACCTCACGCCTTACCGGCAGCGGCTGGCCAACGAGCTGACGCGATTCGACGGCCAGGTCGGCGGCCCCGAACTCGCGAAGCAGGCGCGATCGCTGCTCGCCCTGCTGGAGCTGCTGGCCGACGACCTGCAGAGCGTCGGCGCGCCGGCCACGCTCATCAAGATCCTCCGCGAGAGGGTGCGAGCGCTGGGCTCGGAGTCGGTCGCCACCCCGAGCTGGCAGACCGTCCTCTCGGATCTCGACAAGCTCGTCAAGGGCGACGCCCTAACCTCCCCGCCCCCCCGCCGCCGCTGGGCGTTCTGGAGGAAGTGAGGCCGGGTCGAGGATCACTTCATGGGCGCTCCCGGACCATTTTGGCGCTACTTCGAAACAGCCGGCACCACCGCCTTCTTGTTCTTGACCCTGCGGTAGGTGATCAGCGGCGGGCTGTCAACGGGGCAGACGAAGCTGCAGACCATGCAGCTGAGGCAGGTGTCGTCGTCGGGGACAGGCCTCCTGTTTTCGTCGTCCCAGCCGAGCCCCTGCCCTCCGGCGTCCTGGCAGACGATGTAGCACTGTCCACAACCCGTACAGCGGGCGAGGTCATACTCGGTCACGCCCTGACAGCTGAGATCGAAGGCGTCGGTTGGATGGATATTGGGCAGCGCCTTGCCGACGATCTCCTGGACGCTGTCGAATCCCTTCTCGGTCATGAAGTCCGACAGACCCTCGCACAGATCCTCGACGATCCTCTGCCCGTAGCGAATTACGCCGGTCGTGACCTGTATCGTCGACGCTCCGCACAGCAGATACTCGACGGCGTCGATCCATGTCGCCACGCCTCCACAGCCGGAGATGGGTAGGCCGAGGGCCGAGCACTGCGCCAGCTCGGTGACGCACTTCAACCCGATCGGCTTGATCGCGGGACCCGAGTAACCGCTCATCGCGCCCTTGCCGGCGATGTTCGGGGTCGGGACGAAGTCATCGAGCCCGATCTCGGTCAGCGCCCGGACGGTGTTGATGGCGGTGATGCCGTCAGCCCCGCCGTTCTTCGCGTACAGCGCGGGCGCGGTGATGTCGGTGACGTTCGACGTCAGC
>Ga0180009_10008653_pt1 | contig 10051 bp, 9 predicted proteins | sample OS_PC_MetaG_FD_123537 | JGI IMG/M metagenome (GOLD analysis project Ga0180009, IMG submission 123537) | Groundwater microbial communities from the Aspo Hard Rock Laboratory (HRL) deep subsurface site, Sweden - OS_PC_MetaG | ecosystem: Environmental > Aquatic > Deep subsurface > Groundwater... | reverse complement strand
ATAGGTAATAAAATGAGAGATATACAGTTGCTTCTTAATGAAGCTGAACATGACTGGCGTGAAGATGTCAGGAGAGACTTTCCTTTGCGTAGTGATACCTCTGTTATTCGAAGACCTGCACAAAATGGTCGTGACTGGACTTTTTCAACTGACCTTAAAAGCATCTTTGCAGAAATTGCACAAGATAATAATTTAGGACAAAAGTTTGAAACCATTGTTGCTAAGTATTGGGATGGCAATCCTGAAAAATTAGTATGTGAAACTTTACATTACTTATTGCATCATGAATTATATCATCCTATTGAAGCACCATTTAGTGTTGAAGGAGAAAATAATGATAATAAAAGAATTCATCAAGCTATTCGAAGAGGAGTTCTTCAAGCTGAACCCAAACTTAGTCCTTTAGAGCAAGTTGTTAAAGTCCAAGCTTCTCAAAATGGAGTAAAGGATTTTATTTTAGATAATCGTTTTGCTCTTGATAATAAAGAAGAAGAATATGTTAGAGAAGATATCATTCCCATATGGGATTTGTTAGAATTACAGGATTCTTCCTCTGAAACTAATTTTTATACTGTTACAAGATTATTATATGGTGTTTTGTATGGTCCTCAAAGTACACATAAATTCTTTAAAGAAAAATCTGGAAAAAAGGGTGTAGCTCTTGCTGAAAAAGCATTAAGTACTCTTATTGGCAAATCAGTTAAATTGCCTAAGACAAAAGGTGCTTCGCTTGTTGATCGTGCTAAATTATTATTTAATAGAAATACAGATAAAAAAGAGCATGAGCGTGTTCAAGCTTATGTAAAAGCTATTAGAGATGTTTTTTCTGGCGATGATAGGTATAAAGGCATTGAGCGGTTTATGGCTATTTTAGGTCCTTATGTGCAAAAAGATATGCCTCAGGGAAGACCTGATATGCAAGGAGCAGGTAGTGGTGCATCTCCTCAAAATATTTTACAAGATTTACTTGACGATATGAGTCCACAAGAACAGCAACAATTTGTTCAGGAATTAGCTCAAGAAGAAGAGAATGAATTACAACAGGCAGCATCAGAAATGCAATTACCTCAAGATGCTGAGAGTAGCAAACCAGGAAGTTTAGATTCAAGTGCTGATGAAATGAAGAATCTTGATGTGTTGGCAACTCATGAATTTTATAAAAGGAATCATCCAAAAGTTCATATTATTGGTGGTAAAAAAATAGGTGAAAGTGTTGTTGTTGGTAAACAAAAATATTGGGATTTGAAAAGAAGTACAGTGCTTACTGAAGATCAATTAAGTAATGTTAATCTTAATAGAATTAGTATTTTACAAAAGAAAACTCGTTTGCCTTGGTTGATGGATTTAGGTAATGGCACATTCAGGCTTAATGAATATGAATTAAAACAACGTGATATTAAAGATATTGAATATGTTGATTCGCATATTGATGTTCCAGATATGGTTGAATTTTATTTAGATAGTTCTGGGAGTATGTTTAAAGGTACTGCTGGGAAATATAAAGCTAATGATGGAAGCAGATGGGATATGTTAAGTCATGTAATGTATGGTTTTGTTAATGCTCTTCATCAAGGTGGAAAGCAACTTGGTAAACAAACTAAAATGCGAATTCATAATTTTGCAAATTCACAAATAAGTTCAGATGTTATATCAGTTAATCAATTCTGGAGTGGAGAAACTGCTCCTTTGAATGTTTTGTTTAAACCTAAAAATGGATATAGTGTAGAGGATGTAAATCTTACTAATTATCGTGATGGACAACAGAGAACATATGTTGTTGTTACAGATGGTGATTTGGTTCTTAATGACAGAACTGAACGTGAAGCAAGAAAGATGAAAGAAATAGCTAAAAATCCAAATAATCATGTTGTTTTATTTGAAATTGGAGGAACTTATGATTTAGGTAAAGCTGTTAAAAGTAATCCTAATATTGTGTATCATCCTGTTCATGATAAGAACAAGATGCTTCAGGCTGGACTGGAAGTATTATTATCAAAACGTGAAGAAATATCTCACATTTCTGGTGTGTCAAAAATAATAAGGGGTGATTTTTGAGAATGACAAAAATAATTTCTAAAAAAGATTTAGAAAAATACATTCAAGCTACTGGTTGGACTCCTGGACAAAAAGCACCTGTGAGAAAACCAGTTAAAAATCCTAAAAAAACTCCTCCTCCATCTCAAAGTAGAGTTAATATTGATGATATCTTAAAAGGTAATACATTTTACAGTGAAAAAAAGAAAGATGAAAAGTATATAGGTCTTGCTGTTGCCCTTCAGGAAGCTTTAGATTTTATAGTAACTGAAGGTTATCTTGCTTCTATGCCTGAACTTATTGCAGCTAAACTTAAAGCAGATAAAAGTCACGATTTCTGGCAAAAATGGTATACAGTTCATACAGAAGAAAATATAGGCATAGATCAAAAAGGTCGTTTCCATACTGCCAATGAACCAGTTTTAGTTTTAGTTAATGGTGGAGGTATCTTAACACCTGAAAGAATTATGAAAGCTTATGATGGGGGACTTGTAAATAATAGTGCAAAATATGAACCTCAAGAGTTTGATAATCTTTTAGATGGAAAATTACCTGATGATTCTTCAATTGAATTATTCTCATTTGAAGATATTAAAAAAGGAGTTTCAAATCTTCCGCATAGGTTTGGAGTTGTTATGCCTTACTCAATAGCTCAGAGCACAAAGTCAGGTTGGCATAAAAAGAAAGCATTTATGGAAAATCCTTTAGTTATAGCAAGAGCAGGTGGGGTTGAAAATTTAGAATCATATTATAAAATGGCAAAACATTCAGATGGTGACTTAGGTTGTTATCATCCTTTTAAGGATCGTGATGCTTCTGTGCCTCAAGGCCGTGTATTGTTCCTTGGTAATAATGATGGCGGTCTGAACGGCGACATTAATCTAGATTATTATGGCCGGTTTGTTGGGGTAGCGCCGAAGGCGCGTGGCGCGCGAAAATAAGCTCTTAAAAACAAAAACGTTTTTATATCAGTTTATTTTTATATTTATTGTCTCAGCTACTTCATTATAAATCAATGTAGTAGCTTGGAACTACACGTCATTTCACTGTGACGGCTTTGCTGTTATAAAATACAACCATGACACCTAATGTGTGAAGTGGTGGTGGTTTTCCAGAAGGTGAAATGGCTACTCTTGAGGCCGTGTATTGTTCCTTAATAATAATAATAACGGTCTGAACGGCAACAATAATCTAAATAATAATGGCCGGTTTGTTGGAATAGTCAAGCTAAGTTGGCTGAGACACTTTTTTTATTTAATCTATAATTTTTTGAATAACATTTATTCTTTAAAATAGTGTCAATCCTGTGGAAATAAAATTTAATCAAATAATTTTTTAATTTCATTTACTTGTTTAGGGTTTAAAGAAAGATGTTTACCAGTCCCTTTACCTATTTTTTTTATTAATATTATTATCCATCTATCTTTTATCAATTCTTTTAGAACTTTTTCAATAATTCGTTTTCCTTTATGTCTATTTCTAAAATGTTCTGGAATGCCTTTAATAGTAAAATCTAAAGGTATATGCTTTCCACCCCAAACATTAGAACGTATTAGTTTTTGAATTATTAATCTCTTTAAAATTATTCTTTTTTGTAAATTATTTGACATTAAACTATTTTCTTTTATTGCTTTATCTTTGTTTAGATAAAATTTTACGTCTTTTTTCGGTAACTTTGAAAGAATTTAACAAACATCTATCTTTATATGTTAATGTATAATTACGAAAGTTTTAAATATTATATTATTTTACTTAAATCTATGAAAGAAGAATCAATTTTTTTAGAATATATGGGTGATAGTCCTAGGATGAGAATTTTACAATATTTTATAGAAGGTAAAGATTTTGATTATTCATTAACTGATTTACTGAATGCTGGAGTTAGTTGGGGGACTATAAATAACTTAATACCTAAAATAGCTGAATTAGGGATTATTGTAAAAACAAGAAAAATAGGCCGGGCAACTTTATATAAGATCAATCAAAATAATCTCATTGTAAAACAACTTATTGGATTATATAATAAATTACTTCTTGAAAATATTAATCAATTGGAAAATAAGAAAGTAAAAGTTTTAGCTTATTAATTTTTTATAAGAAAGCTTTAAATAAATAAATCGTTTCTAAATCCTTATGAATCCTGAAGAACAATTAGTAAATGATAGAATTGCTAAAATCAAAAGGCTAAAAGAGAAAGGGATAGAGCCTTATCCTTATAATTTCGATAAAAAAAATGATGCTATTGATTTGTTTTCAAAATTTAATAGTTTGAATGCAGGAGAACATTCTAAGAGCAAGGTTAAAGTTGCTGGCAGAATGTTAAGCTTAAGATTAATGGGCGGTGCAGCTTTCGCTCATATTTTAGACAATACTGGTAAAATTCAATTATATTTCGCGAAAAATAATTTGAAGAATTATAAAGATTTAAAATTGTTTGATATGGGGGATTTTATAGGAGTAGAAGGTGTTATTTTCAAAACTAAAAAAGGAGAACTTTCTATTGAAGTTAAGAAATTTAAATTATTATCAAAATCATTAAGACCTTTGCCAGAAAAATGGCATGGCTTACAAGATACTGAAATTAGGTACAGAAAAAGGTATCTAGATTTTATTTCTAATCCTGAAGTTAAACAAGTTTTTGAAAAAAGAGCAAAAATATTATCTTTAATTAGGCAATTTATGGAGAAAAAAGGTTTTGTCGAGGTAGATATTCCTATTTTACAACCAGTTTATGGTGGTGCGTCTGCAAGGCCATTTAAAACTCATATTAATGCTTGGGATTTGAATTTGTATTTATCTATATCACCAGAACTTTATTTGAAACGTTTAATAATTGGTGGTTTTGAAAAAGTTTATACTATTTGTAAGAATTTTAGAAATGAAGGTGTTGACAGAACTCATAATCCAGAGTTTACAATGATGGAATGTTATTGGGCTTACAAAGATTATGAAGACATGATGAAGTTGACAGAAGAGTTGTTTGAATTTGTCTGCTTGAAAATGTTTGGAACTACAAAGGTAACTTATCAAGGGACTAAGTTAGATTTTAAAAAACCTTGGAAGCGTATTGCTATGATTGATGCAATTAAAAAACATACTAACATTAATGTTAAAGAATTGAATGATAATGATTTGAAGAAACTTTTGAAAGATTATAAACTTAAGTTTGAACAAGAGTTTAATAGGGATTTAGCAATACAAGCAATTTTTGAAGAGTTAGTTGAAGAAAAATTGATTCAACCGACATTTATTGTTGATCATCCAAAAGCAACCAGTCCGTTATGTAAAGTTCATAAAGATCATCCTGAATTACTAGATAGGTTTGAGCCTTATGTTATGGGATGGGAACTAGGTAATGCTTATTCTGAATTGAATGATCCAAGAGAGCAGAAAAAATTATTGCAAGAGCAAGCTGAATCTGGTAAGCGAGGAGATTCTGAAGCTCATCAAATGGATGAAGATTTTATTACAGCTTTGGAACATGGAATGCCTCCTACTGGCGGATTAGGTATTGGAATAGACAGAATGATTATGTTGTTAACTGATTCTAAAAGTGTTAGGGATGTTATTGCATTTCCGACGATGAGGCCGGAGAAAAATGACTAAACAAAAAGGAATAACTGCTAGTAAAGATAATGATTTTTCAGAGTGGTATACTCAAGTTATTCAAAAAGCTGATTTAATTGAATATACTGATGTTTCTGGTTGTTATATTTTGAAACCTAGAGCTTATGCAATTTGGGAAAAATTACAGGAGTTTTTTAACAAAGAATTAAAAAAAAGAAATATTAAAAATGCTTATTTCCCTTTATTAATTCCCGAACATCTTTTAATGAAAGAAAAAGAACATGTTAAAGGTTTTAGTCCTGAAGTTGCGTGGGTAACCCATAGTGGTGATACTAAGTTGGCTGAAAGATTAGCTGTTCGTCCGACATCTGAAACTATAATTTATGATGCTTATGCTAAATGGATTAGATCACATAATGATCTTCCTTTAAAATTAAATCAGTGGTGTAATGTTGTAAGATGGGAATTTAAAAATCCTGTGCCTTTCTTAAGGTCAAGAGAATTTTTATGGCAGGAAGGTCATACTGTTTTTGCAACCAAGAAAGAGGCTGAAATAGAAGTTTATGATATTCTTTCTGTATACAAAAGAATCTTTGAAGAGCTTTACGCTGTTCCGGTTATTGAAGGAACTAAAAGTGAAAAGGAAAAATTTGCCGGCGCAGATTTTACAACTTCTGTTGAAACTTTTTTACCTTCAGGTAAAGCAATACAAGGTGCAACATCTCATCATTTAGGTCAAAACTTTTCAAAAGCATTTGACATTACTTTTTTAGATAAAGATAGCAATAAACAATATGCTTGGCAAAATTCTTGGGGTATTACAACAAGATCCATAGGTATAATGATTATGATGCACTCTGATGATAAAGGTTTGGTTTTGCCACCAAGAGTAGCTCCAACTCAGATTGTTATTGTTCCAATTGTTTTTGAAGATTCTAAGAAAAATGTTTTAAATAAAGTTAAAGAAATTGCTAAGCAATTGAAAAGTTTAAATGTTGAAATAGATGATAGGGATAATTATAGCCCTGGATGGAAATTTAATGAATGGGAAATGAAAGGAATCCCTATTAGAATAGAAATAGGTCCTAAAGATGTATCTAAAAACCAGGCAGTTTTAGTAAGAAGAGATACAGGAGAGAAAAAGATTGTAAAAATTTCCGAGATTAAAACAATAGCGCCTAAAATGTTAGATGACATTCAGAAAAACTTGTTTAATAAGGCTAAAAAATTCATGGATTCAAATATTGTTGAAGTTGAGAATTTCAAAGATTTTGTTAAGGCAATAAAAGATAAAAAGATGGTTAAGGCTCAATGGTGTAATAATCCTGTTTGTGAAGAAAAGATTAAGGACAAAATGGGTGGAGCAAAATCGTTAAATATTCCTTTTGTTCAACTAAAAATTTCTGGGAAATGTGTGTGTTGTGATGAAAAAGCAAAAGTTGTTGCATTATTTGCTAAAAGTTATTAATGTCCGATTAAAGCATTATGTTCTGTAGGGTATTATTCAAATTAATTAATCCCTTTATCTTAAATATTTATCTTTAATATACTAATTTTTTAACAAAAACCTTTTAAAGTAAAATAATATTCTGTCCATTAAAATGAAAGATTCCGAATTATTCGTAAACAATGGTAAAATTTACCATTTAGGATTAAGACCTGACCAGCTTGCAGAAAATATTTTTGTCGTTGGAGATCCTGCAAGAGCTGATAAAGTTGCTGCTCATTTTGACTCTGTTGAACATAGAGAACAAAATAGAGAATATGTAACAAGAACTGGTATATATAAAGAAATGCCTGTAACTGTTATTGCAACAGGAATTGGTACAGATAATAATGAAATTGCATTGGTTGAATCTTTTGGATTAAATGAATTTGATTTAGAAACAAGAGAAAAAAAAGAACATTCTAGAGATATAACAGTAATAAGGTTAGGTACTTCTGGTGGTCCACAAAAAGATATTAAAGAAGGAACTTTGGCTATTGGTTCTTATGCTTTAGGTTTGGATAACACAGGCATGTTTTACGAATTTGCACATCCTGATAATATAACTAAAAAAATTGAAGAAGAAGCTTATAGGATTCTTACAGATAATACTCCTGATGGAAGTAGATTCAAGGGTAAGATTATTCCTTATGCTTCTAAAGCAACTTCTGAAGTTGTTAGTGCTTTAGAAAAACATGTTAAAGGAGATTATGCAGTTGGAATTACTGCTTCTGCTTCTGGTTTTTTTGCACCACAAGGAAGAGAGATTCCTGGATTACCAATAACTGTTCCAAGATTGCAAGAACATTTGGCAACTTTAGATATTAATGGATTAAAGGTTGTTAACTTTGAAATGGAATCTAGTTTATTATTTCATTTAGGAAGGTTAATGAATTATAAATGTGGAACAATATGTCCAATTATTGCTAATAGGCAAACTGGTAAGTTTTTAGCAGATTATAGTGAAGCAGTAGAGAGATGCATAGAGACTGGTTTGGAAGCAATGCTAGAACTTCATAAGAATAAATAATCTTTTTTTCTTATTCTTATTTTTAAACTACAGAATATTTATAAACTTATAATCAATAACTACAACTATGAAATCCGGCATAACAGTTACAGATGCAATGAGTGAGAATCCGATTAAAGTCCCTTTAGACCTTGATTTAGTAAAATGTTCTAAAATCATGCATAAAAAGAAAGTTGGTAGCATTTTAGTTGTAAATGAAAATAGGTTAGTTGGTTTGATTACTGAGAAAGATATTGTTAGTAAAGTAGTGGCTAAAAATAAAAATCCTAAAAAAATTAAAGCTAAAGATATTATGACTAAAAAATTAATTACAATTGAACCTAATATGGATGTTGAAAGTGCAATGAAGCTTATGAGGATAGAAGAAGTAAGAAGATTGCCTGTAATTGGAAAAGATAAAACATTATTAGGATTATTAACTATAAAAGATATTATGCGTATACAATCTCACTTGTATGAATATATGAAGGAGAAAAATTATTTGAACAAAATGGAAAAAGAAAAACAAAAATATATAGAAGGAGAATGCGAAAGTTGCGGTGTCTACGGAAGATTGTATGATGTAGATGGAGAACTTCTTTGTGAATCTTGCAGAGATGCTGAAGGAGATATTTCTGAAAAAGATGCTCAAACTGAAGAAGACTAGAAATGGGAAGTGAAAAATTTAATCCTGTTGTAGTAGTAGGTAATTTTGTAGTTAAAAAATCAGGAATTTTAGATTTTGATAAATTATTTAAGGCTATTCCAAAATGGATGAAAGATTATAATTACGATCCTATGGAAAAGTCGCATTCTGAGAAGAAAACCCCTACAGGCATTTATATTGAATCAAGCTGGAAAGGTTCTAGGAAAGTTACAGAGTATGTAAAATTTATAATAACTGTTGATGTTCTTTTAAGAGATCTTACAGATGTTGCTGTTCAGGATGATAAAGGTAAGCAAGTTAAGAGACAAAAAGGAAGAGTAGAATTAGTTTTTAATGCCAAAATGGAAAAGAATTATAAAAAGAATATTAATGAAGACAAAGGTAGCTTGGGTAATTTTTTTAAAATGATTTATGAGAAATATGTAGCTAAAAGTGAATTAGAAAAGTATGAAGATAAGCTATATGATGAAACTACTGATTTTATTGAAACGTTAAAAGGCTATTTCTATTAGAAAGTTTTATTAAGTTTAATTGAATATTTTTAGCTAATGGGAGTAAAAGATTACGTAGGAAAAGCACTTAAAATTAAACAGACTTCTGCATTTGATATTAAAGAATTATATAAGAATCTAAGGAAATGGGTAGAAGATAGGGGATATAATATTGCAGAAACAAGTTATACTGAAAAACCAACTGCGGACGGAAGTAAAAAAACAAATTTTTTCTGGGCTTGTAGCAAAAAAGTTGAAACTTATACCAAACTAGTAATTGAATTTACATTTACATCAGAAACTAAAGAAGTTATAGTAGAAAAAGATGAAAAGAGTAAAACTTTACAAGAAGGTGAAGTTGAAATAATCTTAAATGCATTTATTTCTAAAGATTTGGAAGATGATTGGGCATTAAAAGAAAAAAGTGGCCTTCAGAGAATATTAAGGGAAATCTATGATAAAGTTACAAAAAAAACTAGATATGGGACTTATGAAGAAAAGTTGAAAAAAGATAAAGAAGCTATTCTTTATGATGCTAAAACTTACCTTAAAATGCATAGATTTGATTGATACAATATATATGTTATATAATGGATATTTTTTTCTATATTTTAAAATTTGAGTTTATTTATATACTAGTTTGACTTAGTAGTTCATTAGGTGTGTAAGATACTCGGATAGAAAATGGGGGTGCAATTTATGAGGCCAATGCACTAGAGAAATAGTGAGAACTTTATTCATAGTTGCTTGAAGGAAAGTAGTTTAAAATCTCCTCTTTTCCTAAACGGTCTTCCGTT
>Ga0180009_10008652_pt1 | contig 10051 bp, 7 predicted proteins | sample OS_PC_MetaG_FD_123537 | JGI IMG/M metagenome (GOLD analysis project Ga0180009, IMG submission 123537) | Groundwater microbial communities from the Aspo Hard Rock Laboratory (HRL) deep subsurface site, Sweden - OS_PC_MetaG | ecosystem: Environmental > Aquatic > Deep subsurface > Groundwater... | reverse complement strand
TTCGGCTCGATGTGTATAAAATACATGTTAAATACTTTTGCTAAAAATTTAGTTAAGGAACAAAAAAGACCAAGCAGTCCGTAGCTTACTGTTTTTGTGAGCTGATTTTTAAGGACCGCTTGGGCGGTCTATTTTTGTTATTGGGGTGAGCGGTGAGTTTTAGATGCCTAAAGCTTATAGCTTACAGCTTATAGCTGTTTGGACTTTGACAATTTAACAAACAAGAATCAAATCAAAGACCATATATGTTTTTATAGCCGTAAGCTGTAAGCTTTAAGCCGTAAGAATTATCAAAGATTTTATTTTCTGATTTTTCTTATAGCTTATAACTTATAGCTTATAGCTGATTTAAATCATATATAGGGAAAAGAGTAATCAAGGGTGTATGGGGGATGCCTCGACATAAAAAGCCTATGAAGGACGTAGTAGCCTGCGAAAAGCCTCGGTGAGGTGGCAAACAACCTATGAACCGGGGATGTCCGAATGGGGAAACCCATCCCGATGGAAGATCGGGATACCTATACATGAATACATAGTGTATAGGAGGGAACCCGCTGAAGTGAAACATCTCAGTAAGCGGAGGAAAAGAAAACGAAGAACATAACACAGATTATTTATGTCACCGATAACACATTTGTGGAATCTGTGATGTATCAATCTGTGTTATATATTCCCTAAGTAGCGGCGAGCGAAAGGGGAACAGCCCAAACTTTTTAAACTGAAATAATTGTGATTTTTTGCCTTCGGGCTTGAATGATCAGTTGTGGACGGCTACAGGGCCACATGTTTATAAAGGGTTGTAGGATGATATTTAGATTTGCCTGTAACGAATCAATAAAGCTTGTGATTTTTAGTAAAACTCTGCTGGAAAGCAGGGCCAAAGAGGGTGATAGCCCCGTATGCGAAAATTATCATAACTTTATAATTTTATTCCTAAGTACTGCGAGACCCGAGAAATCTCGTAGGAATCTGGCCGGACTATCGGCCAAGGCTAAATACTTTTTATGATCGATAGTGAACTAGTACCATGAGGGAAAGGTGAAAAGCAGCCCGGGAGGGCGATGAAATAAAACCTGAAACCATATACCTACAAGAAGCAGAAGCCTCGATTTATCGGGGTGACTGTGTTCATATTGAAGAATGAGCCAACGAGTTTGTTTGTGTTGCGAGCTTAAGTCCATTAAGGACGAAGGCGTAGTGAAAGCGAGCGTTAACGCGCGATTTGAAAATCTTTTTAGATTTTCATGTAGTAGCACGTACAAGACCCGAAACCGAGTGAGCCATCCATGGCCAGGGTGAACCTTGGGTAAGACCAAGGGGAGGCCCGAACCCACGCACCGTGCAACATGCGGGGATGAGCTGTGGATAGCGGAGAAATTCCTATCGAACTCGGTAATAGCTGGTTCTCCTCGAAATAGCTTGAGGGCTAGCGTCGGCATAACCAATGCGGGGGTAGAGCACTGGATGGGAACGGGGGAGCAATCCTACCTATCCTAACCAAACTCCGAATACCGCAGGGATCTGCTGTCAGATACTTTTCGTTGCGAAATTTTCAGATTTTGTGGCAGAATTTTTAATAAATTTTTGAAGCATATCCGCAGGATACGTTGAAAAAATTTTTAGAAATTATGGCCAAAATCTGGGAATTGCAGCAGAAAGGGTATCTGACAGCAGATCCCATGGATACCGGCAGTCAGACCATGGGGGCTAAGCTCCATCGGTCAAAAGGGAAACAGCCCAGACCGCCATCTAAGGTCCCTAAATCTAGATTAAGTGTATAAGGTGGTGAAACGACTTTTACAACCAGGAGGTTGGCTTAGAAGCAGCCATCCTTTAAAGAAAGCGTAATAGCTCACTGGTCAAGTTGTCTTGCGCCGAAAATGTATCGGGGCTAAATCTAGTACCGAAGGTGCGGGCTCTTACTTTAGTAAGAGCGGTAGAGGAGCGTTCTGTACGCGCTGAAGTCGAGTTGTGAAGCTCGGTGGAGCGTACAGAAGTGAGAATGTTGGCATGAGTAGCAAAAATGAAGGTGAGAACCCTTCACACCGTAAGTCCAAGGTTTCCTGGGCAACGAAAATCGACCCAGGGTTAGTCGGTCCTAAGGCGAGCCCCGCTTGACGGGGGTAGTCGATGGATAAGCAGGTTAATATTCCTGCACTTCCGTAGAATTTAATCTAACGGACGCATCACAATAGTCTCTGCGTGATTTTGGCTATTCGCGTGGCTGGCCCGATTTATCGGGCTGGACGCAGCCTGAACCGCAAGGGGAGGGCAATAGAGGTGAATGTGGTGCCAAGAAAAGGTTAGTGTATATTTTATGGAATCCGTACCGCAAACCGACACAGGTGGACGGGCATAAGCGTGCCAAGGTGTACGAGAGAAACATTGTTAAGGAACTCGGCAAAACAGCGGCCGTAACTTCGGGATAAGGCCTGCCTCCGATTTATCGGAGGCCGCAGCAAACGATTCCAAGCGACTGTTTACCAAAAACACAGGTCCCTGCTAAACCGTAAGGTGATGTATAGGGGCTGATGCCTGGCCAGTGTCAGAACGTTAAGGAGATGGGTGAAACGTGCGTCGCTATCGCAACGCACTAAAATCAAATATAAAATATAAAATATCAAAAACAATGTGTCGCTTCGCGACATAATAATTAGTGAAAAATTTTGTAAAAATTTTTCACACCAATTTTTTTATTTTTAATTTTTGGTTTTAGCGACGCGATAGCGGCGCGCATGTAGCCTTGAACCGAAGCGCTGATGAACGCCGGCGGTAACTATAACCGTCCTAAGGTTTTGCATCTATATTATATGGATGCAAAAGGACTGGGACGGTTTAAAAATAAAAATGCTGCCTCGCTTTGTAGTAATATAAAGCAGGTCCTAAAAAAATAATACATGGCTATATGCTGGAAACCCATAATCTGGGCAATCAGCAGGGAAGTCATAGTGACCCCTCAGAGACCATACGCCGTGCTCCCGATATAATCGGGATGAAGAGATGGTCCAAAAGCACAAAGGAAGCTTAGAGCGAAATTCCTTGTCGGGTAGACATCTACGCGGGTCCGCCGTAAGGCGCGATGTAGAATTTGCCCGAATGCAGTGGTGACACTACAGAAGTAAACCGACTCATAACGGTGAATGCCAGTTTACGATATAATTGGTTAATACCGTGGGAAGTCCTCCGATGGATATCGGAGCGACCCCGTAACGACTGAGCTGAAAAGCGATATTCAAGGTACAAACTTGAATAACACGTCGGCTCTTGCTAAAAATAGTCAATCTATGGAGATAAAATCTTATATTGTCGGTTTTGTAGATGGAGAAGGGTGCTTCTCGGTTTCTTTCAATTTAAGAAAGAAACTAAAAAATGGAATAGAAGTTAGACCAAGTTTTTCCGTAAGCCAAAACGAAAGAAATAAGGACATAATCTTTCGACTAAAAGAAATTTTTGGCTGCGGAAGCGTAAGATTTTCCGCAAAGGATAATAATTACAGATACGAAGTTAGATCAATTAAGGATTTAACTCAAAGTATTATTCCGTTTTTTGAGAAATATCCATTACAAACAAGTAAACAGAATGATTTCATTTTGTTTAAAAATATCTGCAAGACGATTAAGAATGGCGAGCATTTATCGCAAAAGGGCTTGATAAATATAATTAATCAAGCGTATCAGATGAATGTTGCCGGTAAAAGAAAATTTACCAAAGATTATCTCCTACGGATGACAGCAAGATGAAGGTATAGTCTAATCATTAAGGTAACTTAATGCGGATTGAAGTTCCGACCCGCACGAATGGCATAACGACTTGGAAACTGTCTTGACAATGTACTCGGCGAAATTTTAACACGAGTGAAGATACTCTTTACCCGCGGCTGGACGAAAAGACCCCGTGAAGCTTTACTACAACTTGATATTGGAGTAGGGTTCCGCATGTTCAGAATAGGTGGGAGGTCCGACGCAAGTCGGACCGACAGTGAGATACCACCCTTGCGTTGCTTTATTTCTAACCTAAGGCCTTGAATCAGGTCTCGGGGACAGTTTCTGGTGGGTAGTTTATCTGGGGCGGATGCCTCCCAAAAAGTAACGGAGGCGTTTACAAAGGTTGGCTTGGCCCGAATGGAAATCGGGTTTTAAAGTGCAAACGCATAAGCCAGCTTTACTGGAACTCCTACAAGAGGACCAGTTACGAAAGTAGAAGTTAGTGATCCGACCGTTCGTTATAGGACGGCGGAAGCTCATCGGACAAAAGCTACTCCGGGGATAACAGGCTGATTCCTCCCGAGCGTCCACAGCGACGGAGGAGTTTGGCACCTCGATGTCGGCTCGTCTCATCCTGGGGGTGAAGAAGCTCCCAAGGGTTTGGCTGTTCGCCAATTAAAGAGGCACGCGAGCTGGGTAAGTGAAAATGAGCCCCTCCTAAGAGTGATTTTAGGAGAGAAAACCGGCTAATAACGGTGAAGCCCTTATTACGATTATATGATATAATATAGGAGTATGGGGGTAATATCGTGGGAAAATAATCTTAAATTAACTGCTGACCAATATGAATTAGTGGTCGGTAGTTTATTGGGTGATGCGCGTTTAGAGTGTCGTTCCTTACAAGGAACGGCTAGATTGCGCATTCATCATGCAGATTCACAGAAGGATTATGTATTGTGGAAATATGAGCAATTAAAAAATCTTGTTAAAACAGAACCAAAAGCAATTAGATCGTGGAATAATAAGTATGAAAAATGGTATCATTCATATTATTTTCATACTATTACTACATTTGCATTTCGTGAATTGCACAGAATGTTTTACCAAGATAATCAAAAAGGCATTCCTAAAAATGTTGATAGATTGCTTACTCCAAGAGCATTAGCGGCTTGGATTATGGATGATGGTTGTTATTATAAGGGTTGCATGATTTGCAACACTCAATCATTTTCTATAATTGATCAGAAGCGATTGATTGGAGTATTAAAAAGTAAATATAACTTGAGCGCAAGCTTACAGAAAGACCGTGAGAATTATCGAATTTTTATTAAACACTCTAGTACAGAGCGTTTAATAGATTTAATTGCGTTTTATATTATTCCGTCAATGCAATATAAGATTATGACCCGTAACGACTGCGTCCCATATTGTGGGACAAGATGGAAGGTACCTGATAATCAGGAATCTAAGCTTCCATCATACGCCGGCTCCTCAAAATTGAGGATGAAGATATAGTCTGTGCCATTAGTAATAATGGAGTTAACACGTCAGAACGTCGTAAATAATTGCGACCCGCTATTGTAAAGTAGCAGAAAAATTTGGCTAATATCGGTGAAACCCCTAATAATCATGACCGAACACTATTAAGGGCAATACCGAGGGAAGTTGTCTCGCATTGCGCGGGATTAACCCCGTAACGACTGCGCCCGCAAGGGCAATATAAAAGGCAACCGGTAATCGGAAAAATAAACTTTTATAATACGCCAACTCCCCCGATGTCCATCGGGGGATGAAGATATAGTCTGTGCCATTAGTAATAATGGAATAGCATGGAGACAGTTCGGTCTCCTATCCGCCGTGGGCGTCGAGATTTGAGAGGGCCCTTTGATAGTACGAGAGGACCTCAAAGGACAAACCTCTAGTGTGGGAGTTGTTCTGCCAAGGGCACAGCTCCGTAGCTAGGTTTGGTTAGGATAAACGCTGAAAGCATCTAAGCGTGAAGCCGTCCTCAAGATTAGATCTCATTAGGCACTTCGGTGCCTTGTAGGTTCCAGAGAGACGATCTGGTTGATAGGCAGCAGGTGGAAGCATAGTAATATGTGTAGCCGAGCTGTACTAATAAACCAATGCTCTTTTCCCTATATTTGGTTTGAATGGATTATTTGATTTTTGTTCTTACGGCTTTAAAGCTTTTATGGCTTTACGGCCATAAAAAAGACGCACAGTTCTGGTGCTTCTACCGGAAAGGTTACACCCGTTCCTCTCCGAGCCGGCTTCTATAAGATAATTGAGTTATCTGAGAAATCACTCTTGTTAGCAATAATAATCTTATAAAAGCCGAGCCCGGAGGCCATACCGAACACGGCAGTTAAGCTTTCCAGGGCCGATGGTAGTATGGTTTAAGTACCATGCAAGAGTAGGTCGGCGCCGGAACTATGCGTCTTTTTTGATTTGCAAAAACCTGCCTTTCTGATAAGATAATTTATATATATGCCCGCCTAAATTTTTGCACTGCGGGTACCGCTTAGAAATTAAGTGTGCAAAAACTTAGGCGGGTATGGAGATAGGAAATAAGAAAAAAATTACCACGATCGGCGGGGGAACAGGACATTTTGCCCTACTTTCAGGACTTAAAAGATATAATATAGATATCTCGGCCATTGTAAATATGGCTGATGACGGCGGTTCAACGGGTCGTTTGCGAAATGAGCTCGGCGTTCTCCCTCCGGGCGATGTCCGCCAGTGCTTGGTTGCGCTTTCCGAAGCGCCGGAGGTCTTGCGCGACCTTTTTTTATATCGGTTTGGAATGGGACGCCTGGCCGGCCACAATTTCGGCAATATATTTTTATCCGCAATGCAAAAGCTGACCAATCGTTTTGAGGACGCGGTGCTGGAAGCGGGCAAAATTTTGAATATCAAAGGAAGAGTAATTCCGGTAACAGTGGAGCCAATGACCTTGATGGCTGAATTTGAAAACAAGAAAGTTGTAAAAGGCGAAGATAAAATTGGGAATTACAAAAAAAGCAAACTTAAAAAAGTTTTTTTGGAGAATGAGGTCCACACAAGCTATGAAGCGGTCCAGGCAATATTGGAAGCGGATTTAATAATTTTTGCGCCCGGTGATTTATATACCAGTGTCATTCCAAATCTTTTATCTTTTGGAATGACGGAAGCATTGCGCAGGACAAATGCCAAGATTATTTATGTTGTGAACCTAATGACAAGGCGCGGAGAGACAGATGACTTTGGCGCTTATAATTTTGTAATGGAATTGGAAAAATATTTAGGCGTGAATGTTGTTGACTATGTTTTGGTAAATACGGCAGTTCCGTCAGAGGCAATGATAGAACTATACAAAACAGAGAATGAATATTTTGTTAACCCCGATTTGGACAAGCTAAGAAATACGCGCTATAAAATAATTACCGGAGATTTTTTGAGCCAGATTGAATTTGAAAAAAATTCAACTGATAAATTAAAGAGAAGTATTTTGCGCCACGATAGCGATAAGCTGGCGAGAACATTAATGAATTCAATAGCGTTGTAAGCATAAAAACATAAAAGCATAAAAACAAGATTATTATGTTGCACAATACTCAAATCATAATTCTCGCCGGCGGGAAGGGGAAAAGAATGGGCGGAGAAATTCCAAAGGCGCTGATACCGCTTAACAACCGGCCGATAATTTCTTATCTTTTGGATTCTGTAAAAAATTGCGATTTTGAAATTAAGCCGCTGGTTGTTATTGGCTTTAGAGATGATTTGGTGCAGGCGGAATTGGGAGATATTGTAAATTACGCATTGCAGGAGAAGCAGTTGGGAACAGGGCATGCTGTTTTGCGCGCGAAGCAGATGGTTGATGCGGCAACAGAAAATATTATTGTTTTGTATGGCGATATGCCGAACACAAAGACGGAAACAATTAAAAAACTTTTGGAGATTCACAATAATGAAAGTCCGGCAATAACAATGATGACAACAAAAGTTCCTGATTTTGAAAATGAACACTCCGGTTTTCTCGGTTTTGGAAGGGTTGTCAGGGATGAATTTGGCAATATCAAAAAAATAGTGGAAATTCGGGATGCGAGCATGGAAGAGAAGAATATCACAGAATTAAATCCAAGCTTATTTTGTTTTAACGCGAATTGGTTGTGGGAAAATTTGCCAAAAATCAATAATAACAATGCGCAGGGCGAATTTTATTTGCCTGACATGGTTGGTCTGGCAATAGAGCAAAAACAAAAAATCGCTTCTTTAGAAATTAGCCCAATGGAATGTATCGGGATAAATACGGTGGAAGAGCTTCGGCGCGCCGAAGTTTTAATTTCCAATTCACCTAATTTCTAAGTTCTAATAAAATGTCAAAGGCAAAATGCCAAATATCAAATCAATAACAAATGACAAATTGAAAAATAAAATTTGACATTAAATCATTTGACATTTATTTGGCATTTGTAATTTGTCATTTGGAATTTTATTAGGTAAATTAGGCCTTAGGTGAATTTTGAATTTTAAATATATGCAGTATATTGCTGATTTGCACATTCACTCAAAATATTCCCGCGCGTGTTCCAAGCAATTGGAGCCAGGACAAATTGCCAAATGGTGCGAGAGAAAGGGAATAGATATTGTCTCAACCTCGGACTTTACGCATCCTGCCTGGTTTCGTGAATTGCAAGAAAGTCTGGAGCCGGCAGAACGCGGGTTGTATAAATTGAAGGGGTCAAATAATAAGACCCGTTTTTTAGTTTCAACGGAAATTTCCTGTATTTATAAAAGGGGGGGCAAGTGCAGGAGAATTCATCTTTGTTTGTGGATGCCGTCATTGGAAGACGCGGAAAAATTTACAAAAGTTTTGGCTGGCAGGGGATGTAATATCTCGTCTGACGGCCGGCCGATTTTGGGAATTGACAGCGAGGAGATTTTGAAAATTGCATTAGATATAAATCCTGATTCAATGGTTATTCCGGCACATGCCTGGACTCCTTGGTTTGCTGTTTTTGGTTCAAAGTCGGGTTTTGATACTTTGGAAGAATGTTTTGGAGAAAACGCAAAATATATTTACGCGATTGAAACCGGTCTTTCCAGCGATCCGGCGATGAACTGGCGATTATCCGGTTTGGATAATATTGCTTTGGTTTCAAATTCTGACGCGCACAGCTTAGAAAAGCTTGGGCGCGAGGCAAATGTTTTTGAATTTTCGCGCCAGCCGGATTATTTTGATATTGCGGGTGCGATTAAAGAAAAAGATAAAAATAAATTTTTATCTACAATAGAATTTTTTCCGGAAGAGGGAAAGTATCATATGGACGGACATCGCGATTGCAAAGTTTGTTTGACTCCGGAAGAGACAAAAAAAGCCGGCAATCTTTGCCCGAAGTGCAAAAAGCCCCTGACAATCGGCGTTATGAATCGGGTTTCATCTCTCGCCGACAGAACAATTAAGCAAGTTTCTCCCCTTAGTGTAAGGGGAGGGCAGGAGGGGTTAGATAATATAATAAAAAATAAAATTCCATATAAATCGGTTGTGCCTTTGCAGGAAATTATTGCCGAATGTTTTGAAAATGGGTGGAAAGCAAAAAAAGTTGTTGCGCTGTATGACAAACTGTTGAGCGAGTGCGGAACAGAGTTTGAAATTTTGTTGGATAAGGGGATTGAAGAAATTAGGGCTTGCGGAGGCGAACTGGTTGCCGAAGCAATAGACAGGATGCGCAAGGGAAATATTTTTGTAAAGCCTGGCTACGATGGAGAATTTGGAATCGTAAAAATATTCAATCCGGAGGAAAGAGAGAAAATGAAACAGGGATTATTATTATAATTATTTTTTCTCCCCCTTCGGAGAAGGGGGATACAGGGGGATTTAATAATTTCCTCCCTCTGTACTCGGGCCTCCGGCTCGGAAGCTCCGGCTCGGAGAGGGGAGGTTAGGAGGGGGGTTAGAATGTTTGTAATTGTGCCCGCGCTTCGCGCGGGCATTATCTATATGTAAGAAAAGGATAAAGTGGGCTTTAGTAAATTTTTCGCTAACGGCATCCGCTTCGGATAAATAAGGTTCGTTCGCACGGGGAGCCCTCCGGAATTTCGCTACGCTTCAGTTCCGGTTTCCCTTCGCGCTCGCTCACTCTTATTTATAACCTCGCTCCGCCTAGACGCTTAAAAATTCACCAAAACCCGTTTTATCCTTTATAGAGAGGAGGGGGAGTAACCCCCTCATACCCCGACCACCACCCCTAATAATGATTCCTCCCTTTGGAAAAGGGAGGTTAGGAGGGATTTAATAATATTTTTTTCCTATGGGCGTATGATATAATAAAATTATAAAAATTAACCATGTTAAATGCCTTAGG
>Ga0180009_10008651_pt1 | contig 10052 bp, 9 predicted proteins | sample OS_PC_MetaG_FD_123537 | JGI IMG/M metagenome (GOLD analysis project Ga0180009, IMG submission 123537) | Groundwater microbial communities from the Aspo Hard Rock Laboratory (HRL) deep subsurface site, Sweden - OS_PC_MetaG | ecosystem: Environmental > Aquatic > Deep subsurface > Groundwater... | reverse complement strand
TACCTGCTGGCCTTCTTGGGGGCCATAGCCACCCTGGGCATCCTCTACCTGTTCCTGCACAAGACCTACTTTGGCCTGGCCATCCGTTCGGTGGCCCAGGACGTGGAAATGGCCCGGGGAATGGGCATCAACCCCAAGGTCATCTACTACATCACCCTGGCCGCCGGCGGCGCGCTCACCGGCGTGGTGGCCGCCTTCTTCATACCCATCTACACGGTGCATCCCCACTTCGGGGCCAGTTTTACTCTCATGGCCTTCGTGATCGTGGTCTTCGGCGGAATGGGCAACCTGTTGGGCGGATTCATCAGCGCGTTCATCATCGGGGTGGTCACTTCCATCACCGCGGTGCTCGCCTCCACCGAGGTGGCCGACATCCTGGCCCTGGTCATGTTCATATTGATGATGATGGTGCGGCCCCAGGGCATTTTGGGAGCAAAGGCCTGAGCATGAAGCGCAATAGCACAACCTCCAAATTGATTATGGGCGGGGTGCTGCTGGTCATCGCGGCCGCGCCCCTGTTTGCCGAGTCGGAGTACCTGATCCACATCGGCACCCTGATTCTGCTCTGGGCCTTCGTGTCCACCGCCTGGGCCTACATGGCCCGCTTTGGCCTGGTGTCGCTGGGTCACGGGGTGTTTCTGGGCATCGGGGCCTACATACCCGTGCTGCTGTTCAACTACTACGGCATCTCCCCCTGGCTGGGCATGCTGGCCGGGGTGATCGCCGCGGTTATCATCGCGGCCATATTGGGCTACGCCTGCTTCCGCTTCGGGCTAATCGGCGACTACTTCGCCCTGGTCACCCTGGCCATGGCCGAGGTGGTCAGCCTGGCCATCGTGGCCTGCCGGGAGATTACCGGCGGCTCGTTGGGTTGCACCCTGAAGGCCTCGGAGGGCTGGGCCGATCTACAGTTCGACGACAAGCGCTATTTCTACTACATCATCTTCGCCTTCCTGCTTCTGGCCCTTTACATCTGGCGGCGCATCGACAAAAGCCGCATGCGCCTGGCCCTTACCGCCATCGAGGAGTCGGAGCTGGCTGCGGCGTCCATGGGGGTCAGCGTCATCCGCTTCAAGATGGGCATCACCCTGCTCAGTGCGGGCCTCACCGCCATGGGCGGGGTGCTCTACGCCCAATACGTCACCTACATCAATCCCGTCACCATCAGCGGAGTGGGCGTCTCCCTGTCCACCTGCTTCAAGGCCATCCTGGGCGGCATGTTCAACATCTTCGGCCCGCTGGCCGGCAGCGCCATCATGGTTTCCCTGGAGGAGTACTTCAGGGTCAGTTTTGACACCGGCTTCCTGGGTGTGTCGGAGGTCATCTTCGGCATCGTCCTGTTGGTGATGATCATCTTCCTGCCTCGGGGCATCGTGGGGAGCATCTCCAAATGGCTGAACAAAAGATTTGACGCGGCAAGGAGTTAAGCGTGAAGACAACTTTTTACGACATGGAAAAACTCAGCGCCTTCTTGGCGAGCAAAAAGACCCTGTTGGGCCGGGGGGCCATAGCCCAGGCGGGCCAGGAGGCCAAAAAGTTGGCTGCCGGCAAGGTGTTGGTGGTCACCGACGCGGGCGTGGTCAAGGCGGGGCTGGTGGCGGCGGTGGAGGAGTCTCTGCGCCGCGAGGGCCTGGAGGTGGGGGTGTTCGACGGCATCCTGCCCGAGCCCCCGGCGCGGGTCATCGACCAATGCGCCGACGCCTTCCGCCAGGGTGGATACGACCTGTGCCTGGGCCTGGGGGGCGGCAGCTCCCTGGATTCGGCCAAGATGGTGGCGGCCTTGGCCGCCAACTCCGGCTCGGTGCTAGACTACGTGGGCCTGGACATGTTGCCCAAAAAGGGCGCGCCCCTGGTCCTGGTGCCCACCACGGCGGGCACCGGCAGCGAGGCCACCCGGGTCACCGTGCTCACCGACGAATCCGACAACACCAAGAAGGTGGTCTTCAGCGACTACCTGTTGCCGGACTTGTCAATACTGGACCCTGTCCTGACCCTGTCCATGCCCCCTTCGGTGACCGCGGACACCGGTCTGGACGCCCTGGTGCATGCCATCGAAACCTACGTTTCGGTGAACACCACCCCCTACGCGGAGATATTGTCCCTACAAGCCATAGCCATGATCGCCCGCCACCTACCCCAGGCCTATGCCAAGGGCGGCAATCTGCTGGCCCGTTACAACATGCTTTTCGCGGCCAACATATCCGGCTCGGCCTTTGCCAGCGGCGGCCTGGGCGCGGTGCACGGCCTGGCCTACGTCTTGGGCACCGAATACCACATGGCTCACGGCCGCTCCAACGCCATCATGCTGCCCCACGTCATGGCCTTCAACCTCAGCGGCAACCTGGAAAAGTACGCCAACATCGCCGAGGCCATGGGCGAGGACACCCTGAGGCTGTCCCCCTACGAGGCCGCCGCCCAGGCGGTGAGCGCGGTGCGCTCCCTCATGGAGGCGGTGAACGTCTCCGGCCGCCTGAGCGATTACGGCGTCAGCCGCGACGACCTGCCCAAGCTGGTGCAGGGAGGGCTGGCCCAGGCCCGGTTATTCGTGCCCAATCCCAGAGACCTCAGCGAGGCCGACGTGGAGCAAATCTACGCGGGAGCCTTTTAGGGCCCCAGCTTTCTTGGACCAATAAAAGCGGCGCGCCGTCATCAAGTGGCGGCGCGCCGCTTTTATGGTTTCAGCAAAGGCGTGGGAGCTAATCGGCCATCAATGACCTGAGATAATCTTGCAGGCTTTCGCGGTCCAAATATTGCTCATGCACCGCGCTCCTTATGCCCTCCAATTCGTCCTTGAAATTCTGAATGACGACTTGGTTGTCGGTGGTGAAGCCGGTGAGCTTGCCGGTGCGCATGCCCTGGAAGCGGTGCGGCGCCAGCCTGGTAATCAAAAGCTTTTCGCTCTCGCGGGTTTCGGGCGAAGGGGTCTTGAGCACGAAGCTGAAGGTAGGGCAACTGTTGGTCAGGAAAAAATGCCAGTTTTCATATTGGTCCAGGGAGGTAAGAACGTTTTGCAGATGCTTCAGGCGCCACTGTTTTTCAACGGGGTCCTCGCAGAGCAGCAGGTAATCCTCCAGGCATTTTTTGCAGATGTATTGCTCCACCGCGTGGTGGGCCAGGTTTTTGTCCATTACCTGTCGGCGCTCGTCCCCGATGGCCTCCACCAACTCGCCGTAGATGGGGTGCATTTTGGACAGGCGGCGCTCCGAATACAGCCGGTGGCCCTGGGCCCGCAGGCAAACCGTGGGTTCGGAGCTGACCACCACATGGACCCCGGGCAGGCGCTCGGCCGCCAACATCATCAGGTCCAGGGAATAGCGGTCCCGCACCGGCAACATGGCCGAGGTGATGGTCCCTTTTTCGGCGGTCTGCAAGAAAATGGGAATGTCCTGCCTAGACAGGGGGGCCCGGTCAAAGATGTTGAGCATCTGGTCGGTTTCGTTCAAATCCAGGTTCAGGGCCACGGCCAAGGCGATCAATTTCTCCCTGGCCACGTTGGCTATGATGCCCTGCTCAAGATCCCTGATGTAGGTGTTGGACAGGCCCGAAATCACGGCCACTTGGTTGCGAGGCATGGGGCTTTTCGCCAGAAGTTCCTGGATGAACTCCGCGCTTGCCTTCACCCGGTCAAATGCCTGCAATCTCGCATCTCCAGTATATGTTCATTTCGCTTCATAATATAGGGCAAGGCGGTTTTGTCAAACCCAGTGTTTGTGGCAGGCTTGCCTTCATAACAATTGGATACCGTTACGCTTATATTCTTTCATTTGCATTATACATTATATTTTAAACGTATTTGAAATAAACTGTTGACATGGTTTGAGGGTAATTGCTAACAAAGTAGTGCGGCCGCCGGAAAGCTTCCGGCATCGGCGGCAAGGCGCTGTCGCCACCATACCCGCCATAACCTTTGATGAGGGGGAGGCCTGCAAGATGAAGGTGCTCTATGAGGTCAAAGACAATATAGCCTACATCACCCTTAATCGCCCCGAGGTGATGAACGCCATGGATGTTGAAACCTATCAACTGCTTTCCAAGGCCTGGTGCGAGGTGCGCGACAATCCCGAGGTATGGGCGGCCGTGGTCACCGGGGCCGGGGACAAGGCCTTCACCGCCGGGGCGGATCTTAAAACCGCCATTCCCCGCCAGCCGGAAAAATACGAGTTTTGGCAGACCCAAAAAGACCAGATACTCAACCGGGGCCTGGAGGTGTGGAAGCCCATCGTGGCCGCGGTGAACGGCTACTGCCTGGCCGGAGGCATGACCCTGCTGTTGGCCACGGACATCAGAGTGGCCTGCGAGGACGCGGTGTTCCAGATCCCCGAGGTGAAGCGGGGCATCCTGCCAGCCAACGGCGGCACCCAGCGCATCGCCCGGCAGCTTCCCTATGCCGTGGCCATGGAGATGGTGCTGCTGGGCCGCCGCCTTAGCGCCCAGGAGGCCCTGCAATTTGGGCTAATCAACAAGGTGGTGCCCCGGGACCAGCTCATGGAGGCGGCCGGGGAATACGCCCTGGCCCTGGCCCAGAGCCCGCCCCTGGCCCTGCAAGCCATCAAGGAGCTGGTGGTTCGCTCCCAGAGCCTGTCCCTGGACGAGGGCATCCGTTTGGAGACCACCATCTTCGAGTTGCTCAAAACCACCGAGGACGCCAAGGAGGGCCCCCGGGCCTTTGCCGAGAAACGTCCGCCCCGGTGGCAGGGCAAGTAGCAAGATCGTCATCATGGCTGGGAGGTAGCGATGAGCGTTTTGAGCCGGGTCAAGGTGTTGGACATGAGCCACGCCCTGGCCGGCCCCTTTTGCGGCATGCTTTTGGCCGACTTCGGGGCCCAAGTCATCAAGGTGGAGCATCCCCACGGCGACCATTTCCGCCCCTTGCTGGGCGGGGCCTACCACGCCGCCGTGAACCGCAACAAGCGCGACATATCCCTGGACCTCAAACAGCCCCAAGCCGTGGAGGTGGTCGAGAAGCTCATCGCCGATTCCGACGTGCTAATCGAGAGCTTCACTCCCGGCGCCATGGAGCGGCTGGGCCTGGGCTATGAGGCGGCCCGGCAAATCAACCCCCGGATCATCTACTGCTCCATTTCGGGCTTCGGTCAAACAGGACCCTACCGAAACCTGCCCGGATACGACGTGGTGGCCCAGGCCATGTGCGGCATCATGATGTGCACCGGCCAGCCGGATTCCCCGCCGGTGCGGGTCGGCGCCTCCTGGATAGACATGGGCGCGGGCATGTACACCATGATCGGGGTGATGGCCGCCCTCATGGAGCGCGAGCAGACCGGCCAGGGCAAGCAGGTGGACGTGAGCCTCATGGACACGGCCCTGTCCTGGATGTCACCGCTCATCGCCCGCTACGCCATGAGCGGGGAGCTGCCCCAGCGGGCCGGTTCGGCCCTGGCCGCCTTCTCGCCCTACCAGGTTTTCAAGGCCAAGGACGGCTACTTGTTCATCGGCGCCAGCACCGAGAAGTTTTGGCGGGCGCTGTGCAAGATACTGGGCCTGGAGCATCTTCAGGAAGACCCTCGCTTTGCGGACAACGCAGCGAGAGTGAAAAACCGCGACGAACTCACCGGCCTCATTGAGCATGCCCTGGCGGCCATGGACCGGGATGAGGTGGTGGGAAAACTGCGCCGGGCAGGCATGCCCTGCGGACCGGTATTGGACGTGGGCCAGGTCTTGGATGACCCCCACGTGCGGGAGCGGGGAGTTTTGCAGAACTGGGAGCACCCCCAGATGGGCACCCTGACCCAGGTGAAAACTCCCATCGCCCTCCAGGGCGAGATGCCGACGATAAAAACTCCCGCCCCCGGGGTGGGCCAGCACACCCGGGAGGTCCTGGCGGAATTGGGTTACGGCGCGGAGCGGATCGAACAACTGCTGGCAACGGGGGCGGCCGCTGCCGCGCCTTTGGCTAACTGACCCTGCATAGCGGAGAGGCGAAGCTAACATGAGGCCATTGCGCTCGATGTTGTTCGTGCCCGGGCACAAGCCGTCCTGGGCGGAAAAAGCCTGGCGGGCCCAACCGGACGCCTTGATCCTGGATCTGGAAGACGCGGTGCCCCTGGCCCAAAAGGAGGAGGCCCGCCGTCTGGTTAGGCAGACCCTGGACCAGGCCCGGCCCGATCAGTTCTGCTGCGTGCGCATAAACAGCTTGGCCGCGGGCATGATGGAGGAAGACCTGGACGCGGTGGTCAGCCCCAATCTGGGGGCGGTGCTGGTGCCCAAGGTCTACAAGAGCGAGGAGGTCGCCCGGGTTTCCGAGGCCATCGCCGGGCGGGAGGCCGCCTGGGGCCTGCCCATCGGGGGCATCGCCATGCCCCTGTTGCTGGAGACCGCCCAGGGCATGCGCCACGCCTACGATATCGCCACGGCCAACCCCCGGGTCAACGCCATCCTGATGTCCGCCGGGCCGGGAGGCGACGCGGCCCGGGCCATAGGCTACCAGTGGAGCAAGCAGGGAACCGAGACGCTCTACCTGCGCTCCAAGATCGTCCTGGACGCCCGCGCCGCCGGCGTGTCCCCCCTTATCAATTCCTGGTACGACGTGGCCGACCTGCAAGGCCTGGCCGTGGACGCGCGCCTGAACCGCAGCCTGGGCTACCAGGGCATGGCTCTGATCCATCCCAGCCACGTTCCGGTGGTCAATGAAATCTTTACGCCCACCGAACAGGAGATGGCTTTTTACGCGGGCCTGCTGGCCGTATTCGAGGAAGCGGAGAAGAAGGGCCACGCCGCGGTGATTTACGAAGGGGACATGGTGGACTACGCCATGGCCCAGACCGCCCGAGAGTTTCTGGAGTTTGCCCGGGAATTGGGGATCACCGTCTAGGGCCGTCCTGACGTTCCCAACACCTTGCGGGCCTCTTCAGCATAAAACCAGTGTTCCAAGAGGGAGGGAGACAATGAAAAAGTCCGTTTTGCTCATGATGGCGGCCCTTGCCGTGGCTCTGTGCTTCTCGGCGGCAGGCCCTGCCCAAGCGGCCCAGCCGGAATTCACCCTGGTGTTCGAGTCGGTGTATCCCAAGGGGCACATGCGCTTTTTGGTGGTGGACGACCTGCTGGACCGCATCGAGGCCAATTCCAAGGGACGCATCAAATTTGAACGCCACTACGGCGGCGAGCCGGTGAGTAAAAAAGAGGCCCTCAACGCCTTGAGCAAGGGGGTCATCGACCTGCTCATGGCCTATCCCACCTATTACGACGGCAAGATCGCCATTGGCGACTGGCAGCAGCTGCCATCCAACTTCCGCGGCTGGGAAGATTGCTGGGACCTGACGGTAAACGGCCCGGTGGCCGCGATAATGGACAAGGCCTACAGCAAGGTGGCCAAGGTGAAGTACATCACCTGCACCCCCGTGGCCCCCTACAACTTCCAGGTGGCCAAGAAGGCCCACAAGATCCGCAAGGTCGAGGACTTCGAGGGCATGAAGATCCGCAGCGCCGGCGGCTCGGCCTCCATCGCCATCAAGATGCTGGGAGCCTCGCCGGTGATGACCATCGGCGGCGAGTATTACCAGGCCATGCAAAAGGGCGTGGTGGACGCCGGCCTGATGACCACCTACTCCCTTAAGCAGTACCGGCTTTGGGAAGTGGCCGACCAGGTGGTGAACCCGCCCCTCATCGGCTACGCCGCCGGCTTCCTGTGGATGAGCAACAAGGCCTGGCGCAAGCTGCCCAAGTATCTCCAGGAGATGATAATCAAGACCGCCCGGGCCAAGGACCTGTGGTCCAAGTGGGTGGGCATCTATGAAAAGGACCAGGACGGCCCCATCATCGCCGAGGCCAAGAAGCGCGGGGTTGAATTCTACACCCTGCCACCGGCCCAGGCCGAGGCCATGTACAAGAAAACCCAGCCGGTGTGGGACTGGTACGTGGAGCAATGCGATAAGCAAGGCCTGGGCTCGGAAGCCCGCGAGGTGAGGAAGCTCATCCTGGACCGCTTCAACCAAGGCAGGTAGAGACACCCGGCCCCCGGGTGGAGAGGCTGGGGCTCTCCACCCGGGAGTATGGCCGGCGTGGGCATCAAAGAGGGAGCGAAAATGAGTAGCGCAGTCCCAAAGGGTGGATTCGACCGCTTTGTGGGCGCCGTGACCTGGTTGTCGCTGCAAAGCGGCTGGCTGGCCGGGTCCCTGGCAGTGATCATGATGGCGGCCCTGGTCCGCGAAGTGGGCGGCCGTTATTTCTTCAACACCCCCACCGACTGGGCGGTGGACCTCAATGCCTTCCTTCTGGTGGGCATGGTCTACGTGGGCTCGGCCTACACCACCTCGATGGACGGCCACGTGCGGGCCGATTTCTTTTACGGGCGCTTCCGCAAGCGCGGCAAGGCCCGGCTGGACCTTTTCATCGACACGGTTTGCATTTATTACGCCGCTATTTTGGTCTGGGAGGGCTGGAAATTGGCCTGGGAGTCGCTGGTGTACGACGAGGTTTCTTCGGGCGGGGTGCGCTGGCCCCTGTTCCCCTTCCAGGTGCTGGTCCCCCTGGGCTCGGCCATGGTGATCCTGCTGCTGGTGGTCAGGATAATTTGCAACGCGCGCTATCTGCTGGGCAAGGGAGAGCCTTACTCGGTTGAGAAGGGCGGCCACTGATGGAGTGGTGGCTGCTTCTGAGCGTAATCCTGGTCAGCCTGCTGCTGCTGATCTTCATCGGGGTGCCCATCGCCTTCAGCCTGGGAGCCCTTTCCCTGACCTTGGTGCTGCTGCTGCTGGGGCCGGACAAGTTGATGCTGGCGGCCACCACCGGCTTTGGGCAGATAAACAACTTCGCCCTGGCGGCCATACCCTTATTCATATTCATGGCGGAAATTATTTTGCATTCGGGGGTGAGCACCGACGCCTTTGACATGCTCTCCAAGTGGACCGGCCGGCTCCCCGGCGGCCTGGCCGTGGCCAGCCAGCTCACCTGCACCCTGTTCGCCTCGGTGTCCGGGGCCAGCACCGCCACCGCCGCGGCGGTGGGCCGCATCGCCGTGCCGGAGATGCTCTCCCGGGGCTATGAGAAGCGCCTCTCCTGCGGTTCCATAGCCGCCGGCGGCGCCCTGGGGGCCCTCATTCCGCCGAGCATCTACATGATCATTTACGGCACCCTGGTGGAGGAGTCCATCGGGCAGCTTTTCATGGGCGGCGTGGTTCCCGGCCTCATGCTCAGCGCCATGTTCATCGCCTACATCATCATCCGCTGCGCCATCAGCCCCCATCTGGCCCCCCGGGCCGAGGGAATCACCTGGCGCGAGCGTTGGCGCTCCCTGTACAAGGTGTGGGCCATCCTCTTTTTGGCCCTGGCCATGCTCGTCTCCATATACCTGGGCATCGCCACCCCGGCGGAAATCGCGGGCGTGGGCTGCTTCTTGGCCATGGTCATCGGCTTCGCCTACCGCCGGCTCACCTGGCAAGCCATCAAGGGAGCCTTTCTGAGCACCTGCCGCATCACCTGCTTCATCGGTTGGGTGTTGGTGGCCGCCTCCCTGTTCGGCTTTGTGCTCTCCTACTTGCAGCTTCCCCAGCAGCTTTCCCAATGGCTGGTGGAGCAATCGGCCTCGCCCTATCTGGTGATCGTGGGCATCAACATCATCCTCATCTTCCTGGGCTGCATCATGGACCCCGCCGGCATCCTGCTGGTCACCATCCCCATCTTCGTGCCCATTATAAAGGCCCTGGGCTTCGATCCGGTCTGGTTCGGGGTGATGTTCGTGGTCAACACCGAGATGGCCCAGATCACCCCGCCCTTGGGGTTGAACCTCTACATCATCAAGGGAATCGCGCCCTCCAACGTCTCCCTGAAGGACATCCTGATCGGGGCGGCTCCCTTCATGCTCCTGGATTCCGTGGGTCTGGCCCTGGTGATAATCTTCCCGCAGATAATCATGTGGCTGCCTTCAACCATGATGTAGGCGTGTCCCGAGTTTGGGCGCGCCGTCCCGGGGTGGGCGGCGCGCAAGGATGAAACCATGCGCAATGTATTCGATATAAGCGACCTCAAGGACATCCCGGCCTTTTCGCCGCCCCACCACACCGGCACCGTGGACCGCAAACTGGTTCACGACGGGGCCG
>Ga0180009_10008650_pt1 | contig 10052 bp, 11 predicted proteins | sample OS_PC_MetaG_FD_123537 | JGI IMG/M metagenome (GOLD analysis project Ga0180009, IMG submission 123537) | Groundwater microbial communities from the Aspo Hard Rock Laboratory (HRL) deep subsurface site, Sweden - OS_PC_MetaG | ecosystem: Environmental > Aquatic > Deep subsurface > Groundwater... | reverse complement strand
TGCCAAAACCACACAGTCCTCCATCTCGTTCCAAATTCCGACATTGTGCATTGAATCTGTCGAAATTTCCCACCGTTTCTGATCAATTCCGGTTTTTTTCACCGTAATGAATATCTCGCATCCCAAAAGTTCTTTAAGGTTGGGAACAAGTAGGGATATATCCTGGCTCATCTCCACATAACTCTTATTTCCCCCTGCTTTTACCCAAGGAACGACAACATGCAGCAACAGCCTTCCGCCCTTGTCGAGTTCCAGTCCATGGGCCGCCATGTGCGTCCGGACAGCCGTACTGAGTGTCTGGCGTTCCAACACCTCTTCTGCAATCACGGTGTGGTGAGCTGAAAAAACAAATTTTTTCTCTATGTCCACCAAAACAAGCTGCACTTTGCCTGCGACACCTGCCACCTTGGAACCAGCCCCGGGCCTGGAAATAGCCGATTGAAGCCGCAAAGTATCCCTTGCCCGAAAAGCGTTCTGTAGTTCCGAGTCCATCTGTAAAATTTCTATACGTTTCTGCAACTGTTTTGCCTGTGTGTCAAGCAGGGAGCGAAACAACTGCTGCCCGCGCATCGCCTCATCAAACACCCGCTGATTAGTGTTTTGCTGTTGCACCCAGCGCATTCCGTACAAGGACGCGGCAAGACTGATAACAAGGGCTATAACAAGGGGAAAAACAAGCGACAGGGTTATACTTTCTCTGTTTTTCTGCATTTCGACCATGGTATTATCTGAGTTAACAAGGTTGACACCACCCCCGGCACGACAAAAATACCCCGGAGATGGTCCTGAAAAATTCCGGTAGAGACCGGGTGAAAATCATGCTTGGTACAACACTTAACATTGCATACAATCAACCCTCAAATGTCAAGAGCAAAACAGCCGCCACCCCTTGGGAGATAAAGGAAAATGCACAATCCCCCCTATGATGATTTACGGAATCGCCGAAAATTTCTCTTTAACTCCGGAAGGCTCCTGGTGATGCTTTCCTCCTTCAGCTTACTTGCCGGCGCCTGTACAAACAACGATGACAGAGAGAATCGGCTTGCTGATCTTGTCATTGAACAGGGTAAAATTGTTCTTGATCTGAATGAAAGCCGCTATCATGCACTCAATACCATTGGCAGCGGCCTGAAAATTGAAATCACACGACAGGAAAAACCCCTTATCGTCACCAGAGTTTCGGAAACACGGATTGCGGCTTTTTCCTCTCAATGCACCCATGCAGGCTACGAAGTTCTGCTTCCTGAACATGGAATACTGGTCTGCTCAAGTGGGCACGGCGGCGCCTTTGACCTTGAGGGACGGGTTGTCAATGGCCCGGCCAGGAGCAATTTGCCAAATTATGAGACCCAACTGATCGACAACCGAGTCCATATCGCCTACCCATCCCGCTGATCGCCCCAAAAGGTCACCAAGAAACAATAATATTGATCTTGCGCATCTTTGTCATGATCAGGTATTGTGTTGCCCCGTGCTTCTCTTGCTAGGGAGTTCCATTTAAAATCAAGCCTGAGTTGTAAAATTTTTCGTTTTAAAAAGTTCGAAACAGCATAAAGAACCGTAGCAATTTCCCCAAAAAACATTGGTTATTTCGTAACGGTTCCGAAACAGAACAAGGATAGTCAGATGAAAAAAATAGCGGTATTGGCCGGTGACGGCATCGGCCCGGAAGTCATGCAGGAAGCAATTAAGGTCTTGGACGCGGTCCAGAAGAAATTCGGTTTCAGCCTTTCCTACGAACACGCTGATGTTGGCGGCTGCGCCATCGATCACCACGGTGAAGCTTTGCCCGCCTCGACCCTTGCCGTGTGCGAGGCCAGCGACGCCATTCTCTTTGGGTCGGTGGGCGGACCCAAATGGGAATCGCTGCCCCCTGCTCAACAGCCGGAACGCGCGGCCCTTTTACCGCTCAGAAAACACTTCGAGCTGTTCTGCAACTTCCGGCCGGCCAGAATCTTTAAATCTCTGGCTGCTGCCAGCCCGCTGCGGGCCGATATCGTGGGGGACGGTTTTGACATCCTCTGCGTCCGCGAACTCACCGGCGACATTTACTTCGGCCAACCCAAAGGCAGAGAGGGTTCCGGCCCCAACGAAAAGGCCTTCGACACCATGGTCTACCACCGCTGGGAGATCGAACGCATTGCCCGCCGCGCCTTTGACGCCGCACGGTTACGCCGCAAAATCGTCACCTCGGTGGACAAGGCCAATGTCCTCACCACCATGGTGCTCTGGCGCGAGGTGGTCATCGAGATTGCCAAGGAATACCCGGATGTCAGTCTGAATCACATTTATGTAGACAACGCCACCATGCAATTGGTCCGCAACCCTCATCAGTTCGACGTCATGCTCTGCGGCAACATGTTCGGCGATATCATTTCCGACGAATGCGCCATGATTACCGGCTCCATGGGGCTGCTCGCTTCTGCCAGCCTCAACGAAAAAGGCTTCGGACTCTATGAGCCTGCAGGCGGCTCCGCCCCTGACATCGCCGGCAAAGGCATCGCCAATCCCATCGCCCAGATCCTCTCCGCCGCCATGATGCTCCGGTTCAGTCTCGATCAAGGCGCAGCGGCGGATGCCATTGAAGCGGCTGTTGCCGCAGTACTCGACAAAGGTGTGCATACTCCGGACATTGCCGTGGACAAAAGCAAGGCCATCGGTACCACAGCCATGGGCGATGCCATCGTTAAAGAACTGCTTCAATAACACACGAAACAACCCGAAACATCCCAACTGTAACTGTTCAACAGTGCCGCAAATGCGCGAAAGAGGACTGCGAAGTGTGCTCGTGCACATGAGTTGGCCGATGCCAAAGCAGATGTGGTGCTGCTGGATAGTTCATAACAAACGAGGATCATCATGAGCGATTTAACCGCCACAATGACAACAAGCAAAGGCATTATCACCCTCAAGCTTTTCGCCGACAAGACTCCGTACACCGTGGCGAACTTTGCCAATCTCGCCCGGCGCGGTTTTTACAACGGTCTCAAATTTCACCGGGTCATCCCTGATTTCATGGTCCAGGGCGGTTGCCCCAAAGGCACCGGCACCAGCGGCCCGGGCTATGACTTTGAAGATGAATTTGATAAAAGTCTCGGCCACACCAAGCCCGGCATCCTCTCCATGGCCAATGCCGGACCGGGCACCAATGGAAGCCAGTTCTTCATCACCCATGTTCCCTGCCCATGGCTGGACGGCAAGCACACGGTTTTCGGAGAAATCGCCAGCGACAAAGACCAGGAAATAATCGACAGCATCAAACAAGGTGACACCATTACCTCTGTAACCATAGAGGGAGATGTGGCTGAGCTTTTCGAAAAGACTCAAGACAAACTCAAGGTCTGGAATCTTGCTTTAAGCCAGCGTTTCCCTTCACTTGCTCCTGCGGAATAACGCAGAAACCGGGAGTGATTGCTTCCGGCGTCAGACATAAAAAAAGGCGGGGTTTCCCCGCCTTTTTTTATGATTCCCGTGCTCGTTGCTCAGGGAATCATCTTCAAGCTTTGCGCGGCATTGATACTGCCGTTGGCCGCGGCCTTCTGATACCACTTCTTGGCCTCGTCCATATCCTGCTTCACTCCGCCACCGATCTCGTACATGTAGCCAAGATAGTACTGGGCATCCGGATCATTCAGCTTGGCGGCCTTCTGCCACCAATTGACCGCTTCCTTATCACTTTTTTTCACACCCCTGCCAAGGCTGAACATAAAACCAAGCCGATACTGCGCTTTGGCCTGACCCATCTCGGCTGCCTCGACAAAGAGCTTATAGGCCTTTGAATAATCCCTGGCAACCCCTTCGCCCTTGAAAAAACGCAATCCGTCCTCATAGAGGGTATTTTTATCCTTGGAAACCGAAAACGGAACAGCCTGAGCACCCGCAACCGACAAAGAAGCAACCCTGGTCGCCTGTTCCGGCTTCTGCGGCTCCTTCGCTGCCACTCTGATTTTTTTATCCTCCGGCTCCATGGACTTGGGTTCGGCCTGGGCCTGAACATGGGGCTCCTCTATCTTTGCTAGAGGTGGCGGCGCAGCAACTGCCGTGACAACCTTCTGTCCTGCAAGCAATTGCGCCTTGGCTGACGAATGGCCCTTTTCTGCGGCAAGAGCCCACCATTTCCGAGACTCATCCGGATTTTTACCGACCCCCTTGCCCTGACTATACATGGTGCCAAGCCGGAACATGGCTTCGACCTGACCTTGTTCTGCTGCCTGCTGATACAGCTTCGCGGCCAGAGCAAGGTCCTGATCCATAGGATCTGTCCCTGTCTCATATTTCTCGGCCTGGGCATAGAGAGTATCCGGGCCTCCCTGCCCAGGACCGTTCCAAATACGGATCGAGCCATCCAGCCCCGAAGAAACAAGATATTTCCCGGAAGAAAATGCCAGGGAAGTTACGGAAAGGTCGTGTCCTGCAAAAAAGTTAAACAACTTCCCTCCGGTTTTCGGCCAGGACAAAATATTTCTGCTTTGGGTCGCGGCCACGACATAACGCCCATCCGGGGAAAAGGCGACGCTGTTCACTGCATCCAACTCAGGGTCCCGCAATACTCTCAAGCGAGCGCCTGATTCTGCATTCCAGACATACACTGATCCATCCCTGCTACCGGTAACGAATTCCTTACCATCCGGGGAGTAAGCAACACACAGTACCCAATCGGCATGACCCTGAATCGATCGGATAAGGCGTACATTGACAGCATCCCACATCTCGATTTTTCCGTCCCAGTTTTCGGTGGCCACAATATTTCTGCCGTCCGGCGAATAGGCAACGGCCAACAGGTTGTTCTTGGTTTCCTTCTGGGTGGTCTCAAGGGTCCCGTACTTCACATTCCAGATCCGCAAAGTATTATCGTTGCCTACCGAAGCGATGCGATTGCCGTCCGGAGAAAAATCAAGATCTGTGATCAATTGGGTGTGTTCGCGCATATCATGCACAAGTTGACCGGTGGCCAAATCCCACACCTGAACGGCATGACCGCGTCGTCCCCCCGCCGACACGGCAGCGGCAAGCAACTGACCATCGGGTGAGAAAGCAACCGCGTCCGCGCTGAGCAAATCCTTGCCCAAAGTGAACAGAATTTTACCCGAAGCAATATCCCAAACACTGATATACCCATCGTCTCCGGCTGCAGCAATTTTTTTACCGTCCGGGGAGCAGGCCACGCCATTGATGATTTCTTTTTTCTGCCCCTGTATCGTTTTGACAAGATCAGGATTATCCGAGGCGATCGAAGGAGCAACGAACCCGACAAGAAAAAAGCAGCCGAGCAGAAAACAAGCAATCATACCCTGACGCCAAAAAATGCTTCCTCGGAGCAAAAAAATGCGATGCAATACTGTCATGCAACCTCCAGCAAATGTATTATATGTAACGCGGAGCGAATAAAAGAATTGCGGCGGAAGTTTACCGCCTCGCGCAGCAAGGCTAATTGTATATGGAAAACACCTGAGATTACAAGCAGGATATGAGACAAAAAAAAGGCAGACAGATACATTGTATCCGCCTGCCTTGTGCACTCAAAAAATCACACTCTGTTACGTTACTTGACCAAATCCTTCACCTTGCCGACTTCCTCCTTGAGAGAAGCGACCTCTTTCACTCCCGGCACAGCTTCTTTCGTCTCGTGCAATCCTTTTTTGAAGGACGAAATGGCCTGTCCAAGGCCTGAACCGATTTCCGGCAGCTTCTTTCCGCCAAAGACCAGAAAGGCGATGCCCAAGATAACAACCAATTCCGGAGTACCCAAGCCAAACATATGCATTCTCCTTGTATAAATTCAGTACATCCAAAAATAATATCGAATCAGGCAGGACCAGAGGTGCCTTCCTTATCTTTTTCTTCAATTTTCTCCTGCTTGTCAGCATCGCGGGTGGCTTTTTTGAAATTCTTGATGCCCTGTCCTATTCCCGCACCGATTTCAGGCAATTTGCCTGCTCCGAAAATAATGACGATGATCACCAGAATAATAATGAGCTCCGGCATTCCAAGTCCAAACATGAGAAACCCCTTTCAGGTGACAGCGTTAATGGTGTAATCCCCTCAAAACACTAACGGGAAAAAAGCAAATCAACTTATGTATACCACAAGAAAAGGAAGAAGCAACCCCCCTTTTCATTGCCGATATTTAGACCCGACAGGAGAGGTACTCTAAATATTGCGGTTTACACGGGTAATACTTTGTATTACTACTTTGAAAGAAGTAATAATATTTCAGGAGAGAAACATGGGTAACAAAAAGCAGGAGACAATCACCTTCAAGGCAGATGAGACGCTGGCCAAGGCCCTGCACAGGGTTCCGAACAAATCAGAATTCATCAGAACCGCCATCCTGAACGCCCTTGAAAACAGTTGCCCGCTCTGCCAGGGCACCGGCATCCTGACTTCGGAACAACGCACGCACTGGGCAAAATTTCTCAACACGCACTCCCTGCAAAAATGCGACTCATGCAAGGCAGTGCATCTGGTCTGCGGGAGCGATGAAATTTCATGCCGACATTGAACCTTCGCGCCTTCCTGAATACCGCTGTTATTGCAGCCGCAATCCTCTCCTGCGTAACCGGCGCACATGCTGCCTCGTCAACACCTACGGCAACAGCAAGAACGCAAATTTTTGTCACCGTCCCACCCCAGGCTTATTTAGCCGAAAAAATCGGTGGCGATGCGGTACAGGTACACACTCTGGTCGGCAAAGGACGTGACCCGCACACCTTTGAACCAACCCCGCGTCAGGCAGCAGCCCTGGCCGGTGCCACCCTGTTTTTCACCGTGGATATCCCCTTTGAGAAACAACTGTTAGCCAAGATAGCGCCCAACAATCGCCGACTGCAGATCGTGGATTCAACCCGGGGCATTGCCAGATTACCACTCCTGGAGTCACACCATCACAAGGACCACGCCAACGAAGAAAGCTCCACCAATGTTGCGGACCCCCATATCTGGCTCGCCGCTGACAACCTTCGCACCATGGCCGACAATATAGCGGCAGCGCTTATCGCCGCAATGCCGGAAAATAAAGAAATCCTGCAAAAGAACCTTGCTTCGCTGATAAACGAAATAAACACTGTGGACAGACGCCTGATCACAGCTCTAGCCCCGCATCAGGGAAAGACCTTTTACGTTTTCCATCCGGCCTTTGGCTATTTTGCCCATGCCTACGGGCTGAAACAAAAAGGGGTGGAGATCGGCGGAAAATCACCTTCGCCGAAACAGCTTATCGCTCTTATTCGACAGGCAAAAGAAGATGGGGTACAAACCATCTTTGTTCAGCCGCAATTCGACAGCAAAAGCGCTGAGACCGTGGCTAAAGCGATCAACGGAACCGTCTCCCCCATTGATCCTCTGGATCGTGAAGTGCTGGATAATCTCACCGCTATCGGAGCAGCCATCCAACATTCGTTGAAACAGTGAAGTATCCTGAATGAAGGAAAAAAACATGGACGACACCAGCAAACAAGAGATAGCCGTACATATTCAAGACCTTGATTTCTCTTACAACGGCACGCTAATCCTGGAGAACGTCAATCTGGAGATCATGGCTCGAGATTCACTGTGTATCGTCGGTCCCAACGGCGGCGGCAAAACAACTCTGCTCAAACTCATGCTCGGCCTGCTCACCCCCGAACGGGGAAAAATTGAGGTGTTGGGTGAATCACCGGAGAAAAGCCGCTTGCGGATCGGTTATGTTCCGCAATACGCCCGCTACGATCCGCAGTTTCCGGTAACGGTGCTCGACGTCGTCCTCATGGGGAGGCTGGATCGACTTTTCTGCGGCGCATACCGCAAGGCAGACCGCGAGGCCGCCCTGGCAGCCCTTGAAGAAATGGGATTGACGGATCTGGCCGGCCGTCTGTTTGCTGAAATCTCAGGGGGACAAAGGCAGCGAACCCTTATTGCCAGAGCGCTGGCCGCCGGAGGCGAGCTCTTGATTCTTGATGAGCCCACGGCTAACATTGACGCCGCCTCCGAAGAACATCTCTTTGAGGTGCTCACCAAGCTCAACGAACGGCTCACCGTTATGCTGGTCACCCACGATGTCGGCTTTGCTTCGAAGTTTTTCAAAAGCATTGTCTGCGTCAACCGCCAGGTTGTGCTCCACCCTACCAGCGAATTGACCGGCGAACTGATCCGCAACATGTACGGCGGGGACATCCGCATGATCCGACACGATCACCGCTGCTCACCGGAAGGACACTGCACCCATGGAATTTCTTGACGCCTTATCCGACCCTGCCATCCCTTTCCTGCGCTACGCCTTTGCTGCCGGCATCCTGGCAAGCCTGGCATTCGGCATCATCGGGACCTACGTGGTGGCCCGCCGGATCACTTACATCGCCGGGGCCATCGCCCATTGCGTGCTCGGCGGCATAGGCGCGGGACTTTACTGCCAGCACAAACTTGGCATCACCTGGTTCGGCCCCCTTACCGGGGCCATCGTGGCGGCGCTTCTGGCAGCCATCATCATCGGCTTGGTGAGTCTCCACGCCAACCAGCGGGAAGACACCGCCATCGGCGCCCTCTGGGCCATCGGCATGGCCATCGGTTTGCTGTTTATCGCCAAGACTCCCGGTTATGTCGAGCCGATGAGCTATCTGTTCGGAAATATTCTTTTGATCTCGGAATTTGATCTGTGGATGGTGCTGGTGCTGGACGGTCTGGTGGTGGGAATAGCCACCCTGTTTTACCATAAATTCCTGGCCGTATGTTTTGACGAGGAGTATGCACGGCTGCGCGGAGTCCGCACCGATCTGTATTATCTGCTCTTGCTTTGCCTGACTGCCTTGACCGTAGTGCTGCTGGTCCGGGTGGTGGGAATTGTCATGGTCATCGCCCTGCTGACCCTGCCGGCGGCTGTGGCGAGCAACTTTGCCAAGGGTCTCTGGCAGATGATGGTGCTGGCCACCCTGTGCTGCTCCGCCTTTATCGGTTCCGGCCTGGCGATCAGTTACAGCTTTGATCTGCCCAGCGGCCCGACCATCATTATCATTGCCGGATTTACCTACCTTTCAACCACAGCCTTGCGTCAGTTCCAGAAGAGCAGCAAGGGATAGAATTGTATTCAGCTTTACTTCCAGCGCTGTGGCCTGACACCTCTCTTTTTCCCCGGATGCACCTCACCCCCGCCCCGGCCTGACCAATCCGGAAATCTGCAGGCCAATCTCCCGCAATCTATCAAGAACAGCATCCTCTTCCATGGTGAGCAGGTGCCTATCCCGCATCACCACCCTGCCGTTAATCACGGAATGCACCACATCGCTCCCCTTGGCCGCATACACCAAATGAGAAGGGATGTTGTACATAGGAGTCAGGTGCGGTTTATTCATATCCAAAACAATGATGTCAGCCTTTTTCCCCGGCTCCAAACTGCCGATAACGGTCTCTGCTCCAAGGAGTTGAGCGCCACCATAGGTAGCCATCTTCAAAGTGGTTTCGGCGCTCATCACCGTGGGGTCATGCCGATGCACCTTGTGCAGTTTAGCTGCGGTGTCCATTTCCCCAAACATGTCCACATCGTTGTTGCTGGCTGCGCCGTCTGTCCCCAACCCAACAGTAACGCCGGCCGCCAGCATTTCTACAACCGGAGCCACGCCCGAAGCAAGCTTCATGTTACTTTCAGGGCAATGAGCCACCTTGACATTTCTTTCAGCAAGCAGGTCGATCTCCCGCTCGTTCAGCACCACGCAATGGTTAGCCACCACCTGACTGTCAAGAATACCCAAGGCGTCAAGGTGCATGACCGGAGTGTGCCCATATTTGGTGAGGCACTCCTTCACCTCATCCCTGGTTTCAGCAAGGTGAATAACATAGGCAACCCCATGTTTCTCCGCCACGCTTTTAAGACGCTTGAGTAAATCAGGGGAACAGGTGTACACGGCATGCGGGTCAACGGTTACAGAAACAAGCGGGTGATTACGATACTCTGCCATCAGCTCATCCAGATACGATATGCCGTTTTCAGGCGCACCGTAGTTTGGCGAGGGAAAATCGTACAACACCTCGCCCAGCCAGCCGCGCATCCCGGAATCAGCCGTGGCCCTGGCAACCTCCTTGGC
>Ga0180009_10008649_pt1 | contig 10053 bp, 9 predicted proteins | sample OS_PC_MetaG_FD_123537 | JGI IMG/M metagenome (GOLD analysis project Ga0180009, IMG submission 123537) | Groundwater microbial communities from the Aspo Hard Rock Laboratory (HRL) deep subsurface site, Sweden - OS_PC_MetaG | ecosystem: Environmental > Aquatic > Deep subsurface > Groundwater... | reverse complement strand
GCCGTTATCCTGGTGGCTGTGGGGATGGGAGCGATCATCACCCATCTGGGCGGCGGGGACGGGACCCTGCCCGCCGACCCCGAGACCGGGGAATTGCAGATGCGCGGCGAGGAATGGGCCGCCGAGACCTGGGCCGCCCCGGACTGGACGGTGGACGAAGATGTCGTGGAGTTCACCTGGACGGCCTTCGAGGGTGCGGACGACTACGAACTCGTCGTCCTGGCGCCGGATCTCTCCCCGGCCGTGAACCTGGAGGCGGGGAACGCCCTGAGGGTGGGGGTGAAGGATCCCGAATTCTTGAAAAGGAACAGCGGCGGATATCTGGTGGTGGTGGCCAGGCGGGAGGGCCGCACCCTCGCCCGGTCCGCTCCGGCTCACCTGCCTTGACGAAAACCCGCCGGAACCCGGAGTCGAACCCATGATCTACACCGTCACCCTGAACCCCGCCCTCGACCGGGCCATCACCGTGGACAGCCTTCTGCCCGACGACACCGTGCGGGTGAAGACCGAAACCGACTATGCGGCCGGGAAGGGCATCGACGTCTCCCGGGTGATCAAGGAGCTCGGAGGCCACAGCGTGGCCCTGGGTCTGGTCGGCGGCTACGATGGACTGCGTCTGGAGGGACTGCTGCTCAACGCGGGTGTGGTGTCCGACTTCACCCGGATCGCCGGCGAGACCCGCACCAACATCCTTTTGCGGGAGGAATCCGCGGACAGGCAGTTCGTCATCTCGGCCTCCGGCCCCGAAGTTTCGGCGGCGGAACTCGGCGCCCTCTTCCAGAAGATCCGCGGCCTGAGCGACGCCGGATACCTGATCCTCAGCGGCAGCCTGCCGCTGGGTGTCACTCCCGAGATCTACGGCCAGCTGATCCTGGCGGGACGCGCACTCGGCGCGGTGACCGTGGTCGACGCGGACGGCGCCGCCCTGCAGGAGGCGGTGGCCCACGCGCCCTGCTGCATCAAACCCAACATCCACGAACTGGAGCGTCTGGTGGACCGGACCCTGGAAACCGAGGCGGAGATCCTCGCCGCCGGACGCGACCTGCTGGACCGGGGCCTCGAGCAGGTGCTGGTTTCCCGGGGACGCCAGGGACTCCTGCTGTGCACGCGGGACGGGGCCCTCAAGGCCCGCGGCCCCGAGATCGATGCCCAGAGCACGGTCGGCGCGGGTGACTCGACGGTGGCGGGTTTCATCCTGGCGCGGTCGCGGGGTCTGGAGGTCGGCGAATGCCTGCGCTGGTCCTGCGCGGCGGGCGTGGCCACGGCCATGACGCCGGGCACCGAACTGTGTCACCGCAAGGACGTGGAGAAGATCCTGCCGCAGATCGAGGTGACCGAGCTGTAGGCTCCGGGCTGCGCTCGGCAACCTTCCGCGGGACCGGTCGGGATCGCCCGCAGCTATGACCTCAGTTTGAACGTCACCGGCATCAGGACCCACACCTCGACGGGCTTCTGGTCGATGAGGGCCGGGCGCCACACCGAGGTGCGGGCGCAGTCGTCGGCGGCCTGCTTCAACGCTTCGGGCCCGTCCACGAAGATGACGTCCTTCACCCGGCCGTCCTTCCCCACCAGCACCTGCACCAGCACCGTCCCTTCCACACCGGCGGACAGGGCCACCGGCGGATAGACCGGGGCGTCGATGCTCACCCGCACCGGTTCGACGTCCACGGCCACGAAATCGGTGGGACCGGGCGAGGTGTCGATGTCCACGTCGATGACCAGCGAGTCGCCCACGCCGTCGCCGGAGCCGCCGAGATCCGAAAGGTCCATGGGCGGCAGGGCCTCGACCATCTCGGTCTGGGTGGCGATGGTCTGCACCACGGCCTTCTCGTCGGCCACCGGTTCGGGGACGGCGATGGTCGGCGGGGGCGCGGCCACCTTGGCCACGGCCTCGGCCACGTTGATCTGGGGCACGGTCGGCCGGGCGATGGACGGCGGAACGCCCAGGTCGGTGTAGCGGACGATCTTGACCTGGCGGGCCACCGGACGCGGCGGCGGCTGGCGGTGCGACCACCACAGCCAGGTCCCGAAGGCGATCGCCGCCAGCAGCAAGGTCAGGACGTTGGCCCAGCCCAGCCACCGGGCCAGTTCCCGGCGCAGGGGGTGCCGGTCCCCGGTCAGGGGCAGGCGGGGGGCGTCCTCCAGGGAATAGGCCCAGGGGATGTGGCGCACGTCCGGGGCGTCGTCGGTCCTGGCCGCGTTCATCGCACCTCCTCCAGCGTCTTCTCGTCGCTTTCCTTCATGGGGATCAGGCTGAACCGTTCCATCCCCGCATCCTCCAGCAGGTCCATCATGTCCACCATGGGCTCGTAGCGCGCCTCGCGGTGGATCTTGACCAGGATGATCAGGTTGGGATTGGCTTCCGATGCCGACTCCAGGTTGGGCCGCAGGTCCGGCCAGGCGAGGGGTTCGATGCCGCCCTTGCCCAGCTTGACGAACAGGGATTCGTCCTCGTCCACGTAGACGGTCATCACGTTGGACTCGGGCACCTCGACGCTGGCTCCCGGCTCGGGCAGGTTCACCTCCATGGCCAGAGGACGCCGGAACACGGTGGTGACCATGAAGAAGATGAGCAGCAGGAACGCCACGTCGACCATGGGCGTCATGTCGATCCGGATCCCGACGCGCTTCTTCTTCGCGCGTCCGAGCACGCCCTTGCCGGGTGCGGCGGGTTGTCCGGTATCGGGGGCGGCAACGTCGGCCATCTCGGACTCCTTCGCGGACCGCTAGTCCCCCGCCGCCGACGGGGCGGCCTCGTCGCGCGGGGTGCGTTTCTTGAGATCGGTCATCAGGTTGAAGCGCAGGGTCTTCGCCTGGGCCAGGGCGTCCATCAGGTCGGCCATGGCGCCGAACGAGGCGTCACGGTCGCCCTTGACCACGACCACGGCCGAGGGATTGCGCCCCCGCCAGTTGACGATGGCTTCCAGCATGTTGTCCGGAGCCAGGGCCTGGATGTCCCGGCCGGTCTCGCTGGAGATGAACACCTGGCCGGTCTCGTTGACCGTCAGGATGATCGTGCCCGTCTCGGGGACGTGGATCTCCGAGCTGGACAGCGGCAGGTTCACGGCCACCTGTTCGGGCGGCTTGAACTGCGTGGTGGACATGAAGAAGATCAGCAACAGGAACGCCACGTCCACCATGGGCGTCATGTCGATCCTGACCTTGTTGCGTCTCGTCACGGCCGGCGCTCCTTACCTGGTCTCCAGCAGCTGGAGGACCTCGTACGAGGTCTCCTCGACCCGGTTGTTGAAGGTGTCCACCTTGGTCGTGAAGTAGTTGTAGAGCACCGTCGCCAGGATGGCGGTGGTCAGGCCCAGGGCGGTGTTCACCAGGGCCTCGCTGATGCCCAGCGCCAGCTGGGTGGCGTCGGGCGCGCCGGCGCGCGACATGGCGTGGAAGGACCGGATCATGCCGATCGTGGTCCCGAGCAGGCCGAGCATGGTGGCGACCGACGCGATGGTCGACAGCGCGTTGAGGTTCTGCTCGAGGTTGGGGCTCTCCAGGGCGTTGGCCTCCTGCAGGGCGCGCCGGGTCTCGTCCATGAGCTCCTTCTTCTGGTGACCCTCGGCCGAGCGGCGCTTGAAGCTCTCCAGACCGGCGCCGATGACGTTGGCCAGGCTGCCGCCCTGCTGCTTGCAGGCCGTGATGGCGGAGTCCAGCTCGCCGGCGTGGACCGCATGCTTGAGGGTCTTGACGAAGCCGGGCACGCTGCCGCGGCCGCCCGCCCGCCACAGGACGATGAACCGTTCGATGGCGAAGGTCAGCGTCAGGAAGAAGAACGTCAGTCCGAGCACGAGCAGGGGACCTCCCTGGTGGATGTACTCAGGGGAGTTCTGCCAGATGAAGTACGAGGCGACGATCGAGACGATGGTGATGGGTATGAGCACGTAGCTTTTCATCTTTACTGGTTTTCCTTTCCTGCGTTCCTGGCCTGGGTCAGAAGAGCGGATCCGGTTTCGAGCATGGGATTGCGGGGATCGATGGCGCGGGCCTTCGCGTAGGCAGCCTCGGCCGCATCGAGGTCGCCCTGGCCGAGGCGGGCGCTGCCCAGCCCCGCCCAGCCGTCGGCGTTGCCGGGTTCGGCCTCCGCAGCCGCGGCGTAGGCGGTTGCGGCTGCGGCGTAGTCCGCCTTCCTCAGCCTGCAGAACCCCACGCCGCGCAGGGCCTTGGCGTTCTGCGGTTCGCGGTCGAGGACGGCGCGGTATTCCCGTTCGGCGGCGGCGAGGGAATCGGTGGCCGCCAGGCCCTGGGCCAGGAGCAGCCGGGCCATGGTCAGGTCGCCGCGCAGGGCGACCGCCCGGCGGAAGGCGGGGACGGCCGCGGCCACGTCCCCGGCCTGGTAGCGGGCGATGCCCAGGTTGAGATGGTTCGCGGCGCCCTCGGGATCCAGATCGACGGCCCGGGCGAACGCTTCGGCGGCGTCGTCGGGCCGACCCCGGCGCAGTTCGAGCAGGCCCCGCTGGAACGGGACCCGGACCAGGGCGGGATCCAGCCGGGCGGCCCGGTCCAGGGTGGTGCCGGCCCCGGCGAAGTCCTCCCGCTCGGTCTGCCAGGCGGCCAGATCGACCAGGTCGGGGGCGTGCCAGGGCAGGGAGTCGGGCAGGTCGGTCATCATCGCGGCGGCCTCGGCGCGCTCCTCGTCCCCGGCGGCGCGGATCCCCGCGCGGACGAAGGCGAACCGGACCTGCGGATCGTCGGGCGCCAGGCGCAGGGCCTCGCGGGCCGCGGCCAGGGATTCTCCGGTCCGGCCCAGTTCGAGGAAGGCGTCGGCAAGGTCGAGCCGGGTCGCCAGGTCGTCCGGTTGCAGGTCCGCCAGGCGGAGCAGGACGCCGGCGGCCTGGTCGAACCGCTTGGCGCGCACGAACAGGTCCGCCAGGTCGGCCAGGGCGGGCGTGAAGGTGGAATCGGCCGCCACGGCCTGCAGATAACGGTCCCGGGCCTCGTTGAAGCGGTTCTGGTCCTCGTAGAGCCGGCCCAGGCGGTGCAGATCCGCCGCCCGCGGGACGGCGCCGGGAACGGCCAGGGCCTCCTCGTAGGCGGGAACGGCCAGGGCGGGGATGCCCTCGGCGAGGTAGATCTCGGCGATCAGGAAGCCGTGGGCGGGGTCGGCCGGGTTGAGGTGGCGGGCCTTGAGGGCCGCCTGCTCGGCGCCGGTCAGGTCGCCCGTGCCCTTGAGGTAAAGGGCCAGGGCGTGCTGGTACTGGTCCTCGCCCTGGTCCAGGCCCTCGAGCTTCGCGCCCCGGTCCAGGTGCGGCCGCGCCTCGTCCCAGCGGCCGGCCGCCATGAGCCGCAGGGCGGTTCCGTAGTGTGCGGTCCAGACCTGGGGATCCTCGGCGAGGGCCTGGGCGAACTCGACGTCGGCCTCCTCGCCGCGGCCCTGGGCCAGCAGGGCCAGGCCGAGGCCCGCCCTGGCTTCGGCGAAACGCCCCCCGGCGGCGGCCAGGGCCTGGCGGCAGCGGGCTTCGGCGGCTTCGGAATCCCCGCGGCCGAGGTCCAGCCGGGCCAGGCCCCACAGGGCGTCGGGCAGACGGTGGCCGGCTGCCACGGCCTCGGAGTAGAGTTCGCGGGCCCGGTCCAGGTCGCCCTGGGCGAAGGCCCGGTTGCCCTGCCGCAGGGGGTCGTTGTCCAGGGTGTACTGCGGCCGGTCGGCTGCGAAGGCGACCGTGGGGAGAGTCCCGACCAGGGCCGCCGCCAGCCCCAGAACGACCAGGATGGGGGCCGCCGTCCGGCGGCCGCAACGGGCCACCCGGAAGGAATCCGGTCCGGTCCGGAGGAATCGCGGTTTCATGGCCCCTCCCTCATTCTCCCACCGGGTCGCGGGTCAGGTGGATCTCCCGCAGGATCTGACGCGCGGGGACGACCCCCGCCCTCTCGACCTGGCGCAGGCCGCGGGCGCTGGCCAGGTGGGTGACGAACCGTCCACCCTGGCGTCCGCCGGTATCCAGGCACGCAGCATACAAGAGATGATGAAGGGGATAAGTTCCCCTCGCCACCGTCTCGTAGGCCGGCGCGGCCGCGGCGCTGTCCGGCGAGGCCTGCATCGGCAGGAACTGCAGCCCGTCCGGGGCACCCTCGCCGGGGTCGCGGGGCAGGGCCAGGCCGCTGACCAGGCCCCAGGCGTCCGGCAGGCCGGCCGCCTCCGCATCCCGGACGGCCGCCAGCACATCTTCCGGACCCTTCAGGAACACCACCGGCGAGCCCGCGGGGGGCAGATCCCCGGGCAGGTCCAGTCCCGACCGCACCGCATCCCACAACCCCTCGTTGGGGTCGGGCAGATAGATGGACCCTGCAGGCCCGGGAGCGCGGCCCGCCAGGATCCCGGCCAGGCCGGCCGGAGTCAGGGAGCCGCCGGGATCCCCCTCTGCGGCCGTCACCAGGACGGCCCCTACGGCGACGGGGGTGACCACGGCCGTGTCGCCGGCGGTCTCGCGGAACAGGTCCTGTTCGGCGGGGGTGGGAGGCCGGTAGAGGAAGGCCACGTCCACGCGCCCGTTGATCAGGTCCTCCAGGGCCTGGTTGGTCCCCCCGGACCGCACCTCGAAGGCCAGGTCGGGATAGTCCTGCCGGTAGCCCGCCAGCAGCCGGTCGATCAGCCCGGGCGCCAGGTCGCGGCCGCCGACCCTCAGGATCGGATCTTCCTGCTCCGCCGGCCGGAACGTTCCGGCCAGCCGCCGCCAGGGGATCTCGCCCCGGTTGACCAGCAGGATCGCGATGACCACCAGGTAGATGATCATCCGGACGAGGAACCAGGTCCTGCGGCGCGACGGCATGGGCACCGATTTCTGTTGCGTCGGAGGCCGGGGCGGCCAATAATGACCCCATGAACGACCGACCGATGTATTCCGCGATCCTGTCCGTCCTCAGGAGCATCCCTGCTCCCGGGGCCTTCGTCCTGCTCGCCGCAGTTTCCCTCGGCCTCTGCGGGTGCGGTCCGGAGCGCCGGGACAGCGAGGCCGCTTTTTCAGGCCCGGCCGATGAAACCGCTTTCATCGACGATCTGCAAGAACGTACTTTCCACTATTTCTGGGAGCTATGCAACCCCCAAACCGGGCTCGCACCCGACCGCGCACCCTCCCCGTCCTTCGCCAGCGTCAGCGCAACCGGTTTTGCCTTAACATCTTATGCCATCGGGGCGGAGCGGGGCTGGGTCATGAGGGAAAGCGCCGCGCGCCGCGTCCTGCGCACCTTGAGGTTCTTCCGGGAAGCCCCGCAGGATACCACCCCCCGTGCCACGGGCTACCACGGATTCTACTACCACTTCCTCGATCCGGACACCGGCGAGCGGTTCGGCAACGTGGAACTTTCCACCGTCGACACCGCCCTGCTGCTGGCCGGAGCCCTGTTCTGCCAGAGCTATTTCGATGGGTCGGACGCGGTGGAGGACAGCATCCGCACGGTTGCCGAGGAGCTGTACCTGGCCGCCGACTGGACCTGGGCCTCGGTCCGTCCCCCCCTGATCGGCCACGGCTGGACCCCCGAGAACGGCCACCTGCCCTACGACTGGGGCGGATACAACGAGGCGGCCCTGGTCTACATCATGGCCCTTGGCTCGCCCACCCATCCGGTGTCCCCCGACGCCTGGACGGCCTGGACCGCGGGTTACCGCTGGGGCGGTCCGGCCGGTAACGAGCACGTGGGCTTCGCGCCCCTGTTCGGCCACCAGTACACCCACGTGTGGATCGACCTGAGGGGCATCCGCGACGGGTTCATGCAGGACCACGATCTCGACTACTTCGAGAACAGCCGGCGCGCCCTGCTTTTCCAGCATGAATACGCCATGGCCAATCCCGAGGGCTGGACGGGCTACGGCCCGCGCCTGTGGGGCCTGACCGCCTGCGACGGTCCCGTCTCGGGCACGTTCACCATCGATGGACGGGAGCGCACCTTCCAGACCTACTGGGCGCGGGGCGCGTCGTTCACCACCGTCCATGACGACGGGACGGTCTGCCCCTCGGCCCTGGGCGGATCGGTGCCCTTCGCGCCCGACCTGGTCATTCCCGCCCTGATGGCGATGGCTGAGGACCACGGCGATCTCATCTACGGACGGTACGGCTTCCTCGACGCCCTCAACCCCACCTTCACCCTCGACGAGCCGGTGCAGCACGGCCGGGTCGTCCCCGGGGTCGGCTGGTACGACACCGACTACCTGGGCATCGACCAGGGCCCCATCGTGGCGATGATCGAGAACCACCGCAGCGAACTGGTGTGGCGCGTCATGCGCGGCAATCCCCACATCGTGCGCGGCCTTCGGGTCGCGGGTTTCACCGGCGGCTGGCTCGATACGGCCGCGGCGGAACGATGAGCCGGCTGTTCCGGGGCGTCCGCCGGCGGTCTGTCTTGATCCTCGCGTTCGTCTGGCTGGCGGCGTCGGGATGCGGCCGCAAGGATGGAGGGGAAACGGTCACCCTGCGCTTCTGGGCCATGGGGCGCGAGGGGGAAGTCGTCAAGGATCTGGTGCCCGGATTCGAGGCCCAGAATCCCGGGGTGAAGGTGGACGTCCAGCAGATCCCCTGGTCGGCCGCCCACGAGAAGCTGCTGACCGCCTTCGTCGGCCGCGCCACGCCCGACGTGGCCCAGCTGGGCAACACCTGGGTGTCGGAGTTCACGGCCCTCGAGGCGCTGGAACCGCTGGACTCCTGGGTGGCCGCGTCGGCCGCCGTCCAGCCCGCCGACCACTTCCCGGGCATCTGGGAGACCAACGTGATCGACGGCCGCCTGTACGGCGTTCCCTGGTACGTCGACACCCGCGTGCTCTTCTACCGCGCCGACCTGCTCGAGGCCGCCGGGTATCCTCATGCGCCTCGATCCTGGACCGAGTGGCGCGAGTCCATGGCTGCGGTCGTCCGGATGCAGGGAGCGGGACACTACGGCATCCTGCTGCCGCTGAACGAGTGGACCCAGCCGGTGATCCTGGGCCTGCAGGGGGGATCCCCGCTGCTGGCGGCAAGCGATACCCGCGGGGCGTTCGCGCAACCGGCGTTCGCGCAGGCCTTCGACTTCTACCTGGATCTATTCAGGGACGGGCTGGCTCCGCCGGTGGCCAACAACGAGGTCGCCAACCTGTACCAGGAGTTCGCCCGCGGCACCTTCGCCATGTACGTCAGCGGCCCCTGGAACCTCGGCGAGTTCGCGCGCCGGCTGCCCCCCGAGCTGCAGGACGCCTGGGCCACCGCCCCCTTGCCGGCACCCGATGCGGAGGCCGCCGCCGCTCCGGGAACGCCGGGCCTGTCCCTGGCGGGGGGATCGAGCCTGGTCGTGTTCCGCGGCGGCGATCATCCGGACGAGGCCTGGCGCTTGATCGAGTTCCTGTCCCGCCCCGAGCAGCAGATCCGGTTCTTCGAGCTGACGGGCGATCTGCCGGCGCACCGGGCGGCCTGGGACGATCCGCGCCTGGCCGGCGATCCCCGCGCCGCGGCGTTCGCCGCCCAGCTGGAACGGGTGACGGCCACGCCCAAGATTCCCGAGTGGGAGCAGATCGCCAACCGGGTGTGGGAGGCAGCCGAGCAGGCCATCCGCGGGTCGGCCACGCCCGAACAGGCGCTGGCCCGCCTGGACGAGGACGTGGACAGGATGCTGGCCAAGCGCCGCTGGCTGCGGGAACACCGCGATCCGGACCCGGATGAGACCGCAGGGGGGACGCCGTGAGCTCCACCCTGGAACGCAGGAAGGCCCGCGCGGCCTGGATCTTCCTCGCCCCGGCGATGATCCTCATCGCGGTGTTCTTCGTGATCCCGGTGGTCGCGGGACTGCTGCTGAGCCTCACCGATTTCGATCTGTACGCCATCTCCGACCCGGGCAACGCGCGTTTCGTCGGCCTGGACAACTACGCCCACATGTTGACGAACGCGACCTTCTGGAGCGCCCTGGGCAACACGCTGAAGTTCGTGGTGATCGGCGGGCCGCTGTCGCTGGCGGTGTCCCTGGGTGCGGCGCTGCTGGTCAACGCCCGCCTGGTGCGCCTGCGCGGCCTGTTCCGCACCATCTACTTCGCGCCCGTGGTGACCACCCTGGTGTCGGTGGCCATCGTCTGGCGGTACCTCTACCACCCGCGCT